>Ga0209573_1000192_pt1 | contig 152915 bp, 115 predicted proteins | sample TNRBio252014_DNA_FD_185870 | JGI IMG/M metagenome (GOLD analysis project Ga0209573, IMG submission 185870) | Wastewater treatment Type I Accumulibacter community from EBPR Bioreactor in Madison, WI, USA - TNR Reactor_6/25/2014_ DNA (SPAdes)... | ecosystem: Engineered > Bioreactor > EBPR >...
TGGGGTGGTCAGTTTGACCGGATAAGGGTGGTCAGTTTCGTCCGGATTTTGGTGGTCAGTTTGCCCCGGATTCCTTGGTCAGTTTCCTCCGGATTGAGGTGGTCAATTTCATCGGATTCTCCAGCTACTGACAAACAAAATGATCTAGCTGTTATTCAGGTTTCCGATACTCAATTTAAATCGCTGGCAAAAATCCCTTACGTATTTAACACGGAAACAAAAGATGTGGGAACGGATGTGTTTGCGCTAGGTTATCCGTTGGCCAACGTAATGGGCGAAGAAGTAAAGTTTACGGACGGTAAGATTAGCTCTAAAACAGGTATTCAGGGAGATATTACGGTCTATCAAATTTCGGTGCCAATTCAGCCTGGTAATAGCGGTGGGCCTTTATTTGATAGCAAAGGAAATCTGGTAGGAATTACCTCATCGGCTCTGAATAAAGAATACTTTAATTCTGAAAATGTGAATTACGCGATTAAGGCAGCTTACTTAAAAAATTTGATTGATGTAATGCCAGCCCCTATTCGCCTCCCAAATTCTCCTGATATATACAATAAACCCTTAACGGAAAAAATCAAATTGCTCTCTGACTTTATTCCGATAATAAAAGTGAAGTGAGTGAAGCTTCAGCTACTAATAAAGTATTCTGAAAAAAGGAAGAACAGAGCATCAGCAATACTTAAAAAAGAGCCCCCTAAAAAGGGAGCTCTGATAAAGAAACTTCAAACCACAACACGCGAAGTGTGTACTCACGATAGTCCCACCACATGCTGCGATAACGAAAGGGCGAAACACGCCAATTGAGCCAAACGCCCGCCAGCAGCCACCAGCCACCGATACGGACACGAAATAAATATTTAAACATGGCGCGACCACACGGGACCGGATAGAAAGGTGCAAGGGCTGCCATAAAAAAATACTACCCGGGGAAGGAGGGTTGGCAGGAGGGGAGGGTGGAGATTTTTTTATGTGCAGGCGTAGCGAACCCTTGCGGGCTTTCTATTCCGCATGCCCGTAACTTTGTGCTATGTTTAAGTATTATCAACACTCAACCATCCGAGCCCTTAATCATTGCTCGGTATTATGTTAAGTAACTATGCGCGGTGGCCCGAGCCAAATGCGGGGTGGCGCGATCGCATGTGCGTGGAAGCATATTTGGCTCTTGATTTTTTTCGTTCTTTTTGCATCAAGGCAAAAAGGACAAAAGAAAAATAAAGTGCGAACACCTATGAAGTTCTGGTGAGCGTTCAGCGAACTAATGAACTAATCCAGTGAGCTTTACTTTAACTCAGTTCCAAATTCATTTAACTAATTTAAATCAATGCTTAAGCGTGGAATCAAGCATGTGTGCCGCTGGCTTTGGTTAGCGCCAGGGTTTTGCGCGGCCTGCATTACTTATGCTTGGTGCGGCTGGTTGCATTCATGCGCGTTGGCAAAAAACTTTCTTGATCAATCTTCATCGTTTAAATAGACACTCAAGGACGAGGTGTGCATGGCCCGGATGAGCGCGGCCTTGAGCGGCTATTTACACATAACGTCAAATTATATAACTGTGCGGCTGGTAAGCGCGGCAACTTCCCGTACTTCATACAGAACCGTAAACCCCCAGATGGCGCCCGCAGGGATTGTGTGATGGAGGCGCCAGATGGTTAACATAATATAATTATATAACTGAGCATTAGGCAGAAGCGCAAGAAAGAGTTATATAATTTATATTATGTTAAGTAGTATTCTTAATTGTGCCCCCATAGCTTCGGGTATCTCAGGGTTTAGCAATTATCTGTAAATCATTAACCAGAAAGTTTTTTACTGGCTGCTGTTGCAGTACTTCTGCATAACTTAAAAAATCAAGATACCCCAGGTAGATTTCTTGCCGCAGGCGTGCCGCCATCACCTTAAGTTTAATCAGGTTGTTTTGCATGCGAACTACAGCTATCGGGTTGGTGTCTTTTATTTGTTGTAACGTAGCAGCCACCGCGCCTACATTCAGGCTTTGTACCATCGTCTGCACATCGCGGTAACGTTTTATCAGGCTCTTAATTTTTTCACGATTAATCTCCCGCCCTGCAAGCTGATCATTTTTGGCCGCATTAAACTCTCCCTCGGCTTCCAGCATTTCTAATTTGCGCTTGGTCATATCACCCTTATTGGGATTGAATACGGGTATGGTTATGCCCATGCTTATACTCCAGGGTCTCCGGTTTTGTGCAATGCGTCTCTCCTGATATTCAGTTTGCAGAAACCCCATATTAATATTTGATTTTTCCAGTTGCCACTCACGTTTTGCCAGATCAATTTGTTTTTCGCGATACGCAGCTTCGCCCGCTCGTGCACTCAGGTTAAACAGGCTGTCAACTACAACCTCTAATCGCTCGAGCGAAATTAATGTACTCACCGGCCAACTTACTGATTTTAAGCGGGCTCCATTATACAGCGCATCTACGCTCCTTTTCTGATTGTCGATTTCAAAAAGTGTTTCTTCTACTTCAATTATTTTATCTACCTGCTCCATCTTCAGTTCCATGTAATCTTCTGCATCGAAAAGACCGGAAAACCGTTGTCCTTCCAGAATGGCCAATAGCTTTTCAGTTGTCTTCTTATCCTCTTCTTTCAACTCCAGTATTTCCTGATAATATACCCAGCCGATAATAACCAGGTATCGTGCATACAATAATTCTTTCAGCGTGCGGTCGCGGTCCAGGTAAAGCAACTCCTGGTACGTTTTAAAATACTGTGTGGTCCGTTTCACTTCAAACGGATTAGCAGGATTTATGCGCAATCCATAGTCTTGCCGGGTTCTGTCCAGTTGATTGCTTTCTGTTCTGAACTCAAGTTTTTGAATAGGTGCTAACCGGTACACACTTTTATTATTCAGATATTCTGCCTGTGCTTCAAACGATTTAAGAATGGGTTCCTCAAAGACAGAGTTTAAAAATTCTCCCACCGTAACCTGTGCCCTGGCACTCAGGCTAAACAGCACACATATCATCCACAAGAGCCTCATCATCGCACCAATACCTTTTCGCCATTGGCGAGATTATTATCATCCGGGATCTCAATAAACACTTCTTGTCCAAATGCTCGTACTGCGGTAGATTTTTGAAGTACAGGCGGAAGTTCAATAACGGATCCATAACCAATAACTTTTCCTGTAACGGTATTGCGTACCTGATCGTACGATGAAACGGTAACCTGAGCGCCAACCGGAAAACGATCAGCCCTCTTGCCAATCAGATAAATGACTACCGTAGTGGGTCTTACGGGATTAATCTCCAGTAATTGCGTATAGGAACTCACCTGTTCATTATCTTTTATAAACACGTTCTTAATTACCCCGGGGGCCGATGCTATTTTGATGAGACTTTTTCGTTCGCTTTCCATTAACGTCAATTCGCTTTCCAATAATGCTACCTGATTTTGCAACTGAAGTTGTTCGGTAGCCCGTATTTGTCTGATGTCTTTGATTTTAATTTCCTGGGCCAAAAGGTGTTTTTGTTTTTGTTGTTTCAGCGAGTTGATTTTGATTTCGAGTGGTGATTCTTTCTGATTTTTTTCGGCAGATACAAACTCGCGGGTAAGGTCTTCATTCAATTTCAGTTCGCTGGCTATTTGCAGAATTTCGGCATCCAGTTCCTCCAAACTAATACTGTTCTCTGCCTTAATGTAGGCAATCTCAGCCTCAGTCAATTTTGCTTTTTCGGTTTGTTCGGATTTTAAAACAGCAACCCGGTTACTGAGTTTAGCAATTTCAATTTCCAGTTCCTGGCTCGTTAACTTTATCAGGGTATCCCCTTCTTTAACCTGCATACCGGCAATTACCAACACCGATTTAACAAGTGCCGATTTTTCTGAATTGATTTTGTATGGAATAGATTGAGCCATCCCGATTGTCGCATCCGCGCTTCCGCGAAAGTATCGCACGTTGATAAACAACATTGCCAGGAATATTATACCGATTAACAAATAGAACCAGTTGATTCGCATATCAGGCTTGTTCAATTTCGTTTGAAGATATTTTAGGGTGCTGCACGCCTTCCAGGATAAGCAACCGCTGCATCAGCTCTTCTTTCGACAAACCTTTTTTAAGGGTTATTCCATAGTGGTAGCGAAGAACATTCTCTTTGGTTACAAACATTGCAATGGATCGATAATGGGTACAGTACTCCCCCATCAGCGTAAGCACACTTTCAAGTTTATCTGAACCGGCCAACGAAAAAAACAGATGATTATGGTGTGCATAGCTCTTAAAGGGCGAAAGATGAAGTAGAAAAGCTACCAGACAAAACAAGATTGCCCCAACAAACGAGATCGTAAACCCATACACACCAATAGCTAACCCTGTGCTCAGCGCGGCAAATAAAAATAGTACATCGCGTGGGTCATCAATACGGGTGCGAAACCGGATTATGGCCATTGCGCCAAACACACCTAACCCGCGTGCCAGGCTGTCGCCAATAGCCATCATAACTAACGTAGTTACCACTGCACCTAAAACCAGCGATTGAAAAAAATTCTTAGGGTAGTAATCGCCTGTAAAGGTTAATTTGTGTGTAATGGCAATAAGAGAAGCCAGCACAAACGCCCACAGAAACGAATACGTTATGTTTATGAGTTGAGGATATTCGTAAACAGGCTGATCGGGAAATAACTCGAGCATGAGAAAGTTTTCTGGTTAATTGTTGGATTGCCCCGGTGTAGGTGTATTGAAAGACTTCCACGTGGAAGTACCATTAGTGGTTCTTCCCCAGGACACATTTTCACTTTGTGCCCCAAACGTATAATCATTAATGGTGCGGCCATCAATATAATAAATTCCTACGTCCTCCCCTGCACTGCTCAAAGCAAAATCGGCATGCAAAGCACCTTGCTCAGGTTGGTTGTCGGCCCATATAATCAAAAACCCACCAACCGGAATAGTTGTTAATGATGGTTGATCATTCGGAATCTGGTACTTAAATGGATTGGCTTTATTATCGGACACATACATTCCACCAATGTTTACCGGGGTTGCCCCGGCATTGTAAATTTCAATCCAGTCATCAAACTCGTTTGTACCAGATGAATTATCCGCACAGCAGGATGTATTAACGGCAAGAAACTCGTTGATGAAGAGTTGCGGAAGCGGGTCTGTGTTCAATAAATAACTTAACACCTTATTGGGTGCGGTAGCCGGTTCATACGATTTTAATCCATTGCTACCTTCTACTTCCAGGTAATATTCCATTTTGCCAACCACAGTTTGCGCGGGTAGCGTTGCCGTGTATAAACCGCTTTGTATTGTCATTGTTGCAGACGTGTAACTTCCGCCATTAAACCGATAGTAGATTTTTACTCCGGTTAAACCAAGGGTACTTACCAGTGTAGCGCGTATGGTAACGGTTTCATTAAACCCAGGCACAATTGGCTCGCGGGTTGTACTCAGAATGGCAGGTGTTTGGCTTCCGCCATTTGTAGCCCCTCGTGTGGGCGTTCCAGAAATCGCAAAGTTGGACGATCCGTCCGGGTAACGGCCATAACTCTGCCCTGCACTTATGGCCGGAAACTCCACCCGGTCTATCAGTTTTCCGGCAGCGTTCTCAAAGTAAACCGTCTCTCCTGCCGAAGTAAGCTTAAAATTGGTATTTAAACCAGTTGCCAGATCGTTACAAACAAATACCAGAAATCCCTTTGCAGGAACGGTTGTGCCAGCCGGAACCGTGTACTTGGATGCTTCATTATCATAAATGAAGTAGCCCCCAATATTTACACTGGTTTCCAGGTTGTTATAAACTTCTACCCAATCTTCACCTGAAGCGTAGATCTCATTAATTACAATGCCCTCGTCTGTAACGGGTCGGGTATCATCTAAAGGGTCGCAAGAAGCGAAGAGCAGCAAACAACATGCAATAACCAGAGGCTGGGCAAACTTCAATCTCTTCATCAACGGCACAGATTAATATTTTATAAAACAATTGCTTAAAGATAATTTAATAAACTCAATCTGAGGCAACGGATAATCAAACCGATCCGGCAAGAAAATCATTCATCACCACCGGCCAGACTTGCTTTTTACCCGGCATACCACCCTGCCGTGGATTCCTCCGGTTACTGAAAACAACTGATAAAGATTATCCATTCTATTTTACTTGAAATACCGAAAGTCTACAGGTTACGCCAACCCTGCCCTACATTCGCTGGGTTTGATTACTTTTGCGCTCTTATTTTTGAAATACCATGATTTCGGTTAATAATTTATCGCTTCAGTTTGGCAAGCGGGTACTGTTTGATGAGGTAAACCTGAAATTTGTCGGGGGTAATTGCTATGGTGTAATCGGTGCAAACGGTGCCGGTAAATCCACATTCTTAAAAATACTTTCGGGAGAGATTGACCCTACCCGCGGGCAGGTTGCGCTGGATCCGGGTAAACGCATGGCTGTACTTAAACAGAATCACTTTGAATTTGATGAAATAACCGTGCTGGATACAGTAATGATGGGCTATACCCGGTTATGGAACCTGATGCAGGAAAAGGATGCAATTTATGCCAAGCCCGATTTTTCTGAGGCCGATGGAATCCGTGCATCAGAACTGGAAACCGAATTTGCAGAACTTAACGGCTGGAATGCACAATCAGATGCCGCAGCCCTGCTAAGTGGTTTGGGAATTCCGGAAGAAGATCACTACAAACTGGTTAAAGAATTGAGTGGTGCATTTAAGGTTAGGGTCTTACTGGCTCAAGCCATTTATGGTAACCCCGATGTGTTAATTCTGGATGAACCTACCAACGACCTTGATTTGCAAACCATAGGCTGGTTGGAAGATTTCTTGCTGGAGTTTAAGAATACGGTAATTGTTGTTTCGCACGACAGGCATTTTTTGGATACAGTATGTACCCATGTGGTGGACATTGATTTTAAAGCTATTCGATTATACACCGGAAATTATACATTCTGGTATCAATCCAGTCAACTGGCACTTTCACAACGTTCGGCAGCCAACAAAAAGGCCGAAGAAAAGAAGAAAGAACTACAAGAGTTTATTGCACGGTTTAGCGCAAATGCTTCTAAGTCGAAACAGGCAACCAGCAGACGCAAACTGTTAGAAAAGATTAATGTTGATGACATACAACCTTCTACACGCAGGTATCCGGCTATTATTTTTCAGCAAAAGCGAACCGCTGGCGATCAGATATTGCAAGTAGAGCATCTTACGCATTCTCTTAACGGAACAACACTGTTCAAGAACCTCGATTTTTTTGTAAACAAAGGCGATAAAATTGCTTTTTTAAGTAAAGACAGCCTGGCTATTACAACGCTGTTTCAAATCCTGATTGGTGAACTAAAGGCCGAAGCAGGCGAATTCAAATTTGGACAAACCATTACACCCGCCTACTTACCGGTAAACAACGAAGACTATTTTAAATCGGACGAGAACTTAGTGGATTGGCTGCGCCAGTTTGCTGCCGATGAAAATAAAGATGAGGTGTACATCCGTGGCTTTTTAGGTAAGATGCTTTTTTCGGGCGAAGAGGTTTTTAAGAAATGTAATGTTTTGTCGGGCGGAGAAAAAGTACGCTGCATGATTTCACGTATGATGTTGGCCGGAGCTAACCTATTAATTCTGGACGAACCCACCAACCACCTTGATCTGGAATCGATAACTGCATTTAATAATGCCTTAAAAGATTTTCCCGGGGCGGTTTTATTCACTTCTCACGATCATGAGTTTACCCAAACAGTAGCCAATCGTATTATTGAAATTACACCAAAAGGCAGCATCGACAGGCTGATGACGTATGATGAGTATATAGAGAACGAATCTATAACCGCGCAAAAAGCAACTTTGTATGCATAAAAAAAGTCCCGATTTAAACCGGGACTTTTTTATTGCTTTGAATAAGAAAATTAATCTACCTCTTCACCCAAAGTCTTTAATCTTTTCTTTACACGCGTTGCGCTGGCTTGAATATCCAGGTCACCATATATAGTTAACAAGCTATACAATACGTTAACATCATCAGGCGAAATTTTTTCGCAGGCTTCTACGTATGGCAGTGCTATTTTTAGTTTTTCAACGTAAATCTTATCTAACTCCATCGCCTTTGCCAGATCAGCTTTTGAATTACCCAATGCACTCATCTTATCTTTTTCCACCTTTGCATCTTTCCAATACAGATCGGCCAACATTGCAGCGGCATCGAAATTTTTGGGGTCTGCTGCTAATACTTTTGAATATGTCTTTTTTGCATTTTCAGACTCTCCCATCTCCTGCTGAAGTCTTCCCAGCAGGTATAATTGATCATTGTTATTAGGGTCTTCTTTTAACGATGCCTCTACCATTTGTTTGGCCACATCGTATTTCTTGTCATTCAAATAGATAGACAACTCCGTTTGTGCAAAATCTTTGTTAGTAGGGTTTGCTTTCTTGGCTTCCTGCAGGAGTTTAATGGCTTCCTGAGTATCTTTCTTTTTATTGTAGAAAATATCTACCAATACAATGTACGAATCGGCCGACTTACCACCTTTGGCATGATACTGCTTGATCAGGCTAACTGCTTTGTCGAATTCTTCAGCGGCCGGGGCAAAAAATACACCCGCATTCATCAAGACAGAAGTGTCCTGTGGAATGAAATACATAGTTTTTTCAGTAAAATCAAAAGCACGTTTATAATCCTTATCATCCTGATACGCTTTAATGGCTTTGTCAAAATAGCTTTGAGCTAAGAATGCATTCACCTGGTCGTTCATTAATGGAAACCCTGCAGCATCGGTAAGAAAAGCCGGAGTCTTATCCTGATCAATTTGTAAAGCTTTGTCAAAAGATTCTTTTGCAACTGCAAATCCTTCTGGTGCCAGCGACTTAAATTTTTCGTTTTTGGTGGTATCTATGGCTGCATAGATTACACCTTTCAAAAACCATGCTTTAGCCGCATTCTTTGACGGGGCGCCCTTCTTATCCACCATAAATTCCTGGCTGGCAGTGGTTATATCAATGATAGCCTTGGCCTCATCAATCTTGCCTGCTTTCAATGCTTTTTCGGCATTGGCCACATTGGGTTTTATCTCTTTCTGACCAAAGGCCACAAAGGGTAAAACCCCAAACATTAACACAACTATTTTTTTCATTTTCTAATTAAGGTTTAGTTCTATTTTAATTTTGTTCAGGTTCAACTTCAGGTTTAGAATCAGTTGTCTCTCCTTCTATCTTTTGAATTTTCTCTACCGATGAAATTTCATCTTCCTCATTCAGTTTAATTAACCGCACACCTTGTGTGGCGCGGCCCATTACCCTCAGTTCATTTACACTTATGCGTATACTAATGCCCGACTTGTTAATAATCATCAGGTCGTCATTGTCTACTACCTCCTTGATTGCAACAAGCTTGCCAGTTTTTTCGGTAATGTTAATTGTTTTAACACCCTTCCCGCCCCTGCGGGTAATCCGATAATCATCGATAGATGAACGTTTGCCATAACCCTTTTCTGATACCACCAGCAGGTTGGCATCTGCCCGGCTAATACAAACCATACCAATAACCTTGTCTTCATCAGATTCTAGCGTGGCTGCGCGCACCCCGGTAGCGGTTCGGCCCATAGGGCGTACATCCGCTTCATTAAACCGTACTGCCTTGCCTTCACTTTTGGCAATGATAATGTCGTTTGTTCCGTTTGTCAAGGCCGCATTCAACAAGCGGTCGCCATCGTTGATGGTAATAGCGGCAATGCCATTGGCGCGTGGCCGCGAATAAGCTTCCAGCGAAGTTTTCTTGATGGTACCTTTTTCGGTACACAAAATCACGAATGTATTGTTAATGTAATTTTCATCTACCAGATCTTTTACATTAAGAATAGCCTTAACCCTATCCCCCGGCTGTATGGTTAACAGGTTTTGAATGGCTCTTCCTTTTGAAGTTTTGGTGCCCTCTGGAATTTCGTAGGCTTTTTTCCAATACACCTGGCCTTGTTCTGTAAATATGAGCAGGTAGTTGTGAGCCTGGGCAATAAAAAGATGTTCGGTAAAATCATCCTCTTTTGTAGCGGCTGCTTTAGAACCAATACCCCCCCGCCCCTGCGTACGATATTCTGATAGCGAGGTACGTTTAACGTAACCCTGGTTGGAAACCGTAATTACCATCTCCTCGTTTGGAATCATGTCCTCCAGCGTAATGTCATCATCGCTGTGAACCACCAACGTTCTGCGCTTATCGCCATAGCGTTCTTTAATATCATTAAGTTCGTCCTTAATGATATCCATGCGCACACCTTCGTTTGACAAAATTTCGTTAAGCCTTTCAATAAGAGCTTTTACCTCATTGTATTCATTTTGAATTTTTTCGCGCTCCAGTCCGGTTAAGCGTTGTAAACGCATCTCCAGAATTGCTTTGGCTTGAATTTCTGAAAGTTTGAATTGCTCCATTAAGCCAGCCTTGGCAATTTCAGGGTCGCGTGAATTGCGAATCAATGCTATTACCGCATCTAAATGATCGAGTGCAATCAGGTAACCTTCCAGAATGTGGGCGCGTTTTTCAGCCTCATTTAATTCGAATTTTGTTCTGCGCACCACCACTTCATGCCGATGCTCCACAAAATAAACGATCAGGTCTTTCAGGTTAAGTGTTTGCGGGCGGCCTTTTACAAGAGCAACGTTATTTACTCCAAATGAGGATTGTAACTGTGTATACTTAAACAAATTGTTTAAGACGATGTTAGGTATTGCATCTCTCTTCAGATCGTAAACCACCCGGTAACCTTCACGGTCAGATTCATCGCGTATATCGCTTATACCCTCCAGTTTCTTTTCGTTAATAAGGGCTGCGGTCTTCTCAATCATCTGTGCTTTGTTCACCATATAGGGAACTTCCGTTACCACAATCTGATCGCGCCCATTGCTGTTGGTTACAATTTCTGCCTTTGCTCTAACCACAATACGTCCTCTTCCCGTAAGGAAAGCCTCCTGCACACCCTGATACCCATAAATTAACCCTCCGGTTGGAAAATCAGGAGCGGTAATAAACTTCATCAGCTCTGGTATTGTAATCTCCCGGTTGTCGATATAGGCACAAATACCCTCAATAACTTCGGTAAGGTTATGGGGTGCCATGTTAGTGGCCATCCCTACGGCAATACCGCTTGAACCATTAATAAGCAGGTTAGGTACTTTACCGGGCAATACGGTTGGTTCGGTTAATGAATCGTCAAAGTTTGGCTGGAAATCAACCGTTTCTTTGTTGATGTCTGACAGAAGTTCTTCGGCCAGCCGTTTCAACCGGGCCTCGGTGTAACGCATGGCTGCGGGCGAGTCTCCATCTATAGAACCAAAGTTTCCCTGGCCATCTACCAACGGGTAGCGTAACGACCAATCCTGGGCCATCCGTACCATGGTATCGTAAACTGAGGCATCTCCATGCGGGTGATACTTACCCAATACCTCCCCCACAATACGAGCCGATTTCTTATACGGTTTATTGTAATTAACACCCAGTTCCAACATTCCATAAAGAACTCTCCGGTGTACAGGTTTTAAGCCATCGCGTACATCGGGAAGGGCGCGTGAAACAATTACCGACATCGAATAATCGATATAGGCACCACGCATTTCGTCTTCAATATTTATGGGAATAATATTTTGCCGCTCGGGCAAATTCGTGCTTTCGTCAGCCACAGATTTTCTTGTTTAAGTAGTTGTTTCTAACCGCTTTTGCAGCGCTAAAAATCAGGCCCGAAAGGTAGATAATTTTAGGAAATAAGATGTCTTTTTAGCAGGCCAAAAACCGGTTTTTTTAACTCTTTAAAGCCAATTTTAAAGCTGGTTAGTACGGGTTGAGTTTCCGCTTATTCTTGCCCTTGTATTTGATTAGCGTAGGATGGTTTTCGCCATAACCCGGATTTTGTTTCTTGTAGATTGGATGCCTTCTGCTACGGTACTCTTTGTTACCGTGTGCATGGTTAATCTGAATCTTACAATCTTTCAGAAAGCACCGGGGCAGTTCAGGAATGGAGTAAGAAAAGCCAACCTGTAAGTAGGCGGCATTCATTCGGTGTTTAATGGAACTTCCATTGTTGGCAACATTCAGGGTGTACCGTTTAAAATCGTACGAAGGTCTTACAAAAAGGCGCAGGTTTTCTGAAAGTTCCCGTTCAATTGTTACACCCAGATTAAAATAGATGCCCTTCTTAATTAAGCTGTTATCAAAATTTCGTTTTGGTTTATAACTCCCCACTTGTAAATCGCCCGTAAACAAAAACTTGTCGATTCGGTAGAATGAGACTCCTGCATATCCATAAAATTTGCGCATCCAGCCCCGGTATTGGCCAGGCCTGAAGGTGCCTATACTATCCTTAAATGATATCGGCTGAAACTCACCTAATGTAAGGTACTCGTAACTGTAGCCCAAGCCAATACGATAGCGTTTCAAAAATTCATAGTGCATACTAACATTGAAAGGAATATTCTTGCCCTTGCCTTTAAAACCAAGCTTGGCAGTATCGCCTGTAACCAGAAAGCTGGCCGGTGTTTGTGTTAACGTATCGCGACTAACGCGATTTACCCAATTGGTGTACGTTGTATCTAGCGGGCTGCCGGTTTGAAAAATTCTGGGGGCAAAACCGGGCCGTTGAAAAACTCCAAAATTATCAAGCTTATGCTTCATATAGGTGTTGCCATAGCCCGTGCTGAAACCGAAATGCAGGTGCGTTAAAAACTTACGAATGGTGTTAGGTTTACGTTCGGCATAAATGGTTTCTAATGGAAAGGTGGGCTTTTCATCGTCTTGGGCAAATGCAAGATCCGGTACAACAAAGAGCAGGATCAGGGGAAGATATATGCGGAAGATTATTTTCAGAACGCTGAATTTAAAACCTTAAAGATAACAGGCTTGGGCGGATGGTAAAACTGAAAATCAGTATGCGCCATAATTCGGGTATCGGCTTTCTAACGAAGTGAAGGTATGAAACAGTATCTGCCCTTGAGTTAGATTATAGGTAAAATGGTGGGGTGTTAGCCGGTTGCCTTCTTTCAGATTTAGGGTTACTGTGCTTTGGCCTGGCGGAAGAGAAATGCGTGTGTAGTAAATACTGTGCGGAAGGGTTTGCCAGTTTCGGGTGTCTGCTTTTTCGGTAATTGCATTTATTACTCCCAAAACCGAACCCAGAGTTTTGTCTTCCTTTTTTACCTGATGTTCCGTTACCTTCTTCAACGCTACCCGGATTAACGCTTTGCTGAATTCCAGATGCATACGTTGTTGCAAACTTTTGAAAGCAATTTTGTTTACATCTTCCAGCAGAAACAAGGGTTGTTCGTTTTTATTTACCGAGATACTAGCGCTTTGAAAGTACTCGGGCCGTTCCAGATACCGGGGAAATGCTACTCTGAAAATTTCAAGGCTGGCTAGTCCGTCTTTTTCCTTGTTGTCGTAACTCTCTAACGAAAAAGGAAAATTGATGCCTAACTCCTGATTTTGAAAATAAACCCAGTTATCGCGTCTGTCTATTACAAAATTTACCCCCCACTCTGCTTTTACAGGGGCCAGTCCATTATGCCAGAAAAAAATTACTTCTGCATCACTTGCCGGGGGAAGATCAAAATCTGTCATCCCCCACCTTTCTTTGTAGAATTCAAACTCGTTGGTAAAACCGGATAGCCGGGCTGTTCGAAGTAAATCGATCTTAACCTGTTGGGGTATGGTAATACTAAACAACCGGCCATAGTCTTCTTCGTAGATGGTAACCGCATTGCGGTAGGCAATAAAAGCATTGTTATAATCTTTATCGGATTCATAAATCAATCCCATCAAGGTGTGAATGAATGCATCGCGTTGAAACTTATTTTCATTCTTATAACGGTCGCTCAATTGCTGCAACCGGATATTTATTCTTCTGCACTCTACCAAAGCCGCTTCACTATTGTTTACCTTCAGGTAATTGATGGCTTTATAGTACAGTAACATTAAGTGTTCATGGTCTTCGCCCCGGTAGGTAGTAACATTAGGGTTGGTGAGGTAGGATGCCGCCTCGTTCAAATAGTTTCTCCGGTAATCTTCACCAAACAAAAAGGCTTTTTCAAAATATGCATTGCTTTCTTGATACCGGCTCATCATAGAAAGCACTAGTCCATTATTTACATTATATAAAAACTCGCGCTTGCTGTTTGCTTCTTTGGTATTGGCTTGCAGGGTAGCTAATGCCGCTTGCAGATTACCTTGTTCAAAATCCTGGTTAAAAGATTGATTGGCCTGATAATACGTTGCACACGAGGTAACTATACCTACCAGTGTTATGGCCGCCACATTCGTTATGCTGCTTCTGCTGAACACAGCACCTTATTTACGAATGTATTTCTTTATTTCATGTTGCCCATACCAAACGCGTTTGTTGGTTTGCATATCGGTAAGAAATAAGGTGGTAACATAATTAACTACGCGCTGTTTATTGAGCACATCTGTTTCGGAGGTCATTTCGCCAAACAGCACCAGGTTAGCGCCCACCTCTTTACCCCATTGGGCTATGGTGGCCGGGTCAGCAAAATCCTGCTGCTGCGCTCGTTCTTCTCTTAGTCTATCCCGAAAGGTATCCGACTCAACCAGATCGGCTACATTGGAATTAAAAATTGCTACTTCAATTTTTTTGATGTAGTTGTTTGCATCGATATGTTCGCTGGTGCGATTTCGGATTAAGCCCACAATTATAGCCGGGCGCTTGCCTAATTCTTTCGCATACTCCTGATACCGGGAACTGCCCAATAATTCTGCTACCATCTTATCTGCTACTTGCCTTGAATCGGTATCGTTCCATCGGCCGCTCAAATCAATTTGTTGTCCCGGATCAACACGAGAAACGGTTTGAGCACAACCCGAAACTAGGCAAAATAAAAAAACATAAATTATTCGCATGTGTAAAAGTTCAAATCAGTTAAGTGATTTTAAACGTTGAACAACATCTTTTGGGTTTGCCGCTGTGAATACGAAATTTCCAGCCACCAGCACTTCGGCTCCCGCAGCCAAAAGTTTGGCGGCATTATCCAGATTTACACCGCCATCAATTTCGATTTTAGCAGATGATTTTGTTGTTTTCAACAAAGCAGCCAGTTCAGCAGTTTTGGCATACGTATTTTCAATAAACTTCTGGCCACCAAAACCCGGGTTAACCGACATCATACAAACCAGATCAATATCGGCAGCAATTTCTTTCAATAACGATACAGAAGTATGTGGGTTGATGGCTACTCCTGCCTTCATACCCAAAGCCTTTATCTGCTGAATGGTTCTATGCAAGTGAGTACTTGCTTCCAGATGTACGGTTAAAATGTCTGCACCCACTTCTTTAAATTCTTCCAGATATCGTTCGGGTTGTACAATCATGAGGTGTACATCCAACGGCTTTTTTGCATGCTTCTTAATGGCTTTAATTACGGGCATTCCAAACGAAATGTTGGGTACAAACACGCCATCCATTACATCTACATGAATCCAATCGGCTGCACTCTCATTTATAAGGGTTATATCGGTTTGCAGATTGGCAAAATCAGCGGCCAGAATAGAAGGAGCAATAATAGGCATGTAAATAAGTGTTTACGTGCCGCAAAGATACACAGTTGTGGCATTACCCCTTACTGTTTCATTACCCTAAATGTGGTTTGCCGGTTGCCGGATTGAATACGAACAAAATATAATCCGGTTAACAGATGAGCGATGTCGTATTCGAACGGGTTATTTTGCCAGTTGATTTGAATACTCGATTCGGCCACACGCACGCCTTTATTATCAAACACGGTAAGCGTTACCGGGTTTTCAATTTCATCAATCCGAACCTGAAAGCGATTACCCACCACGGGGTTTGGAAATAATATCCAGGCATGGTCGGGCTCAGGTTCTTTCAGGTAATTAACTACGGCATCAAAATTAGGAATTCCATATCCCAGAAAATGATCGGGCGAAGTGGCCTGGCTGGCTGATTGTGTAAGTACTTCATAAATTTCCTGAGCTGTTAAATCAGGATAAGCCTGCCAAACACCGGCAGCCAAACTTGCTACCACCGGGCTTGCCAGCGAAGTACCTGAAGCGGTTCCAATATTTCCGCTTGCACGAATAACCACAGTGCCCGAACCTAATGCCATTACATCTGGTTTAATCCGGTTATCTTCGGTTGGGCCAACCGAGCTAAAGGGACTGCGTGTTCCACCGGCTGTTACCGATCCTACAGCCAGAACTCCAGACGCATCGGCCGGTGGTGTAACCAATTGCCAGGCGTTGTTGCCTTCGTTACCGGCACTGCAAACCACCAATATTCCACGTTCAATAGCCATGCGTGCAGCACGCGTAATATAGGCTGTTTCTCCATTCAGTTGAGTTTTGGTATAGTCCATCCCCTCATCATCAAAGAGGTTATAGCCCAGGCTAGAATTAATTATCTGAACCCCGGCACTATCAGCCTTTTCGGCTGCAAATGTCCAGTTAAACTCTTCAATACGATACTCTGAAGAAACATCTTCGGTCAGATATAAATAATAATCAGCCAGATAAGCACCACCCTCATAGGTGCCTTCCATGTAAGCTGCCATTACAGAAAGTACTTCGGTACCATGGTCATCGGCTGTGAAAACATTTGCATTATTACTTACAAAATTGAATGTTTGTTTAATACGATTTTCAGTATTCAGCAATGAAAAGGGCGCTGTTACGTTTACGCCCTGAAAGCCGCTATCAAAAATTGCGATTGAAATTCCCTCTCCCCTGTTTCCATTGTTATGCATAGCGGGTATACCCAGCTGTGTAAGTTGGGTAGCGTTGGCAAGGGGTTGATCTGCTGTATTGAGTCTGCGCTTTACTCGCTTAATGCGTCCATTAGAAAATTTATTACCAGGCGCTACCAGTAATACCTGATCAACTATGGGTAAGGCACTAATGGTGGTAGCTTCAGATACTTCGGCTTCAACCAAGACTCCATTCCACCAACGCGAAGTATAGTATGTGTCAACTCCCATATCCTTTAGTTGTTGAATGTAGGCAGGGTTAACCGGCAGGTCTGTTTCGGTAATAATAATTTGCTGACTTTGTCTTCGGGCAATACTTTTAGCGCTCAGAAAATCTTCAGGCTGGGCAATGGTGTAAGGGGTTCCGGTTTTATCTTTAAAAAAAACAAAGTACCGGTTTGTTTGCGCAACCGTACCAAACGAAATAAAACAAAACAGCACCAGCAGATTACGGAACATAGCTGGTTAGGGTTTGTATATAGCGAACACCTTGCCGAAGACCGGTACAATTGCCCTGGTTACAAAACTCAACTTGAGAAACTTCTTTTTGAATAAGTCCAACACCCCGTGCATACGTTTCTTTTTGTAAATCCTGTCCAATAATCGGGTCAGATAAATTACTTACTACAACGGTTAGTGTACGCTCAAAATTGAGCCCACCCTCTAATTCTTTTGGCTGATTATAGTTTTCTATGCGGCACAAAAGTTGATTGGGGGTAGCTTGATAGTTTTCCAGAAACGGAGGCTCGTTGTTATATTGATTTCCGTCCCAGCTTGTAGTAGGCCCAACCGGAAATATAAGTTTTACTAGGTTTATATTACTCTCGTTCTGTATTACCTGATTACCAAAAATACGGGCCGACCACGATTCCTGAATCTGCCATTGTTCTGTACTACTGTTTCGGGTGGAAATAATAAGCGAGTAGGTTGTGCTTCCGTCTGTAATTAATGAGTCGGCTACTTTAATATTTAGCTCATAATGCTGTTCGGCAGGGTTGTTTAAATAACTATAGGTGGTTTTATCGATCGAGTAAGACCATTGCCGGCCGGTTCGCAATGGAAAAAAATCAGTACCTAAGTCAATACCAATGGGTTTATCGTCACATGCCAGCAACATCAGAATTAAAAGTAAACAACCGTACCTCATTTCATTCCAAAGTTATTTTTTCTTTTTGATATTTGAGCCATGACGTTAGTAACCAAAGTAAAAGCTGCCAACATTACAAATCTGAGCGATGCACGTTATTGTGCGGGTATGGGTGTGGATTGGATCGGTTTTCCGGCAGCACAAGTAAACCCGACTCTGTTTTCTGAAATTACCGGTTGGCTTTCGGGGCCACAATGGGTTGTTGAACTAGGGGCGCAACCCTGGCCGGTATTGGTAGATTACCCCACCCGGATTTGGCAATGTTCATTATCTGAATTAGACGAGGCGTTACTTTTACCCGGAACCTTGATGGTGCAGCTTGAAGCACATCAATGGAAAGCAGCAGAAGCCAGACTTAAAGCAAATAGCGAAAGGATTGAAGCTATTATTCTGCATGGATTCTCTGGCACAACCGAATCAGAGAAATTAACAGCTATAACCATTCAGCGTCTGTTTCCTGTGCTGATTGATCTGAACAATACACCTTATGCATTGAATGAAATTCTTGACTGGTCTGTTTCTGGTGTTCAGCTTCATGGTGGTTTAGAAGAAAGGCCAGGGCTTAAAGATTATACGCCACTTGCTGATGTACTGGAGCGCCTGGAGGTGGATTAGTCCTTAAATTTTCCTATTGCTTTTTCCACCGCTTTACCTGCCACATCTTCAAACGAGATATCAAGATATGTTTTTTTTTGTATGCTTAGCCATAGGTGCCCAGGTGTGTGTCTGAGATGATAACCAGTTCGACTTCGCGCTTTCGTTTACCCATCTGTTCTGCTGCAAAATTCAGAACAGATTGTTACTCTACAGTAAAGGGTACGTTACCAGAATGTTATTGCTTAAATCGTAAGCGTAAATATTTTATTTTCTCACCCTTGGCGGCAAACATTTCTTCGTAGCGGGTTTTAATATCGTAACACTCGGGCCGGAGGTTAGAATTATACAAGTCGTGTGTAAATTGATAGTCTTCCAGGTCGTTCCGTAAGGCTAATTCCTCTAAAGTAAAATTAAACAGATCAGTATTATCTGTTTTAAATCTGAAGTAGCCACCTGGCCGTAACAGTTTTTTATACATATCAATGTACCTGCTACTGGAAAGCCTGCGTTTGGCATCTCGTAATTTTGGACGAGGGTCTGGAAACGTAAGCCAGATTTCATCCACTTCGCCTGATTCGATAAAACTTTCAATAAACAAAATCTCAGTTCGCAAAAAAGCAACATTGTTAAGTTGATCTTCAACTGCCCAGGTACTTCCTTTCCAAAGTCGGTCGCCTTTCTTATCTACACCAATAAAGTTACGATCTGGAAACAGTTTTGCCATACCTACCGAATACTCACCCCGTCCGCAGGCCAGTTCAAGCGTTATTGGTTTATCGCGATTAAAGTAATCAACATTCCACTTTCCTTTTATTTTAAGAAATATTTCTTTGCCCGGCTCTATTACATTTTCCCGGTTCGAAATAATTTCAAATCGCTTTAACTTACTTTTCACAAATTATCAATTTCAGCAACCACAAAAGTACTTCCTCCTATCAGAATTAAATCACCTGCTGCCGCATTTCTTCTGGCGGTTTGTATCGCTTCGTTTACATCTGCAACAACTAATCCGTTCAGTCCAGCGGCTTTAGCATATTGTGCTAATGTAGCGGCATCCATGGCCCGCGGAATAGTTGCCTGACAAAAATAATATTGAGCTGCTTTAGGAAGCAGGTTAATAATTTTTGAAACATCTTTGTCTTTAACCATTCCCCATACCCAATGAAGGTTTTTAAAATTCACATCGTTTAATTGTTTAAGAATTTCACGGATACCGGCTTCATTGTGCCCGGTGTCGCAAATGGTTAGCGGTGCATTACTAAGTATTTGCCATCGGCCCTTTAATCCTGTAAGGGCTGTAACATTCTTTAACCCGGTTAGTACAGATGGTTCAGGAATAGTAAAGCCTAGTGTTCTTAACTCGTCTGTTGCTGTTAATACACCCGCTATGTTTTTACTTTGGTAAGAGCCTTTTAAATCGCTCTCGAGTATAAACCAGTGTCCCAAATTATTGATTTCAAATTTTTCTTCTTGCTTAAGAACCTGATAGTGTTTATCGGCAAAAATAATTTTACTCTTCGTTTCTAATGCCTTTGATTCGAATACGTGCTGTATTTCGGTTTGTGTTTCACTTATCACTACAGGAATGTTGGGTTTAATAATTCCTGCCTTTTCGTATGCAATAGCTGGTAATGAATCGCCCAACATATCCATATGATCCCAACTGATGTTGGTAATAACAGAAAGTACAGGTGTAATTACATTAGTAGAATCCAACCTTCCGCCTAACCCGGTTTCAATTACCGCGATATCAACTTTTTCTGATGCGAAAAAATCGAATGCCATAGCCACCGTAATTTCAAAAAAAGAAGGTTTGATAAACTCAAGTTGTGGTTTAACTCGTTCTACAAAGTCTGTTACAAAATCACGGCCTATTTCTTTTCCATTTAACCGGATTCGCTCGGTGAACTCTTTTAGATGCGGAGATGTGTAAAGCCCGGTTTTGTAACCTGCCGATTGAAGAATTGCCGCCAACATATGCGAAGTACTGCCCTTTCCATTTGTACCGGCAATATGAATGCTTTTGAATTTTTGGTGAGGATTACCTAATGCTTTACACAAAGCAAGGGTATTGGTTAAGTCTTTTTTAAACGCACTTGCCCCAACCCGTTGAAACATTGGCAAGTTATTGTAGAGATAAGCAAGTGTCTCCGGGTAATTCATGGCCCGCGAAATTATTCGCTTTGCATAAAAAAAAAAAGGCCGCTTGAAGGCGGCCTTTTTTTGAGTCATTTACTCTTATTTACCGATTTTAATCAGTTTATACCCAACTGAAACCTGAAACACCTGGTTCTTAGTGGTTTCCAAAGATGGATTGTCTTCAATCTTAGACAACCCAAGATTATAACGTGCATCTATTGTTAATCCAAAGGGCAAATCCCAACCAGCGCCCAAGGCCAAACTAAGGTCCGATTTTTTGTACGCATTTTTTAAATCTGTACCATTTTGGGGTGAATGTGTAATCGGGTTGTAATCAGATTCAGCTGTGGTTAAGAAACCAAATTGCGGCCCAGCCTGCAGGTTTATACCGGCAACGGTATACAATTTTAGTATAACAGGAATATTCACATAACTAAAATTGGCATCATAATCCTGTGAATTGAACTTTATCTTAGAGCCTTGTTGTGAAAATAAGAGCTCAGGTTGAATCCCGATTTTAGTGAGCTTAATTAAGGCAAAAGCGCCACCATGAAATCCAGTTCTTCCTTTCCAGGAAGCTTCTGGATCGTTTACATCTACTTTTGCAAAATTAGGACCGCCTTTTATTCCTAATGCAAAATGAGCCTGCGCATGGGCCTGATTGGCTAAGGCAATACCAGATACAGCAAAAATGAAAGCAATAATTTTTTTCATACAGTTAATTTTAGAATCAGGTTAACAAATAACAGGCCAACGAATAGATTATTTTGAAAGATATACAAATAACGTAAGGCTAATGAAGATACCGGAATGCTTGTTTACTCCATCGCTTTGATCTTTAGTAGAAGAAGACAAATAACCAACCTGAGGTTCGATGGCTACCGCATCGCTAAGCAACAGAGCATACCCGCCACCAATACTCCAGGCAGAAAGGGTATTTTTAATTTCACCGTTTCCACTATCAGATTTCGAGCTTCCGAAACCTACATTACCTTCAGCATAGAATTTATCAAAATAATAACGCGCAAAGGGACCGAATGTTATGGTGGAGGAAGTTAATTGTGAGTTGTCGTTTTTAAATTTTGTTGAATTAAAATCTAAACCGGCTCCAACCGCCAGATTGTCGATTACAAAGTAACCCACTTGTGGAGAAATATTGAAGGATGTTATTTTATCTCCATCCTGAAAATCGCCCCCACTTAATTTAAATTTTTCAGATAGAAAGCTTAATCCAAGATTGCTTGAACCTCCTAACAGTAAGGTGCCCTGGTTTGTAAACTGAGCAAACGCGGTAACAGTAAGTAGAACTGCTACTACAGTAACAACGATCTTTTTCATAAAGTATAAGGTTTGGTTTAAGACAATTTACGAAAAAAAAACCCCTACTGTTGCGCCAATATTCCTAACTCGGGGTTTTTGCCTTTTATTTTACTGTAAAACCCGATTAGTTGATGAATATCCTTATCAATTTCTCCTGAGGGCATCAAGGCGTCTCCTATTACAATTCGTTTTATGGCAAAATCAAAACCACATGGTATAATCGGAACCTTAGCTCCTAACGCTATATAGTAGAATCCTGTACGTAGCTTATCTACTTTTTTACGGGTACCCTCTGGAGCCAGCGCTAAAATAAATTCCTCATGGCTATTAAAAATATCAACCACTTGTTGCACCATATCATGTTTATTGGATCGATCTACCGGATAGCCGCCCAGCCATCTGAAAAACCATCCAAACGGTGGTTTAAAAAGTGAATGTTTGCCCAGAAACCTTGCTCGCTGCAAGCCAAGAATACTTCGGGCCATAACACCTACTGGAAAATCCCAGTTGCTGGTATGGGGTGCAACGGCTATAATGTATTTTTTTAAGTTATTTGGAAAAGCGCCTGTTACTTTCCAGCCCATCAATTTAAAAATCAATATGTAGATGGGGCGCATCATACTATTATCCGATCCAAAAATTGGGTATCGGCCTGATATGGAATAGTAACCTGCAGGGTATCTGATTGCTCTGCTTCGATCGTATCAAGCGCACCTGAATTGCGTGCCCATGCTCTGCGGGCAATTCCATTGTTCACATCAAAATAAAGCATGTTCTTTAGCTTTCGATCGGCATCGGTACTTCCATCCAGCAGCAGGCCAAAGCCTCCGTTAATCACTTCGCCCCACCCTACTCCGCCACCGTTATGAATAGAGACCCAGGTAGCACCTCTGAACGAATCGCCTATTACATTATGAATAGCCATGTCAGCCGTAAAACGCGAACCATCATAAATATTAGATGTTTCGCGATACGGACTATCGGTACCGGATACATCGTGATGATCGCGCCCCAGCACTACCGGTCCTATTTTTCCCGAGCGAATAGCCTGGTTAAACGCTTCGGCAATTTTTATTCTTCCTTCTGAATTAGCATATAGGATTCTGGCCTGCGAACCAACCACCAGCTTATTTGCTTTGGCCGATTTAATCCACTCCATGTTATCCATCAGTTGTCCTTTAATCTGATTATCAGCCTTAGCATAAATTTCTTCCAGAACTGTATGAGCAAGGTTATCGGTATAGTCTAAATCAGATTCTTTTGCAGATGTACAAACCCAGCGAAATGGCCCAAAGCCATAATCAAAACACATGGGTCCCATTATATCCTGCACATAAGAAGGATACCGGAAAGTAATTCCATCTGCTGCCATTACATCGGCACCAGCTCGCGAAGCTTCTAACAAAAAGGCATTCCCATAATCAAAAAAGTAAGTTCCTTTAACCGCATGCTTATGAATTGCGGCAGCATGCCTGCGCAAGGTAAGCTGAACTTGCTTTTTAAATTCATCGGGCTTGGCAGCCATCATACGATTAGAATCTTCATAACTCAATCCGGCAGGATAGTAACCTCCTGCCCAAGGATTATGAAGTGATGTTTGATCTGAACCTATTTCAACAAAAATGTTTTCGCTATCAAATTTTTCCCAAACATCAACTACGTTACCCTGATAAGCGATGGAAACAACTTCTTTATTTTTTTTTGCATCACGAACACGGGTAACAAGTTTATCAAGATCGGCAAGTACTTCATCTACCCAGCCTTGTTCATGTCTTTTTTGAGTTGCCTTTGGATTAACTTCGGCTACCACCGTAATGCAGCCTGCTATATTTCCGGCTTTTGGTTGTGCCCCGCTCATTCCTCCCAGCCCGGAAGTCAAAAATAATTTTCCGGCCAGGCCCTCACCTTGTTTTGAAATTTTTCTTCCGGCATTTAAGATGGTAATGTTAGTGCCATGCACAATACCTTGCGGCCCTATGTACATATAACTTCCTGCAGTCATCTGGCCGTATTGTGTTACACCCAGTGCATTAAATTTTTCCCAGTCATCAGGTTTAGAATAATTGGGAATCATCATGCCGTTTGTTACTACTACGCGTGGCGCTTCTTTCGATGATGGAAATAAACCCATAGGATGACCGGAATACATGTGCAGGGTTTGCTCGTCAGTCATAGTAGCCAGATACTTCATGGTGAGCAGATACTGAGCCCAGTTTTGAAATACGGCACCATTGCCTCCGTAGGTGATTAACTCGTGCGGATGTTGTGCTACAGCAGGGTCAAGATTATTTTGAATCATGAGCATGATGGCTGCAGCCTGCAACGACTTTGCCGGATAGGCTTCGATAGCCCGTGCGAACATTTTATACTCAGGCCTAAATCGATACATATAAATGCGGCCATAGGAATTTAATTCTTCCAGAAACTCCGGAGCCAGTACAGCATGGTGTTTTGGGTGGAAATACCGGAGGGCGTTCTGTATTGCAAGTTTTTTTTCCGCTCTGGATAAAATATCTTTTCGTTTGGGAGCGTGATTGGCAGTTGCATCAAATGCCTTTTTTTCGGGAAGGGTATCAGGAATTCCTTGAAGAATCTCGTTTTTGAAATCAGAAGAAGTCATGCCTCTATTTTTTGAAAGGTTGCAGCTGAAAAATTATCTTTTGTAAATCGGTATCCGTACTCAAATATTTCGTTCACTTTACTTAAATCCAGGCTACTAAAACGGTCCATACCGGGTGGTTCGATAACCACATCACATAAGCTACGACTTACTTCCGTATTGGCATGTATGGCAATAAGTAAACTTCGTTCTACCACAAGTTTAATATTGGTTACATCAAAATTAGAACTGATATGGTTACAGTGGCAACCTATTACTATATCGCATTGGTTGCGTATTGCCTTTACGGGAAAGTTATCCAGTATACCACCATCCACATATAATTTACCATTAAGATGCACCGGATTAAAAATAGCTGGAATGCTGCTGGATGCCAGTACAGCCGGAATTAATTCGCCATTGTTGAAATAGTGTATTTGTCCATTCTTAATATCTGTTGCCGCAATTGTTAGGGGGATTTTAAGTTTATTAAAATCATTATTCGGAATATTCTTTATCAACACGTCTTTAAGGCCATCTAACGTAAGCAAGCCAGTCCATGCAAAGGCCGGCCGAACGGCTTTAAAAACACTCAGGTTCTTTACAAGATCGAATATGCTATCGGGTTTATGACCAGCTGCATAAAGTGCGCCTACAATAGAGCCTGCACTTGTTCCGGAAATGCAATCGAACGTAATGCCCATTTCATCAAGTGCTTTAAGTACACCAATGTGTACAATACCTCGTGCACCACCACCCGATAAGACCAGGCCACGCTTCATAAAATATCTTTTAATGCAAAAGTTTTATCCAGGCGCACACCCTTTTCTGTTCTTTGTACTGTACAACATTCATTTACCGGATCGTGCTCCAAAAACAAAATGTACTGATTATCGGCCGCTTCATTTAAAAAGGCAGCCTTCTCTTCCAGCGTAATTAAAGGCCGTGTATCGTAACCCATTACATAGGGCAAGGGTATGTGCCCCACAGAGGGCAACAGATCGGCCATAAAGCAGATTGTATAACTTTTATATCTGATTTTAGGAATCATCATTTTATCGGTATGGCCCGATGCATAGAAGATATCCATGAAATGAAACAGGTTGCTATGTCCTTCTTTTTCATTGATAAATTTAAGCTGTCCACTCTCTTGTATGGGTAAAATGTTTTCTTTGAGAAAACTCGCTTTTTCGCGGGCATTTGGTTTTGTGGCCCATTGCCAATGTTCTTCGTTAGACCAGTAGGTTGCTTTTGAAAAAGTTGGGATCAGTTTATCTCCCTCTTTTTTTATTCCACCGCCACAATGGTCGAAGTGTAAATGACTAAGAAACATGTCTGTTATATCGCTCGTTGAAAAACCGGCCCGGCTAAGAGAGTGTTCGAGCGAATCGTTTCCATTTAGAAAATAATGACTAAAAAATTTCTCGTCTTGCTTATCGCCTAAGCCATTATCAATTAGCATAAGGGTATTACCTTCTTCAACCAGCAAGCACCGCATGGCCCAGTTGCAGAGGTTCCGTTCATCGGGTGGGTTTGTTTTTTGCCAGATTGATTTAGGAACCACACCAAACATGGCTCCACCATCTAACTTAAAAAAACCGGTATTAATTACGTGTAAGTTCATAGGAGTTTAAATAAAAAAGAGGTCGTTTAACACGACCTCAATTTAGATTTATATTCTGAATTTTAGGATGTTATTCTTTAACTACACCCATGGAGGTAAATTTTTCTATTCGTTGATTGATGCGCTCTTCGGGCGATAGTTTATTTAGTTCTGCTGTAAGCGATACGATTACTTTCTTCACTTCAGCTGCCATCGATTTTACATCTGTATGCGCCCCACCCAGGGGTTCTTTAATTACGCCATCAATCAATTTAAGAGCATGCATATCTTTTGATGACAGCTTTAGTAACTCAGCAGCTTGTTCTTTAAAATCCCAACTACGCCATAATATAGCCGAACAGTTTTCGGGCGAGATTACCGAGTACCAGGAGTTTTCAAGCATCAGTACCCGATCGCCAATGGCAATACCTAATGCACCACCGGAAGCCCCCTCTCCTATAATAATGCAGATAACCGGAACCTTAAGCATAAACATTTCTTTCAGGTTACGCGCAATGGCTTCGCCCTGGCCCCGCTCTTCGGCTTCAAGGCCTGGAAATGCCCCTGGAGTATCGATAAATGTTACAATGGGTTTATTAAACTTCTCGGCAAGTTTCATTAACCGAAGAGCTTTTCGGTACCCTTCAGGGTTTGCCATTCCAAAATTACGTAGCTGCCGTTGTTTGGTATTGCGGCCTTTCTGCTGGCCAATTAGCATAAAGGTCTGGCCGTCAATGGTTCCTAAGCCACCAATCATGGCTTTGTCATCACTTACGGAACGGTCGCCATGCAGTTCAATAAAATCGGTGGTGATCTCGTATATATAATCTAAGGTATAAGGCCTGTCGGGGTGGCGCGAAAGCTGCACGCGTTGCCAGCCGGTAAGATTATCGAAGGTCTCTTTCTTTAATTCGGTGATTTTTTTCTCCAACGCCTGAATGGCTCCCTTAACCGATTCATCGCTATCGTTAGCAAGATGTTTCATATCGGCCAGTTTCCCTTCTAGTTCTGCGATGGGCTTTTCAAAATCCAAAAGATTCATTGCCCTGGGTTAGTTTAAAACAAGGATACAAATTTAGCAGATTTTTGAAATAGCGTTTTTTGATGTAAGGATATGAGTGATTTCTGAACGGCATAAATAAAAAAATCCTATCCGGGAATACCCGGTAGGATTCTATGCTATTGGGAAGTTAATTCTAAAGAATGATGAGGGCCAGAATGATAGCTTCTATCAGTAGGGCATTCAGCAGACCTTTAAGAAAAAGTGGTTTCTTGTTCATAGCCTAAAAAATTTGATGGTTCAAAAGTAGCGGCAAGCAAAGGGTATTTAAACTAAAACCAGTTAAACGGCTATTATTCAGGTCGAAACAGCATTTTAACCGTTTGGGAGCAATCGTTTTCGATGATTTAAGGGTAAAAGTGGCTAAATTATGGCTTCCCACGTGTTTTAGTAAGCAAGCAATCGGGCTATACGGGGAGTACAGAATCGGGTATTCTAAGGCAATTTTGAATCAGTATCTTTAATAATGAGGTCAACCAAAACCATGGAGCCTCTTTCGGGCTGACTATCAATTTCAAAGGTTCCGTTGTATAATGCCACTTTAGAACGGATGGTTTCAAACCCAAATCCGGGGGTTATATGTTTTGTATCCATCCCTTTTCCATTGTCGGCTACAATAATATTAAGCGAATCATGATGATGGATAATCTGGATTTGCATACGCGAAGCTCTGGCATGTTTAATTACATTTTGAACCAGTTCCTGACAAATCCGGTAAACCACCACTTCAATTGATTCGGGCAATCGCTCCTCCAACCCCAGCATCTGCAGATCTACATCTAATTGCTCAGAAAGGTTAATGTGTTGAATAAAAGTATGAAGTGCAGATTTTAACCCAAACCGGCTTAGTGAAACCGGTAACATATTGTGGGCAATCTTTCTCAGTTCTTGTATAGAATCGTCTAATAAACTTAAGGTGTCATTAAACTTAACTGCCTTTTCGGGGACGTTTTTGGTAAATGTTTCCTGTAACCCATTAAAGCGAAGGCGCACACTGGAAAGTAAAGATCCAAGACTATCGTGCAGGTCGCTGGCAATGCGCTTACGTTCGTTGTCTTGTGTTAAAACAAGAGCTTTCATGTGGGCATCTTTCTGTGCTTCCAGTACAGATGTTAAATGCTCCTTCTCGGCCATCTCCTTCCTGATCTCATCATTAAGCTTTATGGATTGTTCATGGGTTCGGGCATTTTCTAAAATAATAGCCCCTTGGTTGGCAGCCATACGCACCCATTTTACCCGCTCTTCTACATACCAGTTTTTAGCAAATATATTTTCCAGGTAAACTACTATGGGAAGGTGGCCATTTATTGTTACGGGCAGGATCATATACGATTGAACTCCCCGATCGTAAATGGATTGTTGATGCCGTAATACTTTTTCGGCATCCAGATCATTAACAACTATCAGGTTTCCTGATTTAAGTGCCAGCAAAATCATACTGGCCGGAATGCTGGCTTTAATTTCTTCTTTGGTACTATTTTTTATTCCATTCAACAAAGACAGATCATCATATAGTATCTTCTCTCCCGAGGCATCAATTAATTCAACAACCACATGGGTTGATCCTGAAATACGTAAAAGCAACACCATTAATTTTTTTACTAATGATGATACCTCAAGGTCGCCACTTAATTCATATTGAATGGTTTCAATGTCCATTTCCTGATAAGAAGGATATGCTTCTGGTAGTATAGATTGAAACTGTTGAGAAAGTTGCCTGGCTTTTGCAATTGCTCCCCATTCGCGAAAGCTGTTAATGGCATTTGTGATATGTTCAGCTGCCTCGGTTTTTTTTGATTGGATTGTTAACAGATATTTTCCTAAGAGCTCGTGTACTATACCCCGGTGGTACACATTATCACCTGCGCCTTTAAGCGATTCGTGATATAATGCAAATGCAGCTGTGTCATTTCCCTGAATACGGTTCCACTCGGCACAGAGTAGCTGATAAACCGGAGTATAATTTAAAGGAGAGTGTTGTTGCCAGAAATCAAAAGATTTAAGAATTTTATTCACTTTCCTTTTTAGCCCATCGTACAGGTTGGGAGCGTGATTGCTCCAGTTCTGTGTAATTGACAAAAACCAGGTCATTAGATTGGCTGGTAATAAGGGCGATCCTTCCTGTAATTTTTTGTTGCGATGTGCCTCTTTGGCCATGTCTGCCGCCAGTGCGTAATAGCCGAAAAGAAAATAATACTTACCCCAAACATAATGTCTGTAAAACTTTTCTTCCTTCAAGGTTAGTTTAGCAGCCAGCGATGATGGGTGTTGCCGGGGCATCGAGAAAACCGGTGTTTCTCCTTTTAAAAACTGAACCAGGTTTTTTTGGTAGAGTGTAATGTAATATGTTAATTCTGTTCCGGGGTACGATTCATCAAAGTCCCATTGAACCAATTCCCGTAAGGGTAGCCCTGCAATAAGATGAAGATTAAGCGTATGGGTTTTCAGGATGTAGGTTCCAATAAGATCTCCTGCTTCTTTACCCGCGCGCATCGCTTCATCCAGCAGTGCCTTGCTCTCTATAAACGCTTTTTTCCAAGGTTGAATATAAAATGCGAATACCCCATATACCCGGCATCTCATACTGATGTCTTTCAGTTCATTATTTATCCTTACGCCTTTCACTGCGAAATCATACCCCTTTTCAATATCGCCCGAAATGATCAGCATTCGTCCATATGAAACGTATCCGATTGCTTTTACAACAGAGATATTGTTTTTTACAGGGCGTAACATAATTTGCAGGGCGGCCCAGCGCATTAACACATCTGAGGTATGATGTATGCCCATTCCGCCTACGTACAAGAGTTTAATAATGGCTTCATTGTAATCAGAATGTATGGCATTACTCAATACCTGAGTATCCTTTCCCTGCTCCTGATCATGGAGTATTTCTCTTAAGCGGTTTAACTCGTTCAGCAGTTGGGTTTCTTCCAGCGGAAGCTCCAGACCAAGTTCTGCTAATATTTCTTTTATAATAGGTACTACTTTTTGATATCGCCCCAGATGGTTGTTGATCGTAATTTTTAGTTCAAAGGCTTTCGCTCTTTTTAACGGGTTAGTAATACGTTCAAGTAAATAATCTAAATGAATTTCGGCCAGATCGTATTCACCCAGGTAATATTCTATCCGGGCTCTGTCCATATACACGGCATATATATGTTCGCGTACTTTTCCAAATGCGCATTCACTAAGTAGTTCCGCACTCATTTTATAGAAGTACCGGGCCTGATCTAATGAGTTGTCCTGCTCTACAATTTTTCCGGCCTGGTAGTTGAGTAACGCTGCCTTCTCAAACTCTCCATTTTGTTTAACTTGCTCTAACGATTGATTATAACTTTTAGTCATTAAAACTATATTAGCAGTACTTAATCTTTCAATTCCCATCGAATAGAAAAGTTCAGCCAGTGAATAATGCAGGGCCGATTTGCGCGTTGCTGAAAGATCGTTATAGATCAACTCACCAATATGCATTTCGGCAAACCGTATTTCTTTTTCATCTTGTTCCAGTAATCCTGTTTTGGAGGCTTCATTCAGCAGGGCACTCATTACTGTTGCATTCCCTTTTAGCCACTTCAACAGAATGTCTTTATTAAACCTGCCTATACAGGCAATCAGATAAATAATTTCAAGCGCTCCTTCCGAAAGTTTTTTGATTTTCTCCAACACAATGCGTTGAGGGTTTTTACCTCCATACAGTTCTTCAATCAGGTTGATATCGCAAGTCCACTCGCCATCCTGAATAGTAACAAGTTCTTTTTGTTTTAAACTATCAACCAGGGCTTGCAAATGCGAAGGATTGCCATCGGTTAGCTTATAGCACACCTTGCTCAGGTTCTGATTACATAGCCCGCCCAACATCCCGGCAAGGAATTTATCTGCTTCACTGCGCGAAAGCCCCTGCAGTACAATGTTTTCAATTAACATTCTTTTTAAATGTAGTTCTTCAACAAACTGGTGTAAAAAACTTTGGTTGCTGAGGGGCGCACGAAAAGCTCCTATCCAGATTAGTTTTTCGGGAGGTACATTTAACAACAGGTATTTAAGCAGGTTAATACCCGAGGCATCAATCCATTGTAAATCGTCTGTAAAAAAGAGAACAGACTTGTTGTAGTAATTTGTAACAAACTCAAAGAAATCTTTAAAAAGTGAGTGGAGTTGGTTTTCAATAGTTAGCAAAGACCGTTGGGCAGACCAGGATTTAACCCCCGAAATCAAAGAAAGTTCAGGTACGTAGTCTAACAACAACGGAAAGCTGTCTCCTAAAGAATTCTTAAGGGCTTCTAAGAAATGTTGAAACTCGTCTTTTGAAGAAGTATTGTAGATCTTACTTATGTAATCTGCAATACCATATTTAAACCCATAATAAGGAATACCCTCGTGTTGCTGGTAGTGACGAGCCGGGAGAACAACGTACCGATCCTCTAGTGTTTGCAAGAAATTTTCAACAAAAAAAGTTTTCCCTGTTCCGATATACCCGGAAACAACAACTCCGCGCAAACCATCACTTTCCTTCTTCTTCGCAATTTGGGTTACGTGCTCCAGCAATTTTTGATGGCTCTCCATTTCGGAATGCATCTGTTGGCTTGATTTTAGTTCAAGTACGGGTACCTCCATCTTATTTTTTTTGCCGTGCGACCTGTAATATAATATTGATGCGTTTATTTTTCAATACTTACCCACACCTATTTATGCAAGTTTATCTGATTTGCGCTGAGTAGAAACTACTCTATACATAGACTGTGTTACTTCCCTGAAAATAGGGATTTCAATAAATCACTGTTATGCATTATTGTATAATGGATATCTTTAAACAGATTTCTGCATACCCTACAATCTATGCGATTTACGTATTCATTTCTATCCCTTGTTTTGCTTTTGGCTCAGCATCTTTCTGCACAAATTAAAATCGATTGGGCACCCCGCGAAGACTTAAACATTTTGTTGCCAAAATCGATAAGAATTTATGAAGGCAACGGAACATTAACCGATGGCGGCCGGGTACGTATGGTTTATGCTGTTCTCAATATCAACGATCCCTTACTAACCTTGTTAGCTAAAGGAAGTAATGAAATCAGACAAACCACCTGGCAGGCCTATCAGGAACACAATGGAATTATTGCTATTAATGGTGGCTATTTTTCGGCTTCGCAGTCCATGAGTTTACTGGTAGACAATGGGCGTTTAATATCGCCCGACAGAAATAAAAATGTAACCCGGGGTGCTTTTGGACTTGTAGATGGAAAACCTGAAATCACCTGGGCACACACAAATGGAAATTCTCTATTCAAGCTATCAAGCCCCATAAACCCTACACTTAGTAAATCCTGGAATGAAGCACGCTGGCATCCCAGCCAGGCTGTGGGTGGCGGGCCCGTATTACTTAAAGATGGCATCGTTCGGGTTACCGATCAGGCAGAAGGGTTTGGTGCTTCGCACAGTATCCGCCATCCGCGTACGGCTATAGGGTATAAAAATGATAGCACCCTTATAATGATGGTTGTAGATGGCCGGCAGGCCGCCAGTGTGGGTGTTAGCTTGCAGGAACTTGCCACCATTATGAACAGTATTGGTTGCTACGAAGCGGTAAACTTAGATGGTGGTGGTTCTTCTGCTATGATTGCGGCTAATGAGGTTGTCAATATTCCTGTAGATAAACCATCAGGAGACCGAAATAGTTTGAGAAAAAACGCAAGCGCCCTGATTATTACACACAATAAATCTGAGGTTGAAAAAAAATTAATTGTTATTGACACCGATGATGCTGATTATACCGAAGAAGGTGTGTGGAAAAACACTAACCACAATAATTATTATGGTGATACTAAATCCAGGTATTCAGTTGCAAATCTTTCCAACAAAGCTCTGTACAAATTTGATCGTATAGCAAGTGGGTATTATCAACTTGCAGCCTGGTGGACCGTTGATACCAGTAACGCAGAGGCGCGTTATATTCTTCACCATGGTAATAAGGTTGACACACTGAGTGTTTTGCAGCACGATTTGGCAACCAGTGGGAAATGGAATGTGTTGGGGAATTTTATACTTCAACCAACTGATTATATAGAGGTAATTGGAGATGGATCTGAAAACAAACTTATTACCGATGCGATACGGTTAGTAGCCCATGAAGTTTACCCGCAACTTCCCAAGCGAGGCGATTTACGTATTGCTGTAATAAGCGATTTAAACTCAGGATTGGGAGCGGCCACTTATGAGTGGCAGGTGGATAGTATCATTAACCGGCTGCCAAGAATTTGGAAGCCCGATCTGGTACTATGTGGTGGTGATATGGTGGCAGGAATGGGGCTTAAAGACTCGGTGGTTATAAAAAATATATGGGAAGGTTTTGATACCCATATTTTAAAACCATTGCAAAAAAATAATATCCCCTTCGCATTCACTATCGGAAATCATGATGGCGCTGCTTCCTATATCCAGGAAAGAGCGTACACCCTAAAATACTGGAACAGCCAACGAACTTTAACAGGCATTAATTTCATCGATCAGCAACACTTTCCTTTTTATTATTCCTTTAAACAGGGTGATGCTTTTATTGTATCCATTGATGCATCTTCATCCACCCTTTCAAAAGAAAATATGAAATGGCTGGAAGAGCAACTCAAAAGTTCTCAGGCTCAACAGGCTAAAATCAGGTTGGCCATCGGCCACATTCCTCTTTACAGTGTTGCGCAAGAACGCGACTCCAGAGGTAATGTCCTGGATTCGCCCGGTGACCTTCAGGCCTTGTTTGAAAAGTATACTGTACGAACCTACATTAGCGGCCATCACCATGCCTACTTTCCTGGAAAAAATGGCGCACTTGAACTACTCAATGCCGGTGCGGCCGGATCGGGACCACGCAGATGGCTTAACCGTGACGATGCCCCGGTTAATACGATAACCTTAGCCGATATGTTTTTTGAACGCGATACAATCGTATACACCACGTATAAAATCAAACAAGACCAACCCGAAAATATGGAGGTATTTGATTATACAGAATTACCCTCATCAATTACAGGTGTAAATGGAACCATTCTACGCTACGATCTGCCCTATGTTACAAAAGGAACCGGAACCTTTTTATCTATTGATGAAAATGCTATTCCGTCAGGGCATATCACGGTGCGTATTTCAAACGATCAAGTAATACTTGAAGGTGCGATCAACTCTATTCAAACAATTGAAGGCAACACCAGTCGTGCATCTTTGTGTGTTGGCAAACATACCGAGGCGGGTAGTGTGTTAACCACGCTACAATTAAAAAAAAGTGGAAAGCGTGGGTTTACACTATCAGGTCAGGTGCCTGTAACTAAAAACATTCGCGAATTGTTGGCAACAGGATCTTTGTTTGTGATAATTGAAAATAATAATAAAAAATTATATCGTGCCCAGGTCTATAGTGAAGGGAATCAAGCTCCGCATACTTCAACCATAACCTCACATCAACCTCAGAATACTTATGGCGTAAGAAACATTGAGGCACTTTATACCATTGCCTGGACACCAACCTTTGACCTGGATGGAGATTTTATCGATTACACCTATCAACTCGCCCGCGACAGCTTATTTCAAGAAGTTATCATGCAAAAGAATACTGGTCGTCAAAATTATTTTAAGAGTAAAGAAAAGGATTGGTACACCTTACTTACCCATGCAGAACCTGCCCCGCAAGCATTTTTTCATCGGGTAATAACTTCTGATGGACGATATCGTTCTAACGGTAAGTATGCACAGCTTAATCTTACAAAGAGTACAGAATTACCTGACGATTACATAGAAGTAGAACCGCCCGGATATACAGTTGAAAAAATAGAAAATGCCGCAGGAGCTGGAAGTGGCGCTGTTTGGGATAAAGAAGGAAAAATATGGCTTGCCGATTACACCGGAACATTAACAATAAAAACGCCAGCAGGCAAAGATGCCTTATTTTCACCGCTAACAGCCGTAACCATAAATGGCACTAACTTTTCTTTAAAGCCAATTAACGGAATTGGGTTAGACCTTGATGGAAACATATTGCTCGGAAACAATCGTATACTTTTAAAAATTAATGCAACCACAGGCGAGGGTATTGCTTATTGGGAAGCACCAAAAGGCGCAAGAGCAATTACCACTCCGCGTAGTAGTAGTAATGGCGAAGTTTATGCTATGTCTCTATTTGCTGAGGATCCAAATTATGTACTCAGGCAAAGTACCACAACCCCTTATACGTTTGAGTTACTTCGTACCATTGATTTAAACGGCCGGGTACTTACCCGCACGTTTGATATGACAAAAGATGCCCGTACGTTATACTTTCCAGATCCCGGTAGTGCATTTGTTCAGGTTTATGAAAGCAATGATGGAACAAACTACCATAAAAAAGAAAATATTGTAAGCCTGGCAGCTGGTTGCAATGCAATACACACGCAGGCCGGAAAATCGTATTTTGCTGTTCGTAGCAGTGGTGTAACACCTACTACACTTCATTTCCGCGATGACAATAAACGCGAGATGTGGACGCTTCCACTTCCTGAACTAAACGGTGCAGAACCACGTGGCATTACGGTTTCTCCTGATGGTTTAACCGTTATTATTTGCTGTTGGGATAAAGGTGGTGGTTTTTATCGTTACACATTTTCGCGGTAATCATTTATTTTATGATTGCATCGTACATTACCTGTTGTATTTTGGTACGGGTATTTAATTGATACAACCTGGTATTTTCGCGCGTGGGTGTTACCCGGTTTGACAGAAAGATGTATAACAATCCGTTTTCAGGATCCATCCATGTCATAGTGCCTGTAAATCCGGTATGACCAAAACTTTCTGCACTGGCATCTTTTGCTGCATTATTATTCTCACCTAAATAGGTCAGGTTAGGTTTATCAAACCCAAGCCCTCTCCTATTATTGTTTTCCGGAAATTGAACTGTTGTCCATTTTGTAAAGGTATTGGTGTTGATATAGCGTTGTCCGCCATATTCTCCTTTATCCAAAAACATCTGCATAAGTTTAGCCAGATCATTTGCGTTAGCAAATAGTCCTGCATGACCCGATACTCCCCCAAGCATAATTGCACCCTCATCATGCACAGTACCCCAGATGGGTTGATGACGGAAGTTATAATCGTTTTCGGTTGGGATTATAGCATTGATCGGGTATTTTTTCAAAGGGTTAAATGTTATGGAGGGCGCACCTAAAGAAGCGTAAAAACTTTCATCCAAATATTGTTCAAAACGCTGATCAATCATACTTTCTACAACACGCGGTGCCAGAATGAAGAAGAAATCAGAATACAAGTATTTCTTTTCCGCAATAAGATTCGATTTACGAATCTCATTCACCATTTTGTCAGGATAATTTTTGTGTAGGTACATATTACCTTTAACACGAATTGGGAATTGGGCTGATGAATCCGTTTTAAAGGTGTGCCACTTATAGCTTCCGTTTTTCCGAATCGTATTTTTCCAAAACGCTATCCACGCCTGAAATCTTGCCTGATGAGTCAGAATATCATACATGGGGATATCTGACTTATTGGATCTTCTAAAAGCAGGGAGGTAATCACCTAATGTTGCATCTAACGAAAATTTTCCTTCATCATACAATTTCATTAACGCGGGCACAGAAGTGCTGATCTTGGTTACTGAGGCCAGGTCGTAGAGGTTATCTAATTTTACTTTTGTGCTATCGTTATATTGTTGCAAACCATATGCTTTATGAAAAACTATCTTTTTATCTTTTGCCACCAACACCATGCAACCCGGTATAGCATGTGCCGCTAAGGCTTGCCCTACCAATGAATCAATTTTTGTATTCAGAATTTTTGAGTCCATTCCGGCATCTTCGGGCAACGTGTATTTAAAACGAATATCTCCCTTTACATCAAGGCCATCGCCCGATTTGAATTTTGCTCCTACCGTTACGGGTAATCGTCCTGTTGCACTAACCCCGCCAAAAATCAATTGAGCCGTAAGCTCTTCTGCGTTCACATTATCCTGGTAGGTAACAACCAGGGCATCCGCCTGCTCAATACTTTTGATTTTATCCAGCGCATATGGATTTTTAAAAACTGCAAAAACAGATTTCTTCTGCACGGTTATCCATTCAATAAGTTCAGTAACCGGATTGGTTACGTCCCACTTGTTTAATGGGCGTAAGGTATTATCATGTATGCCCGTCACAATCAGGTTGTACTTTACTAATTCACTTTTTATTGAATCAACATATTTAGCAGTAGCGTTATTCGGTATAAAGAAGTGATTCACTTTGGCATATAATCCTAACGAACGCTGAAAGGGTGTAGTCGTATTGGCAGTAATAGAGACCGATGCAATGGATAAAGTATCAAGCCGTTTTAAGGGCAACAAATTGTATTTATTGTTGAGTACGGTAAGCGATGCCTCGGTAAGGTTACGATTTAAGAGCTGGGCTTTAGGAGTACTTATTTTTTTTGTTACGGATCGGGGATCAATGGGTTTCCAATTTGCCAGACCTACCCAATATTTAATGGCTAATATTTTTCTACACCGGTCGTCAATTTCCTTTTGAGTAATTAAACCATTTTTTACAGCCTTCATTATTTCATCTATTGTACGAGGTACATCTTCGGTAAATTCCAGCAAATCATTACCGGCCAATAGTGCATCCTTATCCACTACGCCCGGGGTATTTCCCTGGGTAACACCTTTCATGTTCATTGCATCGGTAACAATAAGACCCTTAAATCCTAATTCATTTTTCAGAAGATCGGTAATGATTTTTTTTGAAAGTGTAGAGGGGCCTTCTTTTGGCTCTAAAGCAGGAATATTAAGATGAGCCACCATTATGGCGCCTATTCCCTGTCGTATTAGTTCACGAAACGGATACAATTCCAATGAGTCTAATCTTTCTCTTGTGTGATTGATCAGCGGCAACGCATAATGCGAATCAGTTCCTGTATCTCCGTGCCCGGGAAAATGTTTTGCTGTAGCTAATACTTTTCCATCTTGAAGACCACGCATATACGAAGCTGCCTTTTTAGAAACCGCATATTTATTTTCACCAAAGGATCTGAAATTAATAACAGGGTTTAACGGGTTATTATTAACATCGGCCACGGGAGCAAAATTTACCTGAGTACCTGACTCTTTAAGCTGGTTTGCTATTTCGAGCCCCATTTGGTAAATAAGATCATCGTTTTGGATTGCGCCCAATGTCATTTGATACGGAAAACTAATGGTGCTATCGAGCCGCATGCCTAAGCCCCATTCAGCATCCATCGCTATCAGCAATGGAACTTTCGATTTTCTTTGATATTGATTGATAAGGTTAGCTTGGCGTGCGGGCCCACCTTGAAAAAAAATAAGCCCACCTATTTTTTGCTTTTCAATTAGTTTGCTGATTTCTAACTCATGATCGCTGTTCTTGTTTGAAAACGCAGCTACCATAATTAATTGTGCCGCGCGTTCACTAGGTGTTAGCGATTGAAGAACAGAATCGACCCATGGATGAGAAAGGAACGTTTCGTAGGGTATTTTCTTTTCCTGTGCCTGTATGGAAATTTGGGAACTTAAACAGGCTATTAATAATATGTAACGCAAGTAGGTATTCATGAATTTCTAGAGAAAGACAAATATTATAATTTATTAGATTAAATGAACAATCGAAATTACCGGGTATATAAAAAGGAAACCCCTCCCGAAAAATTTTCGAAGGAGGGGATCCACTTAACCAAATTTTTATTACACGATTAAACCTTGCCGTTATGCATAAAGAGGTTTTACCAACCCGTAGTTTGTGTTAACGTAAAACCCTTCTCTACATACTGACTGATTTCATTGTTTCCTATTGGTGCCATATAAACCCGGTTTGAAAAAGGATCGCGGTTTGAAACATTTTCGGGTATATAGAAACCAACCATGTCAGCACCATTTGCACCATCATACGTAACCACAGTGCCATCTGCCTTTTCAACTTTCAACTTGCCTACTTTTGATGCTATCAACCATTGAGGAAATTCTGTTTGAAAGTTAACCCATGGCCCCAGCAAAAGGTCGGTATTTACTGCAGCATCCATATAGTTGATTTTTTTCCAGCGTTTAATGTCCAACAGTCGGGTATGTTCAAATACAAATTCCATTCTCCGCTCTCTGCGTATTTCCCAAATCAAAGCAGGAACGTCTGCATCGCGGGCAGGGTCGTTGGGAATAGAGGCAAGTGATAGTGGAGCTGTTTTAGTAACATTCTTTGCGATGGCCTGCGCATCTAACGGACGGTTTCGGATAGCATTAATAGATGCATCGATATCGGCTTGCGTAACGGCTAACCCGCCCAATGATTCTAATTCTGCTTTAGCCTCAATCCAGTTCAATACAACTTCTGCCAAACGTATAACCGGTGCATCGTTCGTGTTGGTATTAGAACCATATATTGGAGGGTAGCTTCCACCCGCAAAGGTTGGGCCTACCCGATCAATAAACTTATCTGAATACAGCAACGTAGAAGCTTGTGATCGGGGCACATCCCAAAACGTAGCCTCAAAGCGAGGGTCGCGTGTTACAATCAGGTTGGCTATATCAAACTGATCGGCATTTGGTACTGCTGAGTTTTGATACGGCTGGCCATCTTTTGCAATAAATGAACGGATTAAATCCAGGTTAGCAGCTGCGGCCTGTCCTTCTGTAATGTTTGAATAGGACGCAATACAATGTGTTACGCCTAATGCCGCATCGTATTTTCGATACAATATCACCTCAGGGTTTGACGCTAAATCTTCAGAGCCAAACAATCTACGGAAATCGCTTCCAAACGACCACTTACCTGATTGCATTACTACCTCTGCTGCCTGAACGGCAAGCCCTAAGTATTTAGTTGCTTTTGCATTGTCGCCCAAATGATATTTTTGCCAGGTGCCCTCGAATAGCATGAACTGTGAAATAAAGGCAGCAGCGATGTACCTGTTCAAATTCTGTGCTCCTCCATCGGAAGTGCGCATATTTTGAAGTACGTAAGAAAAGTCATCAAAAACATTATCCATTACCACCGTTCTGCTATCACGGTCTTTGTACAATACATCCAACTCGTTGTCTCCAATCTCGCGATCAAAATAAGGTACATCACCAAAAACAGTTACTAACCGGCTATACTCAAACCCTCTAAAAAAACGCGCCACCGCACTCCAGTGTTTGTATGTTTCATCATTAATGTAAGTGTTTTTCATACCCTCAATTCGCGAAAGAAACAAGTTCGATTTTCTTACCCATGCAAAATCCCAGGTTGGACCCGAATAGGAACCAAGCCAGGCAGCGGCCTCACTCACTGATGATCGGGAAGCGGGTGCCTGCGTTTCAAAATTTGCCTGTTTACCAGCGTAGCTCAAATCATCAGAGAAGGTATAACCGCGCACAGGTGTATAGTCTGCTGTAAAGCCTACATTATACCCAATAAAATAGTTGTTATAGAAGCCATTTGAAAACAGGCGCAAGTTGTTCTCTGATACCCAATAGGTTTGGTCGTTAAGTTGTGTTAATTGGGGTCTGTCCAGAAAATCTTCACAACTACTTAAGACCACTATCACCAAAAAAATCGTTATATACTTTTTCATGTTTTTAATGTTTTAGAAGCTCAATTGAATTCCAAGTGCAGCACTTTTAAAAGTTGGAATACCTACGCCCGTACGCGACAGGTTGTAATTGGATGAATTCCACATTGAAAACCCTGCAATTTCTTCAGGATCAATTGGCAGATCGCCAAGTTTATCGAACGTGAAAATATTTTCTAACGATCCATACACACGTAGCTTGTTGATTTTTGCTTTTTGTGTAAGCGTTTGTGGTAGCGTGTAGCCAAACGTTATGTTTTTAATACGCAAGTATGACATATCGAGCAAGTACCTTGTTTGTGGTTGCATATTATAAAGGCGGCTGCTACCAGCTAAGTTATATGGTCTTGGATAGAAAGCATCTGTGCGATCTTCTCTCCAAAAATTTCCGGCAAAAGCTTGAGGTGTGGCACCGTCTGATGCCTGAAACCCTGGAATTGCCAAAAATCCTTCTCCCCATACTTCACGTTTACCCACACCTTGCAAAAAGATATTAAGATCAAAACCTTTGTAGCTGGCGCTGGTTCTAAAGCTATACTCAAACCGTGGGGTTGAATTACCAATTACTTTTAAATCACCGTGGTCGTCTAATAAAGCATTACCATCGTTAATCAAGCCATCACCGTTCAGATCCTTGTACTTAACATCGCCAGGGCCAAACCGGAAGTTTCCACCTTGCAATTCATTTTGCGTAGCTCCATTATCATCTGCCAGTTGGTTAATGGTAACGCCATCTACCACAGTTGTTACTAAGTTTCCGCCACCATCATACACGAAATCTGCCGCCTGGTACAAGCGATCTGTTTCGTACCCCCAAATCTCACCATAGGTTCTGCCTACATAGTTTGAGTAAATACCTTCTGCGCTTCCGTACTTAGTAATCTTGGTTACCGCATCTGCAAATGTTGCAACAAAGTTGAGTTGTAATCCATTACTAAATTCATGTATATAGTCTAACTGAAGTTCAAATCCTTTTGTACGCAAATCGCCCAGGTTGCTTTTTGGGGCACCTGTACCGTAGGTTGCCGGTATACCTTCCTGAGGCACGATCATATTACGTGTATCGCGCTGGAACCAATCAAATGAAATTGCTAAAGAGTTTTTTAACACCCTAACATCTAACCCAATGTCCAGTGTAGCAATATCCTGCCAGGTAATAGCTTGCGAAACTGAAGGTGGAGTTCCAAATTGATAAAGCTTGGAGTTACCAATAAGCCAATTGTTAAATCCGCCTGTCATGGTAGGAACATAGAGTGAATTTCCTACAGACTGATCCCCAATACTTCCCCAGGAAGCACGTAGCTTAAGCATATCCAGATAACTTTTACTCCACCCCATAAACGATTCTTCTGTTACCAGCCAGCCTCCTGAAAATGAAGGAAACCATCTCCATTTCAAATCATCTGGAAACTTAGAGCTTCCATCGTGACGCAGATTTGCTTCGAGCAGGTACTTTTCTTTAAAGCTGTAATTAATCCGCCCAAAAAATCCCAACTGAGAGTCCCAGTATTCGTCTCCACCCACGGTGGGTGTTCCGGTGGCAAGACCAAACTGTGGGTTTTGATAATCTGTTAATTGTGTTAACTGAGACCAGTTGCTGGCAAGGTCATATGCTACTCTGTTCATTCCAAGCATAAACCTGAAGGTATTGCTGCTGTTCAGATTCCAATTGTAGGTTGAAAATAAGTTAATCGTATTCCATTTATCGTTCTGGGCAATTCGGTAAACGTGGTCTGGGTTTGCACCCGGACCTGTATAGGTAAGTTGGTTCAGTTTGAATGCTGGCATGGCATTGGGATCGGTTGATGGAACCACCTGGCCTGCACTGTTCACATAAATACGGTTACCTCCTTCGTCAAATTTTGGAACCGCGGCACTCCATGAGTCTCTTCCTGTAAAGCGTGTACCGGGTCTCTTATTTATGAATTCCTGATTAGCATGTGTGTAGTCGAATTTAATAGTCCAATCTTTAGTGGGTGTTATGGTAAAGCCTCCATTAACACTGGAATAATTTGTTTCCTGAAAAGCGGTGTTGGCGGCTGCAATTTCAGAGGCTGGGCTACGGATAGGATCACCATCTTCGGTGGTCATAGGATAGGTTGCTGCCCATCTATAAATGTATAGCCAGGGATCTGCCGTTGTTGAGTTTGTTGCGTACGGATAATTCTTGATTCGCTTTGAAAAAATAGTTCCGGTATTAAATTTTAACCACCGGTTCACTTCTGTACTTAACTGAATTGATCCGTTATAGCGTTCAAAATTATCTTTTTTTGCAGGCTTCAGCATTCCACTTTGTTCCAGAATACCAAAGCCAATATTGTATTGCGTTTTTCCGCTTGCACCACTCACCGATAAATTATGTATTTGTGTTGGCGTCCACTCTTTAACCATGTATTCGTATGGATCGTACATCCGTAAACCTACTTTTGCATTGTTGGCATCCACATACCAATCGCGTCCATATAACATAGGGTCGTTTGGTTTTACTGAGCCGGCATAATTTTGCTGCCACTCTAATGCGTTTTCGTACCCTTCGCGGGTTACTCTCCAGAAAGCACCGGTACTAACAGCCCCCACACGTTCGGCCGCAAGCAACGAGTACTCCATGGCATCAATTCCTCCCATTTTCATTTTCTTAGAAATATTCTGAAAGGAAAGATTGCCAGAGTAAGAAACCTTAATACTCTCTGTATTAGCGCCTTTTTTGGTAGTAATTAATATTACTCCAAAGGCAGCTTTAGCTCCATAAATAGAGGCCGAAGCGGCATCTTTCAATACAGAGATAGATTCAATATCATCGGGGTTAATCATTTGAATGGATGGAATCTGAACATTATCTAAAAGAATCAGCGGTGAAGACCCACCTTCAAACGAACCAAACTGACCGCGAATTTTCATTAATGGATCTGAACCTACTTCTCCGCTGGGTATTACAATGCTTAACCCAGGTGTTGTTCCCTGCAAGCCTCTACCCACATCGGCAATCGGTCTTGATTCGAGCATCTTGGTATCTACTGATGCAACTGCACCCGTCAGGTTAGTCTTTTTCTGAGCGCCATATCCAACCACTACTATTTCTTCCAGATTAGCTACACTCTCCTTCAACCTTATGGTAAAATCTCTTGTACTACCTACTGGAGCTTCAAAAGATTCCATACCAATAAAACTGAAAAGCAAAACATCGGTTGGGTCTGCCTGGATTGTGAATTTACCGTTCGCATCTGTAACTGTTCCAATTGCTTTTCCTTTTAAAACAATTGTAACCCCGGGTAACGGGGTATTGTCAGCGGCACTCAAAACGGTACCCGAAACCGTGTTGTTTTGAGCTAACATTGGACTATGGACCAGGAGAAGCCCTATAATCCATAAACATAGTGGTAGAATTTTTTTCATGTGTTTTTATTAAGTGATTTTGGTGGTACTTAGAATAGCAAACAGCTCTTTTGGCTTGTCTGCAACGGATTTATCAGGCCATTTTAGTATGCATTTGGTTACGATGTTTATTTCTGGTTTAATCATAAAAACGATTATAGATTTGGTAGTTTCTTTGTATTACCAAATTTTCCGCATTAAGAATAGAATTCAATCCCTGAAAATGGTGATTTGGAAAATTCACTGAATCTATTAAAACTAATAGCTTCTTTAGGTTACCCATACGATTTCCGATGAAATCGTGCCAGCTAACTATAGTAGTTTTATTCTTTTGTTTTTAGCCCGCGTTTGAATGTATACAAAAGAACTTGGGTCGCTTTCAAAATGAAGCCGGTCTATTGCGGTAACAGCATAGCTATACCTGCTTCGCTTTCTACTTGTTATATCCATCCAATATTGAGTTGTATTTGGCTTTCGCTGAACAATTGCTTTAAGATTTTGAGGATTGTTGAAATCCGGTTTACTAATTTCATCAAACCGGTAAATGGCATAATATGAACTACCTGAATTTACCGAATCTTGCCATGAAATTTCTATACCGTTCCCTTGTGTTCCTTTTGCTGTTACACTAATTGGAGGCGGTGGTTCTGCCCCATCAATCCAATCCATTTTTGGAATTAGTGCAGGGTACGGATAAATCTCTCTCATCTTTTCATTTATATTTTCAGTGTTATTCAAAAAATATTTTGCACTGAAGTACATACTCCCGTTAACATTGGCGTACGCTCTGTTCAATTTAACTTGATTAACAATTTCATCCGGATTCTTCCATCCATTTTGACCAATTCGATAAATACCCTGGCCTATGTAAACATGCTTTCCGTAGGAATGATTGGCCCACCACTTTGCCAATATTGAATAATCAGCCTTATCGAAACCAATGTGCCAGTACAGTTGTGGAGTTACATAATCGATCCATCCTTCTTTCAGCCACAATACAACATCGGCAAACAAGTCATCGTAATTGGTTTGTCCGGCTTGTGTATTGGATCCATCATCATCTTTATCGCGGTTGCGCCATACTCCAAACGGGCTAATTCCGAATTTTACATGTGGCTTTTCTTTTTTGATTCGTACCGATAACGCTTCAACAAAAGTATTTACATTGTTACGCCTCCAATCATCTTTATTTTCAAATCCCATTCCATATTCAAAATAAGAACAGCTGTCCGGAAACTCTACATTTGCAATGCGATAGGGATAGAAATAATCGTCAAAATGTACTGCATCTAAATCATAATGCTTTACGGTTTCCATAATGGCATCTAAAACGTAAGCTTGTGCATCAGGATGTCCGGGATCATAATACCATTTACCTCCATACTGAAGGAACCACTCCGGGTTTTTATTAATGGGATGGTTGGCATCTAACACACTCTTTTCAACTGTACCGGCCCGGTACGGATTAAACCAGGCATGAAATTCAAGACCCCGTTGCCGGGCTTGTTCAATCATAAATGCCAACGGATTGTAATACGGTTGCGGAGGTAATCCTTGTGTTCCGGTAAGGTACTCAGACCAGGGTTCGTATGTTGACGGATAAAACGCATCGGCCATGGGTCGTACCTGTACAATTACGGCATTCATTCCAACTTGCTTTAAGGTGTCAAGTATTCGAACATATTCCGCTTTTTGCTCTTGTGTAGTCAGTCCTTTACGCGAGGGCCAATCAATGTTAGCTACTGTTGCTATCCAGGCAGCACGTAACTCTCGTTTAGGAAAAGTTTGTGCCCGTACGGTACACGAGATATTAAAAACCAACAGGAGAATAAAAACCAGTTTTTTTTTCATCGCAAATTTTAAAACCTAAAGAATGATGACATTGCTGGTATGATACCGGATTAACCCGTTCATTGGGTTCTGTTGAATTTCATCTATAGCAATACCCATTTGCCCCGCTACTTCATGTAGATAAGCGCGAAAATTAAACGCTATTGAGCCGGTGAAACTGATACGTCTGGGTTCGGGCAAATTCGAATACCGTAACACATAGTATTCAAAAAAACTCCTGAAGTTTGATGTTATAATCTCCCGGCACATGGGCTCTTCGGAATACTTTAGCAGAAAGGGTGCAAAGGATGCAAGAAATCGGTTTGGTAAAGATTTTTTGTAAATACTATCAAGTATACCGGCCCGGTTAAGTTGAAAAGTATTATGGAAATCTTCCAGAATACTGGGTGGAAGTTTTTCTTGTAAGATCAATGAAATGAAATCTTTTCCTAATACACTTCCACTACCCCAATCCGAAAGGATATAACCAAGCGAAGGAATATTTTCGGTGATAACCTGCCCGTTATAGACGCACGAGTTAGCGCCTGTTCCCAGTATACAGGCAACACCACTTTTATCTTTAAGCACACTTCTTGCCGTTCCCAGCATATCACCTTCTACTTCGCAAGACTTTTTAACCTTTATGGTTTCTAAAATAGCTCGTTTAACAATTTCAGCTTTTACACTTAGCCCGCAACCGGCTCCATAAAAATAAACATTGTCAACTGTTTCGGTTAGAGGCTGGATAGTCTTATATAGTACCTCAACTATTTTTTCGTACGATAAAAAATATGGATTAAGGCCAACGGTTTGTACCCGAGCTAAAATTTGTGAATCCTCGCTTATTAACCTCCATTCAGTTTTGGATGATCCGCTGTCTGCAATCAAAAACATACAGCCTCTATATTAAAATATAAATGTTCATTTCGTAATCTGTAAAACAGATAGAAACAAATATTAAGTTAATTCAATGCCCTGCTATCCCCGAAAATAGGGATTTGAAACAATCACTGTTTTTAACGCTTAGTGGTTTTGATTGAGCCGGATCGGATCAAAAGTTTAATTTTGCTTACCGCCCCAATAAGCCATCATAATAATTGACCCTGCTGTTCCATCCATGGTAGGTTCATTTGTAGAATAATCTCCAATGTCGTCATGATATACGACATACGGATTTTGAAGATGAGCAAATTCATCTGGATTATAAAGAACCAGGCCTTTCAGCGTTTTGAAAATACTCCGGTAGATTGGGCCATCAATCAAACCTCCGGCAACCATCTCTTTCCGTAAAGCCCATATACTGGTGTGCACATCTTCGGGATACTCGCCTTTAACCGGCATACCTGTGAACATGGAAGTTCCCCAGGGATTTCGGCCAAACAACCAATCGCGTTGGTTAATCAAAAATTGATGATATGTCTTATCGTTAGTCATTTTCTCATATAATATTATTTGCGTGTTCAAACTTGTTAAAAGATTATTTGAACACCAGATAAAAGGTATTCCAACACCAAATGAATTGGTTTTACTTTTTTTATAGGTATAATCAATACCATTTTTATAATAAGCGGCCAGGGTATCCTGAAAACTTTTGTTTACACTTTCAAAAAGTGAATAATGGCCCAGATTAATAAAGGGATAATACTGATAGTGAGCAGCCGAATCTTTGTTCATCCAGGAGACCGTATTGGCTGCTATGGCATACTTCTTTGCTTCTTTTAAATATTTTTTTTCGCGCGTCAACTTAAAGAGTTCAGCCGCACCCCATTCCATATCATCGGCCCAGGTTTCTTCTGTGTACCGATACGGTGCTCCATAGGAATTTCCTTGCTGATATCCTTCCTGCTTTAACCCAAGCTGATACAGTGTTTTTGCGGCTGCTGCGCATTGGTTTGAAAAGAGTGTGTCTTTAAGGTATTCTTTCCAAATACGCGAACCCAAAGCAAGAACGGCAGCCGATCGGCCAGCAATATTAGCAACGCCAGTGGCTATACTTTTATGTTCTCTAAGCCCTTGTGACGAGCCTGTTGCAAAGTACGCAACCCGGTAACTATTTTTACCCCAACCATAATTCGAATTATCCTGATCCGGTATTTTCCAGCCAAGATGATCACGATCGTCAGCCACCTGATGAATCAGTTGGTCGGGCGTTACATGAAGTTTTAAAATCCAATCCAACCCCCACTTTGCTTCATCTAATACATCTGGAATAGCATTGGGAAAAGGCTGCCCTAAAGCATTTGTCTGATCAAGAAAACGATCCGGGTAAAGTTCAAAAGCTACTAACATATGGCCCACGGCATAGCTGGATGTAATCAGGTATTTTAGCTGATCGCCTGCATCGTGCCAACCACCACTAGCATCAACAAAGGTGGAGTCGGGCATTTTTCCATAGAAGGAACGGCCATCCCGTTCGTGACAAACCATATCCAGGTATGGGTTATAACCACATCTCTGTTGCCGCATAAAACCAAGAAGATGTTCGGCCTGGTACTGGTACGTGGATGCACCTATTGAAAAGAACTGTGAGACTACGCCCGTTTTTTGACCTTTTAGAAAATATTGACCCGGTTGTTGTACCGTGGTAAAGTCAAGTTCATAGTAATAATCAAACGTACCAAACCCGGGCTTGTTGGTTTTTATTGTTTTTAGTGTCGCTACTTTAGCATTATCCTTTACCAGTACCAGATCAAATTTTTCCTGTATTGGCTTTTTTGAAAACACGAGAGCAACTTTTTCATCGTGTGGAAGATAACCGAGCTGGTTAACCCGGATGTAACTGGGTTCGGGTTGTGCAACTGAGTAGAAGTAAGAGAATAAAAGAACAATAGGTATAATTTTTTTCATGTTTTGGTATTTAGGTATATCCACACATAAATTCCTGGTTTATAAAAGTGCCGTTACTCTGTTTTAAGAAGATTATCTATTCTTAAAAATTCGTATCCGCGTAGCGTTAGTTCTGCAATTAAGGTATTTAAATAAAGATAGAATTTATCGGTTCGTTCAGGGGCCGTTCCAACATGACAAAGCAGAATAAACCCATTAAGCCCTGATGGTCTCTTTTCTTCGTACGCTACAATACTTTCATAAATTTTTTCACTGCTTCTGTAGTTGGGCATATTGGGTGTAGTGTAATCGGCATGCGACAAGGTGCCAGGTGTAAAGCTGATTAACATAAAACCCAACGATTGAGTCCAGGCACTAATGGTATCGTTGTACCATTCGAATGGAGGTAAAAAATAGGATGCATCCTTTTTTCCGATTCCAAATTGCCGCATAGCCCGGTAGTTATTTTCAAGATCGTGGGTAAACTGCTGCCGCGATACCAAAAGGCTATCCCGGTTCGACCAATCACAATAAAGTAAATGAGCATCTGAATGAGCACCTAAATAATGCCCTCTTTTTACCAGGGTTTTAATTCCCGATTTGAACTCCGGGTTTCGGTAAAATCTTCCGGTTAGAAAAAAGCTGGCCAAAACTTTTTTCTGGTTGAGTGTCTTTGTTATTGCACTGAGGCCGTCACCATACTCATCGCCTGTAAAAACCAAAGCAATTTTTTTTGTATCGGTTGTACCTCTTACAATGGCCCCCTTTACTACTTCAACTGTATGTTGAGCTGGTGAATTAAAAGCCTGGCAACTTACTATCCATAGTATTAACAGATGCTTCATGCACAGGAAGTTCGTAAACGAAATGTATTTCGCAAAAGCAAATATTGTATTGTTTTAGGAAAGTGGAATCCCTGAAAATAGGGATTTGCTGTATTACCGAATCAGTCTTTGCTTGTATGCATTGTTGATCAGCTCTGCGGTATTACGCGCTTTTAACTTGTACAGTAAATTTTTCCGGTGAGTTTCTACTGTGTTCTTGCTAATAAACAATTTCTCTCCTATCTCTTGTGTGGTAAGGCCAGACGCAATAGACTCCAATACCTCCAGTTCTCTGTCAGAAAGTTTTTCAGGAAGTTGTTTTGCCAGTGCATTATTTTTCATAAAACCATTCAGCAGTGTTTCGCTTACCTCTTTTCCCAAATAGTTTTCGCCAGATTGTATCGTTTTAATTGCCTCAATCAGATTTTCTTTTCCTGTATTCTTTAAAATGTAGCCCAGTGCACCAGCCTGTAGCATGTCGGCTATGTAATCCTGATCATTGTACATTGAAAGGCCGAGTATTTTAATAAGCGGATGGCGTTTCGATAATTCTCTGGATGTCTGTATTCCATCCATTACGGGCATATTGATATCCATAATTACCAGATCAACAAGCTTTTCTTCGCAATAATCTAATACCTCTTTCCCATTCTTTGCCTCACCAACCACACAAATTTCTTTCTCATCTTCCAGCAAAGATTTCAGGCCATCCACAAACATCTGATGATCATCGGCTATTAGAATATTGGTCATGGCTATTCAATATCAATAGATGAAAGTACTCATTAAATACGAATCTACTAAATGGTTTATGTGACTGATGGCCAGATAATACGCATAAGGCGGCAGCCTGTATCGGTACTGGTTTTGAAGGGAGTTATTTTTGGACGATACCCGGAGAAAAAGAAAAAGCCCTTAATCTGCACGATTAAGAGCTTTTCTGGCGGTCCGGACGGGACTCGAACCCGCGACCTCCTGCGTGACAGGCAGGCATTCTAACCAGCTGAACTACCGGACCTTTCCCTCAAATCTTAGCTTATGGCCTTAAAATGAGGTTGCAAATATAGTGCTACCGCCATCCAAAGCAAAAAACAGTGCAATAATTTATTTGTGCTGGCAGCTATTTACGCGCAGCTAAAGCTTTATAAAAATAAAATCCCATTGTTACAATTAAGGCTAACGACATAACCGGAAGGAACCAGGTACCAAGCTTGCTGCTCATTATAGAGTTAAGATGGATGTAACCAAAAATCATTAATACAATAATCTTAAGTGTGCGCATCATTCTAACCGCAATGGTGTATTGGCGTTCTGCGTTTTCCGGAGTAATTGCGATTGGGTAATTGAATGTGTGAGGGTATTGAGCTACCACAGTAAGTAGCAGGTACAGCCCCGTACTAATGCCAACCAGTAACCACAACGAACTCTTGCTGCCAAAAGCATCTGCATTACCATAGGCATCGTAATGAGTGGGAACACTGCCGGGCGTATTTTCAAATTCAAGTATCAGAAAAAGAAGCCCCCCTATCCATATCATAAACCCAACTACCTCAATAGCCCAATCAAAACGTGTCATTTCAATTTTCAACCGGGGTTTCACAGGCATTTTATTTTACTTGAATGTACAAAATCTTATTGGTTACCTTTTACTTTTTGTAAAAACCCGATAGCAACACAGATCATCACAAAAAGTAATGCCAGGGTTAGGATAGCAAATTTGATTGTGGCAAAATAAAAAGCAACAGAAACACTTGGTTGAGAAATTTTAACGAGTGCTTTCAACAACGCAATATTTTCGATGGCATCGCATACCCCTGCCATCCAAACCAGTGAGGCGATTGATGAACCCATTCTTATTAACCCCTGCACGGCAGAATAAATAGAAGCAGCCTGGCACGCAAACATAAATGCTGCGCAGTAAGCCAAAATAAATACGAAATCAAGATAAATACTGACTTTAACGTTATTGATCTGTTCCGCTGTCCATTCACTTATAATTTTTGCGGCTACTTCAACTGATCCAGCCAGTTCGAACTGCACAATGTTAAGCGGAGTGAAGGGCCGCATAATAAAGAAACAAGCCACCGTTATGGATAACGCAAAAACAAATTTTTTAACAGAAGGTAACATCAGGGGCACTACTATTTCAGTTCATATCTTTTACACACCTGAATCCGACTGTAGCATTTCGCTCAAAACCCTGCGAGACTCTAAGGAGAAACTGCCGGTAATGAAGTTCGCGGGGCCCGCCCTGTACATACCACCAGCTGGAAGATGGTTTAAAGTAGCTTCCTCCTTTCATGATGATAAACCGGTAACTTCCACTTTGGTAAACATCGGATGTAAGCTGCCATACCGAGCCAGATAAATCAAATAGCCCAAATGGATTAACACCAGCTTTGTATTTTCCAACCGGATAAAGTGCACCATCGCCCAGGTTAGCATGTTTAGGATTTATGCCTTTAATCCGTTTTACCGTAAGGGTTTCGGTTACAAAAGTTTGTTCGCGGGTTACGGGTTGTGCTTGTTTCCATGGCCACTCATTTCCGGCTGATGTTTGGGCCGCATATTGCCACTCCAGTTCGGTGGGCAATCGTTTACCCGCCCAGCTTGCATACGCCTGGGCATCTTCGTACGAAACAAAAGTTACCGGAAATTGCTCCTCACCTTTCCGGATGTTTCCATTAACCCAGTGTTTCAGAAAGTTGAGCGTATCGGCAGGTCTGTAATGCGTATTATCAAGAAATTTTTTAAAATCTTTATTGGTAACCGGGTATTTGTCCATAGCAAAACCTCTGAGTGTTATCGTTTCTCCTTCTTGTTCTTTAGGGTAAGGAATAAACTCATCGCCCTGCGTAAACTTTACGATTAGTTCTCCACCCGGAATACGAACCATTTCTGCCGGTACTTCCTTTGAAAGCGGTGTCTTTACTTCTTTGCTGATAAGCCGGGGAACACCTGGTTTTAGATTAAGAATTTGTTCATCTACAAGCTCGTTCTCATAAAAAGCCTGAATAACCAGTTTGCCTTCGTATCGACCAAAACTTTTTGTGATATCAAGATCAATTGATTGATTGGGGTTTATTATCAGGGGTTGTTTTTCATAATCCGGGTTTCCCATCCAAATTCTAATTTCATTTCGGGAAGCAGGGCCTGCCAGCCTGTTACCGTTAACCAAAAAGTTTACCTCTTTATTAAAAACCGCAATACAACTCACTTCGCCCTCGTTGTTGGTTCCAAGAAAACGCGAATCGAAACCGTTAATATTTACCTGCACATAATGTTTGTTATTTCGTTTAGTTACGATTGCCTCTTCGTGCTTCCACAAATCAATAACCCGGTTTCCCGATGTTTCTATTTCAAATAACAGACTGCTAAAACCTGCCGGATTAAAGCTTAAAATAGTGTACAGGATTTTCTTATGTGCGGAGTCTTGCCACTTGTTTACCCAAACACTATCGCGCAAAGTAGGTATAAGCGGTGTGTAGGTTTGTGTAAAGGCTGTTGTGTTTTCTCTTAGTATCCGGGTGGTTTTTCCAAGATACCGGTATTGCTCTTCCTCCCATTGAGGATGCCCCGGAGCAAACTGATTTATTTCAGTTCCATAGCCATTAAAGAATGCTACGGCATACTCGCGCTGAATAGGTTCCTTAAAAACTTCAGCTACTCTGAAAATAGCAAAGTCGGGCCGGATAAATTTATTAAGGTTAAGCAGTGGCGGATAGTACAGTGCATTGTGTACCCTACCGCTGATGATGCCCTGCATATCTTTGGGTACGGCCATGCCTTCGCTATACATAATTACACCGTTTCGAACCTGATCGGCTGTTTCCTGCAACTCTTTGCTCGACTCTCCTTTGGTATCCAGTACTACGCCATCGGCTGATGTTTCCTGGATCAAATAACGCAATCCTTTCAGATGACCTTCGCTGCGGGTACTTTCGTCCCACGGATTGTAAGCAATGAAGAATTTAGCTCCCATCATCCGTATGGAATCGGCAACACCGCGCAATGTGGTTAGCCCACCGGGCATATCGCGATATAAATCAAACTGGTTTCGTTGATCCACACCCAGCGTGGGCCAGGTAGGCCAGATACACACCACATCATCGCCACCATAAAGTGTTTTGCCTCGTTTTATAAAATCAGTAAGTGTAAATCGTTCACCATTATAAAAATCTTTATCCCATGCCATCATCAGGTGCATAACATAAGCCTTTCTTATCCAGGCCAGATCGGTTCGTTTAAAAAGCGCATCATCAAACCTGGCCACATCATACAGAAACCGTTGTTGAAAGGCTACCTGCAATCCGTTTTGCCAATTGCCAGAATATACGTCTGCATAAAAATTGTAAGTTACTGAACCTCCGGGTTCTATACTGGTCTCAAATCTTTTGCGGGTGGCTTTCACAAGACTATTGGCATCTCGCCTTACCAGTGCAAAGAGGTTGAGTTCAGCGTTTATTTTTACTCCGGCATAGCCAAGTTCCCAGGCATTATCAGGCACAATTACATTAACGGGTTGTTTGCCCGGAAGAAACAAATGCGTTCGCGATAAGCGATGTTGCCCCATACCCGTCAGGTAAACTTCGGTATCTGACTTACTAAAGGGTACTACATTAGAAAGTGTTACCGCTTCTTTTGTTGTGTTTATGAATTTAATAGTGCCTTCTATACCCCGGTTAGTTGGATTAAATGAGTATTCAATTTTTAATGGAGATTGTGTGGCAGAATACTCTTTCCCGTTCACCTCAAATGTTGCCACGTGGCGATCGAACGAAAAGCGCGTGCCATCAATAACAACGGATTTAATAGTGTGTGTCTCAACCTGTAGCTGAACCCTTTGCTGCGCAAAAACGGCCAGGTTAGCCAGGCATGCGCCAACCAGAATTACCTTAATACGAAGTACGCGAATCAATGGTAAGGCGTTTGATCATTTCGGGGCTAAGCGAATCGCTATATACGCCATAGGCATCTACTAATAACCCTTTTATACCGGTAGTGGTTTGTATGGCCATCAGAATAGAGCTATCGTCCGGGTTAGTCATACCTTCAAACCGGTACACCTCGTCAACATGAAACTCAACTGGTTTTAACTTCAGGTTTAAAGGGGTGCATTCAATGCATTCCGGCTGTAAGTTGAAGTCGTGAACATAGCCACGTGCTTTCAGGTCGGCAATGGCTTCGCTTAAAGTTTCAAATGTTTTCATAGGTGCAAGAAATTTACGTGTCGTAACTCAAAATAAAAAGCTATTTTTAAAGTTCGGTAATCAGCAATGAAGCGCGGATTTTTTATTCTGCTTATTTTAGGTTTAGCCTCGTCATGCAGTTTGTTTGACAAAGGGCAAAAATCACAGAAAGTGGTTAAGCCCCGTACACACAAGGTATGGGCTAAAGGCAACCGTTACCGTATTGATATTCCTGTCGGTAACCGTCACATTCGCATGTTTGAACGCAAACGCACAAAGATGGTAAGGATGAAATAAATTCAGGGTTGCCCTGATGCTAAAAACAAACCGCAAATTTGCCTTAAGCCCAATTTCTAAAGCCTTATTGCAACCCTCTCAATACCATTTCAATATTTCTTCTAAAGAAAAATTTCACCGGACTTAATTGCTGAATGTGGGCAGTAACTACTGAGCCATAAAAAATTGTACTTAAGAGATTTGTAAGATCGCGTGTGGAAGCTGTTTTGGTGATTTCTTTTTTGAAAATAGCTTCTAACGTAAACTTCTCAAACATCTGATCAAGCGATTGGATTTCGACCAAATGAATATCTCTTAACTCTGGAAAGATTAATTTTTTCTCTTCCACCTTTACGGGAAACGGTTTGGGCGGGCGCTTAAGATCTGCCAGATAAGCAAACAAGCTAAGTATAATACCCGGATGTAATTCACATTCCTCGGCAAGTTTATCAAACAAATAGGTAATACCCGCTACCCCTTCCCGGGGTTTATCCCGGAACTCTACCGCTCGTCTCAGGCACCATATTCTGAAATAATAAAGCAGAATATCTTCCTTTTGCGGAAAGTATTTGAACAATGTGACTTTAGAGATTTTCACTTTTGCGCAAATCTCTTCCACATATAAATCATCAAATGATTTTTTGCCAATTAATTTAATGGTGTGGTCTAACACACTAAGTTTTAATCGGGCAGCTTTTTCTTTTCTCAGGCTCATGGTAAACTTCGCTTGGAAGTAATACATTTAAGCCCATAAAACCAACTTGATACTCTATGAAGCGCTTCTTTGTTCTACCATTGGCCATTATAGTCCTTGCATGCAATACTTCCCGAAAAGAAAAAGTAGTTGGCCTTATAGCCGATTCGGCTATGGTAGTGTCGGCCCATGCGCTGGCTTCGCAGGTGGGAATAGATATTATGAAAAAAGGTGGTAATGCCATTGATGCCGCTATAGCTACGCATTTCGCGCTGGCCGTGGTGTTTCCCGCTGCGGGTAACATTGGCGGTGGTGGTTTTATGGTGGTTCGATTAAAAGATGGCACAATCGCCACTCTGGATTTTAGAGAGAAAGCCCCCGCTGCCGCAACCACCAATATGTATCTTGATGCTGACGGGAATGTTATTCCTGACTTAAGCACGCAAGGCCACCTTGCTTCAGGCGTACCGGGTTCTGTTGAAGGTATGGTTGAGGCCCATAAAAAATATGGCACGCTACCTTGGAAAGATTTAGTACAACCCGCCATTGACCTGGCCCTAGGTGGCTTTACGCTTACCCAACGTGAAGCAAATTGGTTTAATGAAATGCAGGAAGATTTAAAAAAGTATAATACGATAATGCCTGAATTTCTGATACGTGATGCATGGAAAGCCGGAGACTCCATTCGCTGGAATGAGTTGGGCCACACCCTGGAGTTGATTCGGGATAATGGACGGGCTGGATTTTATGAAGGCCCTACAGCCGAAAACATTGCTGCCGAGATGAAACGCGGCAAAGGGTTAATTACGCTTGAAGACCTGAAAAACTATTCTGCTTCCTGGCGCGATCCCATTGTGGCCAATTATAAAGACTACAAAATCATTTCTATGCCTCCGTCTTCCAGTGGTGGTGTTTGCCTTGTGCAGTTGCTGAAGTCGGTAGAGCCCTATCCTATCCGCCAATGGGGACATAATTCCGTTGCTACTATACATTTAATGACAGAAGCCGAACGCAGGGTTTATGCCGATCGCGCCATTTATCTGGGCGACCCGGATTTTTATAACGTGCCGTTAAAACAGATGATAGATGATCAGTATAATGATGAGCGAATGAGTACGTTCGATCCCGATAAGGCAACACCCAGCATAGAAATTAAAGAAGGTGCTATTGCCGGTTACGAATCGGAAGAAACCACACACTACTCTATTGTTGACTCACAAGGAAATGCAGTTTCGGTAACCACTACAATTAATGGTTGGTTTGGTTCGCACGTGCTTGTGGCCGGGTCAGGTTTCTTTTTGAATAACGAGATGGATGATTTCAGCGCAAAGCCTGGTGTGCCCAATATGTTTGGTGTTTTAGGTGCTGAAGCCAATAAAATAGAACCGGGTAAACGTATGCTTAGCGCAATGACGCCAACTATTGTAGAGAAAGACGGGCGTCTATTTATGGTTGTAGGCACACCGGGCGGATCTACCATTATAACATCTGTATTTCAGGTAATATTAAATGTGGTAGAGCATGAAATGCGTATGCAAGAGGCTGTAAATGCAAAACGAATTCATTCCCAATGGTTACCCGATGTTATCATTCCCGAAACGGGCACGTTTTCAAAAGAAGATAGTATTACCCTTACAACCATGGGACATAAAATTACTTCGCGCAGATCCATTGGCCGGGTAGATGCGATACTTGTTCTCCCCGATGGAAAGCTAGAAGCGGGTGCAGATAATACACGGGGAGATGATACCGCCAAGGGATATTAGGGTATAGGATTGATCGTTCGGACAGGTGATTTGGCTTAAGTGCACCTAATTTTTACCTATTTTAAAAAAAAAATCAGAAATTTTTTAGGCTATTTTTTATAGGCTTTCGGCTGATGTTTGGAGTACTTTTTCCACATAGAAACTATCCCTATTCTGTTGAATGTATAAAGGCAAAGGAGCACCCGATTAACGAGTGGAAACACGCACCCATTCTCTTGTCTGGCGAAAGCGTAAATAGCCGTACACCGAGAGAGACAAAAGTTAGTGAGATACAGACAAGGAGGCTTCGTTAGTTCGGTTCGAAGATGGTAATGGAAGGATTGTTAATAACAGATTATTTCAAAATTTCAGCATCATTATTTTTTGTTGAATCTATGAAACGCTTCGAACGTAGTTCAAAATCTTATTTCAAGTATTGGGATAATCATGTCGTAGCAACTAATTGAAATTCAAACATTATTCAATAAAAAATAATACCTCAGCGATACTCAAAAACCATAGTCTTGAAGTATTAACCGATTAGTGTCTACGCGAAGTTTGGATGTGTAGCTGTGAGTAGGTTAAACCGATTAATCTGCCTCCTCCACTACGCAATACACAACTAAACCGTCTTGCTTTTCTATTTGAATCTAGCTTAATTCTCAGAATAAGAACAATGGATTTACAGGGGCTGGATTGAGTTGTAATAACCTGTTGGTACCCGATCTTCTTAGTACTTAGGCTATCTTAAATTTGCCTACCAAGATGAATGAAATGCGTCTCATTTTGTGCTGATCAATTGAGGGTAAACCTGGTGCTAATACCTGCCGTTTCCCTATGGGAAATTCTTAACAGTTGTTTAATAATTCAGATAACTTATTACATTTGAACCCAATTCCGGACATCTACAAAATACTTCGGAAGAAACCACTAAACACTATTTATTGCTATGGCAAAAAAAGTAAAGAAGGCAGCTAAAAAGGCTGCTAAGAAACCTGCTAAAAAGGCAGCAAAAAAAGTTGCAAAGAAGCCTGCGAAAAAAGCCGCAAAGAAGAAGTCGGCCCGCAAGCCTAATGCTGCCTTTATGGTTGCACTAACTCCTAATGCGGCTTTAGGTGCCGTAATTGGAAGCAAACCTGTTCCCCGCACTGAAATCATCAAGAAGTTGTGGGCTTACATTAAGAAGAACGGCTTGCAGGATTCTAAGAACAGACGTATGATTAATGCTGATGAAAAACTGAAAGTAGTTTTCGGTGGCAAAAATCAGGTGTCGATGTTCGACTTGGCTAAATTAATTGGAAAGAACGCCAAGTAAGTTTTAAAAATTACTGATGCGAAAAGTCCCGCTGTTGCGGGACTTTTTTGTTACCATCTTTTTTTAAGTTTATCATTCCACCCGGCAGCGGCCTTTTGCCTTTTTATAGTTCCGTTTGCTAATGCTTCAGCTAATCGTGTATTCATTACCCCATTCGAGGTGAGATGATAAGCTCCACAGTCTTCACATTTATAAAATGCCACCGGGCCATTGCCTGTTCGGTATTCAAACTGTATGTGTGCTTCAATTAATGCATCCGTAGCAAGGGCCTCACTTATGTAGCTTCGTTTACCGGATGGGCACATCATTCGCAAAGATTAATTTTTAAGAATGCGGAACTCTACCCTGCGGTTTAGTTTGCGTGCCTCTTCCGAATCGTTGGTGGCTACAGGTTTTGACCCCCCATATCCCTTTCCTCGTATTCGTTTAGCATTTATTCCTTTACTTACCAGGTAAGCTTTTATCTTATCCACACGCTGTTGCGAAAGCAGGAGGTTTTTTACGCGATCGCCCCTGTTATCCGTGTGGCCTTCCAGTTCAATTTCCACACGGGGGTTAGCATTCAGAAAATCAACCACTACATTTAATTCAGAATACGACTCATCCAGCAACACCGTTGTACCCAGCTCAAAGAGTACACTTTTCAGATTTACAGAGGCACCTACTTCAATAGGTTGAAGTTTAAAATTCATTTCTAATGTTTCCAATTCAAACGTATGGATATCCAAACGCTCGGCCAGGTTAATGTAACCTTTGCTATCCACCTCAATAGTATAGATGCGGGTAGATGGAATTACTAAGGAATAGTTCCCACTTGCAGGGGCTTCTGCAATATAGGTTGAGTCTGCCTTGAGAATAATTCTGGCTGGTATGCCAACACCTGTTTTGGAATTGGTTACACGCCCCGACAGTGTTACCCGCTTAATTGCGTCTTTATACTCGCGCTTGGCTTCAACAATCTTTAATAAAGTATCTACTTTCTGTACTTCGGGTAACTTTTCATGATATACCCGAATGTCGCCATACCCATCGCTGTTGTGGGTAGATGTAAAGAGGGCGATATTTTGCGCTTCAAATTTCTTAAAATATAATTCCCGGCCATCGCTATTTACATCTATACCCAGGTTAACAGGTATCGACCAGTTTTTCCAGGTATCATCCAGCCGTTCGCTCATATAAATATCAAAACTGCCGGAACCACCCTTTCTTCCATTCGAAGCAAAGAATAAATACCTTCCATCTTCACTAAGCGAAGGGCTCATTTCCTGTAAGGGTGTATTTATCAAATTACCCAAATGCGTGGGTTCAGACCATCTGCTTTCCAGATAAAACGAAACATATAAATCTTCCGCGCCAAGCGAATTGTACGACTCGGCCGCCATTACTATTACTTGCAGGTTTTCGTGCCATTGGCCGCTTATGTGTTCAGAACGATTTTTAAAGTATGGAATAGTTATATTCTTAGGAGCAGACCATCCGGCATTGGTACGAATGCAGACTGAGATACCTTGCGTGGTGGGCAGGTCTCCGTTTTTGGTATAGTGATTAAATAAAAACAATTCATTTCCACTTTGGCTTAACCCCGCCACTGCATTATACCCACGATTGTTTAATACAAGTCCGCCATGTACCGGAGTGGTCCATTCATTGTTTGCCCAAACAGAAACCCAGATGTCGCCCGGATCTTTTACACCACCTATATTTTGGGGGTGGTTGGCTATTGTAACATAAAGTGTTTTTCCATCGGGGCTAATTACTGGATTCTGTTCATCGTAACCAGAGTTTACGAGGTCGAACTGTGCATGGGCCAGCGTTGAAAGTAGTAACAGAGAAAGGGTAAGTCGTAAAATCATCAGAACAAATAGATGGTTAAAAATACGAATGCTAAAGCTACCATTTGCTTACCCATTCGTTGTCTTTCAAATAAAATCGCCAAGGCAACAATGCATCCGTACCTGCATAATCAATGCCAATACGGGTAGTTGCTTCAATATTTTTAGAATTTATTGCATTTTCATGCAGTATGGTTATTTCAGAATGGGTAAGAGAAGCACCGTTTAGCGAGCGATCTATACCCAGGGCACGGGTAAGTTTTCCAGGGCCAGAGGTAATGCGAACGGCCTTTGAGGTGTTCATTCGATGCATCATTATTTCAACACCATCAACAGGCTCGAGTGCCCGTATCAATACAGCCTCTGCTCTTCCCGATTTATTGGTAACTACATTAAAGAGGTTGTGAATTCCGTAGCACAGGTAGACATAGGCTACCCCACCCCCGGCAAACATAACTTCGTTACGCTGGGTTTGCTTATTGTTATAGGCATGGCAACCACGCTCTTTGTACGAGTAAGCTTCGGTTTCAATAATACGGCCGGCCGTAACCTCTCCTTGTTTGCACGTAACCAATACTTTGCCCAGCAATTTGCGGGCAATAGTTACAACATTATTTTGTTGATAAAATTCAGGGGGTAGTACCAAAATTGTTAAATGATAGTGAGGTTGATTTTTTAAACGTATAAATGCTTCTATTTTTACACCCTCAAAATTAACTACTACCATGAAAAATGCCTTATTATTATTGTTATTCGTGATGAGTGTAGTGGCTTCTGCCCAGGTGCAGACTCCGCAACCCAGCCCGGCCGCATCGGTTTCTACTGTTGTGGGATTAACAGATGTAAAAATTGATTATTCGCGCCCCAGCCTTAAAGGCCGCAAAATTTTTGGTGAGAAAGATGTGATGTATCCGCACGGAACCATCTGGCGCACCGGTGCAAATGCCGGCACTAAAATTTCTTTCAGCGATGAAGTAAAAGTAGAAGGGATTACCGTACCAAAGGGTGAATACCTGATTTTTACCTGGCCCGGTGCTACCGAATGGACCGTTTCTTTGTACAAAGACATTGCGCTGGGTGGCAATACCAATGGCTACGATAAATCTAAAGAAGCTGCCAATTTTAAAGTGAAATCAGAAAAACTTACGGCTCCGGTAGAAACGCTTACTATTAACATTGGCGATATTGCTGCCGATAGCAAGAGTGCCAAAGTACAGTTGGCATGGGAGTATACTTCGGTGAAGTTTACAATTGTGGTCGATTACGATTCCAAAGTAATGAAGTCGATTGAAGCCAGCACAAAGGTAAATCCTAATAATTACTTTCAGGCAGCAGTTTATTACTTAGAGAACGGAAAGGATATTAAGCAGGCATTAGAATGGGTGAATAAGGCTGCCGAAGCAAACCCTACTGCATTCTGGATTTTGTATCAAAAAGCACGCATTCAAAAAACGGCTGGTGATAAGGCTGGTGCATTAGCAACATCTAAAGCAAGCTGGGAAGCAGCACAAAAAGCTGGTAACCGCGATTACCAGACTATGAACGAAGACCTTCAGAAGACTTTGAAGTAATGTTCAGGTTGACAACCTTTACCGCTTTGCAGGTAAGGGTTGTCAATCTTGTTTTTCTTTATCCAAAATTCTGAGGACCCACGCAAACACTACTACCACCACACAACCAATAATGTTGTAGTACAAAAAGGCAATTTCCTCGTAAAAAAAGAAGTAGCAAGTGAGAACAGAAGCCTCGCCAATAATTGCCGCTACAAATACAGCATTACTCTTAACCGACTTAAGGTAGAAGGCAACGAGAAAAATACCGAGTATGGTTCCGTAAAATAAACTGCCTACAATATTTACAAATTGAATCAGGTTTTCGGCCTGATTGGCCAATGCAGCAAAAACCATTGCCAGTAAAGCCCACATTACCGTAAATGACCGCGAGGCATTAAGATAAAATTTATCACTCCCCGCTGGTTTTATCGATCGTTTAAAAATATCAATAGTAGTAGTGGATGAAAGTGCATTTAATTCTCCTGCCATGGAACCCATGGCCGCAGAAAACATAACAGCTAAGATCAATCCAATAACACCGTGAGGTAAATAGCTGAGTACAAAGTTCAGAAACATATAATCACGGTCTTGTGTTTTGGCACCGGGCACTGCAGCAGCAATTGTACGCTTAACCGTGGCCCGTACACTATCCTCTTTACTTTTAGCCTGGAAATAATCCGTTTTGGCAGTTTGAATTATTGCTTCGTTATCGGATTGAATTCCTGAAACCAGATTTTTAATAGCAATCTGTTTATCGGCATAAATTTTATCGTACCCAATTTGTAAATGTGCCAGGGAGTCGGCATACGTAGTTTGGGTAGCTCGTTCTTTAAGCGTTTGATTATGAAAAATAGGTGGTTGATTAAAGAGATAGAATACAAACACAAGCACTCCGATAAAAAGAATAACAAACTGCATAGGGATTTTAAGCAGTCCGTTAAAAATTAATCCCATTCTGCTTTCGGTTAATGATTTGCCTCCGAGGTAGCGTGCCACCTGCGACTGATCTGTACCAAAATATGATAGAAATAAAAAAGTAGAGGCTAACAAACCTGACCAGATATTGAAACGATCGCTTAAGCTGAAATCTGTAGTAACAATATTCAGTTTACCAAGTTCTCCTGCAATCTGTATGGTATCGGTAAAAGAGACAGACTCTGGCAGTTTGTAGTAAGCCATAATTCCAGCCAGAAGCATGCCACCCATAATGATAGTCATTTGCTGGCGTTGTGTTAAACTAACCGCTTTGGTGCCACCCGAAACGGAATAGATGATTACCAGTAATCCAATCAATATCGTAGTAAAAATAATATTCCACCCCAGGATGGTAGAAAGCACAATAGAGGGTGCATACAACGTAATGCCGGCCGAAAGCCCACGCAGAATTAAAAATAGAACAGCAGCAAGGGTGCGGGTTTTTAAATCGAATCGTGTTTCGAGGTACTCGTAAGCGGTGTATACTTTTAACCGGTAATATATAGGAACCATTGTTACCGCTATAATTACCATGGCTAATGGCAATCCAAAATAGAATTGAAGAAACCGCATACCATCGTCCATGGCTTGCCCGGGTGTAGATAGAAATGTTACCGCACTGGCTTGCGTGGCCATAATAGATACGCCAATCATCCACCACTTCAGGTTGTTGTCGCCTTTTAGGTAACCATCAATGTTTTTGGTTTCGCGTGTTTTCCATGCACCGTACCCCACAATAAAGGCAAGCGTTCCAAACAGAATAATCCAGTCTAACAGATTCATGAAAACTGTTGGGTTAGCCAGAAATAGAAGATTACTTGTATAAGCATTACCGCCAATATTAACACATACCAGCTACGCCACGATTTAAAAACCGGAGGTTTTTCCTCTATCATTTTACTTTCGATTTTACTTTTGTTGAAGATTGGGCTTTGGATTTACCTAACGAAACCAGATTGGCAAATAATTTATAAGCGCCAGGAACACCTTCTGGTAATTCTCTGAAAAAAGAAAGCCCGGTATATACATAGTACCCCGCACCATATTGCGCCACAAGCAAACTTCCATTCCGGGCAGGCTCACCTTTGTCGTTCATGGAAAGTAATGCATCGAACGATGCATCCCACGCAGATGGAAAATACAAGCCACGTTCCTGAATCCACCCTTCAAAATCTTTTGCTGTTATTTTGTTTGGTGTGTTGAGTGCCGGGTGATCCGGTTTAATAATTCGAACTTCGCTGTCTTCTTCTGTAACCCGATCGCGCGAAAGCGTGAGTGGATAAGGGGCAATCTTTGAAGCATCTATCTCTAAATCGTTGCTGGTATTGTACTGTACAATTAATGTACCACCGCTTTTCACATATTCATGCAATACTGGCATTAAAAATCCGATCCGCTCATTTGTATTCAAAGCGCGTATTCCCAGCACTACCGCATCCAAACGCTTTAGGTTGAGCACTGTTACTTCTTCGTTCTTCATTTCCAATACTTCATAACCCAGATTCTGTAAAGCAACCGGGATTTCGTCACCCGCTCCTTTCAGATAGCCCACCACCGTACCTTCTTTGTTTGCATCAATGCGAAGCGCACGGGCTTGTGCAGGAGGCAATAACGTTTGGGTAGGAATATGATCGTATTGAATTTGTTTGTATGAAAGAGAGTACGGCTTTCCGTTTACTTCGGCAATTGCTTTGATTTGTGCATCTGTTTCTTCTTTACCTCCGGTTACCTGAAAGGTAAACACCTGCTCTTCATTTGCATGCTCTAAATTAAATGTAATGGAGTGTGGGTTACAAACCCAATCGGAAGGAATATCCAATTTCAGTGTGCCGGTTATTTTTTTATGCGAACCTGATTTGAGTGTAACGCGAACAGGTTGAGATACTTTATTCCTGATCAGATATACACTTTGTGTAAACGTGGCAAACACAGGCGGCACAATTTCAAAAGGCCTGCTCAATTCGCCCTTTACCGGATCGGTCCATTTATATGTAACGGGCATTTTTATTACCAGCACCTCGCCCGCAATATTTACTCTGGCTATTAACTCAATAGCGGCATCGTTCTCTGGCTTACCAATCAGGCCCGGATCGTTAACTGTAAATAACCCTCTTGCATGTGGTTGGGCCAACCAATAAGGAGCAGAATATTCCTGCCTCATGATGGTTTGTATTGACTGAAATAAAACTGGTTGGTTATATTTTAATGGAAGTGTAAAAGCAGAATCATACCCAAGATTACTACAGGTTAAATTTGTTATTGACACAGGAACAGCCGATCTGTTAATCAATTCAAAAGAAAGCCGAACCGGTTCACCCGGGGCAATTAAGGGTTGATTTGAAGTAACATCGAGAAAGAGACCGGTGCAATCTTTAATCAGGCTTTCTACCTCATTCAATTTTCTGGTCTTCCATACTGACTCGCTTAACTTCGATATAGCTTTACGAATCTCTAATAACGCTTGTATTGAGGCTGCCGGATTTTCTTCATCGTATTCTTTAATTGCTTTTAGAACAAGCGGTTCAATGGCAGCTCCGCCATCCAAGCGGGTCCAGGTTGTGTTTACTTTTTCGAAAAGTGCTTTATCGGCCTTAGTCCCTTTTACAAACTCAAAAAATTCAGGAGCATCTCCCCTTCTTCCTGGCGATCCAAATCCCTGGCTTTTATGTTGAGTTCTGCTTTCGGCCGCAATCTCAGCGTATGATTTTCCCAACAGGTTGCTATACGTTCCTACATTAATCATTAACACACCCGGGGTGTTTTCGTTTATGGTTTGATTCCACCACCTGCCTGTGTTGGTATAAATAGCACTGGTTTGCCATACACCTAATTCTTTTACCTGTTTAGGATAGCGCAATGCATCGGCAGCTGCATCAAATGCTTCTTGCGCTAGTATAGCCGATGAAGTATGATGCCCATGCCCGGCCCGTTCATCTGGCGGAAAGCGGGTAAGAATCACATCCGGTTGAAATTTCCGGATTACATGCACTACATCCGATAGTACTTCATCTTTATTCCATATCTGCAACGTTTCCTGATAATTTTTTGAAAATCCAAAATCAATTGCACGGGTAAAGAATTGCTCTCCTCCATCCATGCGCCTTGCGGCCATTAACTCCTGCGTTCGAATCAAACCCAGCAACTCACCCATCTCTGAACCAATCAGATTCTGTCCACCATCACCGCGTGTCATAGAAAGATATGCAGTAGCGGCCAGCTGATCATTTGCCAGATAAGCTATGGCACGTGTATTTTCATCATCCGGATGAGCAGCTACATAAAGTACCGACCCTAAAAAGTTTAGCTTCTTTAGTTTTAGTTTTATCTCGCTTGCACTGGGCTGTGTTTGCGCAACCCCCTGATAACAAGTAAGCAAGACAAGAGAAAAAATTTTAAATACAGACAGGATTCTCATAGCACGAATTAAGGGAAAAATTAATAAACCCGATTGATCCATAATTAAACGGTTGCTTGTCGGTATCAGCGGCAAAGGTGCTGTTCATCTGTTGGTGGAGAAAAGGATTAACACTAATTTCAGATAATCTGAACACAACAAAAGATTTGGTTACAAATTATAACCGGCCTTTTTTCTGGCCATTAACAAAGAAGGTACCATCGGGGTTGGCTTCCAGTATAATTCGCGAAAGTATTTCTTTTTCTTCGTTCAAAAACAAGACTGAATACTTATGCGAAACAATTTGATCTTTCACATCATCACTATATCCCCAGTCAATTTTTACAACGAAATCGGTGCTCGCTTTGCGGTTAATTACTGTAGTGCCTTTGTGGTTTAACACCTTCAACCTCACCTCTCCGGTCCCTAACCTTAATACCTTAACTTCTGTTTTTAAGTAGGGTAATGGTCCGGTAGTAACTGTTTTCTTTCCAGGATCAGGCGCTTCATAATCTGATTTTTCGGGGCGCAGCCGTTCTTTAAAAGAATAATCGAATTTGAATTCAAACTCGTTATCGGGTTTATAGGGCTCTGTTTCCTGAGCCATTACTACAATGCCTGCTAGTATTGCCGGTAGAATACAGATAAGTTTTTTCAACATATACACAAGGTATTGGCGCAAGGTATATCATGCAAGAATCTCCTTCTTTTTTAAATGTTAAAACAAATTAACTTTGTGCCTCTTTTTTAAACAATCAAAAAAAATGATGAAAACGGCAGAAATACAAACCGCATACGGAAACATGAAGGTGGAATTCTTTGAAACCGATGCCCCAAACACAGTTAAAAACTTTACGGATCTTGCTAAAAAGGGATTTTATGATGGGCTCACTTTTCACCGGGTATTGCCCAACTTTGTAGTGCAGGGTGGTTGTCCTAATGGTATTGGTAATGGTGGCCCCGGCTATACAATTAAATGCGAACTAACAGGAGCTAACCAATACCACGATCGCGGGGTACTATCGATGGCCCATGCCGGCCGCGATACGGGCGGTTCTCAGTTTTTTATTTGTCATAATCGCGAGCGAACTAAACACCTGGATAGAAACCATACCGTTTTTGGCAAGGTAGTAGAAGGATTAGATGTAATTGATCAGATACGGCAAGGCGATGAGATTATTAAGATAGTTGTAACGGAAGCTTAACCGGGTAGTACCTCACATAAACGAAAGGCGCTAACACAAGCGCCTTTTGTCTTTTAATGGTTAAGCAAAATCAATATCTTTGGATATCATGCAGAAGCCTATCTTCATTAATCAAATTTTAACCTTATGTGTATTGGTATGTACCTTTGCATGCAGTCAAAAATCATCAGACCGGTTTGTGGAAATTGATGGCCATAAACAACATATTCTGGATAAAGGAAAAGGCACCCCGGTAGTAATTTTTATTACCGGTGCCGGTGCCGACCTTAATAATTTTAGCATAATACAGGAAGAGATCGCTACCCTTACCCGAACATTATCATACGATCGGGCCGGTATAGGCTTGTCGGAAGAAATAAATACTGAACGTACCGTAGGGCATTTTGCTATTGAATTGAATGAAATATTAGAAAAGGAAGATATTGAACCCCCGTATTTAATTGTCAGTCATTCGTTAGGTGGTTTTATTTCACGGTGGTATGCGCACTCATATCCCAGTAAGGTAATGGGGATGGTTTTAATCGATCCGGCCTATGAAGGGTTTATGGATACAATCAGGAATACGCGCAGTGCTGATCAGCGCAGAAGAATGAAAGATATGGTTGATTTGGGTATTGTGAATAAGCCCAAAGCAACACGCAAAGAACTGGAAATGTTGCAACACGATGAACAGTTGATGCGAAGCACACGTTTACCGGTTGATATTCCGATTACCATGCTTACTTCCGGTAGATTTTCAAAAAAAGAGCGCGATGCCGGAGCTACAGCTGCGGATATTGCTCTATGGGTACAATTTCACGAAAACCTGAAAATACAGGCTCCTCAACTCAAGCACATTGTAACAGAAAAGAGTGGATCTTTTATTCATCATGATGAACCCGAGTTGGTTATTGGTGAGATAAAAGCCATGATTGAAACCATGAGGCTTAAATTAAACCCACCACCTGAGCCAGAACCCACAGACTCTATTGCAGCCGATACACTAAGAATTGAATAAGTAGTTTATCAAGCCCAGGCTTTACAGCCCATAGCTTATATTTGATGCAGCTCTGTTTGCTTTAGCCCTTGCCGACTCAATACTTTCGCCTCTCGCCAAACAAACCCCCATTCTACGTTCGCCATTTACTTCGGGCTTACCAAAAATCCTGATCTGTGTATCGGCTTCCTGCAAAGCGGCTTCAATGCCAGTGTAAATAATATTGTTCGATTTTCCTTTTACCAGAATTACCGAAGAGGCCGATGGACCCAGTTGCCGGATAACCGGAATAGGTAAGCCCAAAACAGCACGAACGTGTAAAGCAAATTCAGAAAGATCTTGTGAAATCATGGTAACCATGCCGGTATCGTGCGGGCGTGGTGATAGTTCACTGAAATAAACCTCATCTCCTTTTACAAAAAATTCTACTCCAAATATCCCATATCCGCCTAACGCATTCACAACTTTTTCGGCTATTAACTGTGCTTCTTTCAAAGCTTTACTGTTCATTGGGTGTGGTTGCCATGATTCCTGGTAGTCGCCATGCTCTTGCCGGTGACCAATGGGTTCACAAAAGGAAACTCCATTTTTATGGCGAATTGTGAGTAACGTAATCTCAAAGTCGAAATCAATAAACCCTTCAATAATAACTTTTCCACCACCCGTTCGGCCACCTTCCTGGGCATATTGCCAGGCCGATTCAATATCTGCTTCGCTTCTAATTACACTCTGCCCCTTACCCGATGAACTCATGATTGGTTTCACCACACACGGCATTCCAATTCTGCGAACAGCTTGTTCAAAATCAGTGCGTGTAGCAGAAAAATGATAAGGAGAAGTCTTTAATTTCAATTGCTCTGCGGCAAGCACGCGAATGCCTTCACGGCTCAGGGTTAAATGCGCAGCGTTTGCACTCGGCACCACACGAAATCCTTCACGTTCAAGTTCAACCAACGTATCAGTTGCAATAGCTTCTACTTCGGGGATAATAATATGGGGCATTTCCTTTTTAATAACCGAACGAAGGGCCGCACCATCCAGCATATTAACCACGTGCCACCGATGCGCCACCTGCATGGCCGGGGCGTTGGCATACCGGTCAACCGCAATTACTTCTACTCCATACCGTTGAAATTCAATTACTACTTCTTTGCCCAACTCACCTGAGCCTAACATCATTACTTTTATCGCTGATGAAGTTAGCGGTGTACCCAATTTTAAAATAGACTCCATTAATTTGGAATTTTCATTTTGCGGCTCGAAAATAATATTTATTTCCCTGGTTGATATGTTCTTACTGCATGGGCTTCCACATCTTTTCTGTAAAACCACACATCTTTAAACTGGCCGTTGCTGTATAACTCCGCCTGGTTGGTAAAGTAAGGCGAGGCAGGATTGTTGCTGTTTCCTCCGGCTAATACCGATTTTGCTTTTATTGTTTTACCAAACTCTACTACGGCCACAAAGCTATTGCCTACGTATCCATACATTTTATTCGTGCCCGGATATGTGCGGCTACCAAAGGCAGCTAACGATCCCCAGAAAGACGATGCTGAAGCTACAGGCAAACTTGGCTTGCTATCATCATACGTTTCATTAATTTGTCCGGTAAGGCGTTGAAAGCGATTTACTTCGCCCCAGGCTACATTCCATTTGCCAAAGTCGCGGGTGAATTCGTTTACCACAGTACGCAAGGCATTTAGTTTCTCTTCTGTTGTAGTTTGAGTAGTCATGTAGTTAATAATATCCAACTGGCTGCTGCCCGGTGCAATTTTCGAAAATACTCTTTGCCTAAGTTCAACACCCCAATACATAGCCAGTGCAGCTCCTACTGATTCCTTGCTATAGTTTAGATTCCATGTACGCAAGGTTTCTATTGGTTCTTTAAGATCGCCATACATGGTCTTGTCGCTCGTATCGTATGCTTTAATAAGGGCTGGTAAGAGATTTTCAAATCCTGCTAAGTAGGGATCATTTGCTGCAGCAATTAACTTATCAAGCGTGTATTTGCTTTCGCGATCCAGCACACGTTCTGCATTTATGCCTCGTGCATTTTGTGCATCGGGTGCCATATACGTTGGAAAGTCTTTCTTATTGGGACTATACTTTCCCGCAAGGGTAAACGGTGTAGAGTTGCAATTCTGAATCCATCCGTTAGCGGGATTAAGAGACTGAACTATTTCCGATACATCATGTAACCCTTTCCAATCTGTATCGGGATTGCTTCCATCTACCGGCTTACTCCAATCGAATGTCGGATTGCGCTTTGGAATAAAGTTACCGTGCCAATAGGCGATGTTACCTGTTCGATCGGCAAACACCGTGTTATTGGACGAGTTGGCTTTTAGCTCCATCACTTTTTTATAATCGTTATACCCTTTTGCCCTGGTGCGTTGGTATGATTGGGTAAGCGCTTTGAGCGGTTCAACCATTAACGAAATGCTCACCCATTTCTCGCCTTGCCTGGCAATTACAGGACCGTGGTGGGTAAACCGTGCGGTAAATTCTTTATACATTTTCTGATTTCCGGACTTAAAAGCCAGTACAATCTTTTTGTTTATAACTGGTTTTTGATTGGCTCCATGTTGATAGTAAACAGAATCTTGTTTGCGCACTATGGTTTCAAGATACTCGTCAATTACATCTGCCTGACTACTGGTATGCATCCAACCACAGTAATCGTTGAAGCCCTGATAAATGAAAAACTGTCCCCAGGTAACAGCACCGTAAGCATTTAATCCCTCCCTACTACTAACGTGCACCTCGGGCCTAAAATAAAATGAAGTATGCGGATTGATCAGCAACAAGGCATTACCGCTGGCACTTAACTTTGGTGCAATGGCAAAACCGTTGGAACCACGAGGTTCGGGTTCCGGTTCATTATGCTCTACTTCTTCCGGAACGATTTGCTCACCGGTTCCATAAAACTCCTTTAAGCGGTTTACTGAAATAGACTCTATATCGCCCCCAATACTTCCTTCACTAAACAGAAAGGGCATCCAGGGCTGATACCGCTTAATCAATTTGGGTTTTACTTCGGGATGTGTGTATAGATAGTAATTAATTCCATCCGCAAAAGCGTTGCAAAGGCGCTTAAGCCAGGCCGGGCTTTGTTTGTAAATATTCTCGGCCATAAGCGTATCGTAAAACAATCGCTGGCGAAGGTCGTGATAAAGCTTTTCTTCTCCTTCCACCTCTGCAAGCCGGCCCATTGAAGTTATATAGTTTAGCTCAACACGGGGAAAATCATCTTCGCATTGTGCATACAGAAATCCAAACACAGCATCGGCATCGGTTTTTCCATACACATGGGGAACTCCCCAATTATCACGAATGATAGTTACCCGTTGTGCCTGATCTTGCCAGCGATTAATCTCCGTTTTTGAAAAGGGTTGCCCTGCTGAAGTCAAAGCGCTAAACAACAAGGCAATAATGACGAGGTTTCTCATAGATAGAATAAAACCTTAAGGTATTGAAATCTCTGAAATGATAAAGAATTTGTGTTGCGAATGGTAATTTCTTTATTACAATTATCCTGTTGAAAATCCATAGCCATTCAAAAATTAGTGGTAGATTTTGGTTTATTTAAGTCCACGATAACATTCCTTCTAAGAATCAATAATTCCATACAAATAGTTAAACAAACATGCGAATAGTATTGGTGGCATTTGTACTTATACAAACTTTTGTGGTACAGGCGGAAGATGGATACCGGCTTTGGTTGCGTTACGATAAAATTGGTAATGCCCGGCTGCTAAGTCAATACAAAAAGGAATTTAGCAATCTGTATATAGAGGGGCAATCGGCAACCCAGCTTGCAATCAAAACCGAGTTAGAAACAGGGCTAACCGGCTTATTGGATTTTAAACCTACTCAAAAAAAAACAATTTCAACCGGCACTTTACTGGTGGCCACATTAGATTCTGAAGTAATCAGGAAGTTAAATCTGACCATAACAAAACCATTGACAAAAGAAGGCTTTGCAATTAAGCGTATTACGCAGGCAGGAAAATTGGTTACAGTAATTACTGCACCTGCTGAAGCAGGATTGCTTTATGGTACTTTCTATTTGTTGAGATTAATACAGACAGAGCAGGTAGGTGGAGCATTTGATGTAGAAAGTTCGCCCCGAATTCAACTCAGAATACTAAATCATTGGGATAATCTGGACGGAACAGTAGAGCGCGGTTATGCAGGTTTCTCATTATGGAACTGGCATAAATTACCCGGATATATTGATCAGCGCTATATCGATTATGCTCGGGCAAATGCTTCGATAGGAATAAATGGTACAGTGCTTACCAACGTAAATGCAAATGCGCTGGTACTTACACCAGCTTATCTGGAAAAGGTTGCAGCAATGGCAGATGCCTTCAGGCCTTACGGGATTCGGGTTTACCTTACGGCAAGATTCAGTGCACCTATAGAGATAGGAAAATTACCAACAGCCGACCCCCTTAATGAAGAGGTAATACAATGGTGGAAAAATAAGGTTAATGAAATATATAAATATGTACCTGATTTTGGTGGCTTTGTAGTTAAAGCTAATTCAGAAGGCCAGCCTGGGCCACAAAATTACAATCGCACCCATGCCGATGGAGCCAATGTTTTGGCCGATGCCCTTAAACCTTATGATGGCATTGTTATGTGGCGGGCTTTTGTCTATGACAATAAAGTACCGGACGATCGTACCAAACAGGCATACAATGAATTTAAACCATTAGATGGAAAATTCAGGAGTAATGTAATTGTGCAGGTAAAAAACGGGCCACTGGATTTCCAACCACGAGAACCCTTTCATCCATTGTTTGGTGCCATGAAGCACACACCGTTAATGATGGAGTTTCAGATTACGCAGGAGTATCTCGGGCAAAGTACTAACCTGGTTTATCACGGCAACCTATTTAAAGAAGTATTGGATTCAGAAACCTATTACCCTGAAAGTGGAACCGTAGGTAATACGCTCTACAACCGTAAAACTAATTCAGTAACCGCTATTGCAGGTGTGGCCAATATAGGTTCTGACCGAAACTGGTGTGGCCATCCGTTTGCGCAATCAAACTGGTATGCCTTTGGCCGGCTAGCCTGGGATTATGAACTTTCATCTAAACAAATTGCCGAGGAGTGGGTGCGCATGACTTATTCGAATAACCCCCTTGCGGTAAACAGTATTGTAAAGATTATGGATGACTCGTACGAAACCGTTGTTAATTACATGACACCTCTTGGGTTGCATCATATTATGGGATGGAATCATCATTACGGCCCTGCACCGTGGATAAAAGATAAGCATCGTGCCGACTGGACATCGGTGTATTACCATAATGCAGACACAACAGGGATTGGGTTTAACCGAACGCATTCAGGTAGTAATGCTGTTAGTCAGTATGCACCCGAGCTGCATGCCATTTTTGGATCGCGTGAAGCATGCCCGGAAAAATACCTATTGTGGTTTCATCATGTAGGTTGGAATGAAACACTGAAGTCGGGGAATACGCTTTGGGAGGAACTTTGTTTTCGGTATTACCGGGGAGTTACTGAGGTTGAGCAAATGGAAAAGCAATGGGAACTACTAAAAGATGTAACAGATGGACAAAGATTTAAACACGTGAGCCAGCTATTAAAAATTCAACATCAGGAAGCAGTTTGGTGGCGTAATGCATGTGTCCTTTACTTTCAAACATTTTCAAAACAACCCATCCCATCCGTGTTACCTAAGCCAGACAAAACCCTGGATTATTATATGAGCCTCGAGTTTCCTTATGCGCCAGGTATAAAGCCGCAATGGTAGCTATGCATGCTATTTTACCTGCTTTATAAGCCAGGCTTCTGCTTCCGATATCTCTTTGAACAGTTCAAAGGTGTAGCCCCGTTGACACCCCACTTCCTGCCAGTATTTTACAAACTCCCGCGAGGGCTCATTATAAACACCAGCCGCAACACTTCCGGCAAAGGCAGGCATGGAAAGATCATACGTACGTACCAGATTATAGGCTTCAGCTATAGGCAGTTTGAAACTTGCACGTGTAAAATCGAGTAAAAAATATCGAATTCCAGTTTCCTTTGCTTTTTGGTGAATCTGATTGGTAATATCCAAAAGATCTGTTGGCGAATCATAAATACCCTCGCTGGTAACAGATAGATATATTTTTTTATCTTCAATTGAAAACCTGGGGGCTTGTATACTCATCTGTTAAAAATAATTACTCAGATACACTTATGTAAAACTCCTGACCAAAAATTGTTACTTAAAATATTTTTATTCAGACTTGCCATAGATTAAAAATTATTACAGGTATCTTACCGGGATGATGACAATGAGGGTTTTGTTCTAATAAATTACATATGATTACCATGGAGCAAACCATGCGGTGGTACGGCCCGCATGATGCAGTAAGCCTGAGCGATATACGGCAGGCGGGGTGTACGGGTGTAGTTACGGCTCTGCACCATATACCGGTGGGTGAAATTTGGTCGGCAGACGAAATCAATAAACGTAAGGCACTTATTGAAGCTGCCGGCATGACATGGACTGTTATAGAAAGTTTGCCCGTGCATGAAGATATTAAGAAACAAAAAGGCGAATATAAAAAATGGATAGAAAACTATAAGATAAGTATTCGTAATGTAGCAGCTTGTGGTTTAAAGGTAATTACCTACAACTTTATGCCTGTTCTGGATTGGTTGCGCACCGATGTTGCCTACACCCTACCCAATGGAAGCAAGGCTTTGTATTTTAACCGCGCAGCCTTTGTTGCGTTTGATTTATTTCTGTTACAACGGCCTTATGCCGATAAGGATTACACACCAGAAGAGGTAACAAAAGCCAAAACTTATTTCGATTCAATTTCTGATGCTGAAAAGAAATATTTGTTTGCTAATTGCCTGCTGGGATTACCCGGAAGCGATGAGAGTTTTACACCTCAACAAGTGTTACAAGCCCTGGAAGAGTATGCCAGCATAGATGCCGCCAAGCTTAAACAGCACTTGTTTTATTTTTTACAACAGGTTGTTCCCGTTGCTGAAGCAGCAGGAATTAAGTTAGCAATTCACCCCGATGATCCTCCCTACCCCTTACTGGGTTTACCCCGCGTAGTAAGTACCGAAAAAGATGCAGCGGAACTCCTGAATGCTGCGCCTTCACCCTCTAATGGATTATGCTTCTGTACAGGTTCGTATGGAGCACGACCCGACAATGACTTATCCGGTATGATACAACGCCTGGGCGATCACATTCATTTTCTTCATCTGCGAAACACGAAGCGCGATGTAGAAGGTAATTTTTATGAAGCCGATCATTTAGGTGGCGATTCGGATATGCCCGCTGTTGTAAAGGAAATTTTGCTCTTGATGAAACGCAGGCAGGTTTCTATTCCGATGAGGCCCGATCATGGGCACCAGATGTTAGATGATTTGAAAAAGAAAACGTACCCGGGGTATTCGGCAATTGGCCGGCTAAAAGGCCTTGCCGAATTACGTGGATTAGAGTTGGGAATTGGTAGAATGCTTGATCTATAATTATGAAGAGTTTTATTACGGAAAGTTTCCTGTTGAAAAATTCATTTGCAGAAAAGTTATATCATGATTATGCCCGAGCATTACCTATAGTTGATTATCATAATCATCTGCCACCCGATGAAATTGCTGCTGATCGTAAATTTGAAAACCTAAGTCGTATCTGGTTACGTGGCGACCATTACAAATGGCGGGCCATGCGGGCATTCGGTATTACCGAAACATTTATTACGGGCGATGCTTCCGATCAGGAGAAATTTCAGAAGTGGGCAGAGACAGTTCCGTACACACTTCGCAATCCGCTCTATCATTGGACACACCTTGAATTACAACGATATTTTAATATTACAGAGTTGCTCCGGGCAGAAACAGCTAACCGTATTTATACCTACGCGAATGAGGCCTTGAGTACCCCTGAGTTTTCTACACAAAAACTACTTACCAAAATGAATGTGGAAGTGGTTTGCACAACCGATGATCCTTCCGATTCATTACAATCACATAAGCAATTAGCAAATAGTGGTTTTACAACAAAAGTACTGCCCACCTTCCGACCCGATAAAGTATATAATTTTTCATCCACCGATGGTTATATCAGTTATCTGAATACGTTGAGTTTGGCAAGCGGAATTGAGATTACTTCTTATGATTCGTTACTTTTAAGTTTACAAAATCGAATCAAACATTTTCATGAAACGGGCTGCCGGTTAGCTGATCATGGTCTTGAGCAAATCAATATTCCGGCTCAGGTCTATAATCCACAGACCTTGTTTACTAAATTACTCGGGCACGAAGTATTGAGTGGAAGTGAACAAATTTCATTTCGCTATTCTATTTTGATTGAACTGTGCAAGATGTACCACAAACAAGGTTGGGTGCAGCAATTTCATCTTGGAGCACTTCGCAATACAAACACCCGTATGATGCACCTGTTGGGTGCGGATTCCGGCTTCGATACAATTGGAGATTTTTCGCAAGCCTCTTCTTTGGCCAGGTTCCTGAACGAGTTAGACCGAACAAATCAATTGTGCAAAACCATAATCTATAACCTCAATCCATCCGATAACGAAGTGTTTGCCTCCATGATTGGAAATTTTAATGATGGTTCGATAAGGGGGAAGATACAGTACGGATCGGCCTGGTGGTTCCTTGATCAAAAAGATGGAATGGAAAAACAACTGAATGCCATTTCCAACATGGGCTTATTAAGTTGTTTTATCGGTATGCTTACCGACTCGCGCAGTTTTATGTCTTTTCCCCGTCACGAGTATTTCAGAAGAATTTTGTGCAACCTGATTGGGCAGGATGTTGAAAACGGAGAGCTGCCTGATGATGAAAAGTGGCTGGGTAAGATCGTAGCCGATATTTGCTATTACAATGCGAAAGCCTATTTCAATTTTTAAGAATCTAAGCGAGTAATCATTTTATCTTAAGCACAGTTCGTGCGTATCGCGTAAGCGATGGCGTTCTTTCGCCCACGTTGGAGTTCTTCTCCAACGTGCAAGATAAAGGTTGATAACAGGTTAGTTGCAAAATTGTTGGTGGTGGGCTTGCACACAAACCTTCGCGCAAACACCAACCGACAAGCAGATTTCCAAAACCCAACTCTTTAACAGGATCGCAGTATCGGCTTGAGGAGCGGATTAAATTAACTTCGCCCACGTTGGAGTTCTTCTCCAACGTGCAAGATAAAGGTTGATAACAGGTTAGTCGCAAAATTGTTGGTGGTGGGCTTGCACACAAACCTTCGCGCAAACACCAACCGACAAGCAGATTTCCAAAACCCAACTCTTTAACAGGATCGCAGTATCGGCTTGAGGAGCGGATTAAATTAACCAAAACATGCTAGGGCGAATGCATTGGCGTTACGGTTTGCGGTGAAAAAACAAAATAATCACCGCAAATTTGCGGTAAATAGTTCGTACATTTGCCGCATCTTAGTTTCTGAAAAATGGCAAAATACATCTACGAGCATAAAAATTGGACGAGCTTTTCGTGGCAAGACAAAGCCATCAATGCTGTATTTGGCGAGGTGAAACTAATGCAGGGAAAAATCATCGGGCAAATGAACGCTTTGGGGTTTTCTGCCAAAGAAGAAGCTACGCTTACAGCACTAACCTTAGATGTAGTAAAGTCGAGTGAAATAGAAGGGGAATTACTTAATTACGACCAGGTCCGTTCTTCCATTGCAAGGCGTTTGGGAATCAACACCGCAGGGCTTGTGCCAAGCAGTCGTCATATAGAAGGTGTAGTAGAAATGATGCTTGATGCTACTCAACGTTACACATTACCTTTAACTGAGAAGCGTTTATTTGGTTGGCACGCAGCACTTTTCCCAACAGGTTATAGTGGACCATACGCCATAGAAGTTGGCAAATATCGCTCAGGTGAAATGCAGATAATTTCGGGAGCAATGGGCAAAGAAAAAATTCACTACGAAGCCGTAAAGTCCAAATTGGTAAAATCTGAAATGGGCAAATTTTTAGATTGGTTTAATAACGACAATCAACTTGACTTTGTACTAAAAGCCGCTATCGCTCACTTTTGGTTTATCATCATTCACCCATTTGATGATGGAAATGGACGTATTGGACGAGCCATAACCGATATGTTACTGGCGCGTGCTGAAAGCAGTGGCGAGCGTTTTTATAGTATGTCTAGTCAAATTTTAGTAGAACGAAAACGCTACTATAAAGTATTACAAAAAGAGCAACACAGCACAGGCGACATCACAGAATGGCTTGAATGGTTTTTACATTGTTTGAAAAACGCCATGCTTGCCACCGAAAACACAACCCACCGCATTTTGCGAAAAGCCGAATTTTGGAAACAACACAAAAACACAGCAATCAACGAACGCCAACGAACTATTTTGAATATGCTCTTTGACGGCTTTGACGGAAAATTGCAATCATCAAAATGGGCGAAGATTACCAAAGTTTCAACAGACACTGCATTACGTGACATAAAAGACTTACTAAAAAAAGGCATTCTGCAAGAAACTACCGAAGGTGGGCGAAATGCCAATTATGAACTTGCTGACTTTACACTCAACTAAAAAACAGCATTGACAGAAATAAGAGTACAGCCACCAACAAGAGTATGACGAATGGCCGTGTTTAGTTCTTCGTATGAAATTTTGTGCTAATTTACTTCACCCATGTTGGAGTTTTTCCCCAAGGTGCGAGATAAAAATTTGATTACAGGATAGGTAAGATTGTAGCAGACATTTTCTACTACAATACAAAAACCTTATTTCAACTTTTAAGAATTCAGCGAGTAATCATTTTATCTTAAGCACAGTCCGTGCGTATCGGGTAAGCGATGGCGTTCCCGAATCAGATGCTGAAAACACGATATGAATATCATCCCCTTCTTTAGCATCTGATGGAATAGTAAAGGTTAGCGATGACTTCCTTTCATTATCTAATTTAATCTTGCCGATATACGAGTCAACTTCATGGTATTGCCACCACGTATATGCTATTTTATTTCCTTTATCCGGGTCAGAAACTTCTACAGCCAAACTTACTTTAGCACCAGGCTTAGCTTCTATTACTTTTGCTGTTTTGAGTTTTACCAAAGGTGGATGATTCGCTTTGCTAAAAGGCTGCACACACCAGGCAGCTCGTGCTGCAAATTCATTTTGTAGCACATCAATCCATCTGGTTTGCGGAAATGATTTATCCAGGGTTTGCGTAAAGGGGTTATAGTCTGTTACTTGATCGCCATCTTCCCACCGGTTAGGCGCAGTAGAAGATTGAACCAACCTGCCGCCCCATCCACCAAAGTGCGGATTACTAAGGTTCTCTAAGCCAACATCTATCAAATGAAAGAATGCCGGGGAATCGCCTTCAGAAATAAAATCGTATTGGGTAAAGCTACCCCACTGGTTCTTTTTAATTTTTTCAGGATCGCTGTAAATATCTTCCAATTCACCGGCAGGCGGATTGCCATCTCCATAGCTGTAATACATTTTTAATAACGGTCCGCTGTTATTGATAATCGGCCCCATAAACGCACCTTCCAGGTAGTGATGTAATTCTTTTGGTGCAGCTCGTTTCCAGAAATAGGCAAAGCACCAAAATTGATTGGCATTATAGTAGATCGTAACATCGGGCCAGTTTTTCGAAACATATTTTCGATAGGTGGCATCCTGATCGAGAATGGCATAGATAATGGCCTTATCACAAACTTTTTTATAGATCGATGGCCATTGAGCTGTGTTCTTATACTGGTCTTCTATTGACTTAAGTGCCCGGGCAATAGTATTGGTACCACCCCATACCTGCAGGTAAAGAGGTTCGGTAGAATTGTCCATCAATTTTTCTTTAATGAAATCCGATCCCTCAGTATCCTTTTCCATTTCACCTTCAAAATCAATATTACCAATCCGTGTAACGGAACGCAGATATTCAGCAGTTGGAAAACCGGGCGAGTGCAACTTAAGATTAGGATAAACTTTACTGTACGCATCAATCAGGTTGTAAATCCAATCCGTTCCGGGCCACCGGAGTTCCGTCCGTTCGCCATACAACTGTTTTGTCATCTCCATTTCAGAGACAAATTTTGTGCCCTTGTCATCGCCCTTGTAATGCCACATAGAACTACTGATAACCAACCCTTCAATCTTAAACTCATTGGCATGAAGCAAAAGGCGTATAAATGAATCTACGTCATCTAATTCACCATCGGTAGTAACAATAGTGCGGGGTTTAGTTGGTTGAGAAAGTACCGATATTGTGCTGAATAGCAACAACACTATAATTCCTGTCAGATTCCTCATAGTTAAAACTAATCGACTGATTCGAGAAATTGAAATTCGGGTTTAAACATAGCCGGTTTCATTTGTGGCTTAGTATCGATGTTCATTATACTGTTGGTAACAGCATCATACTTTTTCCATTCTGGCAAATCTTTTCCGCTCGGATTACCTGTTTTTACAAAATTAATCCAGTAGGAAGACATGGCGGCTTCAACAGCATAATCTGAATCCTTCCAGGGTCTTTTCCATTTTGATAATGTGTTAAGTGCAAAGGGAACCTCAGAAGTATGAAACGCACCGTAATTGGGGAAGTTCGGTTTATCGGTAGGTACGTAACTAAACTGGTATAGGTAGCTGTTGTTGGAATTACTCAAAGCCCATACATGGTTGGCATACCCTGCAAAGGTAAGGTTGCCTAATTTATTTTGAGAGTGGGTTGCCACTTCATCTGTAGTGGCCGGAAAAACTTTTAAGAATTCGGGTGTCTTTTTTTTATAAGTTTCGGTTGCCCAGGCTTTGAATTGTTCAGCGTTTTTGGGTTGCCCGGTTAACGCGGCATCGCCTGTTACCCAACCTGCAAGCAGGTTCACATCGTTATGTTTCTTGTTTTTGAAGATAGTGCCTATCGCATCAGGCAGCACATAACCATCAATAATAGGCGCAAAAGAACCAAAAGGTAATGTGCTTGCCAAGGTAAATAAACTATCAGCCGGAAGTTTACGAAGAGCAGCAACCCCGGTAGAATTCAATTTTTGTGATAATGTGATTCCGGTTGCCTCAGCGCTCTTTAAATTTTTATTGAATCGATTCATTGATGCGCCACTTTGGGCAATGGCGCCACGAAATAATCCTTTAGATAGAGGCGAAGCTACTAAAGCCTGTACGCTAAACGATCCTGCCGATTGCCCCGCAATGGTTACTTTGGCAGGATCGCCACCAAACATACTGATGTTGTCTTTAATCCATCTTAGCGCAGCAAGTTGATCAAGCAAGGCATAATTACCCGAAGCATTCTTACCCGATTCTTTTGTAAGATCGGGATGGGAAAAGAAACCAAACACTCCCACCCTATAATTAATACTCACAAAAACTATCCCTTCTTTAGCCATAGCCTCTCCATCATATACGGCACATGCACTAGAACCTGAAACAAATCCACCTCCATAAATCCATACAAGAACAGGAAGTTTTTCTTTCGATGATTTGGCAGGTGTCCAAACATTCAGATACAGGCAATCTTCACTCAAAGGTTCTGGTGGAGCAATAAACTCTTCGGTCCACATGGCAAAAGGTGCAGGTTTGCTTTGGTACGGACTTGCCGAAAATTTAGTGCAGGTTAAAACACCCGACCAGGGCTTTACGGTTTGAGGTTCCTTCCAGCGCAGATCACCAACGGGAGGAGCAGCAAAGGGAATTCCTTTAAAGGAAGTTACACTACGATCAGCATTCCAACTTCCTTTTACTTTACCACTTTGGGTAGCCGTTTCTATCAGGGCTTGTGCATTCAATTGAATGAATGCACAAGTTAAAATCAGGATAGTTATAATGCCGATTCGCATTCTTGAAGGATTTTTATTTTTCTGTAACCTAAATCTTTGCGTGCAATGTTACTTAGGCTTGTTCATTTTATCCTGAAATAAGTATCGCGCATCATCGAATTTTACCGCCTTTGATTCAGTATCTAGAATCATTACAGCGGGTGTGATATCATTGGCTTGCGCTGCTGGCCACTCGGGAAGTTTATCGCCATTCGGGTTTCCGGTTTTAATAAAGTTAGCAAAGTAGTTTAACATGGTTTCGGATACTTTATAATCATCCGCTGTCCAGGCATAGTCTTTCACTAAGTGTAAATTACCCATACAGTACTCTATTTCGCAGGCATGTGGCGCCCCTATTGGTTCGGGCATTCTCATGCCGCCTTGTTGTGTACCACCGGCCAACCCCGGAGTAAGATTTTTATCAACCAAAGGCGGGCGAAGTTTGCTATAGAGATAACGATAAACCGGTTGTGCGCTATTTTTGCGATGGGTATCGAACCATTTCCATGTGCTGTAGGAAATAAATCTATCGGATGCCAGGTTAGTAGCAGCCCACTCCACTTCTTTGGCATTGCCGTGCGAATAAACTTTTAGTGCCTCTTCCCAATCGTTGGGATAGGCTTCCTTAACTTTACTAATTAGAATATCCTCAGTGATAGGACCTTGCGTAAAAGCCATACCTGGAATTTCGGCTGAGTTCCAACCCACCAATAAAGGAACCTGTGCTTGTTCTTTGGCTTCGAACGTTGCGAGCATGCTCTTGGTAAAGAAATAACCATCAATTACCGGAGGAAAACCAAACCGTCTTGAATCAACATAAGCTTCATAAAGGTCGCGTGTTGATGCAGCCCGCAATTGAGCCAACGATGTATAGCCGGCATTTTTTGCAAACTCTGCTCCTGTCTTTTCTGCTTCGGCTAACGATACAGCAGCCAGCGCACTAATACCCGATCCACTTTCGCCAATGGCACCGGCAATCAATTTCCGCGAAAGCGGAGAAACCATTTGAGCACTTACCGAAATTGAACCCGCTGATTCTCCCGCAATGGTAACTTTCTTAGGGTCGCCTCCAAACGCTGCAATATTCTTTTGTACCCATTGCAGAGCGTGTGCCTGATCGAGGTATCCGTAATTACCCGATCCTTTATAGGATGCTTCTTTACTTAATTCTGGATGAGAAAGGAATCCAAACAAACCTAACCGATAATTAACGGTAACCACAACAATTCCTTTTTTGGCCATGCTGGCTCCATCATATCGAGGCTCAGATCCATCACCTGCTACAAAACCACCGCCATAGAAATAAACCAGTACAGGTAAGCCGCTTGTATTGCGTTTGGCGGGTGTCCACACGTTCAGGTATAAACAATCCTCACTAATTCCATCCGAGCGTGAGTTCATATCGCCAAATACGATAGCCTGTACGGGGCGTGGACCAAACTTCTTGGTTTGTTTAGCGCCTGTCCAGTTATCCAATGCCTGCGGTGCCTTCCAGCGCAAATTGCCAACCGGAGGTTTTGCAAAAGGAACACCTAAATAGAATTGCAACCCGGACTGCGTGTCGTACAAGCCTTCAATAATTCCATTTTCAATTTTGGTTTGTACAGGGAAACCATTGTTGCCCTGCGACCATGCCGCAACAACTGTAGCAAGCATGAATAGAAAAGATGTGTAATATTTCATTATTGTCTCATTTTGTAACAATAATAATTAGGGTTTCGGAATTTTGCCAGTTAATTTTGAATAAAGTAATCGCCCATGCCCAAAATAACCTTTCTACCCCATATTGCATACGACTCGGTTATTTTTGGATTTTCAGACGGGGAGTTGAAAATATTAATTATGGAATACCATAATACCGGGCTGTTTGCTTTGCCGGGTGGTTTTATACAATCGAATGAAAATTTAAACGATGCCGTATTGCGGGGATTGTATGAGCGCACAGGACTTACAGATATTTACCTGGAACAGTTCTATACGTTTGGCGATGTAAGCAGGTTTAAGCCCGAAGTGATGCAAACCTTGCTGGAGGCAAGTGGTGTTGATGTGAAGAAAATGTACCGCTGGATGCTGGATCGTTTTATTACAGTAGCCTACTATGCCCTTATTAATTACAAAGATGTAACACCCAGGCCGGATGCCCTTTCCGATTCGTGCGAATGGTATTCCATTAAAAAGCTACCCAAACTGATTCTGGATCATAAACTGATTGTAGAGAAAGCCATTCAAACGTTGCGTGTTAATCTGGATCGTAAACTGGTAGGCGGTAACCTGCTGCCTAAAAAATTTACGATGAACGAACTTCAAAAAGTTTACGAAGTTATTCTAGGCACCAAACTACGGAGAACCACCTTTCAACGAAAAATGCTGGCTGCGGATGTACTGAAACGGCACGAGAAACACTATTCCGGCAAGGCACATAAAGCACCCTATCTATACAGTTTTAAGAAAAGATGATTCTACTTAACCGCACCAAACGTTAGCAGGTTGTTGTCAGGATCAAGAATAGAAAATTCCTTTTGTCCCCAGGGTTTGCTTTCTAATTGGTTATAATTTATTCCTTTTGCCTTGGCTACGCTGAATTCTTTTTCAATAGCGTTTGTACGAATGTAAACCTGTCCGTAATTTTCTTTAGGGTTTAATTCTTTAAACTCAAAGAAATGGATTTCGATTTCGTCTTTTACCACCATCAGATAACCTTCAAAATCAGAATTTCCCAGAGTTTGAAACCCTAATGTGTTCAGGTAAAATTCTTTTGTTATAGTCTTGTTACGCATGGGCAACTTAGGGCAGATTTTGGTAAGCATATTAAATTGATTTTGAATTTTATTGAAAGCGTGTTGCACTAAGAAAGCCTATCGGTAAATTACTTTTACCGTTTACCACAAGTTCACTTACTATTTCGCCAATTACAGATGCAAACTTAAAACCATGCCCGCTGAAACCGGCAGCAACTATTACATTTTTACTTCCCGGAAGGAAATCCAGTATAAAGTGTTCATCGGGTGTATTGGTGTATAAACAGGTTTTAGTTTGATGAATAGACCTGCAACTGGTAGGAATGTATTTTGAAATAGCACGCGTTAATTGCTGTGCTTCTTCGTGCGATACCTCACGGTTTACATCAGCAACAGAGGTTGGCATACCCGGGTAATGATAAGCCGATTTCAATCCAGCAGGCAATCCGAATTTACGTTCATCCAACATCGGAAATCCATAATACATACCGGGTTGATCATGATCATCAATTAACCAGCATGGAAATTTATCAGGTTGAAATTGCTCAGGCTGGTGTGGAATTGTCCAGGTAAGAACCTGCCGGGTAACCGTTAACAGCGGGGCAAGATCAGGCAGAAATTTATCTGCCCATGCACCTGTGGTAATAATTAGTGTATCGCATGTATACGTTTGCTGATTGGTTACCACATAGGTTAATTTATCGTGTTGCTTCCAACTTATTACTCTTTCGTGTGTATGAATAGCAGCCCCTTTCTCTTTGGCCTTTGTTGCAAACGCCTTGATGCTGCGCTCGGGTGTTAGAAACCCGGCATCGGGCTCAAACAAAACATCATATCCATCTGGAAATACAAATTGTGGAAATCTGGATTTAATTTCAGCCTCTGTTAAGGTATTTACTTCAATTCCGTAAAGCTTTGCCGATTCTTTTACACCTTTTATTAATGTGCCATCGGGTTTTCCTGCATACAATAGGCCGGTAGGAAAATACAATTGAGCATGACAATCCCTTTCGAGCTCTTTCCAGTTTTGATAGGCACGCTGCAGTAACGGTACATAATCCGGATGTTCAAAGTATGCTTTACGGATAATGCGACTTTGCCCAGCATGCGAACCAAACTCGTGGGTAATATCAAATTGTTCTAACCCCAACACCTTTACGCCCCGGTTGGCAAGATAATAACAGGCAGCTGAGCCCATCGAACCTACACCCAACACAACAACAGGGAAGTGTGTCATGTTATTCCTCCTTTAGCGTTACCAAAAAACTAACCACATCGCGAATCTCGCGTTTGGTTAGCAGGTATTGCATGGGAGGCATACTGGAAGGCGCGTCAGTACGCTTGCTTACCGCTGATTTCATGATGACGGTATCGGGCTTATCGCCTGGCTTCAATACAAATGAATCGGGCTGTTCTTTTTGCAAAATTCCTATTACCTTTTTTCCTGAAGTTAGTTCGAGTGTAACAACTCCATATCCATCGGCAATACGCGCACTGGGGTTAATGAGCGACTCCAGCAATTGCTCGCGTGTTAGTCGTTTTGCCACTCCGTTAATACGTGGCCCGGCTGTTCCTCCATAATCATCTATAGCATGACAACGCACACATTGTGCAGTAGGATGACTCCAGAATAATCTTCCGCCTTTATTAGGATCGCCACCTAACAACGCCCCAGCAAAACTGGCCCCCAGCGAATCGGCCGATTGTGTACGAATTGCTTTTGTAAAGCGTTCTTTCAGTTGTTGAGATTTTGTACTATCAATTGCTTCGGCTAATTCCAGTTGTAGTTCGTTAGCAAGTTTCTTGGATTCAAGTTTGGTTAAAAGATTCTGGAATATTTTTTCCGAAAAATCAAGCGGTAATGTACCTAATGTGGTGATGGCCGCCTGTTGTTCTTCTGTGGTACGGGTACCTATAACATCGCTCAAAAGGTTAGCCATTACCCTTTTATCTATATCTACTTTACCCAGTAGATCCAACCCGGCAACGCGTACATTTTTGTCTTTATCCGCTAATGCAGTTGAGATTCCGTCCTGCATAAGTGTGGTATTCAATTTTGATAAAGCCCGCAAGGCCTCTGTTTTTACTTCAGGCTGGTTGTCGGTTTTTAATCGCGCCAGCAAGTGTGGTGCGGCAGCATCAAGCTTTAGCGTTCCAATTGCTTTTGCAATTTGTTTTCTAATAGTTGCATCGGCATTAGTAAGCTGCTGAATTAATACAGCACTTGATTTTTGTTGAACTTCAGCCAGATCGCGCGTTATCTCTCCCCGGTAACGGCCATCTACCCTATCCAGCACAGAAGGTTTAGCCCATGTGCTTAATGCAGCAATAGCTTCGGCACGTAAGGCAATAGGCGCGTCTTTCTTTTGCAGATACAATAACAAGTTTTGTAAGGTTGCTTCTGTGCCTACGCGCAGGTTTGCATTAATAGCCCTGCGGATTAAAGGTTCGTTCGTAAATGCAGTTTCTACTAACAGGTTACTGAGTGCTGGTAACGCTTCTGGTATCGACTTATCGTCATTGATGGCACGTGCTGTCTCGGTTACAATAAACTCATCTACATCGTTCAGGTATATGGCAATTCCAGGATGTTGTAATCGCCTAAGGGACAGAACAGCGCCTAACCGAACTGCTTTAGACGGATGGCTACTTAATGACATCAACTTATCGGCTTTACCAATGCGTGCAAGAGCGAGGCTGGCCGCATGGCGAATGTATTCGTCTTCATCGTTATTGGTTTGCAGTAATTCAACTAAGCCATCGAATGCAGGTTCACTTGCCACTCTTCCTAATGCTTCGGCTGCAAAGAATTTTACACGTGGTGTTTCATCTTTCAATAATGGAATAAGTTCTGCTGCAGCTTTTGCATAGCGCACATCGCCCAGCCACCGGGCAGCCTGGGCCCGAATTTCAGCGTCCTCATCTTTTAAATACGGAATTAGATTTTCAGCAACTGTTAAATCTTTTCGTGCTATCTGACTCAACCCCCAAACGGCATGCACACGCGCCAACTGATTTTCCTTTTGACTTAGGTACGTTTTGAAAACTTCAACCTGCTTACGCGAAGCCAGTTCAAACTGTGCCTTTTGCCTAACACGCATATCAGCATGTGTTAAAAATTTTCCAAGTTCGTTGTCTTTCCAATTCGTAAAGTCAGATTTGATCAATCGTTCAGTTTCATTTCGGGTATCTTTATCGGGATCTTTTACATCCAGTTTCCAAATACGGCCATAATCTTTGGCTCCCCAACCTTCAATCCAATCGCCCATGTATAATGCACCATCCGGACCGAAATCAATGCCGGTTGCCAGCACTCCGCTTAAAATCATTTTTGATTCAACAAATTCAAATGTTGCGCCTTTTGGTTTCAGTTTAAATGTGTGAATACCTGAACGGGTAGGGTTACCAACAAACTCCACAATAAAAAATGTATTCCTAAATCGCTCGCCTAATGCAGTACCAGGATTGTATAGCATACCCGTTGGACCATTCACAAAATTTTTGATTGTGGGGAGAATGTAAGCCGCCTGTCCTTCGTGGCGAGGTATATACAATTTTTCATCCATCCATACTTTGTATGTATTGTTGTCGGGGTCTCTATACTTTCCAAACTGCCAGTTGGTGCGCCAGCCAATATCGGCACCATCTACGATATATACCAGTCGCTCGCTTTCACCTGCGTGATCTCCATCGTTGTCTTCACTAATCATGTTCCCGTATTCATCAAACACAAACTCGTGTGTGTTACGGTTGCCATAGGCAAACACTTCAAAATTGCTTCCATCGGGTTCAGATCGTACCACTACTCCGCTGTTAGCATGGTCATATTTTTCTCCGTTAGTACCTACACCACTAAAACCAATATCACCAATCTGCCAATAGATGCGGCCATCCGGGCCAACCTCAATACCCGACATACCATGCCCGCCAAAGCCGATGTGAATTCCATAACCATGCGAGAGTGATGTTTTTGTTTCTGCCAAACCCCATTTGTTTTCTTTGATGCGCCACAGATCCGGGCCGATAGCAACAAACAAATCATCGCCATGTTTCAAAACACCTCCGGCTGCATCGGTTGTTTCATCGTTAAAGTCTTCTACTACTAATTGCGATTTATCGGCTATGCCATCGCCATCTGTATCTTCAATGCGATAGATGTGCTCTTTTTGAACAGTCATGTCGCGCCAGTCGTGCGAGCCATCTCCATTCAAATCAGCAAGCCATTGGTTTTTAGCGCTGTGTTCCGGAGCGAGTACTTTCCTCAGAAATGCTCGCTTCTCCTCAATAGTTTGCAACTGGATTGAGCCAATCTCCCAGTCCTGATGTCCGCGAATATCAAACTCAGAATCTTTCTGCCGATTGGTGCGGGTATAATAAATTCTGCCCTGATCGTCAATATCAATAGAAACCGGGTCGGCCACGAGCGAATCGCTGCCCCATAATGTAAGCACCAGGCCGGAGTCTATTTGAGGTACTACGGTTTGCTGAATGGTACGCGCCAGCGTTGCCGCTTCGGCAGGATTTAGTTGTTTCAATTTTAAATCGGCAGGTGGTTGTTCGCAATTGAAAACCACCAGCGCAATGAGAATGAGCTGGAGTGTAGATTTAACGCGCATTGCTTTTTGGTTGGGGTTGGAAAGATAATAAATAGCGTTTATAACGCACAGCACGGTTTAACAGTACCCTTAACCATTCATGTAGAATTATCCTTTACAGATTCAGGTTTTAATGTAATTTCAAAACTTAATTTGTTTACTATGAATAAGTTTATAAACCTCTGCCTGCTGGCTTGTTTGCCGCTGGCAGCTATTGCCCAGGACAAACTCAAAGCCATGCCTGGCTATGAACAGTATACCAAGGTAGCACCACAAATCAGAACATCTGTTAATTCTGGAACCTTGTCGGTAACCTGGAGCGAAGATGGCAGCTCGTTCGACTATGTGCAGGATAAAAAACTGTACCGTTATTCGGTTAAAACCAAAAAGGTAACGGAAGTTGGTGATGCTCCGGCTGTTGAAAGACGAATGCCTCCGCGTCCCGTTCGGGGCAGGCAATATGATTTTGCAAACTCGCCCGATGGCAAATGGAAAGCTTATACCAGAAATCGTAATATGTACATTAGTGAAGCGAATGGTAACAATGCGGTTGCTATTACTACCGAAGGCAACGAGCAGAATCAGATCAAATATGGAATTGCTACGTGGGTATATGGTGAAGAACTTGGACAAAACACAGCCATCTGGTGGTCGCCCGATAGTAAGAAAGTAGCCTTTTATAAGTTTGATGAAAAGAACGCTAAGAAGTTTTATGTGCTACTGAATCAATTAAAACTTCAGGATTCGTTGGAAATTGAAGCCTACCCCAAAGCGGGTGCAGCCAATCTACCTGTTGATTTAATGGTGTACGACATCGAAACAAAAAAAACTACCTTATTAGACTTGCGCGATGGCAAGCCCTTTCACGATGGCGACCTGGGAACATACATTTATGGAATGAACTGGACTGCCGATAGCAAAGAGTTAATATACCACAGCACTAATCGCAAGCAGGATATTATGGAGTACCGTGCTGCCGATCCGACAACCGGTAAAAGTCGTACGGTGATACGCGAAGAGTGGTTAGCCAGTTACACCGAAAATTCACCAGAAATTCGTGTACTGAAAGACGGCAAACGTTTTATCTGGGCTTCGGAACGAACTGGCTATAACAACTACTATCTGTATGACTTAAGTGGTAAACTGATTTCTACACTTACGAAACATCCCTTTGAAGTTTCGCGCATTGTAAAAGTAGATGAAAAAGAAGGTACGTTGTATTACATGGCACGTAGTGGCGATAACCACATGAAGCTGCAACTGCATCGTGTAAAATTAGATGGAACAAAAGATGTACGGTTAACCAACCCGGCATACAACCATACTATTACACTTTCTCCCGATAATAAATTTTTTATTGATGTAGCCGAAACATACAACATGGCTCCCTTCACTTCGCTGATTGACAGCAAAGGAAAAGTTGTAGCTGAACTTGCCAAGAGCGACATGAGCAAATTTGAAGAACTTGGTTTGAAGAAAGTGGAAGTATATACCTTTACTTCGGCCGATGGTGTTACACCTTTGCATGGCGTTATTCATTTTCCCTCTAATTTTGATCCGTCTAAAAAGTATCCGGTTATTCTAAGCAACTATGGTGGCCCCGCTACCAATGCATTCCGCGAAAACTTTACCTATCCGGATGCTTTAACAGAATATGGGTTTCTGGTGTTAAACATAGATGGGCGCAATGCAGCCGGTAAAGGCAAGAAGTTACTGGATCAACTTTATGGAAATTTAGGCATTGTAGAGATGGATGATTTTGCTGCTGGTGTAAAGGCATTACATAGCCGCCCCTATTTTGATAAAGATAAAGTTGGTGTTTACGGCACTTCGTATGGCGGAACAACTGCTGCTACGTTGTTGCTGCGCTACCCGGATGTGTTCCATGCTGCTGTAGCCAACTCGGCTGTTACCGATTGGCGAAATTATGATAACATTTACACCGAGCGATTTATGAATACACCCGAAAACAACAAGAAAGGGTACGATGCCTCAAGCTTAATGCCAATGGCCAAAAACCTGAAAGGTGAATTGCTGATTTTCTTTGGCACAGCCGATAATAATGTTCATCCATCTAATTCACTTCAGTTAATAGATGCTTTACAGAAAGCAGGTAAAAGTTTTGAAGTACAGCTTGCACCAGATGGTGGCCACGTAGCTATGAACCGTAATAGAATGATGGAGTTTTTTATTCAGCATTTGGTATTAAAGGAGTGAAGTGTTTCTAAAACGGGGTCGCTGTGCAGGCTCCCTCGTAAACTGGGATATCGATGGGAGGCAAAAAATATCAAAAGAATTGCTTTTAAACGGAGAAGTAGCTATTTTTATTAGCACAATAATCACAAGACATGAAACACGTAAAAAAATTACAGCAACAATAATACTGACTTGTGTTATGCTGATTGCATTTTCAGTAAATTCATTTTGTCCACCACCCTATACATCTGGGGCAGGAACCCTTGTTCCTTATAAAGAAAACGGTCAACTAGTTGGTGAGCGATGCGTGGAGTTGATTAGTATCCAAAACTGTAACTGTATTGGAACGATCTATTGGTATTAACCTCTACCGAACTATTGATTTCTCATAAATTAATCAGGTTCGTTTTTAGATTCATACTAGGGATGGTCATATCCTTTTCTTGTACGAATAGGAATCCCAATTTGAAAAATTCATTAAGATCGCCTGCCTATGAATTGAATGACTATTTAACATTGAGTTTTGATCGAAGGGTAAATATTAATTCCACATTGCAATTACTGCGCCCAGTTGTTTTAAATGATAAGTACCTGTATGGTTTTGAAAAAGGTGTTTCAGGCAAAATAAAATGCTTCGACTTAGTTAACGAAACTCATGTATATGATATTAATTTTCAGGATAGTGTATTAATCACAGAAGGTATATCATCATTTTACGCCCACTCGACTGATAGTTTTTTTATTCAGGCCTCCAACCTACGAAAGGTTTATTTGCTGGATAGTTTAGGCAATACTCTGAATCAATGGGAGATTCATTTTAATATACCTTACATTTTAACTGCGTTTTTACCAGAACATCGACCTGTTTTTGAAGAAAAGACAAATCGTTTGTATTCAACTATTTTGCCAGTGGGATTTTTGAAAAACATTGAACCTGAAAACACCCCTTTACAAATGGCTTTCGATGTTGTTAACGATACAATTATTCATCTTTTTGGACCCGTTGAGGGTGTGATGAAATTCAGACAAGATGGTTATTATCCACCGGATATTTCTGTTCCTTACCTTCTAAAAGTTGATAATAACTTGCTTGTAAGTTACCCGATGGATCATTTTATATATGTATATTCAAATACGGATGGAACATTGAAATATAAAAAGCTAGCTTCAAGCAATGCCGTTAGAGAACTTCCGTTGCCATTATCTCCAGATGATAGCAAGTCATCTCAGAAAATATGGAATTTTAGGATTCAAACACCATTTTATGAACCCTTATTTTATCATCAGGCTGAAAATGTTTATACCCGGGCAATTCATCACCCGCAGAAACTTAAATTAGCCGATGGTACATTGAATGACGACCGGTTTAGAGCAACTACTGTCGTCTTACTTGATGCTGAGTTGAATATTATCGGTGAAACGTATTTTGATGACGGTACCTATCCAACCCACGGTGCTGTTCCTCTAACAGATGGGCTGTTGATGTATCCAAAGGATTCTGGGTTTCCGATACTGAAATATAGCTTTAGAAGAAAATAACAATTGTACTTAGATATAATGTTAATTCGGTTCTATTTTTTTATTCTCTTGTGTGGAACATTAACCGAGTGCCACACTTCCCAATGCGAATATAGCGATGGGCTTAAACTTTATTTCAAGCAGAATTTCAAAATGGATTTAACTCTATCGGAAGGAGTAAAACATTATTATTTTATTCCAATAGAAAGCTGTGAGGTTTGCATAAATAGAAACCTACAATTTCTTAGTCAACTCAAGTCAAAAAGGCTTATTGTTATTTTTGTAGGGAAAAACCCCAATGAGTCATGGAAAGAAATGATTGCTCAAATAAGGAAAAACTTGAATACCCTGAATGATCCGGATAAGAAAGTCTATCGTTACGAAACCGGTCTTAGTAAACCTTTATTAGTTTCAACAGAAGGTGGAACTTGTATAAGTTCTAGGACAGTTGATGAATCTGAAATGGTTGACGTATTCTATCCTCTACGCCTCGATGATTAAACATAGATATATACACTTTAATATATACAGGTATGGGCTTATATACCTGCTGTTGATCTCCTGCATTTCAAGTTATGAACCCAAATTAGAACCCGATAGTCCTAAACTTACTGTTGACGGATGGATTAGCGATCAGCCGGGAACTTACACCATTACACTCCGGTACAGTTCTCCGTATATTAATAATGAAATAGTTTTTACCCGGTATGCGGAAAATGCTTCTGTAACTATAACGGATGATGCAGGCGGGGAAACACAACTTACCTACGAGGGCACAGGAAAGTACCAGACCAACCCTACCTTTGCCGGCCAGGCAGGCAGAAGTTACGTGCTCAACATAATGCTGCAAGACGGAACATTTTATCAATCACAACCTGAAATGTTAAAGCCGGTACCGCCCATTGACACTATTTATACTTCCTATAAAGAACTCTCCAAAGGATTCCTCAGGGGAGAGTTCAGTGTATTCTTTGATTTTATGGATTTGGCTGGTACAAAAGACTATTATCAATGGGACTGGACGCATTATAAACTTGAACAGTATTGTCATATTACCCCTAGTCACAGTAACGAGTACGATTTCCTTGTTGCAAATTGTTGCGGGCCATGCTGGTCTATCGACCGGTGTTATGGCTGCATCAACATTTTTTCCGACACTTATTATGAAGACAAAAAAATCAGCAGGGTGCCTGTGCTTAAAATTCCATACGACTCAAAAGCACCTTACTTTGTACAAATACGATTAAAGTCGTTGACCGAATCAGCTTTTAAATTCTGGTATATAGTTTCAGAGCAAATCAACAACTCGGGCGGGATATTTGATAAACCACCGGTTACTATAAAAGGAAATATTGTTAATGTAAACAATCCAAACGATCAGGTGCTGGGCTACTTTGGGGCATCAGCTATATATGAGGTTCCGATTTACATTGACAGGAGTAAAATTGACAAGCCGCCATACGGAACTGCCTATATTTATCGTGAACGACCGATTTGCATAGAATGTAGTGTAGGTCCATACAGAACAGACAGGCAACCGACAGGATGGTAAAGAGTTTACGATATTACTTATTAATTTTTTTCTGTCTTACCGCCCTGTTGGCAGCAGCGCAATCGCAATACCTTCGCCTGTCAGGAAAAGTATATGACAGGGAGTCAAAGGAACCGTTAGCGAATGCAAACATCGTATTCAAAAGCTCGCAAACAGGTGTAAGTACGGATTCCACAGGTAGGTTCCAAATACTGGTGTTGCCTGGTTATCATGTATTAACTGTTTCTTATCTCGGTTACAAAAGCAGAACGGTGAATGTTACGATCGAAAACAGCCGTGAACTGAACATAGCGCTGACAGAGGAGTTGAAAACGCTGGACGAAGTATCAATCAGCAGCCGGAGATCGGATGAAAACATTACAAACACACAATTCGGAACAAACAAACTCAGCATGGAGTCCATATCGAAGCTGCCTTCGTTTATGGGTGAAGTGGATGTTGTAAAAAGTGTATTGCTTTTGCCGGGCGTAACTAACGTTGGCGAAGGAACTACCGGACTTAACATTCGCGGAAGCAATACAGACCAAAACCTGATCCTGATGGATGGAATTCCGTTTTTTAATTCTGGCCACCTCTTTGGATTTTTCTCTGTATTCAATCCAGATGTCGTGAATAATGTTACCCTGCACAAAGGAGGCATTCCGGCAAAGCATGGAGGAAGAACAGCGGCTGTACTTGATGTGAAACTGAAAAGTCCGGATACTGAAAAGTGGTCGGTGAATGGTGGAGCCGGGCTGGTGGCAAGCAGGGTGTTGGTTGAAGGGCCTGTTATTCCGGAAAAACTGTCGATGCTTGTTGCGGGCAGGGTTTCCTATCCCAATTATTTATTCCGGATGTCTTCAAAAGAAGAAATTAAAACCACCTCTGCCGGTTTTTATGATATTACCACCAAATGGGAATACAGAGTTTCAGATAAGAGCAGAATTGAATTCACCGGGTATGCATCCAACGATGATTTTAAACTTTCGGGAGACTCACTTTCCAACATTGAAATAAATGCAACATCTTCAGAATTTAACTGGCAGGCACTTAATGGCTCGGTCGCATGGTACAAACAGCTTGGCAAAAACCTCACGCTTCGCTCAAGTGCAATTCGGTCGCTTTACAAATCTACTATATCATCTCCCGATTCGTCCAATGCATATACACTGGGCTCCCAAATCCGGTATCAAAGTATTAATGCCGACTTCACCTGGCAGGCAGCGCCAAATCATGAACTTGATTTTGGAATAGCGGTTAATTATTATACAACCTGGCCAGGCACGTTAAAACCCGATCATCCGGCATCCAGCATTAATCCATTACAAATACCGCGGGAGAACGGACTGGAAATGGGAATATATGCAAGTGATCAGTGGAAAGTCAGTGAACGATTCTCGGTGCAGTTGGGTGCCAGGTACTCTCAATGGCAGGCATTGGGAAAGGCTGACAAATATGAATATACGCAAGGAATGCCCCGAACCATAGAATCTATTACCGATACTGTTTCTTATGCGGATGGAGACATTATCCGATCGTTTGCAGCAATAGAGCCGAGAGTATCCGTTACGTTAAAAGTAGGCCCGACAAGCTCACTGAAAGCCAACTATAACAGGATGTACCAATATGTTCAGCAAGTATCAAATACAACAGCGTCCATGCCCTCCGACAGGTGGCAGTTGTGTACTACTCACATAAATCCTCAAAGCACTGACCAGGTTTCTGCCGGATATTTCAGGAATTTCCAAAACGATATGTTCGAAACATCAGCAGAGGTTTTTTATAAGAGCATGAACAATGTTACGGACTACAAAGACGGAGTCAATTTGTTACTGAACCCCGTGCCTGAAACTGCAATGCTGCAAGGGAGAGGAAGGGCTTACGGAGCAGAAGTGTTTGTGAACAAGAAAAAAGGTTCTGTTACCGGCTGGTTCAGCTACACGTACTCACAAACACATCTTAAAGTTAATGGTGACTTCCCGGAGGAGCAAATCAATAATGGTAAATGGTATGCCTCCAATTACAACAGGCCGAATAATTTAAGTTTAGCGTTAAATTATAAACGCGATAACCGTATTACCTATTCGGCCAACTTTGTATACAGCACAGGCCGCCCCTACACTTCTCCTTCTGATAAGTACCTTGTAAATGGAGTATATATTCCTAATTATACAGGAAGAAACCAGAATAAATTGCCGGATTATCACAGGTTAGACGTTTCCATGACAATTGACCCAAACCCGAAAAAGGAGCATCGATGGAAAGGATCATGGACACTCTCCATTTATAATATTTATGCAAGGAAAAACGCCTACTCTATATTCTTCAAGACAAAAAACGACAACTATGCATTGTATCTTAAAAAAGTAAATGCCTATAAATTATCTGTACTCGGCACAATCTTTCCTTCAATCACCTACAATTATAAATTCTAACAGGCTCCTCGAGGAAATGTCTTAATTACAAGTGGAATTCTTATCTCCCACCCAATTGCTGGTTGTTTTTCATCCCAACTGAAATCGTTTGCAGCGAAGCGCGGGGTCGTTGGGCAGACCCCGCTGGGAAGAGGAAATACGATTGAACGATGCGCCTCAGGAGCACACTCCATTCTGGCTGCGCCATATTATCTTTTCGTTCAATAATAAACTGGGATTAATATCAATGTGTAACCGCCCAACTACCTCACCATTGCAAGCTTTTATTTGAGGAGGTATAACATTGCAAGTCGGGCAACAAATATCTATATAGATAACTTCGTTGCCTTGGTAGTAAGCATGATATACCAAAATATCTGCGAACGAGGACTTATTGTAATATCCGTTAGATACCATTTCTGCTTTTAACCATTCAAGGTTATTAACTGACGTAACATGGCAGAATTTGGGTGTGTTATCTTCAATACAGGCAGAAAAGCATAGTACAAGAAGAAATAGCGACTGTATTCGAATCTTCATAATGTTGGTTAGTTTGCAATTGGACACAAAAAAATCAGTAATAGTTGGATTTGCCTATACCAGATTTTACAATTACCTCAATCTTATCCTCTTGTCTGTAATTTTCTAATTCACAGCAGGGTCTTCGCAGCGCCCCGTCCTTTACTCATTATCCATTACTCAAAACTACATCAACCCTTTCTCCCACTCCCCACCCTGCTCTCAAAGAAAAAACTTTTATCACCCGTTCTTCGTACGTAACCGTAACCAGATAATAACTACCAAAATATTCAATCTGTGCAACTAACCACTTCCCTGTTTTCTTTTTAACAACCTTTAGTTGTTCAGGTCGTATAAATTTTCCGTTCAGGTCCGGTTTGCCTAACAACCGGGCAAATTTGTTATCAACAAAATTATATTCTCCAAACAAGCGTGCTATGTACTCAGTTTTAGGGTTTTGATAAATTTCGTGTGCGCTTCCTTGCTGCACAATTTTACCCTTCTTTAACACAACAATACGTTGTGCCCAAGGCAATGTATCTTCAGGGTGATGCGATACCAGCACACAAGTAACACCCAACTTACTTCCAATCTGAGCTACAACTTCTTTCAATGTAGCTTTCAACCCGGTATCGAGATGTGAATAGGGTTCATCCAATAACAACACCTGTGGATGGGATAATAACAACCGCGCAATGGCAATACGCTGCTTCTCTCCTCCTGAAAGCTGATCTGTCTTTCGCGCAAGCAGGTGTTTGATTTTACAAACCGAAATAATGCGCAGCCTGTTTGTTTGCGATACAGCGCTGGCATATTGCAACACTTGTTCTACACGCAGAAATTTGGGCAGCTCAAAATGCTGCGATAAATACGCAATGTGCGGATGACCCGGAACCAGGTTATCAGCCGGACCGCGAACAGGTTCATTATTCAATAATACAGTTCCGGTATCGGGTTGTTCAAGACCAGCTATTATTCTTAATAAAGTACTTTTTCCAGAACCGGTTTCACCCGCAATAACTACGTTCTCGTGAAGTTGAACTTCAAAACTCACGTTGTTCAATACGGTACCAAACTCGGTAGTTGTACCAATTTTAGTTACTGTAAGTAATGATTTATTCATAGGTGACTAACGTATTCCAAAGTTGCTCAAACTCTTTCGAAAATGATTTAATCACGGGCCCCTCGCGCGTAAGCAAAATATTTTCATGGTTAAAACGGGCAGCGCTCCGTGTCCAGTTATAGCTTCCGGTAATCAGGGCTTTATTATCGGTAATCATAAATTTATGATGCATGTGGTTAGCCGTACGGTCGATGCGAACCGGAATACCCACACTCGCCAGTTGATCCACATCCGAACCTTCGTCCAGCATTTTATCATTATCGGTAATTATTTTTACTTGTACACCTTTTTTGTGCGAGTCGATAATAGCCGATGTAATGGTATCATCGCTGATCGTGAAAACACAAATCTGCACTTGATTAATGGCCTGCCGGATTTGCTGTATAATTATATTCCGGCAAGTATCGCCCGGGCTAAAGTACGCATCGGAACCCGATGCATTGGGCGTGGTGTTCATCAACGCACTGGTGGCATCGCGAATCCATTGCACAATAAACCGATAGTTTTCCGGTGTGGCTTTTTGGGTAGCCAGTTCAAAAATCTGGCTGCGTAAAAAAACCAGTTGGCTTTCGTTGGGTTTTACTTCATCCACTATCTCTCGCAGCGATTTACGTTCCGACTTTGAAAAAAGTTCGTCTTCGATGCTAAGCTTCAGAAAATCAATTATTGGTTGCATAACATTAAGGGAAGCTAAAAAGGAAAGTTAACAAACTTATTTTTGAACCACATAGAAAACATAGCTATTAATAGAACCCCTAATGTGAACTATTACCTATGTGGTCCATTTGGGACCAGCATACATTTGGGTAGGCAACAGAATCTGGTATCTTTGCGGCTTATTTTTAAAACCTTTATGATTTCGGTTGACGCAGTAACAGTAGAATTCAACGGCTCGGCTCTTTTTAGCGACATCACCTTCAACATCAACGAAAACGATCGCATTGCCCTAATGGGAAAAAATGGCGCTGGTAAATCCACCTTACTCAAGATAATAGCTGGCAAAAATAAGCCTACCCGGGGAAAGGTATCGGCCCCTAAAGATGCTATCATAGCCTATTTGCCTCAACATTTACTTACCGAAGACGATTGTTCGGTGTTTGAAGAAACCAGCAAAGCCTTTTCTAAAATCCACGGTATGAAAACCCGGATTGATGAATTGAATCATCAACTGGAGACCCGTACCGATTATGAATCGGATGAGTATGCGAAGATTATTGAGGAAGTATCGGAGCTGAGCGAAAAATTTTATTCGATTGAAGAAATCAACTACGATGCAGAAATTGAAAAAACATTAATAGGCCTGGGATTTGTTCGGTCTGATTTTACCCGCCCCACAAAAGAATACAGCGGTGGCTGGCGTATGCGAATAGAACTGGCAAAGATTCTTCTGCAAAAGCCCGACTTGATTCTGCTGGATGAACCAACCAATCACCTGGATATTGAATCGGTACAATGGTTGGAAGATTTTCTAAAGACAGGTGCAAAAGCGGTAATTGTAATCAGCCACGATAAAACGTTTGTCGATAATCTTACCAACCGCACCATTGAAGTAACCATGGGGCGTATTTACGATTACAAGACGAACTACTCGCACTACCTCCAACTCCGTAAAGAAAGACGCGAACAGCAACAAAAGCATTTTGACGACCAGCAAAAAGAGATTGCTGACATCACGGCTTTTATTGAACGATTTAAAGGAACGTACTCCAAAACACTGCAGGTACAATCGCGCGTAAAGATGCTGGAGAAGATTGAGATTGTTCAGGTTGATGAAATGGATACTTCGGCCCTTAACCTCAAGTTCCCTCCTGCCCCGCGTTCGGGAAATTATCCTGTTATTGCCGATGGACTTACCAAAGCGTATGGCGATAACCTTGTGTTTAAAGATGCAACCTTTACTATTGCCCGTGGCGAAAAAATTGCCTTTGTAGGGAAGAATGGCGAAGGTAAATCCACTATGATAAAAGCCATTATGGGCGAGATTGATTTTGAAGGCCGGTTACAGGTTGGCCACAACAGTATGATCGGTTACTTCGCTCAAAATCAGGCCGCACTTTTAGATGGCGAGCTTACTGTTTTTGAAACTATTGACCAGGTGGCGCAGGGCGATATACGCACCAAAATAAAGGATATGTTGGGCGCATTTATGTTCAGTGGCGAAAACATAGATAAGAAAGTAAAAGTCCTTTCGGGTGGCGAAAAAACCCGACTGGCCATGTTGAAGTTACTATTACAACCGGTTAACCTGCTGATACTCGATGAGCCTACCAACCACCTTGATATTAAAACCAAAGACATTCTGAAAGATGCCTTGCTTGCTTTTGATGGCACCTTAATTCTGGTATCGCACGATCGGGATTTTCTGGATGGGTTAGCGCAAAAAGTGTTTGAATTTGGTAACAAACGGGTACGGGAACACTTTGAAGATATTAACGGGTTTTTGAGAAATAAAAAGATGGAGAACCTGAAGGAAATTGAAAGGAAGGTTTAAAGTAAAAAGCTATTAATTATAAGTTTAAAGTAAAAAGTTATTAGTCATAAGTTTAAAGCAGATAAGAAGTAAGAAAATCTATCCTATGTCAGAATCAACTTGCCCCAAATGCCAGTCGCCATACGGTTACCCTACCGGCAATTCTATGATGTGTCCCGAATGTGGCCACGAATGGAACCCTGGTGAAGCTACCAGTATTGAGGAAGAAACCACAACATCAGATAGTATTATTAAAGATGCCAATGGCACCATTCTACAAGATGGCGATACCGTAATTATTATTAAAGACCTTCCTGTTAAAGGCGCAAGCAAACCGATTAAAGCCGGCACGAAAGTTAAAAACATAAAACTTACTACGGGCGACCACAACATAGACTGTAAGGTAGATGGCTTTGGTTCAATGGGACTGAAATCGCAGTTTGTAAGAAAGAGTGTGTAAGGATAATTATGGGTTTGACTAAAGTTTTAAATTGAAAACACCACTTATTACACCCGAAGGTTTAGAGAAATTAAAGGCTGAGTTGGATCACCTCTGGCGTGTTGAACGGCCAGACACTACACAAAAAGTTACCTGGGCTGCCAGCCTGGGCGATCGCTCTGAAAACGCAGACTATCATTACAATAAAAAACGGTTGCGCGAAATTGACAGACGTGTTCTTTATTTGCGCAAGTGCATCGATGATCTGAAAGTAGTGCACTACTCCCCTTTTCAGGAAGGCAAAGTAATGTTTGGTGCGTGGGTAGAAATTGAAAATGCTAAGGGCCTGAAAAAGCGCTTACGTATTGTAGGCTCGGAAGAAATTATTGGATCGACCGATTACATTTCAATGGACTCGCCTATGGCCCACGCCCTTTTAAAAAAAGAAGTAGGCGATGAAGTTATTGTAAAAACAATTACGGGGCAGTTTGTTTGGCGTATAACTAAAATTGAATATCAAAAATAGGTTTTGGGTTCGTGCACACGCAAACCACTTTTATTAATGATTTGCTGTTTAAAATACATTGTAGCGAACCGGCAGGTCCGCTACAATTTTTATGCAACATCGCTTAACCTTAATGGACTAAAACAATTGAGCCCTTTGGGGGTAAGTATACCAAAAAGAAAGAGGCTGTGTAACTCCTCAATCCATTGCGAAGACCTGTCTATTCCCTGTAGGTCAACTATATCCTGTAGTTGTGAGAAATATAATTGAACAACAATGGAAGACTCTACATCGCTACGATAAAAACCCTGAGCCTTTCCCCGATTGAGGTTATCAATAAAAGCCTGATGCACCCGGTTAGTAAAAGAGCTCATAAATTGATGCACTCCTGTACTTTTTGTGGCCTTTAGGGAATACAAAAACTGGGTTGAGAATTCCTGCACAGCATCCATAGTAAATAAGAGTAGGCCTGTCATTTCAGTAACTACATCTCTGTTTTCGGTCAGGATCGATTTGATCCTGGCTTCGGATGTCTGTGCATGATGCTTAACCACTTCCTGTATCAGGCTTTCTTTATCAAAACACTTATATAGCGTTTTCTTTGATATGCCGCATTCAGCTGCTACATCATCCATGCTTACCGATTTAATACCGGCCCGCATGTACAGATTACTCGCTCTCCGAACGATGAGGTTCGGAAGATAGGAATCAATATAAATCAGATTAGCATCCATAGTATTAATATTTTAAAGAATAGCCTGACTTAGTGTTTGAGTGTTTGCCTCTTCCTCATTGGAAGCATTCATTTGCTCGCGGATAGCACGCTTCTTATTCAAGTCGCCCCAGCCAAAGCGTAACGAGATTCCGTCCATGATTTTATAAATCACCGGTACAACGATCAGCGTTAAGAACATCGATGAAATCAATCCACCAATAACCGCCCAGGCCAACCCTTGTTTGATAGCCGCTACCCCACCCGTAGCTAAAGCAATAGGAAGCATACCGATTACCATGGCAATGGTGGTCATTAATATTGGGCGAAGGCGGGCATTGTTAGCGTGTACCAACGCATCGTCTGTTTTTTCACCTTTTTCTTTCATCTGGTTAGCAAAGTCAACCAGCATGATGGCGTTCTTGGCCACTAATCCAATCAGCATAATAATACCGAGTATACTAAAGATGTTAAGTGTATTGTTGGTAAGTGCCAGCGCCAGCAATGCACCAATCAGCGAAAGCGGAATGGAGAACAACACAACAAACGGACGCACATAGTCATCATACAGCGCCACCATGATCAGGTACATTAACACGATGGAGAGCAATAAAGCTGCACCCAACGTGCCAAACGCATTGCCTTGGTTCTCGGCATCACCCCCGAAGATGTAGTTAACACCGGCAGGCTTTTCAAGTTTCTCAAGGCTTTCTGTAAACTCGGTTGTTACCGCTCCACTAGGGCGACCAATTACCTGAGCCTGTACGTTTACCGAGGCTAGTTTATCTCTGCGTTCAAGCACCGTTGGACCAGAAGTTTCGGTTATGCTGGCAAACTCGGCCAACCGGATATTCTCGCCTTTGTTATTCACAAACATGATGTTGCGCACATCATCGGCATTTTTACGGTTAAAGTTATCATAGCGCAGATTGATATCATATTCATATTCGCCCTGGCGGAATTTCAACTTACTATCCTGATTGGTTCCGCTAAAGGCGGTTTGCATGGTACCTCCCACTACATCCATGCTTACACCTAACGAGGCCATCTTATCCCGATCGAGCGATACACGAACTTCGGGGTTACCATCTTCAGCCGATAGTTTCGGTTCAGATACGCCATCAATCTTTTGCAATTCGAGTAATGCACGTTTAGCAAAGGCCATGGCACTGTCCTGCTCCGTTGCGGTTACCACCAGATCGATGGAAGCACGCTCGGCAGTTCCCATAATACTCACAGCCGAAGTTGTTACTTTGGCGCCAACCAGTTGTGCAGCCAATTCCTTTTTAATTTTGGCGGCATAGATGCTAGAAGGCTCAGAGCGTAACTCTTCGTCAATCATGGTTACGGTAATCTCTGATTTGTATGCTGTTGTTTGTGCAGCGCCAAATCCACTATCACTGCTTTTACCTACTGTTGTGGTTAATCCTTTTACCACATCTTGTTTGGCCAAATAGTTTTCGGCACGCATCGTCATCTGATTGGTTACTTCCAGTGCAGCATCTTTTGGCATTTCAATCACCACCATAAACTGCCCCCGATCGCCTTTCGGGATAAATTCACCTCCTATGTAACCTTTGCCCAATAACATGAAAGAGGCAACCAACAACACTACTGTACCGGCAAGTACATACCGTTTGTGGCCCAGCGACCAGCGTAAGAGGTTTGTCATCCAGGCTGTGAACTTATCCAACTGGCGCTCGAACCAAAGAATGAATTTCTGAAACAGGTTTTTACCGGTAAGGTGCTCAAGTTTACCAAAGCGAGATGATAACCAGGGAACCACCGTAAACGAAACCAATAAACTTAATGTGGTTGAAATTACTACGGTAATACAAAACTGACGTAAAATCATTGATACCAGACTGGTGGTAAATGAAATCGGAAGAAATACAACAATGATAACCAGCGTAATGGATGTAACAGTAAGGCCAATCTCTTTCACACCATCAAAGGCAGCCCGCACTTTGTTCTTACCCATTTCCATATGGCGGTAAATATTCTCCAACACCACAATAGCATCATCCACCAGAATACCCACCACCAATGAAAGGGCCAGCAGCGACATGAGGTTTAATGAATACCCCATTACATACATGCCGGCAAATGTTATGATTAATGAAAGCGGAATCGAAACCATTACAATCAATGAGTTTCTAACACTGTGTAGGAATAACAGCATTACTATAGCAACCAGAATAATCGCAATAAATAAATCGAACACCACATCGTTAGCCGATTCGAGCGTAAACTCAGACGCATCGGATGCTACAAACAGTTTCAGGTTATTCGCTTCGTATTCTTTTTCGATGCTCGCAATTTGTTTGTGCACTTCTTCACTTACTGATACTGCGTTAGCATCCGATTGTTTAACGATTTGCACGATAATAGTTTCTTTTTGATCCTGACGCGCTAGTTTATCAACGTCTTTCTGTCCATCGCGTACATCGGCAATATCCTTTAAGCGCACTTGCGATCCATCCTCGCTGGTTTTAATCACCAGGTTGCGTAACATATCTACATCCGCATATTTACCCGACAAGCGGATAGCCATCTGATTATCGGTAGTCTGAATTTTACCCGTAGGGTAATCTACGTTGGCATTGGTGATGATCTGGCGCAACTGTAATAATGAAAGCTTTTGCGCATTTAGTTTACCGGCATCAACGTTAATCTGGAACTCGCGTTCCATACCACCGGTTAATTGAACCTGCGCTACACCGGGCAACCGCGAGATGCGGGGTGCTAACTGCTGATCAATCAGATCAAAGAACTTACGAGAATCCATATCGGCTGTAACCGATAAGGTTATTATGGGCAAATCATCTACCGAAACTTTACTAAGTGTTGGGGTTTTGGCATCACTGGGCAAATCCGATAACATTGCGTTTACCTTGCGCTGCGCATCTTCCAGGCTTCGGTTAGCATCTGCACCCACATTCATCTCTACCGTTACAATGGAAACACCTTCCATGGAACGAGATGTAAGCTTCTTGATGTTCTCCATCGAAGCCACCGCGTCTTCAATTTTCTTGGTAACTGTATTTTGTACCTCATCCGGACCAGCGCCCGGGTAAACCGTGCTAATGGTTACCATAGAAGTACTGAACTTAGGCAACAACTCGTAGTTAAGCGAGCGGTAGCTCATGAAGCCAAGTATACCCAGTATGGTAAAGATCACCACAACCATGGTTGGTCTGTTGATCGATATTTCTGTAATTTTCATTTTGTTGTGATTTTTTGTTAAGAGCGAATTGTGCGCCTCCTTATTTCATAATCGTAATGTCTTTGCCATCTATCAGGTTAATCTGGCCGGTAACAATTACCTGGTCGCCATCTTTCAAGCCCTGACGAATTTCTACCTGATCGCCATACGTACGGCCAGCTACAACTTTTTGAAGTTTTGCTTTACCATTGTCGGCAAGAAAAACAAGGTTGCTGTTAACACCGCCCTGGAAAGCCGAGCGCGGAATCATTAGCGATGAAGTTTTATTTTCAGGTGCAAAGTGGGCAGTACCATACATACCGGCTTTCAATGCTTTTCCGGTAATATTTTTAATTTCAATTTCAACCGGGTAATTAAGCGAAGCATCGCTTTTAGCGGCAATGAAGGTGATTACACCTGCGTACGATACTTCGGGGTAAACCGAAGCAGTTACTTCTACCTTATCGCCATTGCGAAGTTGAATTACCTGATACTCGTTTACATTTACAGTAAGTTTCAATTTGGCATCGTCAACAATTTCTACGATTTTGTTACCGGCTGCCAGGTACGTTCCCACCTCTACAAATCGTTCATTGATAATTCCGTTAACCGGAGCTTTTACTAATGCGTTGCTCAGGTTTTTATTTGCCTGAACAAATTTTGCTTGTTCGCTCTCTACTTCCAGGCGGGCATCATCAACCTGCTTTTGTGTAACGCCACCACTTTTCAACGCTTGTTCGTACCGTTGCAGGTTTTGTTTCTTCTGCTCCAGGCGTACCCTTGATTCAGCCTGATTTGCATTTAAAATTTCATTATCGATTTTAGCAATAACCTGTCCGGCTTTTACCACGCTTCCTTCCTTTACATATAATTCGCGCACACGGCCCGATAACTCAGACGTTAACTCAATCTGATTAACCGCCTCAAAGTTTCCGTTTTCTGTAAAAGTCTGGTTAACCGTAGCTTCTGTAACGGTTAGTATTTGCACAGGCACTGCACCTGCTGAACTCTCGCGTACCACAGCAATGCGTTCTTCATTCTCTTTTTTATTGGCATTTAATTTCCAGGCAATGAGTGTCATCGCTATTACAAATGAACCTCCGTATATAAGTACCTTTTTCATAGTGTTTATTTTCTTTAGTTGGTGAGTTTAGTCTACAAGTTTTAAAAGGGTGCCATTTGAGCGCATAAGCTCGAGTTCGGCCAGTTTATAATTCAAAATACTTTTAGTGTATAGATTTTTAGCTTCTAAAAAAGAAGTTTGAGAATCGAGTAAATCGGTTAATGAACTTAACCCCATGTTATAGTTAGCACGATTGGCTGCATACACATCTTCCGATAGTTTCACGTTTTCTTGCTGTGTATGCAACATGGTTAGTGTGTTATTCATTTGAAGGTTGGCGTTTTGATTAGCGGCATCCAGCTCCAGCACCTTTGCTTCGCGTTGTTTTTGTAGTTGTTGAATCTTAAGGTTGCTTTGCGCCACACGCGAGGTACGCGAGAATCCATTGAAAATAGGTACTTGCAAACGTACACCCACTCCACCCATGCCATAAGAAATAGCCGGGGTTTTAGATGTGAATATGGTGTTAAGCTCGTTGCTCACAATGTTATGGCTATAATTAAAATAGGCATTCAACTTCGGATAGCCTTCTGCACGAATGGCGTTGCGTTGCAACGTATTTAGTTTAATCTGCGAATTGAGTAACCGTAACTCAGTGCGGTTATCTACTTCAAAGCCAGATGCCTGGTTTGTTGTTGGTAAAGCCTGTTCGTCCAGTGTAAGTGTATCCAGTACAAGCACTGTATTTAATGGCATTCCTAATGCAACTTTCAGTTGGTTGATATTACGATCTGCTTCGTTTTGCGCCTGTATTAATTTAGATTGGGTATTAATCAGATTTACTTTTATACGATCCAGATCAACCTTTCGCAGTAAACCATTATTGTATTGACCTTCGGAAGCCAGAATTAATTGTTGTAGAATTTGTACTGTACGTTGTTGTAACTTAACTTCTTCCTGATTGGTCAGAATCTGATAATATTGTTTTGAAACCGAATTGATTACCTCTTCTTTGGTTTGCTGCGTGTTGATAAGCGCGTACTCGCGTCCGGCTTTCGATGCTTTAAGACCGGTAAACGCAGCCATATCTAACAATGGCTGCGTTACCTCCACCCCCATGGCCGAACTGTATTTTGTTCCGGCCGTAATTTTGGCTGGCCCTCCGCTCCCATCTCCACCCCCTAATCCGGCAGGGAGAACCAGCACTTGTCTTCTATAGTTATCTGTAAGATTGGCATTACCATTAATTTGCGGCATGGTGCGTGCCCGTGTTTCAGCAATCTGCTTATCAACAACTTGTTCTTCCAGTTTACTTACCTGCACGGTATAGTTTCCGTCCAGTGCAATTTTCAAAAGCTCTTTTAATGTTACAGGTTGTGTTTGAGCCAGCGCTGGTGCTGTTAGCGCCATACTCAGTGCAACTATTCCTTGTTTCAAATTCCATTTCATATCTCCAGGGTTTTATTGGTTCTGCTTCGGGTTCTTTTCTATCCCCGATGTGCATTAGAACTCAAAATTGTCCCCTTTTGGATAACTTTTTGGGGGTTGTTTGGCTGAAGCAGGAAAAGTGGTAGCCGAGCCGGAAAATGGCAGAACTGAACTATTAACCAGACCCATAAGCCGAAAAATCAGGTTAACAACTGTTTCAGTGTTGGAATTAGCTACTTCGCTACCCGATAAGTTCTGCTTGAGTAGCATTTCAGGAAAAACAAGCAGTACATTTTGCTTGTTTTGTATGAAGGTATAAACGCTTCATTATATTTAGTCCCTCGTGCACGATAACAATTAAAAAGATGACCACCCGAAAAGAACAATGGGCCGAATACATTAACAGACACTACAAATATTTTCTTGTGCCGGTGGTTTTTGGTGCCCACAAACTTTTCTTTTTTCTTACCGATCCGTATTCCGAACCCTTGCGAACCAGAACGCTGGCTGAAAATATCGTTCAGAATATTGGGTTGATATTTTTCTCATTTATCATTGTTCATGGTAGCATTAATATCACCAACCGCCTAAATGTTAAGCTGCCGTGGGCCTCAACCCCTGCGTTACGGGTAATTGTACAGATCCTGGCTCAACTGATGCTCGCAACTATATGGATTTTTATCTTCCAATTTATTATTGTTATTGTTCTATTCGATTCAAATATTTTCAAAGTTATTCTTTCAACTGAGCTTACATCCGCAGAGCGTTTTGTAATCTGGCGCTTCTTCTTTACTTCGTCTGTCATTTCGTTATTCGTGAGCCTTATTATAACGGGTCGCAATTTTCGTATGCAGACAGCCGAAATGAAGATTCAGGCTGCGCAGTTAAAACAGACTGCCATGCAAGCCGAACTACAGGCATTAAAACTTCAGATAGATCCTCATTTTGTTTTTAATAACTTCAGTACGATATCGGCCCTGATTGAAGAAGACAAGGCGCTTGCCCAAACATTTGTCGAGAACCTGTCGCGGGTATATCGTTATATGATTCAGAATATTCACTGTGATACGATTACACTTCAGAAAGAAGTGAAGTTTATTGAATCATATATTTACCTGATTTCAATACGGCACAGCAACAATGTAAAAATAAACATCAACATCTCTGAAAATCTGATGCAAAAGCGGATACCACCCATCACCCTTCAGTTATTAATCGAGAATGCCATCAAACACAATGTTGCATCGGAAGCAAAACCCCTCACTATTACCCTGTTTGCGGCCAATAACACATTACTGGTTAGTAATAACTTGCAGCGTATTGTCATTCCGCCATATAGTTCGCGTATTGGTTTAGAAAATATTAAATCGCGCTATCGGATTGTATCCGGCAAAGAGCCTCTTATAGTTGAAACAACAGATAGTTTTATTGTTGAACTTCCATTATTGGATTAAGATATTAGTAATATGAAATTTTTAATAATTGAAGATGAAAAACCGAATGCTTCCCGTTTAAAAAAAATCGTGGAGCAAATTGATCCTTCATTTGAAGTTGTACATATACTTGACACCGTGACTGGTGCTGTAACCTGGTTTAAACAAAATCAGCACCCGGAGATTGTCTTAATGGACATACGCCTGGCCGATGGATTAAGTTTTGATATCTTCAGTCAGGTAAAAATAAATAGTGCCGTCATCTTTACTACCGCATACGATGAATACGCCTTACAGGCTTTCAAGGTAAATGGAATTGATTATCTCTTAAAGCCTATTGAGAAAGAAGAACTGGAAGCGGCCATTAATAAAGTAAAGGTAAGCCCGATCAGCGCTGCAACCGATCCTAATTTAAACGAGCTATTGAAGTTCATCAAGCAAAAGGATGCGCGGTATCGCACCCGTTTTTTATTCCCATATAAAGACGGGTATAAAACTATTACCGTATCAGATATAGACCTAATCTATTCGGAAGACAAAAACACACACATGATATTGCAAAATGGCGGTTTGCAAATGGCCAGCCAAACACTCGAAGAACTGGAGGAACAATTAGATCCTGAACAATTTTTCAGGGCTAACCGGCAGTACATAATCAATATCAACAGTATCGAAAGTTTACATAATCACTTTAACGGTAAATTAAAAGTAGTTATCCGTAATCAGTACCAACACGAAATATTAATCAGCAAGGAGAAAGCACCCCTGTTCAAGCAATGGCTCGACCGATGAACCGGAAAATGATACGGTAATACCGAAATAAGCCAACGTACACTTTGCACGATTGTATAGTTTGAGTAACTTACTCGTACTCTAAACCCTTTTATCTAATAATTTTCTAGTTCAGGGCTTAAATTGAATGCCGGTATTCATTAACTCAGAAAACCATGAAAACATTCCTGCTTATTCTTGCCAGTCTAATTTGGGGTGAAAGTTTGAGAGTTGATCCTGTTCCATTGGCTATTGGCGCCCCGGCCCCTGATTTTTCTCTTCCGGGTACGGATGGAAAAATATATTCGTTAAAAGATTTTAGTACCGCTAAAATACTGGTGGTAGTATTTACCTGTAACCACTGCCCTACTGCCCAGGCCTATGAAGACCGGATTAAACAACTGGTGGTAGATTATAAACCAAAAGGTGTTGCCCTGATTGCCATTTCACCTAATGATCCATTAAGTGTAAGACTGGATGAATTAGGCTACACAGACCTGAACGATAGCTTTGATGAAATGAAGATTCGCTATAAAGACAAACAATTTAATTTCCCTTATCTGTATGATGGGGAGAACTCTCAGGCATCTAAACTATATGGCCCGCAAGCCACACCGCATGTTTTCATTTTTGATGCCGAACGTAAACTTAAGTACACCGGCCGCATTGATGATGGAGAAAAACCAGGTTCGGCCAAAACACACGATACACGCAACACACTCGATGCATTGTTAAACAATCAACCTGTACCGGTTGAGAAAACCAAAACCTTTGGCTGTTCAATTAAATGGCCCGATAAACGTAGTTATGCCGAATCTGCTGCCGGAGAATGGGCCAAAGAAAAGGTAGAACTGCAAACCATTACACGCGAAGGAGTGGCAGACTTACTTCAAAACAACACAACTGACTACCTGTTAATAAACATTTGGGCCACATGGTGCGGTCCTTGCGTGGTTGAGTTTCCTCACTTTGTGGATATGAACCGCATGTATCGAAACCGCGATTTTGAATTAATCACCATTAGCCTGGATGATGCCGAACGGGAACCAGCAGCGTTAAAATTTCTTACCCGAAAACAGGCTTCAACAAAAAATTTCATCTTCACTGGCGATAAATATAAATTCATAGATACTATAGATAAGAAATGGGAAGGCGCATTGCCCTATACCTTATTTATAGCACCCGGTAGCAAAGTTCTGTATGCCAAACAAGGTATTATTGATCCTATAGCCTTGCGTAAGCTTATTGCCGATTCAATTGGGCGGGTATACTAAAAGTATTAGAGATTGAGATACTCTCTTCTGATTTAAACCAACGCTGTAATTTTTAAATTCAATCTCAGCTCGGTTTTTTCATCACTTTATCTAAACTCCAGACACCCGGACCGGTAAAGAAAAACAGTACACCAAACAGAACAAACATAAATGGGTGTTGATCTTCATACCAAAAACGACCATTCCCCACAAAAAAAGTAATGTATCCTAATGTGCCGACTGCAATCAGTGCACCTAACCTTGTAAAAAGACCTACTGTTAGCAGTACACCTGAAATAAACTCAGATGCTTTACCCAGGTAGACCAGAAACTCACCCTTCCCGCTCTTAAAACTATCCCATGTTAAATAGCTCTGCATGGTTTCCCGGTCAAAAACTTCAAAGCCATGATAAGCCAGTAGCAAGCCCACTACAATTCGAATGCCTCCCAGTGCCTTATCGGGATAAATTGGAGCAGACGAAAAGAGTTTTTTCATTTACTTTTTAGGTTCTGTTATTACAAACATTTTCATCCGCACATCTTCTATGGGTCTGTCTGATGGATTCGTCTTTGTGCTGGCAATTTTATCTAATACATCATAGCCGGAAAGCAACTCACCAAATACAGTATAGCCTCCATCTAAATGAGGTGTACCTCCTTGTGTAGTATAGAGCTGTTTCTGAGCATCGTTTAATGTTAACTTACGCTGAACTATAGTGCTATCTAATTGCGTAGCACGCCAGGCCGGGCGTTGCACAATATAAAACTGACAATTACTACTTGCCTTTTCGGGATTGTTATCGCGGGCAGCAGCTAATGCCCCGCGTTTATGGTAAATGCCTTGCTCCGTACGAAACTCTGCTGCTATTCTTTCGCCTGGCGCTGATCCTCCACCCAGCCGATCGCTTTCTGTTGCTTTCTTACTGGTAGGGTCGCCACCCTGAATCATAAAATTGTTAATCACCCGGTGAAACAAAAGGCTGTCGTAAAAACCAGATTTAACTTTGGCAACAAAGTTATCGCGATGCAGGGGCGTTTCATTAAACAGTTTTACTACCAGATTACCATAATTGGTAATAATGAGTACCCGGCAGCTGTCGTCTTGTTTAAATTGTTGTTTAGTTTTTTTTATTTCGACAGTTTCTGAGTCAGATAATGATCTGAAGTATCCCGGTTTACTGCACGCACCTATTAAAAGACAAAATGAAATCAGTAGAATAAAACGCATATAGTTTTTGTATAGAACCAGATCTAAAATTAATTAAAATAATACAATGACGTTTAACCTGCTTGCAAACAAGTCAGCGATAATAAAAAGAATTCTTCGTCTTTAACTGCTTATTGACTTAACCCCAATTGGTAGGGCTAATCGACTTAGCCGCGCGTAAAATATCAATACGACTAACTTGTCCGATCAGCACACCATTTTCAACCACCGGCATTCTTCGTATTGGCGAATTTAAAAACTCAGTTGCTGCTTCTACCACATTGTTATCGGGCGACATGGTTTTTACATCGCGGGTCATATAATCAGCTACTTTGGGTTCGCTGTGGGGTAAATTATGATAAGCCTGATCTACAATAATACGTAAGCAATCGCGTTCGGAAATTATTCCAACAAGCTTACGGTTTTCATCTAATACCGGTGCCCCTGAAATCCGTTTTTCAATCATTATGTTAATAACTTCATTGATGGATTGATCTGGCCGCACGGTTACCAGGTTGTGTTGCTGAACCATGTACTTAACAATGGATTCGTACCTGGGCTGATTGCCTGCAATTTCCTCCTTTGATTTGATTTCGGGTTTAAAATTCATGGTTGGTAGATTTTTAGGTAAAGAAATGTAAACAATTCTATTCTAAATTGAAAACCGGTACCCGCCCTAAATGCAGAAAAGCCCCATTAATGAGCACACAAATCGTTTCTACGCTCGTTAAAAAATCATTATTTTTAAAAACACAGTAAAATTTCATTCGCATGCTAGACTCATCGCTGGTTAAAAACAATCCTCAACTGCTGGTATTTGTTCCCTTATTTTATACGGTTTGGTCCGACTCAATCCTTACCCCCAGCGAGGTATCAACATTGGAAGGACTGCTTACATCGCAGCAATGGCTCACGGAAACAGAGCGTAAATTTCTGCTTACCAAAATTGACCCTAAACAGCCTCCTTCTGTCGAGGAATTCAACTCATGGAAAGCAGCAATTGCAGAAGTTGCCAATAATTCACAATCGGGCGACACGCTGGTAAATCTGGGTATCCGGTTAGCTGCCCTGCAAGGGAATGGAACCATTACCCAAACTCTTGAAAAAGTAAGACCATCGCTAGCAAAAATTGAGGCAACACTTGGTTTCATTAGCCACGAAGCTGTTTTTAATTTTTTGGGTGGTCGTAAAACCATTACATCAGAACAGTCCACACAACAAAATTTTAACGTAGATGAACTCTCAAAAATTCTGGATGGCAACCAGGCAGAAATAATAAGGAAAGTAAAAACGTTTTTGTCCGACCCTGAATTTACATACGTAGGGCCTGGCGATTTAGACTTATACCGCAAACGGGTATTACAATGGTGTAAATTTTTAGCCGAACAGGGTTATGGCGCAATGGCTTACCCAAAAGAGTATGGCGGTAGTGGCGATATGCGTTCGTATTTCGCCATTATGGAAACACTTAGTTATCATGACCTAAGCCTGGTTATAAAATTCGGGGTTCAGTTTGGCTTATGGGGTATGAGTGTCTACTTTCTTGGAACCGAAAAACATCACACCAAATATTTAAAAGATATCGGTACACTGGAACTTCCGGGGTGTTTCGCCATGACTGAAACAAACCATGGATCTAATGTAAAGGGCATTGAAACAACTGCGACCTACGACCATTCAACTCAAACATTTAAAATTAACACCCCCAACGAATATGCACGCAAAGAATACATTGGTAATGCGGCCTGCCATGGCCAAATGGCTACTGTGTTTGCCAAACTTATTATTGATGATACCGACTATGGCGTTAGTGCATTTGTTGTTCCCTTGCGCGATAAAAAAGGAAAATTACATCCGGGGGTAAAGATTAAAGACTGTGGCCGTAAAATGGGGCTTAACGGTGTGGACAATGGCGTTATCTATTTCGATCATGTTGTAATTCCAAAAGATAATATGCTCGACCGGTTTGCCTCTGTTGACGAAGCAGGAAAATTTGCAAGTCCTATTGCCAGTGATAACCGAAGATTCTTTACCATGCTTGGTACACTGGTGGGCGGTCGTATCGGCATTCCGCGTTCTGGCAATGCTGCCTCTAAGTCGGGACTAACCATTGCTATTCGGTATGGAGATCAGCGCAGGCAATTTGGCCCGGAGGGCGGAAGCGAAGTTCCAATTTTGAATTACCGAACCCATCAACGCAGATTAATGCCTTTGCTGGCTAATACGTATGCCCTGCACTTTGCCTTGCAATACCTAACCGAACGTTTTCTTAATCGCAAGGAAGAAGAAATGCAGGAAATTGAAGCATTGGCTGCCGGGCTCAAATCCTTTGCAACGTGGAACACAACCGCCACCCTGCAAGAGTGCCGCGAAGCGTGTGGCGGCAAAGGTTATTTATCCGAGAACCGGATTGAGGTGCTAAAAAATGATTCTGATATTTATACAACATTTGAGGGCGACAACACGGTACTGATGCAACTGGTTGCCAAAAGCAGGCTAACGGAATTCAGGCAGGAGTTTGCCAATATGAATGTATTTACCATTCTGAACTATGTGGCTGAGAAAGCAAAAACGGGTATAACTGAAATGAACCCGATTACGGTTCGCAATACCGATGAAACTCACCTGCTCGATCCGGAATTTCAACTTAATGCTTTCAAATACCGCGAACGGGATATTCTTACCTCTGCTGCTAAACGATTAAAGCGACACATTGATAGCGGCATGGATAGCTTCGATGCATTTAATGTATGCCAGCATCACCTGGTTCAGGTTGGTCTTGCTTATATAGAACGCATTATTCTCGAGAAATTTATTGAACAGGTTGAACAAACAACAAACGCAGAATGTAAGGTTGTGCTTAAAAAATTATGCGACCTGTTTGCCCTATCACAAATAAATAAAAACAAAGGTTGGTACCTGGAACAAGGATACATGGAAGGTGTTAAGACAAAGGCGATTCGAAGAATGGTAAATCAACTCTGTTGGGAAATCAGGCAAGATGCCGTACCGCTTACCGATGCGTTTAAAATTCCGGAAAGTTGTCTTGCCGCTCCTATTGCGGTAAGAAATTAATCTGTGATAAGTTTAATCTGAAAACAGGTTTGGTTAGGGTTCAATAATCCGTCTTGATTGACTTATCAAACGGTAATCTAAACTGATACCCAATGCTCTCATCTTTTGAACCATCCAACACATCTAACCCATATTTGATTTTTTTAGGGTCATCATAGACAAACGTTCCGAACAACCTATCCCAAATGGAAAACATGTTTCCAAAGTTCGTGTCCGTCCATGGCCGTTCGAAGTGATGATGAAACTTATGCATGTTGGGTGTAATAAAAACGTAACTCAACGGCTTATCTAACCAGGTAGGCACATAAATATTGGCATGAGTAAAGTAGGTAAAGAATACTGTACAGATCCGATAGAAGAAATAAAATGAAGCCGGGGCACCGGTTATTACCACCGCCAGCAAGGCAAACATCTCCCGCATAATGAAATCTCCCGGATGATGCCGTGTACCGCTGGTAACATCCAGATGGGTATCGCTGTGGTGAATCATATGAAACTTCCACATCCATTTAACCCGGTGCAAAACGTAATGAATGGTATATTGAGCCAGCAACTCAAAAATCAGCAAACAGATCAGCAACTCAACCCATATTGGCCAATCTATAAGGTAGGTTACTCCAAATTGATTTTTAGAAATCCAGGTAAAGATTCCTACTGTTGCCAAGCCAAATACTGTATTTATGATCATGGTGGTAAACAGAAATGTAAAATTTACACCGGCATGTTTCCACTTCTTATAATTAAACTGAAACAACGGAAAACTCCCTTCAAGAATCCAGCAAACAGTTAAACAGATTACTATCCAGGCCGCCCGCTGCCAGGTAGGCATAGTCTCGAAGAAGTTCAGAAAGTTCTCCATCTTGATCGGATTTGGTTTACAGTAAATTTAAATAATTCTTTCTATCGGGCGGGTAAGGCAGGTTGGCCCACCGCCACCTTTTACACTAATTTCTGCACCGGCATACTCGTAAACTTTACAACCAGCATCCATAAGCCGTTGCCTTGTAGCCGGATTCCCTTTAACCATAATCACTTCACGCGGAGCAATGGCCAGCACATTGCAGCCCATTGAATCCCACTCGGTGTCCGGAACTTCAACAAAATTAAACCCACGATCCAGCAACCCACTTCTAAAAGCTATTGGCATGAGCGGGGAATACACCACAGCTAAATCTTTATCTACCGGGCTAAAGACTGACATCAGATGAAACACATCAGCAGGGCCTTTATAATGTGGCATTTCAGCCACCCAAACCGTTATTCCTTTTGGTTCCAGTAATTGCTTTAACTGACGGATTCCTTCACGGTTTGTCCGATACGTATGCCCTACAGCCAATGTACGTTCATCCACCCATGCTACATCTCCTCCCTCTAAAGTACCCGGTGCAGTTATTCTTCCTAATATGGGCAGGCCAGCCTGAGTAAATGCTTTTTCACATGCAGCTGGCTCCGGTACACGGGCCGGTTTGCCCATGTTACACAATATCATTCCAAAATCTGTAGCCAGTGAAGCATCACGACAGTACATGGAATCTAACGTAACACTATCGTGCTGCGGTAAGTGAATGAGTTCTGCGCTATTTGTACGAAGTAACTTTTCAAAATCAGAATATTCGTTAATTGCCTTTTGAAGATCAGGCTTGGAAAGAAAGTTTAACTCCTTCCATTGTTGCTGCAGGTGTGTTTCACTTACAAATGAATCGGTGGCAGTTTTGATGAAGACCCGTTTCAACTTTCCAAACTCTGAATGACAGGTTATCATGTTACAACTGTCTTTTGATTCTAATGAATGCGTAAAATGGCAGACCGGCCATTAACAGAACAAACCCCCAATACACGGTTTCCTGGCCAGAGCCCATAACAGCCCACATGGAATAGATAAACGCCAATGTTGCAACCGTATACTTGGTGCCATTCAGGTTATTTTTCCTCGCTCCCATCATTACAAAAGCAATAATGGAGAACAGGTAAGGAACTAACGTAGTAAGGGTTGAAAGTAAAATGATGAAGGTGTAGGTATCGGCCAGGCTTCTGGAAAAATTCATACTCATAAGCACAGAAACCAAAATGCTGGATACAACAATGCCTATGGATGGAACACCATTTTTATTCTCATGGGCAAATACCCGGGGAAATAATTTATCGCGGGCAGCAGCAAAAGGCAATTGTCCTTGCATAATGATCCAACCATTCAGCGCTCCAAATGTAGAAATCACAGCTCCGCCAGCAACGAGGTAGCGGGCCCAGTCGCCCCAGATAGATGCCGCTGCATCGGCAAATGGCGCCTGCGATTTATGCAAGGCATCAGGCGGAATTAAACCCATTATGGCTATTGTACTGGACACGTAAATTACTGTAGTCAGTAATGTGCCCAACACCGTTGCCTTTGGTACGGTTACTTCCGGATTAATCACCTTACCCGATGGTATGGTGGCACACTCCAGCCCAAGAAAGGCAAACAGGGTTAAGGTGGTGCAACTGGTAATAGCCGTTAGGTTAGACTCCGTACTTACATTAAAGGGAACGAAATGATCTGTATTCAGATACAATAATCCGCCAAGTGTAATAACTACCAGTGGGGCAATTTTCAAAACAGTGGTAACAACCTGAACAATGCCTGCTTCTTTTATACCGCGTGTGTTTATCCAGGTAAGAAGCCAGATGGCTGCCAGACCCGTTCCTACTGAAAGTAGGGGATTGTTACCTAATGCGGGAATAAATGCGGTAAGGTAACTTACAAAAGCCACAGCAATAGCTGCATTGGTACACCAGATTGAAATCCAATAACCCCAGGCAACAAGAAATGCCGGAAAGTCTCCCATACCCTCGTGGGTGTAAGCATACGGTCCGCCTGTGGCTACGGGTTTAAGTTTGCTTAACCAACTGTACACCAGTGCCAGGCATATAGCACCTGCACCTGAAATGAGCCATCCTATTAAACTGATTCCACCATATACAGCTAAGGTGGCGGGCAACATAAAAAGCCCTGACGCAATCATGTTTCCAACTACAAGCGATGTAGTTGTCCAAAGTCCGATTTGTTTGGTGTTACTCATTTCCGGCTTGTTAATTACAAAGAATTAACCGGATTTAACACCCATTAATACAAATGTGCTTAAAAATTATCCAGGCTTAGCTGAGCTGTTCCAATAGTTTTTGCCTCTACATCGGTCCATGCAAATATCAGGTTGTTGGCCGAGCGTGTCATCTGTGGAAACCCGCTGGAGCGAGCCTCAGATGCCGCAGCCACCTGAATGGGGTCTCCCAAAGATCCATCATTATTTATTCGCATGGCTTTAATCATTTCGCCTTCCATCCAACTTACAACAGCCGTATGCTCATCCAGCAAAATTACATCTACCCGCCCAATGGTTGGTTCACTGTTTACACGAACAGGTTGCCCAAATGTCTCTCCATTGTCTGATGAGAAAATCACATTTACCTGAGGTTGATTTTCTGCTGCGGTAAACCAGGCCACGGCCAGTGTATTTCCTTTTGCATCAGCCCTCGGTCCGTTTACCGGGCAGCCTGCAATTTTCCACTGGTCTGAATAAACCGGTACAGGTTGCGTCCATGAATTATCGATTAACCGAACGATAGACATATCGCGGATTTCATCATCAGAGCGATCGCGATAAATTACTGCCGGACCATCAGCCGTCATTACCGCAATGGTCTGGCAGCAATCGCAGGTTTTGTTATCCAATTCCCACTCGTTCAGTTTTGCACCGGAACCATCTACTACCGCTGCCCGTAACGACATGGAACCATGGTGACCTTCGTGATCCATGTTTTCCATACCTTCCATTACGGTATTGCGTCCATCCAGCCACACTACCAAAAAATTATCACCATAGGGAAGCAGGGAAACAAAACCATGCTCGGCTTGTTTGCCATCATCATGAATTATAGTTGGATTACTCCAGACTTTTCCATCGGTTGACGTAGTAAGCTTTACATCGTATGCAAATGTGCCTTCGCCACTTTTGTCTAGAAAATGCGCCATGTACTTTCCCTTGTTAACCGATAGCATGGGGTAATCTGCCCAATTCACAAACCATTCTTTTCCGGAGGCAATTACGGTTGGTTCTGCCCATCCGGCATCTGAAAGGCTCGAGTAATGCAGTGTGGTGCTGCTGTCCGCTCTCTCTACCCACGACAGAAACACATTGCCTGTTTCATCAGCAAACAAATAAGGCTCTTCTGAATTATTACCGGCCGGTGATGTAAGCTGAACAATAGATGGAGCCTTCTGCTGGCAAGCAAAAGCAAAGATCAGTAATACAAAGATTTTATTTCGTATCATTTAAAATAGATGAGATTAGTTGTGTACTCTCGTCACTAACCCAATTGCGATAGCCTGCCTCCGAAAATTTTAACTCGCCTTCCTTGTTAAAAATAAATGTTGTAGGCAGTGCCAGTATACCTAACTCTTCCTGATTATTCAGGTGCAGGTAATTGAAGTCAAATTTTTGTCGCTGTTTAAATCCTTCAATCTGCTTCAGAGTTTCGTTTGATGCAAACAGAAATACAATGGGTTCATTTGAAAACGTAGCCTGTGCCCCCGCTAATGTGGGCATTTCCTGCAAACAAGGTCGGCACCAGGTTGCCCAAACGTTTACCAATACGGTCTTGTTCTTGTATTGATCTAAATCAACCGGGCTACCGGCTAAATCCGTAAGGCGCAAGTCAGCAAGTTCAATGGCTCCACTTTCCTTTTGTGAAGTAGAGCAACCAAATACAACAAGCAGCAAAAGAAACGAAAGCCGTCTCATTTCAGCACTTCAGCAACTGAACCACACTTCAACATCTTATCGCCAAAATAGGGATTGCGGATTTCGCTGTTATCGCTTAACCAATACCCGCCCTCGTTGTTAAAGGCCATTGGACAATACTCGTAGAATGCTGTTGTGCCTCCTAAACCAAATGCTTTGATGCTTTTATATAGTGCATCAGAAGCCGTACTAAAAATCTCGCGCTTCTTCTCAATATCATCGGTTGACTGAATGTTTTTTAAGGCACCATCCAATTCGTTTTGGTAGGTCATCCAATCGTTATGTGCCGCACCTTCAAGTAACTTCATATCTACCGCAGCAAGAGCCCCCTGTGTTTTAGATGCAGCATCGTTTACAGCCGTTGCATCGGTAGCTACAAAAGCGTCTTTCAAATTGAGGTAGGCAGTAAAAGTTGCGGCCAGTTGACTTTGAAACTCAGCATTAACGGTAAATGCCGGTGCTGTTGCCTCAGGCATTTCGGTAGTTGATGCATGGTCCATTTCCGTCTGTTCCTGCTGTGCCTCCTGCTTTTTGTCTGAACAGGAAAATGCGAACGCTAACAGATAAACAAATAAGGTAAGGGCGGTGAATTTTGTTTTCATCAATTGATCGGTTTAATAAAAGTCATCAAAATTAATAATAGTTAATCTAACCGCTCTGCTTTATACCCTACTTTCTGGAGTGCTTCCGCCAAACTATTCGTTTTATCTTCCTGTACGGTTACCGTTAACACACGGGCCGGGTCAGTTAAATCCACCTTCCACTGGTTTTCGCCTACTGTTTCGTTCAATGCCGGGGTCACTTTTGCCACGCAAGCATCGCACTTAATGTTGGTTTTATATTTTATTTCCATAATTAAAAGTATTTATCGTTTCAAAATTACTATTCAAAACAGAACTGATTTTACACAAATCCATCAAAGAATTACATAATTCCTTTCTATAAGCTAGCCCATTTAAGGCGCAAGCTGTTAGCCACAACGCTTACTGAACTCAGCGCCATGGCTGCCCCGGCTATCATGGGGTCAAGTAAAAATCCGTTAACCGGAAACAGAACACCTGCCGCCAGCGGAATACCAATAAGGTTGTAAATAAAAGCCCAGAATAAATTCTGTCTTATCCCCTGCACTGTACGCGTAGATAGTTTCAATGCTTTGGGTATGGCCATAAGGTCTGATGTGATGAGTGTCATTTTTGCTACGTCCATAGCAATGTCCGATCCCTTGCCCATAGCAATACTTACATCGGCCTGAGCCAACGCCTGCGAATCGTTTATACCATCGCCAACCATAGCCACCAGTTTTCCCTGTTGCTGTAACTGTTTTACAAAGTTTGCTTTATCGGTTGGAAGAACTTCTGCCTGGTAATGATTTATTCCCACCTGTTGCGCAACCGAAGCCGCAGTAGCCACATTATCGCCTGTGAGCAAGTAAACATCAATACCTTTATCCTGTAAGGCTTGAACGGCAGCCTTAGAAGTTTCCTTTATGGGATCGGCAATAGCGAGCAAGGCCAATACACCGTTCTGGTTAGCAAAAAAGATAACCGTTCTGGCTTGCGCCTGAAGGTGTCTGGATTTTTCCTGCCACTCGTCTGTAAACGGAATTTGATTTTCCATCAACAGTTTTGCGTTTCCAACCCAATACCATTGGCCATTTACTTTGCCTTTAACTCCGCGTGCCGTTAAGCTTTCAAATTCTTCAACTACTACCGATGCGTTATGCTCCTGGAGGGCCTGCACAACGGCTTCGGCCAGCGGATGTTCTGATTTTCGTTCGAGCGCATAAAGTACAGGAGCAAGCGCTTGTTCTCCGTTAGCCCAGATCAATTCGGTAAGGGCTGGCTTTCCCTGAGTTATTGTACCTGTTTTATCCAACACAACAGCATTTACCCGATGTGCCAACTCAAGGCTCTCGGCATCTTTAATGAGGATATTATTTTCTGCTCCTTTACCAATGCCTACCATAATAGCTGTAGGCGTGGCCAGGCCCAACGCACAAGGGCAGGCAATTACCAAAGCCGTAACAGAGGTTAATAAAGCATGAGTAAAGGCCTGATCGCCACCGGCTATCATCCAAACGGCAAATGTTACTATTGAAATCCCCAGTACTACCGGCACAAATACACCGGCAATTTTATCCACCAGTTTTTGTACCGGTGCCTTACTGCCCTGTGCTTCTTTCACCATTTTAATAATCTGTGCAAGCAACGTATTGGCACCTACTTTTTCAGCTACAAATTCGAAACTTCCTTTTTGATTGATGGTACCTGAAAAAACTTTATCGCCCGGCATCTTTTCAACCGGCACAGGTTCACCACTAATCATACTTTCATCCACAAAAGATTGCCCGCTTGCAAGCGTGCCATCTACCGGAATCTTTTCACCTGGTTTTACAATCAGCGTATAGCCTGTCTGCACATCGGCAATGGGCAACTCTTTCTCCACGCCTTGTATGCGTGCCAATACCACCTTCGGCTGCAAGCCTATCAGTTTCTTTAATGCAGAAGATGTACTTGACTTAGCCCGTTCTTCAAGCAACTTACCCAGCGAGATAAATGCAATAACCACCGCGGCCGATTCAAAGTAGGCATGGGCATGCAACCCGCGGCTATGCCAATACTCGGGAAACACGGTATTAAACATGCTGAATAAAAAAGCAATTCCGGTAGATAAGGCTACCAGGGTATCCATATTAGCCCGGCCGTTACGCGCCTGCTTCCAGGCATGAACAAAGAAGCTTCTCCCAAAATAAAATACAACCGGAGCCGTAAGAATCATGGCAATGTAGTTGGTGTATTGCCAGTCCATGAAAAACATACTTAGAATCACTACCGGAATGGAAAGAGCAATGGCTCCAATTGTACGGTTCTTTAACTGCTTATAGTGCTCTTGCTCGTATTGTTGAATTAAATCAGGATTGCCACCATCATCCACAACCAGATCGTAGCCGATTGACTGAACTGCTGCTTTTATCTGATTAGGAGTTATCTGCGTCTGGTTATATTCAACCAAAGCGCTTTGGTTAGCATAGTTTACGGCTGCCTTTTGCACCCCGGGTGTGTTATTTAAAATAGATTCTACACTTACTGCGCAGGCAGCACACGTCATTTCCAACACCGGAAACGTTTGTTTTACAATTTGTTCCATTGCCATAACCTGTTATTTAGTATTCAAATTAACGGCAATGGCTCAATAAAGTGCTTACGTAATTTTCAATAAGAGTTATAGAATTCCATCCAGCGGTTTGCGCAGGTGGCTAGCATGATGTTTCTTAAAATCCGATGGGGTTAACCCGGTAATCTTTTTGAACTGTGCCGACAGGTGTGCCACACTGCTATACCCAAGGCGGTCGGCTATTTCGCTTATGGTTAGCTCTTCATACGAAATCAACTCCTTTGCCCGCTCCACCTTTTGCCGGATAATATACTGTTCCAGTGTAATACCTTCTACGCTGGAAAATAAACTGCTAAGATGGTTATAATCATGATGCAGTTCATCGGCCAGTATATCAGACCAGTTATACTTCCGGTCTGCCGCATTTGAATGGTGAATAAGCTGAATAATAGTATTCTTAATAGCTTCAATCAGTTTTGATTTCTTATCATCCAATCGCTCGAAGCCAAGTTTTAAAAGGGATTCATCCAACCGGGCCAGTTGCTGCGGGTTAGGCTCAGTTTTAAGAACCACCTCTCCCAGGTCAACCCGTTCTGTCTCCAACCCAAGTTTTTTTAATTCTTCACTAACCGCCATAATACAGCGGCTGCAAACCATGTTCTTAATATGAAGTACGCTCATTCTTATAATTAACAGGTAGAAATCCCGAAAAGTTGCCCGGTAAGATAAATCCGCTTAGGCCACTTCTCAAAATACAGGCAGACGGTTACCTTTACACCTTTTAAAATACCATGGCCGAAGAAAAGAGTTTGAATTTTATTGAAGAGATAATCGAGAACGATTTAAAGGAAGGAAAACATACCCGCATTGCAACCCGCTTTCCGCCAGAACCCAATGGCTATCTGCACCTGGGGCATGCCAAAAGCATCTGCCTCAATTTTGGATTAGCTCTAAAGTATGGAGGCAAAACCAATCTTCGGTTTGACGATACCAACCCCGTAACAGAAGAAACCGAATACGTAGAAGGTATTAAGGGCGATGTAAAATGGTTGGGCTTTAGTTGGTCTGAGGAGTTGTATGCTTCCGACTACTTTGCTCAGTTGTATGAGTTTGCTGTAAAGCTGATAGCCAAAGGATTGGCCTATGTAGATGACAGCACCAGCGAAGAAATGGCAACACAAAAAGGTACCCCTACCCGGCCCGGTACCAACAGTGCATATCGCACTCGCTCAATTGAAGAAAACCTTGCTTTGTTTGCCGATATGAAAGCCGGCAAGTACCCTGATGGTTCAAAAGTATTGCGTGCCAAAATTGATATGGCTCATACCAACATGCTGATGCGCGATCCGGTATTATACCGTATTAAGCATGCGCACCACCACCGCACGGGCGATACCTGGTGCATCTACCCCATGTATGACTTTGCCCACGGCCAAAGCGATTCTATTGAGCAGATAACGCACAGCATTTGTACACTCGAGTTTGTTCCGCACCGCGAGCTATACGATTGGTGTATCGATAATCTGGAGATATATCCATCAAAGCAATATGAGTTTGCCCGTTTGAACATGACGTACACGATGATGAGCAAACGCAAGCTGCTTCAGCTGGTGAATGAAAAACACGTAAGCGGTTGGGACGACCCACGCATGCCTACACTCAGCGGTGTACGCAGAAGAGGTTACACACCGGAAGCCATCCGCGATTTTTGCGATCGCATTGGTGTAGCCAAGCGCGATAACCTGATTGATATAAGCTTGCTTGAGTTTTGCGTACGCGAACACCTCAATAAAGCAGCTGCACGAAGAATGGTGGTGTTCGATCCGCTGAAAGTTGTTATTACCAACTTCCCGGAAGGAAAGATTGAAACAATGACCAGCGAAAACTATCCGGACGATCATGCCAATGTACGCGAAATGCCCTTTGGCCGCGAAATCTATATTGAGCAAGAAGACTTTATGGAGGTTCCTGCTAAAAAGTATTTCCGGTTATCGCCCGGAGCAATGGTTCGCTTAAAGAGTGCATACATTATTAAGTGCGATGAATTTATAAAAGATGCTACCGGAAAAGTAGTTGAGTTACGGTGTACCTACATTCCGGAAAGCCGTAGTGGATCAGATACATCGGGCATTAATGTGAAAGGTGTTATCCATTGGGTACATGTTCAAAAAGCTATTCCGGTTGAAGTTCGTTTGTACGATCGCCTGTTTAAAGTGGAAGACATGGGCGCACTGGATGATGATTTCAGAAATCACCTGAACCCTGATTCATTACAAGTATTACCAACTGTATATGCAGAACCTGAAATTGTAAACACCAGGCTGGGCGAACACTTCCAGTTTTTGCGGATGGGATACTTCTGTTTGGATACGGATTCAACTTCAGGTAAACTGATCTTTAACCGTACCGTTACGTTGCGTGATATGTGGGCGAAGGAAGTTAAAAAGTAATCGGTTACCGGTTTCCCATTTACCTGAATAAGGAAATCAATAGCTTAATCTCGGAACAAGTTAAGTTAGGAGTTTCTATATCTCTTTCGAATTAATTTCGGTGTTCTCTTGGTATGAATCACTCCAATCACTGTTATCAACCGATCCTCGATAAAATAATATATCCGATATGGAAATCTATTGAGAAGCGCAACGCGGATAACCCCAAAGCAAATTGGATAAGAATATGGGTTCTTCTGAATCTTTAGGGCTGATCTCCCGAGATTAGCTACAAACCTTTCATCCAAGCCAGATACCTGACTTCTATACCAAAGGCCTATTTCCCTTACATCTTCACGCGAAATCTCAGAGAATTGAAGGGTAAACTCAGGGTTCGAAGACATAAGACTTCACTTCCTCCCAAGTATATGTCTTTTGATTGCCCTTTTTGAAGTCAGCGTATCGCCTCTGAATTTCTTCTTTTTCCTCCTGAGAAATCTTAAGTTCTGCTGGAGTGGTTTCTTCTGCAATACTATCCCAGATGGACTCGACTAAATTAATTCGTTCTTCAAGACTAAGTTTCTTTATTTCATCAAGTGTTACCATACCTAAAATTAATAAGTTTTGGTTAAACAATATTAACCTGCCTTCCCTATCCACCCCAGGTGTGTATTCTTAAAATTATCAGAATACTTCAATCCATAGCCAAAAATCCGATCGAACGAACTGTGGCCAAACAATACCACACCAACCAGGGTAAGTTCATGAATAATTAAGAAGTACCCGGCCAGATAACAGGCAACGGCAATGCCTTTATGATGAAACAGATTGTAGGTTATTGCTCCCACGCGGGTATTAATCAGATAACCAAGCATACCAACATCGGGTAAAAGAAACAACGCCCAGAAAACCCATCCGGCAAACGGAAGAAATGAATTAAGGTAAATAGCAAGGCCAAACATAAAGGCCTCTTCAATGCGTAGCAGGTTTTTCATGGTTATTAGTTTTAGAAAGACCAGACTAAAGGTGCATTGCAGTTACCGGTTATCTGCCAAAATCGTCCTGCAAGCGTACTATATCATTTTCATCGGATGGATTGGTTGCATCGGTATGTTGCCAGATTTCTGCTACTATCCCCCATCCATCCAACCCAACAAGCCGGTGGCGTTGTCCTTTTGGTAGGCGAACAATCTCACCCATGGTTAATTGTTTAACGGGACCTTGTTCATCCGTTTCACTAATTACAACTCCGGCTGTGCCGCCAATTAATTTCCATATTTCTGCCCTTCTGAAATGATACTGCCAGCTTAATCGTTTATTGGTAGCTACAACTAAAATTTTGGGGCTCAGTTTACCGGCAATTTTTATGGTATTAAAATCAACCTCAGGAAAATACTTGGCTGCAAAAGCAGGCGCATTGCTTTCTTCTAAAACAAAAAAACCTCCCCAGGGCCGGTTAAAATCATGAGAGGCAACAGTAAATCCTGATTCTTTTAAATAGTTAGAAATCGTTTCAAAAACCTGAGTACGAGGTGCGTCAGGACCAATAGAGAGCATTAGTTTTATTCTTTTGAGGGTGGGTAATTTTTTAATGCCTGTTTAATGCCTTTGCGAATATTCTCCTCAGACATATCGGGTTCTAATTCCATGTATGCCGAAACATGCGATTGCCAAACCATGCGACTTTCCTTTGCATCGGCCATACCAATAATTAACGAGCCCTTCAGGTAGTTGATTACTTCCTTATCAGTATCAAATGGTTTAATATAGAAGGGTGAGTCTTCGGCCCTGTGGTACACAATGGCTTGTTCATCTTTAACTGTGATGGTAAATCCAATTAACAAATCGGGGTTATCTGCATTCAGAACAAGTCCCTTGCTTGCCAGTTCGGCTTCAATGGCTTTACGAATGTTTTCTTTTGCAATACTATCATTCAGATAAGATGGACCGGTGAAATTAAACTCGCAACCGGCCATCCAACAGTAAGTCTTATAGCGGTTAAAGTCTATTTGTTTATCAAAGGTTTCTTTAACTGTTACAGAACATGCGGCTGCAATAGCAATAATTAAGAATACTATACTAAAACGCTTCATTTCAGGTTGGAAAGTTACAGATTCGTATAGCGAATTGGAAGCATTGCAGAAATTCTTGCGGAAAATCTAATAATGTGTTCAGTAGATCAGAATAATAGCAGGGCTTTTCTATAATCAGCTTAGTTACTCCAATTAACTTTTGGCGAACGATAAAAGTCAATTGCAAGTCCTTCCATGTGTCGCCCGTGTTTACCCAATCGAATTTTGTATTCTTCCCAATTGCGACCTTCGGCAGGCGACCAGCCTATTTCGGCTACACCAATTAATCGGGGAAAAGCCATGTATTCAATATCGGTCATGTTCACCACGGTTTCAGCCCAAAGCGGAGCCTCTACCCCTAAAACATTTTCGCGGGTAATTCCTTCCACACGTGTTGTTGGATCCCAGTTGTACGAATCATCAACTTCAATATAGCCCACCCAATGTAATCCTATTCGGGTAGTAGAATCGTACTGCATATCTAAATAGACTTTCTTAGATGGCGACATAATAATTTTGGCACCTTTCGCAGCAGCTTCGGCTGCATGCTTTTCCGATGCCCAATGTTGTGCAATAACGTTACCATCAATGTCGGCCTGAGCAATTTCTTCCCAACCTATCATAGTTTTATTATTGGCTTTTACAATTTCAGTAAAGTGGTTAATAAATTTGATGTACTCTTCTTTTTTGGTTACATGAGCTTCGTCTCCACCAATGTGTAAATAGGGCCCGGGTGTTATCTCTGCCAATTCACGAATTACATCGTTCACAAATTGCAATGTAGCCGGCTTTGATAAACTAAGTGTGCTCCATCCTACTTCCATTCCTGTGTAAAGGTCGGTGGGTTTACTGTTTCCATCTACAATACCACGGGTTTCTGCAGGCCCCATATAATTTCCTTCTTTTGGAAATTTAGTATCGGGGTTATTCAAAGAACCATATGCCGCCAGGGCTGCGTTAATATGGCTGGGCATATCAATCTCAGGCACAATGGTTACAAAACGCGATGCAGCATGCGCCACAATTCCTTTGTAATCCTCCTGGGTATAATAACCTCCCTTTCCTCCACCTACTTGTGTTACACCACCATGTACAGCAAGGTTAGGCCACGACTTTATTTCAATACGCCAGCCCTGATCATCGGTAAGATGTAGGTGCAGTACATTCATTTTATAATGACTGATTAGATCGATATATCGTTTAACATCGGCTACACTAATAAAATGGCGCGAAACATCGAGCATAGAACCCCGCCACTCGTACTTAGGGTAATCCCGAATGGTACCCGTTGGAATCAATATCTTATTTTGTTCACCTGGTTTAGAGATTAGTTGCAACAAGGTTTGTGCACCATAAAATATACCGGCTGGCGCATTGGCCTTAATTGTAATCTTATCTTCTTCTATTACCAGAGAATACCCTTCCTGGCCCAGGTCCTGATCAACTGAATCGAGTGTTAAAAATATACCCGACTTCGGTGAAGCTTCTTCTGTAAATTTCAGATCAAATCCTGTGGCCCTGGCTATTGAATCGGCCAGTACGGCAAACGCTGCATCTCCAACTAGTATCGTTTCAGAAGTAAGTTCAAAAGCATCGCCTGTAGCGGTAACCGAAACAGGTTTAGGAATTAGGCTCTCTGAAGCAAGGTTAGTGGGAGGAGTATTTTTGCAGGAAGCCAATACAAGCACTGCCCCAAAAAACAAAGAAAGACGAGTTAACAACTGCATACGGGTAGATTTAGTAGTACTACAAAACTACCCAAAATTGAAATCACCTGCTTATGGAATGAAGCGAATGATTAATAAAAAATTTAACCCTAAAGATTGTTAGGCAACTTCCGGAATTTCAAGGCGCACCAGCGTGCCTTTTCCTATTTCCGATTCAATTTTAATTTGCCCGCGAAGTTTATCCAGGGTTTCTTTAACAATGTACAAGCCCAAACCCGAGCCGGCACCATCATCAGTAGCTCGATAGAACATGTCGTACACCCGGCCCAGGTGTTCGCCTCCTATGCCCCGGCCATTATCTTCTACTTCAATTAATGCTTTGTGTGCTTCTATCGCTACGTTTACACGGATAACCGGTTCGCGACCATTCCGGTAACGTATAGCGTTTGATATTATATTATTGAGCACTACCTTCAATCGCCAACGATCGCTGTGAAACGCCTGCGTTTGACTAACCTGCACAATTTTTTCTAATGAGGCAGCCGTGGTAGTGGCAAACTTCAGTTGATTGAACGTTTCTTCGATTAACGTTTCAAAAAACACTTCTTCTTTCTTTACATCAAGTCTGGCATTGCGCGATTGATCCAGAATTTCACGAATAAAATCATCTTGCTGCATAGCACTGTGATTGATTCGTTCCAGATATTCATTCTTCATGGCCGGGTCTTTGTCTTTACGCGCCAGGTTAATAAGACCCAACACCGAAGCAATAGGCGCCCGTAAATCGTGCGACACGCTATACACAAAGTTATCCAATTCTGTATTGCGCTTACTTAACTCCTGATTGGTTTGCAAAAGTTTGGTTTCGGCAACCTTTCTGGTGTTAATTTCTTCATTCAGAGCCTGCGTACGTTGTTGCACCATGGCTTCCAGGTTCGTGTTAAATTTTCTGAGCTCTTCCTGAATCAGCGTTCGCTCTGCCACCGTAGCCGACAGCACTATAGTAGACATACTAATAACAGCAATAAACACCTGAACAAAAACCATCGATTCTAAAGGCTGGGGTTGCACAAACGGCCCTACCTGATGTACTGTGAAATAGATTGCTATAAGCGAGGCAGTAAGGGCTACCGTCATAGCTGCCACCAGATCAAACCGGAACGCAAGCCACAGCATGAAAGGAATAAGCAAGTAGGGTAATGAGTTGATAAGCGTGGTGTTAAAATATCCGTACCGTACCAGCACCGCTAAACCCAATAAACTGACTGCGCAAATTCCGCCTTCAACTAATTTGTTAGTCTGAATTGGCCAGGTAATACCACGCATGCGGGCAATTGCCAGTATAAGGGGTGTAAACAAAAGAATACCCACTACGCTGCTTGTCCATGCATGAACAAAATAATCAGAAAAGGAAATTGAGTTTACAACACCAACCGCCAGTAAACTAAGACTGGCTCCCGAACCGATCACACACATAAAAGCGGTAACAAATAAAAACCGAAATGTATCGCGGGTGCGATTGAATGGATAACTATCCTTAATCCATCGCGTAAGCAGTACTCTGCCAGTAAGGGCTTCGCCCGTTTGGCCAAGCGCAATAATAACTGAGACCGCAATAAGCGCAGGCTGACTTAGTCCCTGATGATTCCAAAAGGCAAGCAGGTTAGCAGCCAGGGCTCCCATTGTAATGCCTGGCCAAACCTTGCGGCTCATTAACACCAGCAAGGCAAAAGCCATACCCGAGGGTGGCCAAACCGATAAAGCAGTAGTACCTGTAAACGCTAACGCATGCCCCAACCATGCAGCCCCAAAGTAGAGTAATGCTGCAAGGCCAATTTGCAAATCGGTGGAGTACTTAAGTATGAGTTTAGACATTTAAAATAATCATCTCATTATCAATACAATATTGACAATTGATTATTGTAACAATATATCTTTAATGTTAAGCTGACATTATTAAAGTCAAACGGTAAAAGCAGGCGTCAAATGGAATGCGCCTCCGCAGATTTTAACCAGTAAAAGCATTGAATCTCAGCCCAAAGGCTGAATTATTTGGTTTTAAGAATGAAAACCACACGACCTTTGGAGCGTGCCGGTGCCTGACCTGCAGAGGTTTTCATGAGGGAGTTTCTGCGAATTTCGTCTTTCAGAAGTTGTTCTGCACGGGCACTCAAACCCCGATGCAGAGTAGTAATACCCACAATCTCACCATCTTCATCGCACTCAATTTCAAACTCAATACGGCCGTCCTGATTGTCGGGCAAGTCTGGAATTTTAGGATTGTCGGCCCAGGTCCAGCCAGACATAGATAATCCAAAGCCATCACCACCTCCACCGCCACCTTTTTGGCCGTCATAAATGGTGCTCTTATTCAAATCTCCTTCTGGCTTGCCTTTATCACCCACCTTTCCTACATCATCTCCGTGGCTTGTACCACCTTCGCCTTTCTTGTCAGTAGGTTTGTTTTCAACAGGTTTATACTCAGTCTTTACGGCTTCCTTTGGCTCTACCTTTTTAACTTCTTCTTTGGGTGTAACCTTAGGCTTTGTTTCGGTCTTGTTTTCTTTAACAGGTTCCTTGGCCGGTTCTTTCTTTTCTTCTTTTACTACTATGGGGCTTTCCTGTTTGGAAACAATCGGTTCTTCAGTTTTTTCAGGTTCAGCTTCTGAAGGGTTTTCTTCTTGTTGGGTTTCCTGCACTTGTTCTTCCTGTGGATCGGGAGTGCTTTCTTCTGTACCCGGTGTTTTCTCGGGCTGAACGTCTCCACCGCCTTGCTGATCTAAGCCGAAGTTTAATTCAATACCATATTCAGGCAGAGGCGGATTGGGTGCGCGCCAGGCCATCAACAACAAAAAAGCAACTAATAATATCGCATGAAACCCGATAGAGATTACCAGGGCAATGCGTTGATTTTTTTGTTCTTGTTGTGTGCTCATTACCTTAGGTTTAATTACCCGGTTTGGTGGCAATCGAAACTTTAGCCTCTAGTTTAGTGGCCACTCCTGCCACAAATACCATTTCGCGAGTGGGTACGCTTTCATCTATGTGCAGTACTACAACACCTTTTGGACCACCCAGTTTGCTTTTCAACTCGCCCTCAAGTGTTGACTTGGTTACCCTCTTATCATTAACGAATATCTGCAGGTCTTTGGTTACTGTAACCGATACTTTTTGCACCTCTATTGTACTTTGAATACTGGTAGGCAGGTTAACCGGCAAGCCAGAAGGCGTTACAAACGAAGAAGTAAGCATGAAAAAGATCAGCAACAAAAAGATCAGGTCAGTCATGGATGCCATACTGAACGAAGGATCAACTTTATTTCGCGATTGCAGATTCATACTTAGCGGGGTTCCTGCAACAAGTCGATAAATTCAATGGAAGAATACTCCATTTTGTGAATTACTTTGGATACCCGTGTAACCAGGTAGTTATAGCCGAGGTAGGCAATAATACCTACAACTAATCCAGCCACGGTTGTTACCATAGCCGTATAGATCCCATCGGCCAAAAGTTTAGGACTAACCGAACCCTCCTCCTGTGCAATGGCAATAAAGGCGCTTACCATACCTATTACTGTTCCTAAGAATCCTATCATGGGTGCGGCACCAGCAATAGTGGCCATTACTGAAAGATTTTTTTCTAACCTGAATACTTCAATTTTACCTACGTTTTCGATTGAAGCCTCAATGGTTTTTAGCGGGCTTCCAATCCGCGAAACACCCTTCTCAATCATGCGCGCAATTGGAGTATCGTGCTGGGCACATACCATTTTTGCTCCATTAATATCTCCCTTCTGTACAAGCTCCTTTATGCGCCCCATAAACACATCGGAATTTACATTGGCTTTATTAACGGTAAGTACTCTTTCTACAAAAATGTAAATGGCAATTACCGAACAAATAGCTAATGGAATCATTAAAGGGCCACCGGCCATTACCAAACTCCACATGGAAATAGACTGCTCGGCAGCTGTGGTGGCTGTTTCCGATCCGGTTACAATTTGTGCTAACATCATACGTTTAAAAAATATTAACTCCTTTACGATTAAAAAATTGCGTTCTTCATAGTCGTCAGACGGCTTGATTGCTTAGCAGACAGCCGTCAAGACGACTTACACTTTGAACTTTAATACTTAATTACCCACGCCCCTTCTCCAAACTCGGGCTTGGAAGAATCGGCACTGGTTTGTGCTGTAGCATATGAATCAAAATCACCATTAATAGTAAGGCGGTAAAATTTCCACTTACCAAATGGCGGAATGATTTTAGAGTTAGTACCCTTGGCGCTTAACTTTTTCGCATAGTCTAAAATAAGGTCACCATCTACTGCGCTGGCAACCACTACATAGTAACGCCCGGTGCGGCTGGTTAAGGTTTCAAATGTACCTACGGCAGGTTTTGCAGTCGCAGCTTCTGCTTCCAGTCTTTTTCTTTCTGCTTCTTCATTTTCGCGGGCCAGGCGGGCAGCTTCTTCGTCTTTACGCTGCTGGTCCTCCAGGCGTTTCTTCTCCGCTAGCTCCCGTTTCTCTTTTTCAGCTTTTGGCTTGTACACGTACTGATAGATCAGAAATGCACCTACAATTAAAACCAATCCAATTACCACCGCTATTATAATGGGGGCATTGGACTTAGGTTCTTCCTGTGGTGTGTATGTATATGCTTCGCGCACAGTCTCTTTGGGCTCCTCAATCATTTCTGCCTGAGGTTCACCGGTTGTTTCTGTTTCCAAAGGTTTATACTCGATATCGGGCAAACCAAAGTTATCTTCTGAGTTGTTCTCATTATTCTGGTCGTTAGCCGATTCGTTTTTGTCTTTACGCTTTGCCATTTGGTTTTGGTTTTATCTGGGTGTTATCACAAAATTAACGCAATTTCATTAAAATAAGCTATTATTAAAATACCCAGGTAAGACCCCCCATCACGTTCAACCCTCTTACCGGATAGTTTAGGTATATCGGATAGTCGTTCGAAAGCAGATTATTGCCCTTTACAAAAACAGAAAATTGCTTCGAGAATAAATAACTCAACTTAGCATTTAAATCAAAAGCAGCCGGCAGTGTAGTGGTAACATCGGTATCCACATCAAACGCTTTGGCCCCACCCTGACCAAGTGCATCTACATTGAGCAGCAACTTTGAGTAAATATTAAATGCTGTAGTTATGCCTAATCTATATTTAGGCCGGTGCCAGGCTTCGCGCGAATTACCCGGACTGTAGCCAAAGTAATCGCCCCTTAGCGAAACCCGGGCAACCTCGGCATGTGTAAAACTCAGTTCGCCAAAAAGATTAGTTCGCTTGGTGTTGCCCGCATCATACTCCACATTAAATTTAGCGCGGTCTGCATCATCATTTCTATAAAAGTACCAGTTTTTAAGATTGGCAATAGATAAGCCGCCACCATACGAAATTTTACTACCCAGCTTGCCTCGCACACCTCCTGTAAACTCAGCTGTGCGGCTGGTATGGTATGTACCTGCATTGGCATTGATCCATGCATTTTCGCGAGCCAGCGTGTGTAACGATACTTTGTCCATATCGCCCGTAAAGGCCGCATACAATTCGATTGACGAACTGATCGGATAGCTAGCTCTGAAATCAGGGTACAGGTGTACATCCTTAGCTTTTCCAAGGGTATCATTCTCATAGGCAACTGTGGCACCGGCACTGAACAAAAGATCATCTAACAGATAAAACTGGTATGCGCCTTTCACTTTGAACAAATGACGGGGTTTAGCTTCAATAGCTACATCTTTTCGTGTAATCAGAAAATAGTCTGTACCAAACACTATCTTGCTTGTTTCAGATACTTTGTAATCTCCTGAGAACCCAACATTCATTTCACTTTCTTTTGCCTGGTAGTGATCATCCAGGTAACTGAATGCTCCTTTAAACTTGTAATTAAATTCTCCGCTGGTTGTATTTTCTACCTCGCCTCCTAACCCAACTATAGTATATGTCTGTTTAATTAACTTCCGATCGATATCAGTGCCGGGCGTATAGCCATAAAAGTAGGTGCCTATCCGCTCAAAGTCCAGGTAGCCGCCTGTTGTGGCCTGTCGGCCAAATGCTTTACCAAAAATTCTTACTTGCGAATTAGAACCGGCCGAGTTGTTTTCATCTACCGGACCACGACCAAAACCCAGATGTGAAACTTTAAATCCATAGAATTTATCTTTATCGCGCTTGGTGGTAGCATAGGCATCTACAAAAGCCGATGCGTAGTTGCCAAGCGCAGCACTTACATAGTTGCCATAGATTTTAGCGATAGGTTCAGTCTGCAGGCGTAAGGGTCTTAATGCCGGATTGTAATCGGGTGTGGCAAAACTCAGATTTTTGAAATCATATTTTATCTCGGGCTTAATGGGTTCGGCCGGGCGTGGCGGAATCTTTTCATAGTTACGACTGGCTTGTGGTAACGTAATCTGTTTCTCTTTGGTAATCTGGATTTCTACTTTCTCAATTTCACCTTCACCCCACTTTTCAGGAGGTTGTGCCACTACGGGCATAGCCAGGGTAATTACCAAACAGAATGTGATATATAGAGTTGTGATACGCATAAATTAATTGTCTAATGAATCTGGTTTTGCCTCACTCTTCTTGTTCAGTTCCTCTGCTTCAATTTTCTTCAGTTTTTCACGGGCCATTCCTTTAATGTGTTCAAGCGGAAAAGCTTCGAGCGAACGCAACGTGCCTTTTGCCTGAAAGACATCGCCCATGGCCAGGTAATTATCGGCCAGCAATAAAAAAGATCGCCCTACCCATTCGGGGTAAGCGGCAAAATCAGTGTTAAGACTTACCAGTGTTTCGTAACAAGGTTTGTGTTGTTTCGTGAGGTATTGTATTTCGCCCAGCAAGTATTTTGCTTCAGCTCCATGTTCATCCTGAGCTGAGTTGAGGGTACTCAAAAATTCGTCCTGAGCAAGTTCATAATCGCCACGTGCCATAGCAGCTTTACCTAAATAGAGTGAGGCTTTGTTTTGCGCTCCGGCATTAATATTTCCCTTCTCTAAAATAATGCGTGCATATTTTTCTGCCGAGTCGTATTGGGCCAGTAGGTAGTGCGATTCCATCAGGCCCGACCAGGCCGCATATTGTTCTTTTTTATTGGCGGCCACCTTAACCAATTCCTGAAAATTGGCAACTGCCTTTGCATAATTGGCTTGTTTAAATTCTAATTCGGCCAGGCGGCCTACTACCTTACCGGCAAACAAAAAGTTTTTATCTCTAGCCACATCCTGATAAATGGATAAAGCCTTATTCCATTCTTTTAACCGGTAATACGATTCAGCCTGGTAGTATCTAGCTTCTGTTGCATTAGCGCTTTGCGGATAAGAGGTAAGGTAATTTCCCAACGAGGTAATAGCCTGTTGATAATTCTGATTGAAGTAAAGATTCTTTGCAGCTTCATACTGAACGGGTTCTATGCTCTTCGAATCGGGGTGTGCTTTTGCATAACCTGCCAGGTATTTATCAAACTCACCCGGGCGATTGCTCAGGTTCAATGCTTCCTGTAAAGGAATTAAAACATCTTTACTTGCCGGATGACTTGGGAAATTCTCAAGCACAGCAATATAATCGTTTGCAGTTTTACTATATTCTTTAAGGTTGAAGTTGGATGCTGCTCTGCGTGTGTAAGCATAAGGCACATATTGCGAGGTGGGCTTGGTTTGAATAAGTGAAGTATAACCAGCCACTGCATTCGCATAGTTGCCTTGTTCAAACTCTATTTCAGCCCGTTCGTACATGGCCTTATCCAAAAAACTGGATCGACTAAAGTTGCGGATTACCGTTTCCAGTTCTACAGCAGCTTCATCGTATTTGCTCATGGTAGCTAATACTACACCTGCCTGCAGGTGTGCATAGTCTTCATCAGCCGATCTCATTTGTGCAGCCTTGCGGTAATTCACCAACGCATCCGCATACGACTTGGACACATAGTAACAATCGGCCAACCGAAGGGTGCCATCGGCCAGGTTAGGTTGATTGCGCGGTGCTTTGTTTACAAACTCTTTAAAATTGAACAACGCCCGATCGTACTGTTTTAAATTAAAGTACGTGTAGCCTAATCCATAGCGGGTTTTTGCCAGCAATTCATTGTTAGAATAACCCGGCAACGCTATAATGCGCTGATATTGTTCGGCTGCCTGTTCATACCGTTTACCAATGGAGTATGCCTCGCCACTCCAGAAACTTGCTTCGGCTACATAATCTTGTTCTACCGGAAAGCGTAATGATTTTTCGAAAGTCTGAACAGCATTGAAATAATCGTCTTTATTAAAGTACTCCATCCCTTTTAACAGGGTTGCCTTCTGAAATGCCCGATCCACTGCCGGGCTGCGGGTCTTCATGGCTTCTATGTATTCAATAGCTTTATTGTAGTTAGATGCATTTACATAGGCCTGTCCAAGTAATTCTTTAATTTCTTCAGCGTGGGTACTGTTTGGGTAAGTCACCAGCATTTTCTCAAACTCGGCAATGGCTTTATCGGGTTGGCCCATGTCGTACGATACTTTTGCAAATTGATAGGTACTTTCTTCTACCAATCGCGGATCGGGTTTGAATTTTCGTGCAATATCAAATGCTGTTTGTGCCATGGGTTTCTGGTTCTGCTTCAGGTATAGCGAACCGAGATAGTAGGCAGAATAAAATCCGATTGAATCTGAATCGGCAAATGAGGTTTTCAAATATTTAATTGCCGATTCGTTTTCGTCCAACGTGTAGGCTGTGTATCCGGCTCTTAACAAAACACCTTTATCGGCTTTGGCTTCTCTTCCCTGCAGGTATTGCTGGTAACCGGTATATGCATTTTTATAATCCGTCTTTTTAAAATACGCCTCGGCCGAAAGTAATGCTATTTCTTCTTTATTGGTAAGGTCCTCGCGCGATGAAATCTCTTTCGCATAACTAATCAATTCATCGTAATTTTTCTGGCGATAATATACATTAGCAATCAGGTAAGGCACTACCTTGCTGTAGGCATCGTTTTGTCCGGCACGTTTTAAATCGATTAATGCATTGGTGTAATCACCCTGGCTGTATTCAATAAACCCGGCATAGTAACTCGATGCCGGGCCGTACTCCCCTCCCAGCGACTTATTATAGTTAAATTGATCCAGTGCTTCTTTAAGCGAACGTTGGTTAAACAAACTATACCCCCACCTAAAGTGTGCGGTACGTTGCTGGTCTTGTGCTAAAGCTCCAAACTCTATCTTATTGTAAAATGTAGCGGCCTTTTTGTAATTTTTTTCGCCATAATAAAAATTAGCGAGGTCGTAGTTAGCCGTTCCGGCACGCGGATGGGCGGGGTTTTGAGTAATAAACGCTTCGATCTGCTTTTCTGCATCGGAGTGAAACAGGTTAAGGGAACAAAATGCTTTATAGTATTCAGCATCGGCCCGCCTTGCATCGGTTGCAGCGGCAACCGTAAGGTATTCGCCAAAAACTTCGCGCGCAGCACCATACTGGTTATGGTTAACCAAATCAATACCTGAGTTAAAAAGTCGTTCGGCTTGCTGTTGCGATAATGTATTTTGAGAATAAGCAAACGAAACAAGCAACCAGGCTCCGGCAAAAATTAGGAGTTTCCTCATGAAAGGTTTTTTCGTAAAACAGACTGCAACCAAAAATATTGCAGACTTCAGTTTAAAAAATAGGCTCATGCAAAAAATTAAGACATGAATGCATGGACTCAAAACTACAAATTCTAATCGAAACATTCATCATTAGAGATTGAAATGATGATTGCATCAAGAACTATTCCAGTTTGGTGTGGTCTCAACCTTCCGGCACCACCTAACTTAAATGAGATGGTTACAACATCATGCGCAGTACTAACTCGCGCAGTATTTGTCCCTCGCTGGCATCGCCCGAATCTACCCCTTTAAGTTTTAGGTCGGTTTGTTTAAGCAGCGAGAGGGTGGTTACGATTTGCTTACCCGAGTAATATCTTAAAGCAACACTGTAATCAGTTGCAAAATATCGATTGATTTTAAGCAATGTAGCTATCCCCGAGTCACTCCGATCGGGCGATGATGACGCAATGAGAGCTTTACTGAAAAACGAATACAGGAAAGCAACCATCGGAATTACAGGATTCCTTTTTGTATTTGCTTCAAAGTAGTTTACTATCTTATTTGCCTGAAGATGATCTTTTCGAATCAACGCTTTATGTAATTCGAAAATGTTGTATTCCTTACTGATACCCACATGAGCCATTACCAAATCTGCTGTAATGGATTGACCGCGTGGTGTGTTAATTATTACCTTATCAATCTCGTTAGCTAACCGGTTTAAATCATTGCCTACGTATTCGGCTAAAACCTGCTTTGCCCGATCGTCCATTGTGAATTCCCGACCCGCTACATACTCCTGAATAAAATTGCCTAACTCATTGTCTTTTGGCTTTTTAAAGGTTGCCGATTCAGTTAATTGTTCAATTTTTTTACCTAACTCTTTACGCTTGTCAAATGACTTATGCATGTGGCATAATACCAGCAGGGTTGATGGTACCGGCCTTTTCAAATAATCAAGTAACATTTTAGCCCCTTCTTCCTTCTGTAAATCCACAATATCCTGAGCTTCTTTTACTATCACCACCTGCCGTTCGGCCATCATAGGGAAACGCCTGGCATGTGTTAGTATGGCACTAACTGTTACATCCTTTCCATACACAATAACCTGATTAAAACCCCTTTCAGCATCTGTTAATACATTACTCTCTATATAATTGGAAATCAGATCAATATAATATGTCTCTTCACCTTGAAGCACATATACAGGCTCGTACTTGCGCGATTTAAGGTTATCCAGAATTTTCTTTGCACCGCTATCCATACTTTCTTTTTTGCGCTAAATTAAATGCTGTATAAATTCCTACCAATGCCCCCGCTAAATGCGATTCCCACGAAATGAAAGGATCGCCCGGAAACACTCCGTAAAATAACCCCCCATAAATTACTAAGATTACAATACTGATCAGTATTGACATAAACTCCTGCCTGATAAACCCATAAAAAATCAGGAAAGCGGCCAGTCCATAAACAAGACCGCTTGCCCCTATATGGTACGCTTCGCGCGGACTAAAAAGCCATACGAGCACATTCGTAATAAAGTAGCACCTGAAGAAAACAATCCCTCCTATTCGATCATAAAAAAAGTACAACACAGAACCCAGAAACAACAATGGAAAAGTGTTAGACAGCAGGTGCATGTAGCCTCCATGAATTAAGGGTGCAGTAAAAACACCGATGAGGCCTGTTAACGTGCGAGGTTTAATTCCTAAAAAACCTAAGTCGATATGATAATAGAACTGGAAGGAGAATACCAACCACATGAAAAAAACCAAACGAAAGGGTACAACCGAACTATTGAAGTACTTTGAGCCAGTTGCCATTTTAGAAAGTAGCCGGGTCTTTAATCATTGGCAGGTTTACCAGCAGCGCCTCTTCATTACCAATCGTTTTCATGCCCAATACCCCACCCGATGATTCTGCTATTTCTGTTGCGATTTCGCGTAAGCTATTATAAAACTCTTTAGCAAATTGGCTATTTAATTTTTTAAAGATGCTCTCTAACTGTATGAGCATTTCCGATATGGCTGCAGTTCGTTTATCTGCCTTAGGGGGCAGTGATTGAATTACAATTCTGATCTTATCTTCAAAGTCGGTACCCACTTCAGTGTAAAAAGCCAGCAGACTGGAGCGAGTACGTTTTTGTTTTGCTTCGGTAAGCGAAATAGCACGATTAATTTCTTTGTTATCGATTTTACCATCGGCACCGGCAATTAAAATAGAGACTAAAACAGGTGCCTTATGTAATAGTTCAATCTCAGCCGAAGTTAGTTTTTCAAATTCCCGAATCATGGTTTTCTATCGTGGTGGAATTGCAGTAAATTTCAAATATTTTAGCCTAAAGTAACAGTATTTCGGCACCAAGTAAAAGATAAAGCGTTACGCATGTACGAAAATGATCCGGTTCGCATATTTGTAGTAGAGGATGACCCGGCCTACACCAAATTTCTGATGTATGTATTAAGCCTGAATCCTGACTTTGAACCTGAATTTTTTACTTCAGGAAAGGATTGCCTGGCACACCTCCACAAAAAACCTTCTGTTATTACGCTTGATTATTCCCTGCCCGACATGGAGGGAGAAAAGGTATTAAAATCTATTCGCGAATTCGATCCGAACATAAGTGTAATCATCGTTTCGGCACAGGAAAAAATTGGTACAGCAGTTGAACTCCTGAAGGCTGGTGCATTCGACTACATTTCAAAAGATGAAGACGCAAAAGACCGAATTCTAAACTCCATTAAAAACGCACGAAACAAAACCTCATTAATTAAGGAGATTGATCGGTTAAAGCATGAGATTACCATTAAGTACGACTTTGAGAAAAGTATATTGGGTACAAGCCCGGCCATCAAAAAGATTTTTGACCTGATTGAGAAGGCCGTAAAAACACAAATCACCGTTTCCATTACAGGCGAAACCGGAACCGGAAAAGAACTTATTGCAAAAGCTATTCACTACAATTCGAAACGAAAGAATAAATCGCTGGTAGCCGTAAATGTAGCCGCCATTCCGAAAGAGCTGATTGAAAGTGAACTATTCGGACATGAAAAAGGTGCGTTTACCGGTGCTGCCAGTCGCAGAATTGGAAAATTTGAAGAAGCCGAAGGTGGCACAATCTTTTTGGATGAAATCGGTGAGATGGACCTAGGGTTACAATCTAAATTGCTAAGGGTGTTGCAAGAAAAGGAACTCACCCGAATAGGTGGTAACCAGGTTATTAAATTAGATGTACGTGTAATTGTGGCCACCCATCGCAATCTGTTAGAAGAAGTGCGGGCCGGGCGTTTCCGCGAAGATTTATATTACCGGTTATTGGGCTTGCCTATTCACTTGCCTGCTTTGCGCGAGCGTGGGCAGGATATTTTGCTTTTAGCCCGGTATTTTCTTGATCAGTTTGCGCAAGAAAACGATTTAAAGAAAATAAAACTCTCCGTACAAGCTCAGGATAAGTTACTGCAATACCCGTTTCCGGGAAATGTGCGTGAATTAAAATCGGTAATTGAATTGGCCGCTGTTATGGCTACTGAAAATGAAATTCAGGAGAAAGATATAACCTTTACCACTCCCCTGCACGATGATTCGGTGATCCTAAAAGAAATGACCTTACAAGAGTACACCTACCGGATAATCAGAAACTACCTGAATAAATATAATAATAACGTACTGGAGGTAGCTCGTAAATTAGACATTGGTAAATCATCCATCTATCGTTACCTCAAAGAAATGGAAGACCTTGGCATTTGAAATACCCCCCATTAAAATGAAATTAACACTTCAAGCCTACGTACGTAAAGGTCGGTTTTATAAATCAACCGTTGAGGATGGCTCTGACATCATATTTATTGTAGACTACAAAGGCAATATTCTCTACCAAAATAATTCCGTGCGCCAAACGCTGGGGTATAGCAACAACAGTCTGGTTGGAAAAAATTTTTTCGACTATGTTCCCGTTCATTTGCTTACCTACATAAAAAACCAATTTTTGGTTAGTACCCGTAAAACTTACAACAAAGGGATAGAGTTTCAGTTTAAATGCAAAGACAAAAGCTACAAATACCTGGAGTTTAACTCCATAAACCTGAATAAGAAAGAAGGAATTAAAGGGTTAATTCTGGATTGTCGCGACATTACTCAACGTAAGAAAGATGCAGAAGAGTTGCTACGTGCCCAAAAAGCAAAAGAACAATTTCTGGCCAACATTAGTCATGAAATCCGTACACCGATAAATGGTATTGCCGGCATGGCTGCTTTGTTAAGCCAAAATCCAACACACGAAGAACAAAAAACTTACCTGAATGCCATTAAAAGCGCAGCCGATAACCTAAAGGTTATCATCAACGATATTCTGGATCTTGCCTCTATTGAATCCGGGAAGTTACAATTGGAAAAAATTGGTTTTAATTTAAATGACCTTTTGAATTCGCTGGTTGACACCTTTAGCATGCAGGCTAAAGAGAAACGAATTACCTTAATCCATAATTTAGATAAGCAAGCCAACCGTGTTTTTATCGGAGACCCTGTTCGGCTAAATCAAATTCTGATTAACCTTATTAGCAATGCCGTAAAATTTACGCATGCAGGATCCATTAAAATCAATGTAACGGCTCAAAAGCTAAAAGAGGATTCGTATAAGTTGCAATTTGATATTACCGATACCGGCATCGGCATTCCGCAAGATAAACTTCAGACCATTTTTGAAAGCTTTAGCCAGGCCGATGCCAGTGTTACCCGTAAATATGGAGGTACGGGTTTGGGGCTTACTATCGTTAAACAGTTGGTAGAACTTCAAGGTGGGTCTATTTCAGTATCCAGTAAAGAAAATGCAGGCTCAACCTTTACATTCTATCTACCCTACAAAACGGGTAAAAAAGCCAGACCCGTAAAAGCAGGCGTTCATCAACCTAAAAGTAAAGAGTCATTTAAATATTACTCCATCCTATTAGTGGAAGACAATGATATAAACCGGCTTTATGCCAGCAGCATTCTGAAAATGTGGGGCTGTCATTTTGAAACTGCCGAAAATGGTGTAGTAGCACTTGAAAAAATCCGAAATCATTCATTCGATGCCATTCTTATGGATGTACAGATGCCCGTAATGGATGGATTGGAAACCACTAAAGCCATACGACAGGGTGATCCGGCTAAAAAAGATGTATTGATTATCGCCCTTACAGCTAACGCCACACAGCAGGACTACCAAAAATGCCTGGATGCCGGTATGAACGATTGTATTATCAAGCCCTTTACTCAACAGGATTTATTCAGTTCACTCAACAAACATTTGGGGCGAAAAGTTATTGTAAAGCGAGAAACCGGAATTAAGGAAACGCAAGGTGATTCGCTTGTGGATTTAAGTTACCTCAAAAAAATGTCTAACAACAATCAGGAGTTCATTAACGAAATTATCACAACGTTTCTGGAATCCATGCCAGGTAGTATTGCAGAAATAAATCAAAACGCAACTGAAGGAAACTGGGAACAGGTAGCTAAAGTAGTGCACAAGATAAAACCCACCATAACACTAATGGGAATTAACTCTCTTAAGGATAAGATTCTGATATTAGAACAGGAAGCAAAAACTAACCCGGGCTCAAGTCAAGCCACTACCCTTATTCAGGAAGTTTCCGCATCCTTGCTTCAGGCTGTTGAGTTTCTTCGCAAGTAAATTAATTCCGGTTTACCACCACCAATTTCTTATGCACCGTTGCGCCTTGTGGCGATGTCATCACCACATAATACACTGCATTGGCCAAACCTGAAATATCAACCGGCTTGATGCCATTAACAGCGCCTTCAAAGTCTCCGCTTAGTACTGTGATTCCGCGCTGATCTAAAATTCTCCAAGATGTGCCAGGTGCTACTTCGGCCGGTAGACCAAAGTTAAACTCCAGACTGGCCGGATTTGGAAATACCTGAATAGATTTAAGGGTAGCTAATGCCGGTGTATCATCCACCGCAGTAACCGGGTCGGTTTGTTTAGGCGCTACTCCGGTGCGTATAACATGTGACTGAAGAATTTCATTGGTCTGCAAATCCTGAACATAACCCACCAACATCAACCCATTCGGATTTACAATTGGCACATCCAGCACTACATCCAGCGCTTCGCGGCTTAGTATCTGACCTGTGGTAAACGGAAGTTCAATTACCAGACCTGCAGGCGTAAACAAATTCTTACGCAACACATTTTTATTGCCACTTACGTCTTGTTCCAGCAATGCTACGTTAATTAACACCGGGCGCGTATAGGCTTGCCTTGCCGTTAGCGTTAAACGCACGCTCATCTTCGTATTTTCTGCTGTCGGCAAATCTTCTACCAGTACATCAAACACAGGATCCACCAACGCCCTGCGATCAATTTCAATCTTATTGATTTCTAACCACTTTCCAGTGAACTTACCCGGCTCTAATTTACCATCCATAATCGTATAGGGCGGTTGTGATACGCGATAACGCAATGCTCTGGCGGCTGGGTCTTCCGGGTTATCACGGTTAAGCGGATCTACTCCATTAAAGTTTACGTGATATTGAATCTGATCAAAATCAGAGAAGCCTCTGAATGTTAATTGATCCTGATATAAATCATTCAAATCTGCATCTGCATCTAAGCTTATGTTGAGTGTTGAAGTAGTAAAATGCTCTACCAACACATTGCGTTGCTTTTCGCCTACGTACACATTATCGAACGCAAAACCATCAAAATCAATACCAGGCGCATTTGTACCATTGCTCGCTAATGCCAACCGGAACCGAACTTGTTTCCTTTCAGCCCCGGCTTTTGGAATCATATCCAGATGGAAGCGCGCATTCTTCCATTCCGTTTGTTTATTCGTCCAGCCATACTGCCCTAGTATTTGGTTACCGGGGTTGGAAGGAATAGCTGCACCATTAAACCAGTTTATTCCCTGGTCGCGCGGTTCTGTTACCGCAGGTCCCACCAACTCCCACGTAGCACCACCATCTATGGAGTATTGAAGTACCACACCATCCAGGTTAGCTTCCAGATCAGAGAAGTAATCCAGTGCAATCATAGGACGGGTAAGAGCATCAATATCAAAGCAAGGACTATTTACTACTGATTTCTCATTAGGGAAATAGGTATTGCTGTTGTTCCCTGTCCACCAAACATTACCTGCACTGTTTGCAGCCGTTATCTCCAACCCAGTTGGGGCTCCATGTTTCCAACTCACAAAGGTGTTATCATCCGGGTCAATCAGATTTTCTATAAACCACCCTGCAGGCGTATCAAAATTTTCTGGTGGAGTACCCGATGCCGCCACTACGGTTACATAGGGAACAATGGTAACGGGCCTTGTCTTTGGTAAACTTGTACAACCCAGGTTAGTAGTAACGGTGAGGATTGGATCATAACCACCCGTGCTTACATACTTATGGATTGGATCCGAATAGGTACCAATGGTACGGCCACTGTGTGCAGGAGGAGCAATTGTTCCTAAACCTGTAAGTACATCTCCATCATCGAAATTCCAGTTATACTGTGCAATGGTACTAGAGCCCAGATTTGAAATAAGTGCTTTAAATCTTGTACTATCGTTATTGCAAATCGCGAAGTAATCGAAATCAACTACCGGAATGGTTCCTACCACTATTGAAGTAGGACTTGTATACGTGCTCGAACAACCCTGGGTAGTTGTTACCCTTAGCGACACCGAATAAGAACTGGCTGTTGCATACATATGACTTGGATTATCATATATCCCGGTTGTTTTACCCCCATTTGTTCCAGGAGGTATTGTTCCTGCAGGAGAACCGGCTACACCACTAAAATCACCAAAGTTCCATTCTACTAACCCAACCGTTGGTGCGAACGGTGTATTGATATTAGATACATTAATAGTTGATGTATTTGTAAATGTTGTTGGGCTATCAATACAGCTACCGGTTGAGGTAAAAGATACCACCGGACTTGCTTGTACTTTTACATTCCTCTCTTTAAATGAAGTTACGCCCAACGCATTGGTATAGGTAAATCTTATGGTGTATATATCTGAAACAACACCATTCGTTTGTACATAATAATTTGTTCCATCAAACATAACTGTCAGCCCTGGTGTTAGGCTTTCGAAAAGTGTAGGTGGTATACCCGGGCTTCCACCGTCAACTGGTGTAAGTAGTAAATTTCCTGTGTCGGCACATATTCTAAAATCCCCATCGCTATCAGGCATAGAACCTTGAACGATAAAATCTACTGTAGTAAGTGGATTCACTCTTAGGCTTTGAGAAGTAGAATTTGCGCACCCATTCGCATCTGTAAAAGAATAAGAAATCACATTAACTGTCGCAGGAGTTCCATCATAAATTGTCGCATTAGCCGGAGTAAGGAATGTCTGATCGAAACCTGTACCTCCATCAATGGTAGTTGCTGTTAAACCAGAGCCTGGAACAATTGTAAATAATCCACCCGCCTGAAATGCATTTAGTTTGAGATCAGGTCCATTTTCAGGGGTTGAAGCAGGAAGTCCAATAAACGAAGCATTCGGTAACGGATTAAGTGTAAGGTTCATGGTCTCCACTTCGGCAGGGCACACACCGGATGCGGCCGTGGTAAGCGTTAACACCCGTACAGTTGGAACAACTACGGCTTTATCAGCTACGCTTAAAATATAACGCGGCTTCTCTAAGGTATTATCATCGAAGGTACCGGTACCGCCTGACCATGAATAGGTTGAAGGTGAAAATGTTACCGACCCTTGTATTTCAATATCATTCTGATCAACACAAACGGCCAGGTCGGGCCCAGCTGTGAAGATTGCCTTCGGATTTACATTTACCAGAATTGTAAACGAGTTTCCAATACATCCACCCACTTGTGAGGTTGGAGTTACCGTATAGGTAACAGTTTGATTAACGCCTGAGTTATTCACCAACACATCATCAATTACTGATCCTGATTTCAAAGAAGTAGTTTCACCGGTAACATTAGGATGCGCCACTGCTGTCCACGTAAAATTAGTGGCCAATGAATTACCAACTGTGTTCACGTTATTTTGTAAATCGTACCCAACACTCGATCCGCTACAAATGTCTGGTGCCGTTGCTGATACGCCAACGGGTTCTGGCCTAATTGTGATCGTAATTTGGAATGCTGCCCCTGCGCAGCCGTTTGTTCCGGTTGGCGTAACGGTATAAACTACTAATTGATCACTGTTACTCAGGTTGGTTATTATATCTGTAATGATCGGGCCGTTCACAGCAAGAGTACTTTCTCCGGTTACCAATGGATTAACATTATCGGTTGCTACCCAGCTAAAGGTACTTCCTACATTATTTCCCAGCGAGGCCAGATTGAGTAGCAAATTGTAATTGATAGTCTCATCGCTGCAAACCGTTTTTATATCGTTCACTCCTACCGGCTCCGGATTAACCGTTACAACATAATCAAACGCAGCTCCTATACACCCACCAGGTGCAGTTGGAATAAACGTATAGGTTACGGTACCCGGCAGACTTCCAATGTTAACCGGATTATCCGTTATGGTTGAGGTTCCGCTTGCGGTAACCGATGCCGGAGTTATTGAACCCGAGATAAAACTTGTCCAGGTATAAGTTGTTCCTGCTACATTAAATGACGGAGTAAAATTCAATACACCTTGTGCACTGCATCGGGTAACACTCAACGGACTACTTGTGGTGATTGAAGCCGGGTTAACGGTTACTACCACTATTATCGGTGTGCCATTGCAACCACTCGCAGCTGGGGTAATCGTATAAGTAGCTGTACCCGATGTACTGGTGGTGGCTGTTAAGGTCTGATTGATTGATGTTCCAAAACCCGATGTGGCTCCGCTTACATTGCTCTGTACTACGGTCCAGCTATACGTAGCTCCCACTACTCCGTTCGTGGTGCTTAACGCGATATTTGTGGTGGCGCCACTGCAAATAGACTCTGCGTTTGGTGTGGCCAGTACATCCGGTAACGGATTGACTGTTACAATTACCGTAATCGGTGTGCCATTGCAACCACCTGCTGTTGGTGTAATCGTATAAGTAGCTGTGCCGGCTGTTGAGCCTGTGGCCGTTAACGTCTGATTAATCGTTGCACCGGTATCCGCTGTCGCTCCGCTTACTCCACTCTGTACTACTGTCCAGCTATAACTTGCGCCTGCTACTCCGTTAGTCGTACTCAACGCGATGTTGGTATTGGCGCCACTACAAATCGTCTGGCTTGCCGGTAATGCCACTACATCCGGTGCCGGATTAACGGTTACTACCACTATTATCGGTGTACCATTGCAACCACTCGCGGCTGGCGTAATCGTATAGGTAGCCGTGCCTGATGTGCTGGTGGTAGCGGTTAAGGTCTGATTGATTGATGTTCCAAAACCCGATGTGGCTCCGCTTACATTGCTCTGTACTACGGTCCAGCTATACGTAGCTCCCACTACTCCGTTCGTGGTGCTTAACGCAATGTTTGTGGTGGCTCCGCTACAAATAGATTCTGCGTTTGGTGTGGCCAGTACATCCGGTAACGGATTGACTGTTACAATTACCGTAATCGGTGTGCCATTGCAACCACCTGCTGTTGGTGTAATCGTATAAGTAGCTGTGCCTGCTGTTGAGCCTGTTGCTGTTAACGTCTGGTTGATAGTGGCACCGGTATCGGCTGTCGCTCCGCTTACTCCACTCTGTACTACTGTCCAGCTATAACTTGCGCCTGCTACTCCGTTAGTCGTACTCAACGCGATGTTGGTATTGGCGCCACTGCAAATCGTCTGGCTTGCCGGTAATGCCACTACATCCGGTGCCGGATTAACGGTTACTACCACTATTATCGGTGTACCATTACAACCACTCGCGGCTGGCGTAATCGTATACGTAGCTGTACCGGCTGTATTGGTGGTAGCGGTTAACGTTTGATTAATGCTTGTTCCAAAGCCCGATGTAGCTCCGCTTACATTGCTCTGTACTACTGTCCAGCTATACGTAGCTCCCACTACTCCGTTCGTGGTGCTTAACGCAATGTTTGTGGTGGCTCCGCTACAAATAGATTCTGCGTTTGGTGTGGCCAGTACATCCGGTAACGGATTGACTGTTACAATTACCGTAATCGGTGTGCCATTGCAACCACCTGCTGTTGGTGTAATCGTATAAGTAGCTGTGCCTGCTGTTGAGCCTGTTGCTGTTAACGTCTGGTTGATAGTGGCACCGGTATCGGCTGTCGCTCCGCTTACTCCACTCTGTACTACTGTCCAGCTATAACTTGCGCCTGCTACTCCGTTAGTCGTACTCAACGCGATGTTGGTATTGGCGCCACTGCAAATCGTCTGGCTTGCCGGTAATGCCACTACATCCGGTGCCGGATTAACGGTTACTACCACTATTATCGGTGTACCATTACAACCACTCGCGGCTGGCGTAATCGTATACGTAGCTGTACCGGCTGTATTGGTGGTAGCGGTTAACGTTTGATTAATGCTTGTTCCAAAGCCCGATGTAGCTCCGCTTACATTGCTCTGTACTACTGTCCAGCTATACGTAGCTCCCACTACTCCGTTCGTGGTGCTTAACGCAATGTTTGTGGTGGCGCCACTGCAAATAGACTCTGCATTCGGTGTGGCCAGCACATCCGGTAACGGATTGACTGTTACAATTACCGTAATCGGTGTGCCATTGCAACCACCTGCTGTTGGTGTAATCGTATAAGTAGCTGTGCCTGCTGTTGAGCCTGTGGCTGTTAACGTCTGATTAATCGTTGCACCGGTATCCGCTGTCGCTCCGCTTACTCCACTCTGTACTACTGTCCAGCTATAACTTGCGCCTGCTACTCCGTTAGTCGTACTCAACGCGATGTTGGTATTGGCGCCACTACAAATCGTCTGGCTTGCCGGTAATGCCACTACATCCGGTGCCGGATTAACGGTTACTACCACTATTATCGGTGTACCATTGCAGCCACTCGCAGCTGGGGTAATCGTATAGGTAGCCGTGCCTGATGTACTGGTGGTAGCGGTTAAGGTTTGATTAATGCTTGTTCCAAAGCCCGATGTAGCTCCGCTTACATTGCTCTGTACTACGGTCCAGCTATACGTAGCTCCCACTACTCCGTTCGTGGTGCTTAACGCAATGTTTGTGGTGGCTCCGCTACAAATAGATTCTGCATTCGGTGTGGCCAGTACATCCGGTAACGGATTGACTGTTACAATTACCGTAATTGGTGTGCCATTGCAACCACCTGCTGTTGGTGTAATCGTATAAGTAGCTGTGCCTGCTGTTGAGCCTGTGGCCGTTAACGTCTGATTAATCGTTGCACCGGTATCGGCTGTCGCTCCGCTTACTCCGCTCTGAACTACCGTCCAGCTATAACTTGCGCCTGCTACTCCGTTAGTCGTACTCAACGCGATGTTTGTATTCGTGCCACTGCAAATCGTCTGGCTTGCCGGTAATGCCACTACATCCGGTGCCGGATTAACGGTTACTACCACTATTATCGGTGTACCATTGCAGCCACTCGCAGCTGGGGTAATCGTATAGGTAGCCGTGCCTGATG
>Ga0209573_1000193_pt1 | contig 152699 bp, 141 predicted proteins | sample TNRBio252014_DNA_FD_185870 | JGI IMG/M metagenome (GOLD analysis project Ga0209573, IMG submission 185870) | Wastewater treatment Type I Accumulibacter community from EBPR Bioreactor in Madison, WI, USA - TNR Reactor_6/25/2014_ DNA (SPAdes)... | ecosystem: Engineered > Bioreactor > EBPR >...
CGCGAGCCTGTGCGCCCGCTTCGCCGCCGCGCTCACCGCCTATCAGGAGCACTGCTGGGAGGAAGCCGCGGCCGGGTTCGAGGCGCTGGTCCGCGACTACCCGCTCGACGGCCCCAGCGCGTTCTATCTTGGCCGCTCGCGCTCGCTTCTGGAGATGCCGGCTGGCGAGGCCGACCCGGCTATCGTTCGCGTCGATGCCAAATGAGGCACGGGAGGACAGGCCCGCCAGTTGCTCCGGCGCCGCAAAGCACCGCCGAAGGGCGGGCGTTACCTCAAAATGACGAGATCACGCTGTTGTAGGGCCCTGTCGCCTGACTCTATACTGACGGCTGGGCGCGGCTCGCGGTGTCAAGAAAAAATAGAGGCGAGCTGGCGCGGGAAGAGACTCCGGACCCCGGGCCATGCGTGCGGGACGCAACCATGAGGGGGTTATGGACGGGCTTCGTTTGGCCTTGATCGTCGGCGGCACGACGATGTTCGTCGTGTTCGCTGCAGCCGCCCGCGCCGCCGGACCCTGTGCCGCCTCGGTCGCCCGGATCACCTCGGTCCAGGGAACCGTCGAGCTGCAGCGCGAGGGCCGGCGCGTCTGGCATCAGGCAACGCTGGAACAGAGCCTCTGCCCCGGCGACCTGATCCGTGTCGGCAACCGCAGCCGGGCCGCCATCGTGTTGCTGGACGACGGCGTCATCCGGATCGATGAAAACACCACCTTACGCTTGGCCAGGGTGACGCCGGAGGCCCCGTCGCTGATCGAGGCGGCGCTGGGCCGTCTGTACTTCTTCAGCCGCCGGACGCGGTCGCTTGACGTGACCACGCCGTTCGTCAACGCCGCCGTCGAGGGCACCGAGTTCCTCGTCGACGTCGGCGGCGACGGCGCCCGGGTCGTCGTCTACGAGGGCCGGGTCCTGGCCGCCAACGAGCGCGGCAAGATATCGCTGGGGGCGGGCGAGGCTGCCGAGGCGCGGGCCGAGCAGGCGCCGGCCGGCATCGCCCTGGTCGAGCCGCGCAACGCCGTGCAGTGGGCCGTGTACTACCCGCCGCTGCTGCTGGCTCAGGGCGACCGGGGGGGCAACGACGACTGGCGCCCGGCCCTCCGGGACGCAGTGGCCGCGGCGGCACGGGGGGACACGGCCGGGGCCTTTGCCGCCCTCGAGCGGGTGCCGGCCGGCGAACGGGGCGCAGACTTCCACGTGCTGAAGGCGTCGCTGCTGCTGTCCGCGGGCCGCAGGGAGGAGGCCCATGGCGAGGTCGAGGCGGCGCTCGCCCAGGATCCCTCGTCGGCGCGAGCGTACGCGCTGCGGACGATCATCGCCGTGGTCGAGGACCGGCCGGCGGAGGCGCTCGCTGCCGGCGAGCGCGTCGTCGCCCTCGCGCCGGGTTCGGCCGCGGCGGCCATCGCGCTTTCCTACGCGCAGCAGGCCAACCTCCGGCTGGAGGCGGCGCGCGACACGATGAGGCGCGCGGTCGAGCGCGAGCCCGACAACGCCCTGGCGCAGGCGCGCCTTGCCGAGCTGTGGCTCGAGCTCGGCTACGTCGACCGCGCCGGCGAGGCCAGCGACGCGGCCGCCGAAATTGCGCCGGACCTCGAACGGGTGCAGACCGTGCGCGGCTTCGTCGCCCTCGCCCGCTTCCGCCCCCGACAGGCCGAGGAGGCGTTCCGCAGGGCGATCACCCTGGACAGCTCGAGCCCGCTCCCCCGCTTCGGCCTGGGCCTCGCCAGGGTCCGGCAGGGCGACGTCGCCCGCGGCCGCAACGACATCGAGGTCGCCACCGGCCTCGACCCCAACCGCTCGCTGCTCCGCTCGTACCTCGGCAAGGCCTACTTCGCCGAGCGGCGGGAACCGCTTGCCGGCGAGCAGTACGCCATCGCAAAAGAGCTCGACCCGCGCGACCCTACCCCCTGGTTCTACGACGCCATCCTGAAGCAGAGCGAGAACCGCCCGGTGGAGGCGCTGCGCGACCTCGAGCGTTCGGTCGAGCTCAACGACAACCGCGCCGTCTACCGCTCGCGGCTGCTGCTGGACAAGGACAGGGCGACGCGGCAGGTGAGCGTCGGGAGCATCTACGACGACCTCGGCTTCGAGCAGCTCGGCGTCAACGAGGCCTCGCGGTCGCTGGCGCTTGATCCGGGTAACGCCTCGGCGCACCGCTTCCTCGCCGACGTCTACGGCCCCGAGAGCCGAACCGAGGTGGCGCGCAGCAGCCAGCTCCTGCAGGCGCAACTGCTGCAGGACGTCACCATCAACCCGGTGCCGCCGAGCCTCGCCGAGACGCGACTGTCGATCCCGTCCGGCAGCCTCGGCCAATCCGGTTTCAACGAGTTCTCGTCGATCTTCGAGCGCAACCAGGTGCAGCTCAACCTCACCGGGCTCGCCGGGAACAACCAGACCTACGGCAACGAGGCCGTGGTCTCCGCCGTTCATGACGGCCTGTCGCTCAGCGCCGGCCAGTTCCATTACCAGACCGACGGCTTCAGGGCGAACAACGACCTTCGCCACGACATCTACAACGTCTTCGCGCAGGCCGCGCTGAGCCCGACGCTGAACGTCCAGGCGGAGGTGCGCAGCCGGCGCACCGAGACCGGCGACCTGAACCTGAACTTCGACCCGGACGTGTTCTCGCGAACCCGCGACCGAGACCTGGATCAGGACACCGCCCGCATCGGCGCACGTTACTCGCCGTCGCCGCGTACGGACGTGCTGGCCTCGCTCATCTACAGCGACCGCAACGACAAGTTCAGCGAAGCCCCGAGCGAAAGCGACTTCGACGTCCGCGAAAAGCTCGCCGGCTGGCAAGGCGAGACGCAGTGGATCTACAGGCGGCAGAGCTTCAGCACGCAGGCCGGGCTCGGCGCGTACACCGTCGACCGGACCTTAAGGTTGAGGGCCGACGGAGGCGCCTTCGCGGCCAATAGCAAAGGCGATATCGACCAGTACAACGGGTACGTCTACGGCCACGTCAGCATGCCGAGCGACGTGACCTGGACCCTCGGGCTCGGTTTCGACAGCTACAGCAACGACGGCGACCACCTGCACCTCCTGACGCCGAAGCTCGGCGTCCAGTGGCAGCTTACCGACGCCGTGCGGCTCCGCACGGCGGTGGGACGGTTCCTGAGGCCGGCGTTGGTCGCGGAACAGACCCTCCAGCCGACGCATATTGCCGGCTTCAACCAGTTCTACGACGACTCTCTCGGGACCAAGTCGTGGCTTTACGGGATCGGCCTGGACACCCGGGTCACGCCGCGCCTCTACGCCGGCGTCGAGGCGACGCGCCGGAACCTGGACGAGATCACCTTCACCGGCGGCGACCGCCGAACGGAAGACGTCCACGAGAGCGCCGCACAGGCCTACCTCTACTGGGCAGTGCACGAGGAGTGGGCGCTGACGGGCGAGGTTCGATACGACGTCTACGAGTACGACGACGGGTCGTTCGACAAGCCCGACGAGGTCAGGACGTTCAGCACGCCGATCGGCGTCCGCTACTTCAACCCCAACGGGATCTTCGCCGGCGCGGGCGTGAGTTGGGTGAGCCAGGACGTGCAGCGTGGCGGCGGATCGTCATTCCCCGACGGCGACGACTCGTTTTATCTCGTCGACGCCGGGGTGGGTTACCGCTTCCCGCACCGCCGCGGCCTGGTCAGCGTCGGCGTACGCAACCTGCTCGATCACGAGTTCAAGTATCAGGACGATTCCTTCAGGATCGGAGGGGACCGCGATGAACCGGCCTTGAACCCGTTGATCCCGGAGAGGACGATCGTGGGAAGGATCGTCTTGAGCTTCTAGGCCCTCGTCCACCTTGCCTTGGGGGACGCAACAACGACAGGAGGTCTACATGCAGCGCTTCATCACCAGATTTTCCGCCTGGGCCCTCATGCTTGCGGTTCTCACGGCCAGCGCCGTCCACCGGGACGCAGGCGCCGCAGCGCCCGGAGACGGCGGGATCGCGTCCTCGTTGTGCGGCGAGATGTCGGCTGGCGCCACTGCCGGCGGGGACGAGCCCGCGGCGCCCGGCGCGGGAAGCGAAGAGCGGATTTTGCTCGCCTGCGAATTCCGCAAGCCACAGAATGGCTGCAAGAAGAACCCCTGCGACGGGAAAACCTACTGTTGCATTAACTCCAACTGCACGGCTCAGTAAGGAAAAGGACCGAGCATGCAACCGACACCCGCACCATCGTCCGGCATTCTCATCCGCGTCGCCCGCGTCATTGGCGCGCCGGCGTCGGAGGTCTACCGGGCGTGGACCGATCCGCAAGCCAAACCGGCATGGTGGGGCAGGACGGAGCGGGGTGAGTTGACGGTCTGCGAGATGGACGTCCGGGTCGGCGGTCGCTTTCGCTATGAAATGCGTGCCGCCGACACCGGCGCAGCGGAGGCCGCGGCGGGCGAGCACCTGGAGGTCAGCCCGCCGCACGGCCTCGTCTTCACCTGGCCGGCCCGGCCCGATGGCGACGAGGAGGGACGGACGAAGGTGACGCTGGAGTTCGTCGATCTTCGCGACGGCACCACCCGCGGCGTCGCCACGCACGAAGGCGTGACCGATCAACGGGTCGCGACCATCTACCGGGCGGCGTGGGCGAACGTCCTGCAGGATCTCGCGCGGCACTTCGCCGGCCAACGCTGAGCGCAACCGCGGGCCGCCGGGCGGCCCGCGCCCGCCACCTCTGCGCCGCCGCCTGCCTCACCTTGCTGAAACTTAACCTATCCGGACGCTGGTGGTCGGAGCCGTCGCGCCATACGTGTGCTCCTACGTTAATGCGGCCAACGTTCGCAGACAGCAATGTCGCCGCATCAACGGGTTCATGCGGAGGTTCAGCGATGAGCGGCGAGGACAGCAAGCGCGGCAACCAGGGAGAAGGCAACCGCGAGGCGGCCAAGGCGTACAACGAGGAGACCAAGCGCTTCGTCGAGGCCGGCAAGGTCGAGGCCAGCGCCGCCGATGCGAAGGCCGCCGTCGAGGGCGACGAGAAGGCCGAACTCGAAGAAGCCGAACGGGTCGGCCGCGAGCGCGCCAAGGAGTTCGACCCGAACGTCAAGCGGGACCACTGATCCCAGGCTGATCGCAGGCGGAGCGCCGACGGCCCCGGGGCGGTGAGCATGACAGGCAGAAGTGGACACCGCGCCCGGGCGACGCTGCTGCGCATCGCCGCGGGGGTCGTGCTTGCCGGGGCCCTGCTGACTGCCGGCACCTCCTCGGCGGACGCCGGCTGGCTGGGGCGTAAAGCCCTGGGCTGCGATGGCGCACCTCCGGCGCTCCTCGGTCCGCGCGACGACGTCCGCATTCTGACGCAAAGCGCGGTGCCGGCCGCCCGCGACATCCTCAACACTGCGCGGTCGCGCGAGCGCACGCGCATGTCGTTCAACATCGTCGACGGGGCACCGGACGAACCGGCGGCGGTCAAGGTGCGCATAAACGGGGTGCGTGACCTTGCCATGCCGCGCTCGCTGGTGGGCGGTCTGGTCTACGACGATCTCACCAAGACGGAAGCGGTGGACGATCCGCGCTCGCGGATCGTCCCGCTGTGGCCGGTGGACGAGGCCACGGTGGCCGCCGCCGACCTGGCTTACGAGGTCGAGGAAACCTGGCTCGACGGCCTGCGCGAGGAGGGCAGCCTCTCCGAAGGCCGGGTCCTGATCGCGCTGCCCGGCTACGCCGTCGTCGATACCTATCTCGACGTCTACACCGGCTTCAAGGCGGTCGCCTTCGAAAAGCAGGACGCTCCCTTGGGTGGAGCACACCGCATCTACGCCATCGCCGGCACCCAGGTGTTCGTCAACACCGACTTCCGCGACTGGGCCGCCGGATTGACCATGGCCCGCTCCCACATGGTGTCGTCGGCGGGCCTGCGCCTCGTCGCCGACGCGGCCGCTTACGCCACCGAAGAGGGCGGCGGCGAGGTGTTCATCACCGGCCAAAGCCAGGGCGCGCTCACCGCCCAGGGCGTCGGCTTCCTGCTGCAGGCCTATCTCGACGCGACCCCCCCGGAACACGGCCTGGTCCATGTGGTCTCGTGGGGCGCCGCCGGTGCGCTGGAGCCGGTCGTCACCATGATCGAACGCCAGCGCGCCGGGGCGGGGCGCGACTTCCCCGAGCCATTCGAACGGCACTGGGCCCATGCCGATCCCCACCACCGGCAAGCGTCGGCGATCTGGGCGACGATCACGAAGGACTGGCACCGGCTCAAGCCGTCGGAGATCGGCGCGTACGTCGAGACGGTGGCGGCGAGGACCAGGAGCGTCGGCTACTTCTTCGAGATCGACCCGTTCGCCCGGGCCGGAACCTTTCTCGGCACCGCGTTCGTGTTCCCGACGGCGCTCGTCCTGCCGGACGGTTGCGAGCAGCTCGTCACCGAGCTGATGTTCCAGACCCGGGCCGGCAAGCTCGGCATCACGCTGGAGTCGCACTTCCTCAAGGGCTACCTCCGAGCGGTGGAGCGCGGCGCCCTGGCGGTCGCCCGGCCGGCGGAACCGGCGAAGTGGCAATGGGTCCTCGACCTGCTGCCGACCGGGAACGCGGTCGGCAGGTTCTGGCTCGGCGAGATCTACCGCGACCGGGTCCTGTCCTCGGACGCCAACTGGCGGCTCTGCGAGAACGCCGAGGAGTGGCGGACCAACCGCAACCGGATGTGCCGGCGCGACTACTGGCCGGGCTGCTCGAAGTCGAGCTTCGAGCGCGGGGGCGAGGCGATCAGCGAGGCTCGCGGCGCTCGCTGGTGCCTCATCGAGGAACCGGAGGCGCCCGTGTCCGTCGAGCGGGCCGGGAGTTCCACCGGCGGCTGACGTGGCATCGACGGGGCAGCAGAGGCGGAGGATCAGGCCATGGCGCTGACGCGCGACGAGATGGACCGCAAGATCGACGAGCACTTCCGCTTCGAGGCCATGGACGACGTCGAGGGGGTGCTGGCGACGCTCAGCGAAGACGTCGAGCACGATATCGTCGGCCTGCCCTCGGGGGCCACGCGGGGGCGTGAGGGTGCGAGGGGCTTCTACGAGCACCTGTTCGCCGACCTCGCCGACGGCCAAGTGACTTGCCTGCGCCGGCTTCACGGCGACGGTTTCCTCGTCGACGAGTCGCTGTGGCGGGGCATCGCCGTCGGGCGGCCGTTCGGGGTCGAGGGGAAGGGCCGGCCGCTCGAGTTCCGTCTGCTCCATGTCATCGAGTTCGCCGAGAACGGCGACATCGGCCGCGAGAACGTCTGGGTCGATCTCGCCGCGATCCTCCGCCAGCTTCCGCGGGACGAGGGCTCGTAGGCCGCTCGCGCGCCGCTTGACCAACGTCATTGTCCGCGGCCGGCCGCCCTCCCGAAGCTCCGGTCTAGGCTCGGTGAAGGGGAGCGGGCAGGGCCATGGCGGGGGCGGACGACGAGGCGCTGCCGGCGAAGCCGGCGGGAGGCGACGGCGCCCGGCCGCTCGCGTGTGGCGGCTGCGGCTGCACCGACCGCGACGACGGCCCCGCGGAGGCGGTGCCGGACTGGCGCGAGCACGTCGATCCCGACCGGCTCCGGCGGATGGACGTCCGGCCGGTGCTGGCCGGGGGCGAGGCACCGTTCGCTGCCGTCATGCGGATGGCGGAGGACGTGGCCGCCGGCGGCTTCCTGATGATCGAGGCCCCGTTCGATCCGCAGCCGCTTCGCCGCGTGCTCGCGGCCAAGGGGTTCTCGACGTACGGCGAGCGGCTGGACCCCGGTCACTGGCGGATCTGGGGTCGCCGCGACGAGCCGCGCGGTCGGCCGGAGCCGGCCGCGGAGCCACGGTCGGACGGGCGGATCTGGCGGAGCAGCGACGCGGTGCACATCGACGTGCGCGGCCTGGAGGCGCCGAGGCCGCTGGTGGCGATCCTGGCGCTGATCGACGGCGGCGGCCACAACGGCCACATCGTCGTCCACCACGAGCGCGACCCGCTTTACCTCTATCCGGAGCTGGAGGACCGGGGCTGGCACTACCGGCGGCTGCCGAGCCCCGAGGAAGAGGTGCGCCTCGAGCTTCTCGGGCCACCACGATGAGCGCCGCGGCCGGCATCGACGTCGGGGGCGCCCACCACCGCCTGCTCCCGGAAACCATTCCGTTGCGCTTCTTCGGGACCGCGGTCTTGAGCCATGCCGTGGCCTGGGCCGGCGTCGTGATCGTCGCCGACGCCCTCCCCCTCCATCAGGGCGGCCCGGGGCCGGTGGCTGCCGCTTTCCACGTGCTCACCGTCGGCGTGTTGCTGGCGACCGCCATGGGCGCCAGCCTGCAGATGCTGCCGGTCGCCCTCGGACGCGCAGCCCCCGCCACCTGGCTGTGCAACGCGGTCTACGTCCTGCTGATCCTCGGCGGCATCGCCCTGGTCTGCGGCTTCGCCGCCTCGTGGGTCGAGATCATCGCCATCGGCGCCGGTCTGCTGGCGCTGGCCGCGACGGTTTACGCCGCGGTGGTCGCCGCCGTCCTCTGGGCCGCGCCGGGCCTCCGGCTGGTCCGCGCCCACGTCTGGGCGGCGCTCGGCTGCCTGGGCGCCGGCTTGGTCCTCGCCCTGCTCCTCGCGCTTGACTACGGCCGCGCCTTCCTGCCCGACCACGCGGCGCTGGCGGTGGTCCACATGACCCTCGTCGCCTATGGCTTCCTCGGCATCCTGGCGCTGGGCCTGAGCCAGATCCTGATCCCGATGTTCGCCATCACCGAACCCGCGGAGGGGCCGCTGCCGCTGGCGGCCCTGGTCCTGGGCCTGGCGGGCGTCGTCACCGCCGTCGCCGCCCTCCTCGCGGGCGAACCGGGTCTCGTTGCGGCAGGTGCCGCGCTCGGCCTCGCTGCGCTGGGCTGCCACGTGGGCCACGTCGAGGCAATGCTGGCGCGAAGGATGCGCCGGCGCCTCGGCGGCGAGTTCCAGCTCATTCGAGGCTCGTGGCTCATGCTGGCGCCGGCGCTCGTGGCGGCGGCAGGGCTCGCGCTCGACCTGATGCCGGAGACCGTGCCGGCCTTGTTCGGGTTCCTCACCCTGTTCGGCTGGCTGCTCAGCCTGGTGATGGGCGTGCAAAGCCGCATCCTCCCCTTTCTCGGCTCCATGCACGTGCTGCGTGGCCATGCACGGCCGGTTGCGCCGACGAAGCTCGTCGACGACCGCTGCCTGCGGATCCACCGCTGGTGCCATTTCGGGGCGATCGTGCTCGTCGCCGCCGGCATCACGGCCGACCAGCCGACGATCATCCGGCTCGGCGGCTCCGCCGGCTTCGTCGGCGCCCTCGCCTACGGGCTCTTCGCGATCACCGTGTTCCGGCGCACCCGCCATCATCTGCAGGCCGCGGCGGTATCCGCGGCGAGGACAACGTCATGACCGAGCAGATACCGCTCTCCGAGCTCCTCCATCGCGAGCACCTGCACACGCTGAGCGTGGCCTCGGACCTGGAAGCCCGCGCCGAGGACAAGCGCGCCGGCCCGATCGACGCCGCCGACCCCGGCGGGCGGGCACAACTGGAGGCACTCGTCCGCGTCGTCGAACTCGACATCGCCAGGCATTACCGCTTCGAGGAGGAGGTGCTGTTTCCGAGGCTCGTCGCCGCCGGCCTCGGGCCGATGGTCGACGTGCTGGTCATGGAGCACGACGCGGTTCGCGAGATCGCCGGGCCGCTGCACGAGGCCGCGGAGGCGGCCCTTGCCGAAGGTTTCAGCCCGGCGGGCTGGCGCGCCTTCCGCAACGGCGTCTTCGATTTCGTCAACAGCGTCAGCTTCCACATCCAGAAGGAGGAGCTCGGCGTCGTCCGCCAGCTGCAGACGGTGCTGGGCGCAGACGCCGACCGGGAGCTCGGCGCCCTCTATGCGAGCTTCGACCCGAACTCCGGGTGACCGGGCGCACCGCGCCGCCCGCAACCGCGGCGTGAACGTCTGCTTTGCCCGTCCGCGTTGCCCTGGCGCCGCCGGCGCGGCCGTGCTAGGATAGTGCAGTGCAGCAATCTCATGCTGCGGATGCATAGGGATGGCGGCGGTGGGCAGGTCGTTCTTGACGGAATTGGGACAGGTGCTCCACGAGGAGCACTTCCGGATCCTCTCCCTGATCTGCGGCCTGGAGTACCGGGTGGGCGGCGCCGAGGGCCGGCGGCCGATCGATCCCAGGGACGTCGACGAGAAGGAGCACCTGCAGGAGCTCATCGTCGCCCTCGACCAGATCATCGACCACAACCGCTTCGAGGAGGCGGTGCTGTTTCCCCTGCTCTGCGCCCGCGGCGGCGGCGAGCTGGCCTCGCTCCTGACCCAGGAGCACGACAGCATCGGGCCGATGGCGATCCGGGTGCGGGAGATCGCCGGCCGCATCCTCGCCCACGGGATCGACACGGAACGCTGGGCCGAGTTTCAGGACGCCGCAGGCGAGCTGGCTTCCGAGATGATGGCGCACCTGCAGAAGGAGGAGATGGCGGTCGTCCAGCAGCTCCGCTCGTTCCTCGATGCCGACACCGACCACCGGCTCGCCGTGAAGCACCGCCTGGAGCGACCGCCGACCCGCATCAGGGGCGCCTTCCAGCCGGCATAAGGGACCGCCCGCTGGACGTTCGAGTGGCCGCAAGATCTTCTATAGCTGCGGAAACCCCTGGCCGCACCGCCAACCCGGGAGCCTGATCTGCTAACGGTCCGGGGACTCGTCTTGTGCCAGCGAGGAGAAGTTTTTGATCGTCACCGCGCGGTCTGGAAATACCGCTCGGATCTCGAGGTCGCCGCCCATAGCTCGCACAAAGCGGCGGAGCGTGCTGACGAAGACGTCGGCCCGGCTTTCGATCTTCGAGATCTCGGCCTGCTTGACTCCCAGAGCTTCGGCCAGCGTCGACTGGGTAAGTGCCAGCGCTTGGCGAAGCTCTGCCAAGTCCATATCCTCGCGCAGCCTCGCCTTGGTGGCCTCGATACGTTGGCGACGCTCGGGCGTGAAATCTTCAGTCAGCTCTGCGAACTTCCTCGCCACAGTCAGTCCTCCAACCCTTTAAGGTGCTGTTCATAGATCTTGTCCGCCTTAGCTACCAAGTCCTTGTAGAACCGCTTCTCATTGCCACTCTTGATCCCGCCGGTCAGCAGGACCGCGACGCGGCGTGGATCGAAGGCGTAGAATACGCGGACCGGCGCGCCGCGCGACTGGATCCGCAACTCTCGCAGATGCGAGAACCGGGAACCCCTGATCCCCGAACAGTACGGAAAAGGGAGCCTCGGCCCCCTCTCCGCCAAGAGTTCGACCGCGGCGGTCACGTCATCCTGCTCATGTTCGGCCAGTTCCAGCCACCAAACGCCGAACGCATCCGTCGCCTCTACATCCCACACAATATATTCCTTCCAAGGAATAAACGCCAGCCTCCAGGGCCTCGGCGAGCAGGCGTTCGAACGCGCCCTTCGCAACTGCGCCTCGCGCAGAAAAGCGCACTCGCCTACACCAGCCCTATCCCGCGGCGCGCTCGGGATAAAGCGCGCCGAGGCCATCCTCGGAGGCGGCGCAGGTGCCGCGCTCGGTGACCAGCGCCGTGACCAGCCGTGCGGGGGTGACGTCGAAGGCGTAGTTGGCGGCTGAGCTGCCCTCCGGCGTCAGCGCGACGCTGACGATCCGCCCCTGCGGGTCGCGGCCGCTGATCGTCGTCACCTCGTCCGCCGACCGCTCCTCGATCGGGATCCCGCGCAGCCCGTTGCGGATGGTCCAGTCGATGGTCGGTCCCGGCAGGGCGACGTAGAACGGCACCCCGCAGTCGCGGGCGGCCAACGCCTTCAGGTAGGTGCCGATCTTGTTGCAGACGTCGCCGGCGCGGCTGGTTCGGTCGGTGCCGACCAGGCAGAGGTCGACCAGCCCCCGCTGCATCAGGTGGCCGCCGGCGTTATCGACGATGACCGTGTGCGGCACGCCGTGCCGGCCGAGCTCCCAGGCGGTGAGGCTGGCGCCCTGGTTGCGCGGCCGGGTCTCGTCGGCCCAGACGTGCACCGGAATGCCGGCGTCGTGGGCCTTGTAGACCGGCGCCAGGGCCGTGCCCCAGTCGACGGTGGCGAGCCAGCCGGCGTTGCAGTGGGTGAGCACGTTCACCCGGCTGCCCCGCGCCTTGGCCTCCCAGGCGGCTTCGATCAGCTTCAGCCCGTGGTCGCCGATGGCTTGGTTGATGGCCACGTCCTCGTCGCAAATCTCGGCGGCGCGGCGATAGGCAGCCTCGACCCGGCGCTCCGGCGGCAGTTGCCGGACCAGAGTGGCCATCTCGTCCAGCGCCCAGCGCAGGTTCACGGCCGTGGGCCGGGTCGCGAGCAGGGTCGCGTAGGCCTCGGCGACACCGGCGTCGCTGGCATCGGCGCGAAGCGCCAGGCACATGCCGTAGGCGGCGGTCGCGCCGATCAGGGGCGCGCCGCGAACCGCCATGGTGCGAATGGCCTCCGCCGCCTCCGCGAGGCCGGACAGCCTGAGCGTGGTGAAGACGTGCGGCAGCCGCCGCTGGTCGATGATCTCCACCGACCAGCCGTCGCCGGCGATCCAGATCGTGCGATAGCTGCGGCGTCCGACCTTCACTGCACCCTCCTTGGTGGGGGACCGTTCGCCGGTATGGAGCCGATGGGCTTCGGGCGCAAGAACAGGGCCTGCCGCCGCCCGCCGGGGCCGCGAAAGATCGTTCGGATTGATTTGCGCGCCGGTCGTTGCATCCGCTAGGCTTTACCGAAGAGGGCGATCATTGCATCGGCGCTCATCGGGATCCGGAGGGAAAAAGATGATCGAGGGTTACGCAGACCTGCAAAACGAGTTGTGCGAGATCTTGGGCGGCGACGTGACCGCCGAAGACGTGGATGTCGCCGTCGATGCCCTGGTCAACGAGGAACACGTGACCGCCACCGCCGCCCTTGGCGAGCTGAACACGCTGGCGCAGAGCGAAGAGGGCAAGGCGAAGCTGCGCACGATGCTGGCCGACTGGATCATGCACGAGCGCAAGCGCGAGGATAAGACCAAGGAGAACAACACCAAGGACGCGCTCAACCACCTGCTCGCGGCGCTCAACGCCGAGCGGCGGACGCACACCGAGACGGTCGGCTCCGACCGGCGCGACTGACGACCTACGAGCGGAGGCTCATGGGCACGGGCGTCCCGCTCGTGCCCTGCAGCCGCAAGTTTCGGAGGAAATCATTCCGACCGCGCCTGCTCCAAGAGTTCGCGGCAACGGCTGTCGGCGCCGAGGCCGGTGTCGATCGGCGGCAGCAGGCCGACGATCGGCGTCAGAACCGCGTTGATCACCTTGTCGGCGGTGCTTTCGACGCCGAGGCCGACGGGGTCGGTGAAGATCTCGGGTTTGCCGAAGGTTCCCTGCACGCCGATCGGCGAGCGCAGGCTGAGCAGGCTGAAGTCCTTGGGGTGGGGGACGATTTCGAGGTCCAGCGTTTCCTTGCCGAGGCCGACGCTGCCGTCGGCCCGGATCAGCGTGTCCGCCGTGTCGATGACGAAGTGCTGAACGTCCAGCGTGCCGGCGTCCCCGTCGAACTGCGTCAGGGCGCAGCGGATCGGTACCGGGGCATCCTCGTCGCCCTCGGTCACGACGAGACCGAGAGCCTCCGCGACGTCCAGGCCGAGCAACTCGATCAGGAGGCCGCTGAGTTGGCCGTCGTCCATGGCAAGGAAAATGCTGCCATCGGCGCTGCCGAGCATTTCCGCCAGCGTGTCGCCGCTCATCCCGAGTTCGACGTTGCCGCCGAGCCGTCCCGTCACCGGTACGGACGCCAGCGGAACGTCGCCCACGATCCGCTCCAGGCTCAGCCGGCTGAGATCGATCTTCAGGTCCGTCTGCACCGGCTGCGCCTTCGAGTACAGCGAGACGAAGGCCGTGCCCTGAGCTTCGCCGCGTTCGGCACGAAGCGGCTGCAACCGTAAGGTGCCGTCGTCGAGCGTCAGGTCCGCCGTCAGCCGGTCGAACACGGCGCCAGCCGCTCGAACGTCGACGAGCCGCAGGTCGAGATCCGCGTCGAGTCGGTGCAGCGCCGAGAACGGCAGTTCGCTGTCAGGGAGGACCCGGCCGCCGGTATCTTTTTCCTCGGGCTCCTCGGCCTCGTCCGGCGTCGAGAAGAACGCGGTGACGTCGTCGAGGCGGAACGGCTCCGCCCGCAGCGCACCGCCCAGGTGCGGCCGCTCGCCCGCCGTGATCAGCTCGAGATTGCCCGACAGTTCCGTGGAGCCGAGGCGGGCGTCGAGCTCCGACAAGGACCATACCGTCCCCGCCTCTCCGCGCTGGGCGCTGTCGAGGCGGCCGGAGATGTCAAACGACGGCGTCGGCGCGGCGAAGATGCCGGCGAGAGGATACACCTCCGGCACCTCGTCCCCGTCGATCCTGATCGTCACGTCGACGCCGCGCAGCGCCAACGGCCGGGCGATGGTTCCGGACGCTGTAGTGGAGAGGGCGCCGAGCGAGGCCGTCAGGTCGAGCGGAAAGGCCTCGTCCGTCGCTTCCGTCAGCGCCTGCCAGGTGCCGGCGGTGGCGTCGATCTTCAGCGGCAGACCCTGATATTCGCCGTCGGCGGCCAGGGACATTGCCTCGCCATCGGGCGCGGCAAACGACGCCGTCGCCAGCATTAACCGGACACCGACCCCAGTTTTGAGATTGCGGTGCACGATCTCCACGTCGTCCAGCTTGAGCTTGCGGATCATGGGCAGACTGGCGCGATCGAACCCGCCTGTGTTCTCCTCGCCGCCCTGCGGGAGCGGAAGGTTGCTCTCACCGCTCTCGTTGACGGCGTGGACCACCCTCGCCGCGGAGATCTCGACCAATGGAACGACGATCCGGCCAGCGAGCAGATCGGCGGGTTGGATCCTCACCGTCATCGCGCCCAGCGACAGCATCGGCTCGGCTTCGGCCCACTCCGCATTCGCCAGTCGCACGTCCTGGGCACGGACCTCGACCACGTCCCAGCTGAGATCGACATCGAGCCGGCCGATGGACACCTCCCGGCCTGTGTAGCTCTCGACCGCTTGTTCCACGAAGGAGGCAAGCTCGCCCTGGGTGATGGCGGCCAACGCCTCGTCAGCCCCAGGCGCTTCACCCCGCGCCGTGCCCGAGGCGCCCGGCGCGTCCTCAGCGGCGAAACCGATGGGCGCCGCGCCGGCGAGGCCGATGCTCATGCCGACGGCCATCGACAGCGCCCGGCCTCGGCGCCATGCTCCGCGGCCTCGGACGCACCTCGCTATCGGAACATGCATGCTCGCCCCGCTGCCACCGAAGCCCTCACGATCAGGCAACGGGTGGAGCGGCCGGCGGTTCCTGGATTTCCCCTTGATCCCGCGAGGCTGCGCCGCCGCTGGCAGGCCGCACGTCGATCAGGCGCGCAGGCGCCCGCCGGTCGCGGCTTCCACCGCGGCGATGATCCGCGAGCCGGCGGCCTCGATCTCGGCGTCGGTGAGGGTCTGCTCCTGCGGCTGCAGGACGACGCTGATCGCCAGCGACTTCTTGCCCTCGGGCAGCGCTCCACCGGAGAACACGTCGAAGACGCGAACGTCGCGGATCAGCGCCTTCTCCGCCCCGCGAGCGGCACGGACGATTGCCTCGGCCGGAACCGCAGCGTCGAGGACGAAGGCGAAGTCGCGCTCCACCGGCTGCAGCGCCGCCAGCTTCAGCGGCGGCCGGGCCTTGCCGGCCTGGGGCTTCACCGGCGGCAACGCCGCGAAGAACAGCTCGAAGGCGACGACCGGCGGCTTCGCTCCCATCCGCCGCAGGACCTTCGGGTGGATCTCGCCGAAGACGGCCAGCACCGCCTTGGGGCCGAGGCGGACGACGCCCGAGCGGCCGGGATGGTACCAGCCGGGCGCGGCCGCGGCGTCGATGACGAGCTTCTCGACCGGAACGCCCAGCGCTTCCAGGGCGGCGAAGACGTCGGCCTTGGCGTCGAAAACGTCGACCGGACGCTGCGGCACCGCCCAGTGCCTCGGCGCCGCCCGGCCGCTGCGCACGCCGGCGGCGACCACCGCCTGATCCTCGGGCGCGGCGCCGGCGTACTGCGGCCCCAGCTCGAACAGGGCCGCGTCGGCCTGGCCCCTGTCCTCGTTGCGCCGAGCGGCGTCGATCAGGTTGGGCAGCAGCGACGGCCGCATGACCGACAGATCGACGCTGATGGGGTTGATGAGCACGAGCTCCTCGCCGCCGCCGCCGAACAGGACGGCGCGGTCGGCGGAGAGGAACGAGAACGTCACCGCCTCCATCAGCCCGCGGCCGGCCAGCAGCCGGCGAACCTCCGCCTGTCGCCGCTGCGCGGGTGCGATGGCTGGCTTCGGCAGAGCGCCATCGCGCGGCAGCGGCAGGGTCGGGATCCGGTCGTAGCCGACGATGCGCACGACCTCCTCCACCAGGCACGCCTCGGTGTCGATGTCGTTGCGCCAACTCGGGACGCTCACTCGCCACGGCTGGCCGGCGCCACCCTCCTCGGCGGCAAAGCCCAGGTCGGCGAGGATGCGCCGCGCCTCGCTTGGATCGACCGCGACACCGGCCAGGCCCTCCACCCGATCCGGGCGGAAGGAGACGGGGGCGCGCGGCGCCGGCTCCACACCGGCGACCAACAGGTCCGACGGCTCGCCGCCGCAGACGTCCAGCACCAGGCGCGTCGCGATCTCGATGCCGGCGACGAGGAAGCCCGCGTCGATGCCGCGCTCGAAGCGGTAGCGCGCGTCCGACTGGATGTTGAGCTTGCGCCCGGTGGCCGCGGTGCGGATCGGATCGAAGAGGGCGGACTCGAGGAAAACGTTGGTGGTCTCGCCGGTGCAGCCGCTCCGCTGCCCGCCCATGACCCCGCCCAGCGCCTCGGGTCCGGCGTCGTCGGCGATAACCGTCATCGTCTCGTCGAGCTCGACCTCGCGCCCGTCCAGCGTCGCCAGGCTCTCGCCGGCGCGGCCCAGCCGCACGTGCAGGGAGCCGCGAACCTTGCCGGCGTCGAAGGCGTGCAGCGGCCGGCAGAGGTCCAGCGTCATGTAGTTGGTGATATCGACCAGGGCGGAGATCGGCCGCAGCCCCACGGCCCGCAGCCGGTCCTGCAACCACGCCGGGCTCGGGCCGTTGCGGACGCCGCGGATATAGCGGCCGACGAAGTACGGGCAGGCGTCCGCGGCCTCCGGCGGAAGCGCCAGCGACACGCCGATGGGGCTTGGGAAGGCGCCCGGTACCGCCCGGGTGTCCAGCGGCTGGAGCCGGCCGAGGCCCGCCGCGGCGAGATCGCGGGCGAGGCCGCGCACGCCCAGACAGTCGCCCCGGTTCGGGGTGATGGCGACGTCGATCAGCGGGTCGGCCAGCCCCAGCGCATCGGCGGCCGGCGCGCCGACGCGGGCGTCGGCGGCGAGTTCGATGATGCCCTCGTGCGCGTCCGACAGCCCGACCTCACGCTCGGACAGCAGCATCCCGTGGCTTTCGACGCCGCGGATGGCAGCCGCCTTCAGGGTGACGCCGAGGCCGGGGATCCGTGCGCCCGGCGCGGCGAACACGCCCTTCATCCCGGCGCGGCCGTTGGGCGCGCCGCAGACGACCTGCACCCGGTCGCGGCCCGTCTCCACCGTGCAGACCCGCAGCTTGTCGGCGTTGGGGTGCTGCTCGGCCGCAAGCACCTCGGCGACGACGAAATCGCGCAAGGCCGCGCCGCGGTCGACGACGGCCTCGACCTCGTGGCCGATCATGGTCAGGCTCTTGGCGATCACGTCGGCGGACGCCTCGGTGTCCAGGTGGGTCTTGAGCCAGCCGAGGGTGAGCTTCACGGCGTCGTCCCCGCGATCAGCGAGGGAACGTCGAGGGCGGCGAAGCCGTAGTGGCGCAGCCAGCGCAGGTCCGACTCGTAGAACGTCCTGAGGTCGGGGATGCCGTACTTCAGCATGGCGATCCGCTCTAGGCCCATGCCGAAGGCAAAGCCCTGGTAGCGCTGCGGGTCGATGCCGCAGTTGGCCAGCACCTTGGGGTGGACCATGCCGCAGCCCAGGATCTCCAGCCAGTCGTCGCCGTGGCCGATGCGGAGCGTCCCGCCGGCGCGGGTGCAGCCGATATCGACCTCCGCCGACGGCTCCGTGAACGGGAAGTAGCTGGCGCGAAAGCGTACCGGCAGGTCGTCGATGCCGAAGTAGGCGCGGCAGAATTCGATCAGGCAGCCCTTCAGGTGGCCCATGTGCGTCGTCTCGTCGACGACCAGCCCCTCCACCTGATGGAACATCGGCGAGTGGGTCGCGTCCGAATCGCAGCGGTAGGTCCGCCCCGGGGCGATGATCCTGAGCGGCGGCTTCGCCTGCAGCATGGTGCGAATCTGCACCGGAGAGGTGTGGGTGCGCAGGACCCGGCGCGGGGCGCCGGTCCCTTCGGCCGCCTGTCCGGGCAGGTAGAAGGTGTCCATCTCCTGGCGCGCCGGATGCTCCGGCGGGATGTTCAGCGCGGTGAAGTTGTACCAGTCGCCCTCGATGTCCGGCCCCTCGGCGACGACGAAGCCCATCTCGCCGAGGATGGCGATCACCTCGTCGATGGTCTGGCTGACGGGATGGATCGAGCCCTTCGCCTCCGGCCGGGCCGGCAGGGTGACGTCGACGCGCTCGTCCATGAGCCGCGCGTCGAGAGCGGCATCGACGAGAGCGCTCTTGCGGCCGTCGATGGCGGCGGCGACCTCGGACTTGACCGCGTTCAGCGCCGCACCGGCGACCCGACGGGCTTCCGGGTCCATGCCGGCGAGGCTGCGCATCATCTGGGTGATGCGGCCCTTCTTGCCGAGCTCGGCAATCCGCAGGGTCTCCAGCGCATCGGCACTGCCCGCGGCTTCGACCGCCGCCAGCACGGCGTCGCGCACGGACTCCAGGTCGTGCTCGTCAAGCTGCTGCATGGATCCGTCGCCGGTGGAAGCCGCGCCGAAGCCGCCCGCCGCTACTCGCGTGCCTTAAGGCCGGGCCGGCGTTGCCGCTGAAGGTTCAGGCCGCGGCCAGCGCCCCCTGGGCGTGGTCGACCAGGGCCTTGAACCCCTCGGGCTCGCGAACGGCCAGATCGGCCAGGATCTTGCGGTCCAGGTCGATGCCGGCCTTGCCCAGCCCGTCGATGAACTGCGCGTAGGTCATGCCGTTCTCGCGGGCGGCGGCGTTGATCCGCTGGATCCACAGCCGGCGGAACGACCGCTTGCGGTTACGCCGGTCGCGATAGGCATACTGCAGGCCCTTTTCGACCCGCTCCAGGGCAATGCGGTACGACTTCGAGCTTCGCCCGCGATAGCCCTTGGCGAGGTCGAGAACCTTCTTGTGCCGGGCGTGCGACGTCACGCCCCGTTTCACGCGCGCCATGCTTGGTGATCCTTACAGGTGGGGCAGGCAGGCCTTGATGATCTTGGCGTCGCAGTTGGCCAGGACCATCGTGCCGCGCGCCTTCCGCTTCATCTTCTGCGACCGCTTGCGCAGGTTGTGCTGCTTGTAGGCGACGTTGGCGCGCACCTTCCCGCTCGCGGTGAGGCGGAAGCGCTTCTTCGCCGCCGACTTCGTCTTCAGCTTGGGCATGTCGCCGTCCTTCGCTCGAAATCCGTGCTGCCAGCGGCACGTGAGCCGGTGTTGTAACCGAGGCGAGTGGCGGAAGCCATAGGCGCGCCTGACCGCCCGACCGGCGGCCGAGGCAAGCCACGGCTTATACGATCCGGCGCGGCGCGATGCAAGGGCGCGCATGCCCCGAGCATGCGCCGAATACGCCTCGGGCGCCCCTGCAGGGCGGCCGTGCCCAGCCGCAGCCGTCACGAGCGGCAGCCGTTAGCCGCCGGCGAGGAACGCAAGCACGGCTCCAACGTTACGGTCTCATGACACTTCAATGACAGATTGAAGGCGTACGTCGGTGCCGTCCGCCGCGCCTGAAGGCGGGCGCGCCGGACCAGCCGCGAAAGCCGAGCAGCGTACCCGCAGCCACCCGCGGGCTCGCCGTGCAGCATAAGAGGATCAGCGGATGCTTAGAGCCGAGAACTCCTTTTTCCTTCTGAGCACCAAAGAGTCGCGCGCCTTGATAGCGTGCTTCTTCGCGGCCGACGTATGTCTCGCGGCTGCATACCTGTTCCTCTTCCTCTACGGAAATCCTATCGGCAACGACCAGCCCGGCATGTTCGACCTGGGCGGGGAAGGAAATGTTCCTGCCTGGTACTCGGCGACGAAGCTTTTCGTCGTGGCCCTGTGCATCTACTTCTATGGCCGCTTCGTCGTCCTCAGGGACAAGGTGGCGGGCCTGCTGATCCTCGCTGGCGCGCTCCTCTTCGTCTTTCTGTCGTTGGACGAAGGGGGCCAGCTCCATGAGCGCTTCGGAGATCGCCTGACCCGGGTCGCCGCCGGAGGCCGCGAAGAGACCGCGTTCGAAGTCACCGGGCTGTGGATGATGTTCTTCGGTCCGCCGCTTTTCCTCGCCCTGGTCGGGAGCATCGTCTTCCTGCGCCGGCGGCTGGCCATCCCCTACGGGATCTTCGCCAAGGCGCTGGCGGGTGCGGTGATCTTCGTCACCGCCGCCGCGCCCGGCGACATCCTGGTGAACTACCTCAGCGGCAACGCCCTCGTCGTCCAGACGGGCGTCGAGGAGTTCGGTGAGATGGTCGGGGTCACCCTGATCCTGTGGGCGACCATGACGCTTCTGGCGCGGCAGCAGCCCGTCGTCCTCGGCAAAGTCTCACCGGCGCAGGAGAGAGCGACGGAGTGGGCGTCGCCGGCCCAGCATCGGCCCGTCTTGGGTGGCGGCGTGGCCGCGCCGGCTGCGGCGCAGGCCCACCGGCAGTCCTCGTAGCTCAGTCGTCACAAGAAATCCTGAACCCACCGCCGGCAGCCGCCGGCGGCGGTTCGCGCCTTGGCGCGCGCGGCGGCACCGATTCCCGCGCCGACGATCCCCGTCGCCGTCAGCCACGGCAGCGTCCGCGGCGGCAACGGCGCCCAATGCCGGCGGCGCAATCGGGGGTTTTTGTGACGGTGAGATGACGCTACAATGACAGTATAATGACGGTGGAAGCGCGTCCAACCGAGCGGCGGGGATCGCGCGACGAAACGGCTGGAATGGCGAATACGCCAAAAGACCTACCCAGCCTTTCGCAGTGGAAGAGGATAGCGTTTCATGGCTGCCAGAGAAAATTCCTTCTCGCTGATCAGCATGAACCAGGCGCGGGGATTGGTTGCGTGCATGCTCTCGGCCGATGTCGCACTTGCGCTGCTCTACCTGTTTCTCTTCCTGCAGGGAAACCCGATAGGCAACGACCGCCCGGGCATGTTCGACATGGACGGCGAGGGCAACATCCCTTCTTGGTATTCCTCCATCAAGCTCCTTGCCGTGGCGCTGTGTGCCTACTTCTACGGCCGCCTGGTCCTGCATAAGGACAAGTGGGCCGGCGCGCTGGTGCTCGTGGGCGCCGCTCTCTTCGCCTACCTCTCCATGGACGAGGGCGCGACGCTTCACGAGAAGATTGGCGCCCGCTTCGACATGCTGCTCAGCGGCGGGGCGGGGGGAGTGAAGCCGGTCTTCGAGACGACCGGCGTGTGGATGCTCTTTCTCGGCCCGCCCCTGTTCCTCGCCCTGGTCGGCGGCGTCTTCTACCTGCGTAAGCGCCTGTCGATCCCCGCCGGCGTCTTTGCCAAGGCCGTGGCCGGCATCCTCCTCTTCGTGATCGCCGCGGCACCGGGCGACATCCTCGTCAACTACTTTACCGGCGACGCCTTGGTCATCCAGACCGCCGTCGAGGAACTCAGCGAGATGGTTGGGGTGACCCTGGTCCTGTGGGCGGCCATGAGCCTCTTGGCCCTCCAGGAGCCGATCGTGGTCGGCCGGGCGCTGGCGTTCGGGGTCCCGCGGGCGACGGCGGAGCGGGACCCCGCTCCTCTGGATGAGCCGGTCGTTCGCGGCGGCGGCGCCGCGATCCCGATGCCGGCGCGGGCCCACCGCCAGCCGTCGTAGGGGATCTCGCCGTCAGGCGCCGGCACGGGAACGCCCTGCGGCCGGCGTCGACCTTTTCCAACCGGCCGCGGACACTGGGCGCCGGAGCGCCGGAGACTGGGGCCCGGCGCCGACACGGCGACATGACGATGAGGGCAGGGCGGCGCCAAGCGGTGCCGCCACGCCTTCACACGTCAGCGCGGGGCGAGGACCATCACCATCTGCCGGCCTTCGAGCTTGGGATGCTGCTCGACCTTGGCCCGCTCCTCCAGCTCGTCCCGGACGCGATGGAGAACCTTCATGCCCAAGTCCTGATGCACCATCTCGCGCCCACGGAAGCGGATCGTCACCTTGATCTTGTCACCGTCATCGAGGAACCGATGCATGTTGCGCATCTTCACCTGGTAATCGTGCTCATCGATGCCAGGGCGCATCTTGATTTCTTTGACCTCGATGATCTTTTGCTTCTTGCGCGCCTCGCTCTTCTTTTTCTGTGCCTCGTACTTGAACTTGCCGTAGTCGAGGATCTTGCACACCGGCGGATCGGCGGCCGGGGCCACCTCGACCAGGTCGAGGCCGGCGACCTCGGCGGCACGCAGCGCCTCTCCGATCGGCAGCACCCCGAGCTGGCCGCCGTCCGGATCGACCACCCGAACCAAGGCAACGCTGATTTCATCGTTTACGCGCGGCCCGTCGCGGCTCGGCGACGGGGGATAAGGTGCTCTCGCTATCGATGGTACTCCCTGATGACGGCCGCCGGCCCGCACCGGCCCAGGCCTGGTTGATGCTCACGATCTAGGGATGATCCCGGCGTCGCGGGCAGGCCGGCGTACGCGCCATCAGGGGCACGTTCAGGCGCCCCTGCGGCCACGCCGGCCGAAGGCGGCTCCAGGATCATGAAGGGGATTGGTCGAAGGTGCCGCGCGAGGCGCAGACCCTGCGGCCCGGGTGCGCGGGCAAGGCCACGGCGCATCGCCGCACGCCCGCTGGTGGCGGGCCCGCGCAAGCGACGACCGGAGCGCTCAGCATGGAATGCCGAGACGGCTCAAGCGTCCGCCGGCCGACCGCGCCCGTAGCCCACGGGGACAGCCGCTCCAGCAATGAGGGTCCAATAGCACGACTTGCGAATGTCCCGGTCACGCGATGCCCGGTTGGCCCGGTGTCACCGCCGAACTCACCCTGCGGCAAGAGGCCCCGCCGCTTCAGTCGCCAGTCTAGCCGCGGCCACGTCGAGAGCAAGTATTTCCTGACGCTTGTCGCCAAGCCGCCGGATGGCCACGGTCTGATCGACTTGCTCGCGCGCGCCGACGACTAGAAGGACGGGCACCTTGGCCAGGCTGTGTTCGCGCACCTTGTAGCCGATCTTTTCGTTCCGCAGGTCGAGCCGGCAGCGCAGCCCGGCGGCTGCGAGCCGCTCGTGCACGAGCCTCGCATAGCCGTCCGCGTCCTTGGTGATGGTGGCGACGACCGCCTGCACCGGCGCCAGCCACATCGGCATCCGGCCGGCATGGTGCTCGATGAGGATGCCGACAAAGCGCTCGAACGAGCCGAGGATCGCCCGGTGCAGCATCACCGGCCGGTGCTTCTCGCCGTCCTCGCCGACGTAAGCCGCGTCGAGGCGTTCGGGCAGGACGAAGTCCACCTGCAGCGTGCCGAGCTGCCACTCCCGGCCAATGGCGTCGCGCAGGACGAACTCGAGCTTGGGCCCGTAGAACGCGCCCTCGCCGGGGTTCAGCACCGTCTCCAGGCCCGCCGCCGCCGTCGCCGCCTGCAGCGCGCCTTCGGCTTTGTCCCAGGTCTCGTCACTGCCGGCGCGCTTCTCCGGCCGGTCGGAGAACTTCACGGTGATGTCGGTGAAGCCCAGGTCGCGGTAGACGACCCCGAGCAGGTCGCAGAAGGTCGTCGTTTCCGAGGTGATCTGGTCCTCGGTGCAGAAGATGTGGGCGTCGTCCTGGACGAAGGCGCGCACCCGCATCAGCCCGTGCAGCGCGCCCGAGGGCTCGTTGCGCTGGCAGGAGCCGAACTCGGCCATGCGCAGCGGCAGGTCGCGGTAGCTCTTGATCCCCTGGCGGAAGATCTGGACGTGGCCCGGGCAGTTCATTGGCTTCAGCGCCAGCACCTTGTCCTCGGCCTCGACCGTAAACATGTGCTCGCGGAACTTCTCCCAGTGCCCCGAGCGCTCCCATAGCGAGCGGTCGACGAGCTGTGGGGTGTTGACCTCGACGTAGCCGGCGCGCTCCAGGCGGGCACGCATGTAGCCCTGCAGGGTGCGGTAGAGGGTCCAGCCGTCCGGGTGCCAGAACACCGCGCCCGCCGCCTCCTCCTGGAAATGGTAGAGCCCCATCTCTCGGCCGAGGCGGCGATGGTCGCGCCGCTCGGCCTCGGCCAGCATCGTCAGGTAGCCGTCGAGCTGATCCTGGCTGGCCCAGGCGGTGCCATAGATCCGCTGCAGCATGGCGTTGCGGGAGTCGCCGCGCCAGTAGGCGCCGGCGAGCTTGGTCAGCTTGAACGCCTTGCCGAGCCGACCGGTGGACGGCAGGTGCGGGCCGCGGCAGAGGTCGAGCCAGCTCCCCTGGCGATAGACGCTGACCGGCTCTCCCTGCGGGATTTCGGCGATGATCTCGGCCTTGTAGTGCTCGCCCATCGCCTCGAAGTGGGCGACGGCGGCGTCGCGTTCCCACACCTCGCGGACGATCGGCTCGTCGCGCTCGACGATCTCGCGCATCCGCGCCTCGATACGCTCCAGGTCTTCCGGGGCGAACGGCTCGGCGCGGGCGAAGTCGTAGTAGAAGCCGTTCTCGATCGCCGGGCCGATGGTGACCTGGGTGCCGGGGTAAAGCTCCTGCACCGCCTCGGCCATCACGTGCGCCGCGTCGTGGCGCAACAGCTCCAGGGCGTCGGGGTCGCGCGCGGTCATGATGGCGACCTGGGCGTCACGGTCGATGACGGCGGCAAGGTCGCGCAGCTCGCCGTTCACCCGAACCGCCAGCGCCGCTTTCGCGAGCCCCGGGCCGATGTCGGCGGCGATCTCGGCGCCGGTGGGCGCGTGGTCGAAGTCACGGACGCTCCCGTCCGGAAGCGTGATCCGCACCGGGTGGGCCGCTGGCACGCCCGCGGGCGCAATGACGGCGGTGGTGGCTTGCTCGCGGTCGTTCACCGGGCTGAGGTCATCCGTAGTTGTCGGGGTTGGCGTTCCGGCAATCTAGGAGCGTGCGGCGGCGAGTCAAGCGCGGTCGCTGGCCCATGACTGGCCCCCGAGCGGCCCCGGGCGGTCCACGGTGGCCGGTCGGCGGCCGCGGTGCTACCGTTCGCGGCGCAAGCTCATCGTCGAGGAGCCGATCGTGACCGACGCCGCCGGCCCGAAGCCCGACTTCCTCCGCCGCGAGGACGGCGCGACCATCGCCTACCATCGCAGCCCCGGCAATGAACCCGACGCCGGTGCCGGCGTCGTCTTCCTCACCGGCTACAAGTCGGACATGACCGGCGGCAAGGCGCTGCGGCTGGAAGCGTTCTGCCGGGACCAGGGCCGCGCCTTCGTCCGCTTCGACTATCTTGGCCACGGCGCCTCGTCGGGGAGCTTCGTCGACGGCACCATCGGCCGCTGGGCGGACGACGCGGTCGCGGTGATCGACGCGCTGACGGACGGGCCGCAGGTGCTGGTCGGATCGAGCCTCGGCGGCTGGATCATGCTGCTCGCGGCACTCCGCCGGCCGGAGCGGATCGCCGGCCTCGTCGGGATCGCCGCCGCCCCGGACTTCACCGAGGACCTGATCGTGCCGGCGCTCGGGGCCGACGACCGGGCGACGCTGGAGCGCGACGGGGTGCTGCAGATGTACAGCCCGTACGACTCGGAGCCGACGCCGGTCACGAAGCTGATCCTCGAGGAGGGGCGGAGCCAGCTGGTGCTCCGCTCGGAGATCGCGCTGGACTGCCCGGTGCGGCTGATCCACGGCATGGAGGACCCGGACGTGCCGTGGCGCACGGCGCTGCGCCTGGCCGAGCGGCTGCGCTCTGCGGACGTGGAGGTGACGCTGGTGAAGTCGGGCGAGCACCGGCTGTCCGAGCCGCACGACCTTGATCGCCTATGCGCGGTGCTCGCCGGCCTGCTCGACCGGCTCCGCGCTCCCCGAACCTGAGCCCGAACCGGCACCGGCACCGGCGGCACGGCGGGCGAAGGGCTCGACGAACTCCAGCGGCATCGGGAACAGGATCAGCGAGGTGCGGTCGGAGGCGAGGCCCTGCATCGTCGTGAGGTAGCGCAGGTGCAGCGCCTGCGGCTGGGTGGAGAGGATCTCGGCGGCCTCGCGGAAACGCTGCGCCGCCTGCAGCTCGCCCTCGGCGTCGATGACCTTGGCGCGCCTGCCGCGCTCGGCCTCCGCCTGGCGGGCGATGGCGCGGATCATGCTCTCGTCCAGGTCGACCTTCTTGATCTCGACGTTGGACACTTTGATGCCCCAGGCCTCGGTCTGCTCGTCGAGGATCCGCTGGATGTCGACGTTCAGCTTCTCGCGCTCGGCCAGCATCTCGTCGAGCTCGTGCTGGCCCAGAACCGAGCGGAGCGTCGTCTGCGCCAGCTGGCTGGTCGCCGCTTCGTAGTTCTCGACCTGGATCACCGCGTGCTCGGGCTTGATCACTCGGTAGTAGACGACGGCGTTGACGCGGACCGAGACGTTGTCGCGGGAGATGACGTCCTGCTGCGGCACGTCGAGGACGCGGGTGCGCAGGTCGATCCGCACCATCTGCTGGATGACCGGAAAGATCAGGATCAGGCCCGGCCCCTTTACCTTCCAGAACCGGCCGAGGAGGAAGACGACGGCGCGCTCGTACTCGCGCAGGACCTTGACGGAAATGATGAGAAGGAAGACCAGGATGAAGACCGGGACGATCCAGGCCTGATCGAAGAGGGACGGCATCGCTATCGCTCCTTGTGCTTGGCTTCCGCGTGGCGGCCCGCGGGCTCGACGACGAGGGTGAGGCCGTCCACCTCGTCCACCCGGACCTGCTGCCCCGGCGCCAACGCCCGCCGCGACCTGGCCCGCCAGACCTCGCCGTGGACCCGCACCGAGCCCTCGTGCCCGGCCCAGCTCAGAACCGGCCCGACCGAGCCGACCATCCCTTCGGACCCGGAGACGACCGCGCGACGCCGGGCGCGGACGGCCAACGTGAGCACGGTGGTGAAGAGGAGGCCGCTCGCCGCCGCGACACCGGCGATCAGGCCCCAGGCGATGGTGAAGCCTGGAACATCGCCCTCCATCAGCATGATCGAGCCGAAGACCAGAGCGGCAATGCCGGCAAGCCCGAGAATGCCGAAGCTCGGCACGAACGCTTCTGCCGCCAGCATGGCGACGCCCAGGAGCGCGAGCGCGACGCCGGCGTAGTTCACCGGCAGAACCTGGAAGGCGTAGAGAGCGAGCAGCAGGCAGATGGCGCCGATGACGCCCGGCCCGACCAGGCCGGGGCTGTAGAACTCGAACAGGATCCCGTAGACGCCGACCAACATCAGGATGTAGGCGACGTTGGGATTGGTGATGATTGCGAGCAGCTTGGTCCGCCAGTCGGGCTCCAGCTCGACGATGGCGAGGTCCCTGCTTTGGATGGTCGCCGGCCGGCCGGCGACGGCGACGCTGCGGCCGTCGATCTGGCGCAGCAGGTCGGGGACGTCGGCCGCGATGACGTCGATCACGCCCTGCGCAAGCGCGTCCTCAGCGGACAGGCTCGCGGCCTCGCTCACCGCCTTCTCCGCCCACTCGACGTTGCGCTCGCGCAGCTGCGCCAGGCTGCGGATGTAGGCGATGGCGTCGCTGCGCGCCTTCTCGCCGATCCCGGGGGCCGGCGGCTGCTGCTCAGCCTTTTCGCCGTCGGCCGGCCGGCCCTCCGCCGGCGGCTGGCCGCCTTCTGGCGGCGCACCGGGTGCGCCGATCTGGACCGGCGTCGCCGCGCCCAGGTTGGTGCCGGGCGCCATGGCGGCGACGTGGCTGGCGTAGGTGATGTACGTCCCGGCGCTGGCCGCGCGCGCGCCGCTCGGCGCCACGTAGGCCACGACGGGAAGCGGCGCCGACAGGATGGCGCGGACGATGTCACGCATCGCCGTGTCCAGCCCGCCGGGCGTGTCGATGCGCAGCACGACGAGGCCCGCGCCCTGCTCCGCCGCCTGCTCCAGCCCGCGGATCACGTAGTCGCTGGTCGCGGGTCCGATGGCGCCGTCGATCGGCAGGATGAGGGCCTTCGCCGGCGCGGCCGCATCCTGTCCCGCGGACAGCAGCGAGGCAGCGATCAGCCAGGCCAAGCCGAAGACGAAGGCGAGGCGGTGCAGGCAGCGGGACGACATCGCTCATCCACCGGACGCGTCGCGATCCCTGTTATCGCACAGGCCGGCCGGGCGGGCTACGCCAACCGGGTCTTCGACAGCCGGTCGGCGGCGCGGGTCGTCTGCGGCAGGCGGAACGAGGTCGTGCAGGCAAGGACGAGGGAAATCGCTGTGGGCAGCGAGACCCGGTGGCCGATGGAGACGTAGATCGGCCGCACGCCCGCGCGGGTCCTCAGCGCCGCGCCGATGACCTCGCCCTTGTCCATCAGCGGCGACCAGTCGCCTTTCGCCGGCCCGGGCTCCTCGTAGGTCCCGATCAGGACGGACTTGGCGACGCCCACCGACGGCGCATCCAGGAACAGCCCCAGGTGGGCGGCGAAGCCGAGCCGGCGCGGATGCGCCAGGCCCTGGCCGTCGCAGAGCAGCACGTCCGGACGAGCGGACAACCGCTCCAGCGCGGCGATGGCCGCCGGCGCTTCGCGGAAGGTGAGCAGGCCGGGAACGTAGGGAAATTCGACGGCGACCTCGACGGCCGCCTGTTCAACGACGGAAAGATCGGGGAAGGAGAGTACGACGACGGCGGCGCGAGCGATGCCGCTGCGGCCGCGGCGGTCGTAGGCGACATCGACGCCCGCGACCAGGCGCACCTCACCCAGACGATCCTCGCGGACGACGCCGCCGGCGATGCGGCTCTGCAGGTCGATCGCCTCGCGGACGCTCAGCGACCAGCCGTGCAGCGGCTCCGGCCTCATGGAGCAAAGCGGGAAGAGCCGCCGGGACCGCCCTTTCCGCGGCCTTCTCTCGCGGAGGTCGCGGCGAGGGAGAGGAAGGGTAGCAGCCTAATGGCCGCCCTTCTCGTAGGCGTCGAGCGCCGCGAGCATGGCCTCGGCAGCGCGAAGCTCACGCTCGGCACCGAGGCGAACCCCAGGGGTGTCCGCCGCCATCAGCGCGTCGTGGGCCAGCTTCAGCCGGTCCTCGGCCGCGTCGCGGGTGATCTGCTTGACCGGGATCGCCTCCTCGGCCAGCACCGTGCAGCGCTCGGTGGTGACCTCGGCGAAGCCCTGCTCGACGAAGATCTGGTCGCGGATCTTCAGGTTCTGCTCGCGAATCTCGATCGTCCCGGGCCTGAGCGTCGAGAGCATGGGCGAGTGCCCGGGCAGGACGCCGAAGTTGCCGGCCTCCCCCGGGATGACGACCATCTCCGCCGGCTGCGACAGCATCATCCGCCCCGGCGTCACGATCTCGAAGACGAAGGTGTCCGCCATGGCCTACCTCCGCCCGGCTCAGGCCGCTTCCGCGGCGAGGCGCTTGGCCTTGGCCACCGCCTCTTCGATGGTGCCGACCATGTAGAAGGCCGCCTCGGGCAGGTGGTCGTATTCGCCGTCGACGATGGCCTTGAAGCCCTTGATGGTGTCCTCGAGGTTGACGAACACGCCCGGCGTGCCGGTGAAGACCTCGGCCACGTGGAACGGCTGGCTGAGGAAGCGCTGGATCTTCCGCGCCCGAGAGACCGTCAGCTTGTCCTCTTCCGAAAGCTCGTCCATGCCGAGGATGGCGATGATGTCCTGCAGCGACTTGTAGGTCTGCAGGATCCGCTGCACCTCGCGGGCGACCGTGTAGTGGGTCTCGCCGACGACGCGAGCGTCGAGCACCCGGGAGGTCGAGTCCAGCGGGTCGACGGCGGGGTAGATGCCGAGCTCGGCGATCGAGCGGCTGAGCACCGAGGTCGCGTCCAGATGGGCGAAGGCCGTCGCCGGCGCCGGGTCGGTCAGGTCGTCGGCCGGCACGTAGATGGCCTGCACCGAGGTGATCGAGCCCTTCTTGGTCGAGGTGATCCGCTCCTGCAGGGCGCCCATGTCGGTCGACAGCGTCGGCTGATAGCCCACGGCCGAGGGGATGCGGCCGAGCAGCGCCGAAACCTCGGAGCCCGCCTGGGTGAAGCGGAAGATGTTGTCGACGAAGAACAGCACGTCCTGGCCTTCCTCGTCGCGGAAGTACTCGGCGAGCGTCAGGCCGGTGAGGCCCACCCGGGCGCGCGCACCCGGCGGCTCGTTCATCTGGCCGTAGACGAGCGCCGCCTTCGAGCCGGAGCCGCCGACCTGGATGACGCCCGACTCCATCATCTCGTGATAGAGGTCGTTGCCCTCGCGGGTGCGCTCGCCGACGCCGGCGAACACCGAGTAGCCGCCGTGCGCCTTGGCGATGTTGTTGATCAGCTCCATGATGATGACGGTCTTGCCGACGCCGGCGCCGCCGAACAGGCCGACCTTGCCGCCTTTCGGGTACGGCTCGATCAGGTCGATGACCTTGATCCCGGTCACCAGGATCTCCGTCTCGGTCGACTGGTCGAGGAAGGTCGGCGCCGCCCGGTGGATCGGGTACTTGATCTTGGTCTCCAGCGGCCCGCGCTCGTCCACCGGCTCGCCGACGACGTTGACGATGCGCCCGAGCGTCTCGGGCCCGACCGGGACCGAGATCGGCTGGCCGGTGTCGATCACCTCCTGGCCGCGGACCAGGCCGTCGGTGGAGTCCATCGCGACGGTGCGCACAGTGGCCTCCCCCAGCTCCTGCGCCACCTCGAGAACCAGGGTCTTGCCCTCGTGCTGCAGGTGGAGGGCATTGAGGATTTGCGGCAGCTCCCCCTCGAAACGAACGTCGACCACCGCGCCCAGGACCTGGGTTATCGTGCCGATGGCGTTCTTGCTCATTGCCAATGCTCCTCTGGCGATGGCGGCCTGTTATGCATGAGGCCTTGACGGGCTCACAGCGCCTCGGCGCCGGAGATGATCTCGATCAGCTCGGTCGTAATCGCCGCCTGCCGCGTCCGGTTGTACTTCAGCCGAAGCTTATCGATCATGTCGGCGGCGTTGTTGGTGGCGTTGTCCATGGCGGTCATCCGCGCCCCCTGCTCCGAGGCGTAGCTCTCCAGCAGGGAGCGGAAGATCTGCATCGACAGGTTGGCCGGCAGCAGCGCGCCGAGAAGCTGGTCTTCGGCCGGTTCGAGCTCGTACTCGGCGTCGCCGCCCACCGCCTTCTCCGCACCCGCCGCCTTCAGCTCCTCCACCGGGAAGGGGATGATCTGCTTGTAGGTGACGACCTGCGAGATGGCCGACCTGAAGGTGTTGTAGATCAGGTAGCAGGTGTCGAACTCGCCTGCCTCGAACATGTTGCGCAGGCGCTTGGCGATGTCGCGCGCCGGCCCGAACTCGGCGCCGTTGCGAGTGACGTTTTCCGTGGTGTCCACGATCAGCCCGGCGTGGTCCCGGCGGAGGCCGTCGCGACCCTTGCGGCCGACGCAGAGCACCTTCACCTGCTTCCCCTCGCCGGTCAGCGCGGTGATGCGCCGGCGCGTCTCGCGAACGATGTTGCTGTTGAAGCCGCCGCAGAGGCCGCGGTCGCCGGTGACGGCGACGAGCAGGACGCTGTTGTTCGTCGGGTTGCCGGCGAGCAGCTTGGGCGCGGCCTCCAGCGAGGACATGCTGGCGACGAGCTGCGCCAGCATCCGCTCCATCCGCTCGCCATAGGGCCGGCCCTCCTCGGCGGCGGCCTGCGCCCGCTTCAGCTTGGACGCGGCCACCATCTTCATGGCGGAGGTGATCTTCTGCGTCGACTGGACGCTGGCGATCCGGTTTCTGAGATCCTTGAGGCTCGGCATCAGACGCTGTTCCCCTGCTTGCCGTCTGCGACAGCGTCCGCCGCTTAAGAGAAGCTTTTGGCGAAGCGATCGAGGAACGCGGTGAGCTTCTTGTCGAGATCCTCGGTCAGGTCCTTCTCGGTGCGGATGGCATCGAGAATTTCGGACCCGTTGGCGCGGATGTTGCCGAGGAGCGAGGACTCGAACCGGCCGACGTCGGAGACCGGGATCTTGTCGAGATAGCCCCGCACGCCGCAGAAGATGGCGACGACCTGCTCCTCCACCGGGTACGGCTTGAACTGCGGCTGCTTGAGCAGCTCCGTCAGCCGCTCGCCGCGGGCGAGCAGCCGCTTCGTCGAGGCGTCCAGGTCGGAGGCGAACTGGGCGAACGCCGCCATCTCGCGGTACTGCGCCAACTCCAGCTTGATGCTGCCGGCGACCTTCTTCATCGCCTTGATCTGCGCCGCGGAACCGACGCGGCTGACCGAGATGCCTACGTTCACCGCCGGGCGGATGCCCTTATAGAACAGCTCAGTCTCAAGGAAGATCTGGCCGTCGGTGATGGAAATGACGTTGGTCGGGATGTACGCCGAGACGTCGCCCGACTGCGTCTCGATGACCGGCAGCGCCGTCAGCGAGCCGGAGCCGTTGTCCTTGTTCAGCTTTGCCGCCCGCTCCAGCAGGCGCGAGTGCAGATAGAACACGTCGCCGGGGTACGCTTCGCGGCCCGGCGGGCGGCGCAGCAGCAGCGACATCTGCCGATAGGCGACGGCCTGCTTGGACAGGTCGTCGTAGAAGATCACGGCATGCATGCCGTTGTCGCGGAAGTACTCGCCGATGGCGCAGCCGGCGTAGGGCGCCAGGTATTGCAGCGGCGCCGCCTCGGACGCGGTCGCGGCGACGACGACGGTGTAGTCGAACGCGTCGTAGTCCTGCAGCACCTTGACGAACTGGGCGACAGAGGAGCGCTTCTGGCCGATGGCGACGTAGATGCAGTAGAGCTTCTCGGACTCGCTCTTGGCGTTGTCGTTGACGACCTTCTGGTTGAGGATCGTGTCCAGGATGATCGCGGTCTTGCCGGTCTGCCGGTCGCCGATGACCAGCTCGCGCTGGCCGCGGCCGATGGGGATCAGGCTGTCGATGGCCTTCAGCCCGGTCTGCACCGGCTCGTGCACCGATTGCCGCGGAATGATGCCGGGCGCCTTGACGTCGGCGACGCGGCGCTCGGTGGTCTGGATCGCGCCCTTGCCGTCGATGGGATCGCCGACGGCGTTGACGACCCGGCCCAGCAGCGCTTTGCCCACGGGCACGTCGACGATGGCGCCGGTGCGCTTGACGACGTCGCCCTCCCGGATCATCCGGTCGTCGCCGAACAGCACGACGCCGACGTTGTCCTCTTCGAGGTTCAGCGCCATGCCGCGGGTGCCGTCCGGGAACTCCACCATCTCGCCGGCCTGGACCTTGTCGAGGCCATGGACGCGGGCGATGCCGTCACCGACGGAGAGGACGGTTCCGACCTCGGCGACTTCCGCCTCCGTGCCGAAGTTTGCGATTTGCTGCTTCAGAATGGCGGAAATTTCCGCGGCGCGGATTTCCATTATCCGATCCCCTTCATGGCAAGGCTCAACCGTTTCAGCTTGGTGCTGAGGGAGAAGTCGATCATCCGCGAGCCGACCTTGACGACCAGCCCGCCGAGAAGCTGCGGATCGACCCGCGTCGACAGGGCGACCTCGGTGCCGACCGCCTTCTTGAGGATCGCTTCGACCGCGCCCAGTTGCTCCGGCGACAGCGTCTGCGCGGCGACCACCTCGGCGACCGTCTCGCCGCGCCGGTCGGCCATCATCTCCTGGTAGGCGCCCATCATCGCCGGCAGGGCGAACAGCCGCCGGTTGGAGGCGACGAGGCCGACGAACTTCTGCACCAGCGGGCCGATGCCCACGGCCTGAAGCACAGCGGTCATGCCGCGTTGCTGGTCGTCTCGGGAAATGACGGGGGAGCGGATCAGCCGCCGCAGGTCCTCGCTGCCCTCGATCATGCTCGCCAGCCGCCGCAACTCGTCGGCGACGGTGTCGAGCGCTTTGTCCCCCTCGGCCAACTCGAACAGAGCGGCCGCATAGCGTTGGGCAAGGCCGGAGGAGCCTTTGGTCGTGGTTGTCACCCGGGAGCGCCCTCGTTCTTGTTTTATTGTCGGGCCGCAAAGTGCACCGGCCCGCAACCGCGTCGCGCGAACCCGCCGGGGTCCAGCGCGCCTGTTCTGTAACACACTCGTTTTGCCCTTGCAACCGCACTTCCCGGCGACGAGCAGCGCCGAAACCCTAGGAAATCCTTGGTCCTCGGCGGCGCCGGGCAACGCTGTGGCCACGCCACTTCGCGCCTGCAACAAGGCCCTCGGCGGGCATCATGACGCCCATCATGACGGGGCGATGACGCCCCGGATGGATCACGTCGATCCGCGACGTTGGGAGGACGCTATGCCGGTTTCGCCGTCCCGCAGAGCTCGGCGATCGCGCCGAAGTAAGCGCGCCGGCCGATCATCATCAGGTCATTGTGGCCGGCGCCCGGAACCTTCACCAGCTTCTTCTCCCCCGCCGGCGAGGCCTCGAAGAGGGCGCGGGCGTCGCCGATGGGGATGATCCAGTCGCGCTCGCCATGGATGATGAGCGTCGGCAGCTTGACCCGGTCGATCTTCTCCAGGTTGCCGAAGCCGTCCCGCTGCTCGTACGCGTCCGGCAACTGCAGGAAGCCGATGCGCTCGATCAGCGGGAAGGTGTAGGCGAAGGCGCTTTCCAGGATCAGCCCGGCGAAGCGGTCGCCGCAGCGCGACGCCACCTCGAGCGCGGGCGCGCTGCCGAGCGACCGGCCCATCACGTACAGGCGCTCGGGCTTGATCTGATGCGTCGCGAAGACCTCGCCGAGGCGGTCGGACACGGCAGCCGCGTCGCGGACCAGCGCCGTGGCCGTCGGCGTGCCGTCGCTCGTGCCGTAGCCGCGGTAATCGACGACGAGCAGGCTGAGCCCGATCTCGGTGTAGAACGAGGCGATGGTGTCGTAGTCGGAGGCGATCTCCCCGTTGCCGTGGAAGAACAGCACCACCGGCGCCGTCGGACCGGCGAGAAATAGCTTGCCGCCGAGCGAAACCTCGCCTTCGACGGGAATTCGCACGGCGTGGACACCGACGGGGAGATGCGGCACGCCGCTTTCGCGGCGGGGATAGAAGAGCACGCCGAGAACCTCTGGCCGGTCGAGGACATCGTACGTCTTCTCCGTCATCGCCCCTCCTGTCGACGGCCGCGCCAGACGACCCCGCCAGGAGCCGACCCATCGCTCGAAGTTCTTCCACACCATTGCTGCGCTTCCCTTAGCGCGCCGCCGCACGCAGTTCACCATCAATTTCTGCCACATCGGCGAAGGCGCCGGCCTCCCCAGCGCCCCTTGCACCGGCCTCGCAACGTGGCCCGGCACCGGCATACGCCTAAACAGGCTCTTTGCGACGATGCGCGGGACCATATTTTGTGGCAGTATCCCATAGGCCAGCGAGTGGCGGAACCTGCCTGTCTCGACGGCGGCACCAGACCGGGCGACGCCTCTTCCCCTTCAATGCTCTCCGGCGCATGAAGTTCATCCACACCGCCGACATCCACCTCGACAGCCCCCTCTCCGGCCTGAGCGCGGCGAGAGGCGCCCCGCTTGAGCGGCTCCGCGGCTCGACGCGGCAGGCGTTGCGGAACCTCGTCGATTACGCGCTCGCCGAGGCCGTCGATTTCATCGTCATCGCCGGCGACCTGTATGACGGCACCTGGCGCGACTACTCCACCGGCCTGTTCCTCGTGGCCCAAATGGCCCGCCTCGGCGAAGCCGGCATCGCCGTCTACGTGGTCCTCGGTAACCACGACGCCGAGAGCAAGCTGACCCGCCAGCTCAGGCTGCCGGCGAACGTGCACGTCTTTCCCGCCGACCGGGCTTCGACGGTCCGGCTCGACGCCCATGACGTCGCGCTGCACGGCCGCAGCTTCGGGGTCGCGGCCGTGAGCGACAACGTCGCCCTCGGCTATCCGCCGGCGGATCCCGGCCGGTTCAACATCGGCCTGCTGCACACCGCCGCCGGCGGCCGCGAGGCCCACGCCAACTATGCCCCCTGCGCCGTCGCCGACCTCGTCGGCAAGGGCTACGACTACTGGGCGCTCGGCCATGTCCACACCCGCGAGATCCTCTGCGAGCGGCCGCACATCGTCTTTCCCGGCAACCTCCAGGGCCGCAACGTCCGCGAAACCGGCCCGAAAGGCTTCACCGTCGTTCGGATCGACGGCGGGCGGGTGCTTTCCGCCGACCACGTCGCCACCGACGCCGTCCGCTGGTTCCGCTGCCGCGTCGGCGTCGCCGAGGCCCTCGACCTGGACGACGTCCTGGACGCGGTGAGCCGTGCGCTTGGTGCAGCGGCTGGCGAAGCCGGCGACAGACTCGCCGTCGTCCGCATCGAGCTGGACGGCGCGACGCCGGCACACGCGGCCATCGTTCGCCAGCGCGAGCACCTTGTCGCCGAATCCCACGCGGCGGCGCTGCGGGCCGGGGGCGAGGTGTGGATCGAGCGCGTCTGCATCTCCACCCGGCCGCCTGGCGACGTGCTGGCTTCGCCGGGGCGCGCCGATGCGATCGGCGCCCTGCTGCGCGGGGTCGCCTCCATGGCCGCCGACGCCGAGGCGCGGTCCGCCCTCGCGGTTGAACTGGACCAGATGCTCTCGCGCCTTCCGGCGGACCTCCGCGCGCCGTCCGCAGACGACGGCACCGCCGCCGACGCCCGGCTCGACCGCGTCATTGCCGCCGCCCGGGACCTGCTGGCCGGGCGCATCCTTGCCGAGGACGACGCATGAGGATCGAGCGGCTGTCGCTCGCCAGGTACGGCCATTTCACCGACCACGAGATCGAACTCGACGGCGACGGAACCTGTCTGCACGTGCTGCTCGGCACCAACGAGGCCGGCAAGACCACGGCGCTCAACGCCATCGCCGACCTGCTGTTCGGGATCGCCGCCCAGACGCCCTTCGGCTTTCGCCACGACTACAAGGATTTGCGCATCGGCGCGACCCTGCGGGCCAGCAACGGGACCGTGCTCGCCGTCCGCCGGCGCAAGGGCAACAAGAACACCCTGCTCGACGAAGACGACCGCCCTCTCGACGAGAGCGTGCTGACGAGGTTTTTGGACGGCGCCGACCGGGCGATCTTCACCGGCCTGTTCGGCCTGACCCACGCGTCGCTGCGTGCCGGCGGCGACGACATGCTCCAGGCCAAGGGCGACCTCGGCCGAATGCTGTTCGAGGCCGGCAGCAGCCTCGCCGGCGCCGCCAGGGTGCTGGACGCGCTCGACGCCGAGGCGACCGCGCTGTTCACCTCCCGCCGGTCGGCGGGCAAGCCCTTCTACGTGGCGGAGGATGCGAGGCTCGCCGCCGAGCGGAGTGTCAGCGAGCACACGCTGCGGTTCGACGACTGGCGGCGCAACGAGAGCGACCTGGCCGCGGCCGAAGGCGCTCTCGCCGACGTCTGCGACAGGCTCGCGCGACTTGAGGAGCGGCGCACCTTGCTCGAGCGGATCCGGCGCACCGCGCCGCGGCTCGAGGCCCTGCGCGAGGTCGAGGCGGAACTGGCAGGTCTCGCCGACGCGCCGCTGCTGCCGGACGACGCCCGTGACCGCCTGGAGGAGGCGCGGCGGACGCTGGACGTGACGCGCGTGCGCCTGGACCGGGAGGAGCAGACCGCGGCGGCCGCGCGCCGGGAGCTCGCCGGCCTGGACATCCCCGAGCCCTTACTCGCCGCCGGTGACGACGTCCGCCGCCTGTACGAGCGCCGCGGCGCCGTTCTCGACGGCCGGGACGCGCTCGGCGAGTTGCTCGGGCGCCGCGAGGCCCTGTGTGCCGAGCTGCGGACCCTGTCCGACGGCCTTGGCGCGGCGGCCGGCGCGGGAGGAGACGCGGCGGACGCGCCCTGCGACGTCGCCCTGGCCCAGCTCCGCCGGCTGACCGGCGACGACGCCGATCTTTGCAACCGCCAGCTCGACGTCGGCGAGCGGCGGGCGAAGGCGGCCGCTGCGGTGGCCGGGGCGGAGGCCGAGCTGAACGCGACGGCGGTGCCGCCGGACCTCACCCGGCTCGAGCTCGCCGTCGCTCAGGCACAGTGCGCCGGCGGCCTGGAAGCGGACCTCTTCGAGGCGGAACAGGTCGCGGCCGAGGCGGACGGGCGGCTTGCCCGGGCACTTGCCGGACTGCGGTTATGGAGCGGCGACGCCGCAGGGCTCGCGGCGCTGCGCGTGCCCGATCGCGAAACCGTCCTGCGCTTCGAGCGGGAGATCGGCGAGGCCGAGAGGCTGGCGGTGCGTGCGCGCGACGCGCTGGCCGCCGCTTGCGAGGAGGAGGTGCGCTGCGCGCGCGACATCGCCGCCTTGGGCGACGCCTCCGCCCTGGCGACGGCCGAGGCGGTGGCAGCGGCGCGGGCCCGCCGGGAGCAGGGCTGGAGCCTGATCCGCCGGCTGTTCGTCGACGGCGAGCGCGTCGAGACCAGCGAGATCGAGGCGTTCGCGCCCCAACCGCGGCTGATCGAGCGGTTCGAGCGGGCGATTGGCGAAGCGGACGCCCTTGCCGACCGGAGGCAGGGCGAGGCGGAACGGATCGCCCGCCATGACCAGCTTCTCGCCGATCGCGACGCGGCCGGCGCGGCCCGTGCCGCCTGCGAAGCCCAAGCGGTCCGCTGCGAACGCGATCTGGCCGCGCTGAAGGACGACTGGCGCGCGCTCTGGCAGGCCGTCGGCGTTGGCGCCGAAACCCCGCGGGAGATGGACAGGTGGCTGGAGCGGCGCAACGACGTTCTTCGCGCTTATGATGCGGTCCAAGCCGCCTCCCGTAGGCTCGGCGAGATGCGCGGGCGCCTGGCCCGCGAGCGCCATGACCTGCTTGCCGCGCTCGCCTTCGCCGGCGGCGAGCCAGCCGCAACGGCCCCGTTCGCATCGCTCGTCGAGGAGGCGCGCCTCCGCCTCGACGCCGGGCGCGCCGCCGAGAGGACGCGCGTCGCCCTGCTGCAGAAGAGCAAGGGCCAGATCGCGGCGCTTCGCGAGGAAGACGCGCGCCTCGACGCCCTGGCCGAGCAGCGGGTCATCTGGACCGAAGCCTGGAGCGTGGCGTTGCGGCAGGTCCGCCTGCCCGCCGGCACGTCGCCCGCCGCGGCGGCCAAGGCCATCGAGCTCTGGGAGGCGGTCCGCAGGACCCGAGCCAGCCTCGACGAGGTGGAAAGGCGGATCGCCCGCGCCCAGCGCGACGCGGCGATGTTCTCCGCCGAGGTTTTGCGGCTGCTGGCGAAGGTCCTGCCCGAGCTTGCCGCCGCCGAGCCGTCGTCCGCGATCCATGCGGCCTTCGAGCGGCTGCAGGTGGCCTGCCGCGACGCGCAGAAGCGCCAGGATTTGCTGGCGCGGATCGCCGGCGCCGTCGAGGCCGCACGGTCGGCCGCGGCGGACGCCGAGGACGCCGAAGCCTCGGTCCGTCGGCTGATGTCGATGGCCGGCTGCGCCGGCGAGGGCGAGCTGCCGGCAGCCATCGACCGCTGCAGGCGGAAAACGACGCTGCTCGCCCGTGCCGACGGGCTGCGCGACGAGATCCTCTCCGACGCCGACGGCCACAGCCTCGCCGAGGCTTCGGCCGAGGCCGAGAGCATGGACCCCGACCGCCGGCAAGCCGAGCTCGCCGCGCTTACGCGGGAGATCGCCGAGCTCTTCGCGGAGGCACAGAGGCTCGGCGCCTGCAAGCAGTCGCTGTTGCAGCGGCGCGAGCAGATGGCGGCCGGCGGCGGCGCCGTCGAGGCGGAACAGGCCCGCCGCAACGCCTTGGCCGACCTGGAGGACGTGAGCGAGCGCTGGCTGGTGCTGAAGACCGCGGCCTTTCTGCTTCGCCGCGGCGTCGAGCAGTTCCGCCGCGAACAGCAGGGGCCGCTGCTGGCCCGCGCCGAGGCGCTCTTCCGGGCGCTGACGCTCGGAAGCTTCGTCCGCTTCAGGATCGACTACGACGACGCCGACAACCCCTGCCTGCTCGGCGTGCGCAGCGACGGCACCACCTGCCCGACGTCCGGGATGAGCGACGGGACGCGGGACCAGCTCTTCCTCTCCCTTCGGCTTGCGGCGGTGGAGCGCTACCTCGCGGAAACAGAGCCGCTGCCGTTCATCGCCGACGACCTGTTCGTGCACTTCGACGACGCCAGGGCCTCGGCCGGGCTGGAGAGCCTGATCGCGCTTGGCGACAAGACCCAGGTGCTGCTCTTCACCCACCACCGCCACTTGGCCGAGCTCGCTCGGCAGGCGGGCGGCGGCAACCGGGTCCGGGTGCAGGAGCTCTGCGCCCGCGCCTGAGCGACGCGCCCCGGCGGCAGCGTTCGCCGGCATGGAACAGCGGCGGCATCATCGGGTTCTTGTGCAGGGGTCGCTGCCGGCGCGAACGCCGCGGTCGGTCTGGCGCGCTGAACTTCCGCAACGACGAAGGCGGGCGATGTATTATCAGGCGGTTGCGTTCGATTACGACGGCACCCTGGCCAAGGACGGGCGGGTCGACGAGGCCACCGTCGACGCCCTGCGCCGGCTCAAGGACAGCGGCCGCCGGCTGATCATGGTCTCTGGCCGCGAGCACGCCGACCTTCTCCGGGTCTTTCCCGAAGTCGACCTGTTCGACCGGTTGGTCCTGGAGAACGGCGCGCTGCTCTGCGGGCCGGGCGACGCCATGGCCCCGCTCGCCGAGCCGCCACCGCCGGTCTTCGTCGAGCGGCTGCGCGAGCACGGGGTCGATCCGCTGTCCCAGGGCGAGGTCATCGTCTCCACCTGGGAGCCGAACGAGACCGCCGTGCTGGACGCCATCCGCGACCTCGGCCTCGAGCATCAGGTCATCTTCAACAAGGGCGCGGTGATGGTCCTGCCGCCCGGCGTCAACAAGGCCAGCGGTCTCGGCGCGGCGCTGGAGGACCTTCAGCTTTCGGCGCACAACGTCGTCGGCATCGGCGACGCCGAGAACGACGTGGCCTTCCTCCACCGCTGCGGCTGCGCCGTCGCCGTCGCCAACGCCCTGCCGTCGATCAAGGAGCGCGCCGACGTGGTGACCGAGGGCGCGCGCGGGCAGGGCGTCGTCGAGATCGCCGAGCGGCTGTTGGCGAACGATCTCGCCGACGTGCCGACGCCGTGCCGGCATCGCATCGAGCTCTCCGAGCCCGAGGCCGACGCCCACTGGCCCGGCCGCGGCGCCGCTGTCCTGATCGCCGGAACGTCGGGCTCCGGCAAATCGACGCTGGTTCAGGCGATGCTGGAGCGGCTGACGGAGCGGGACTACCAGTTCTGCATCATCGACCCGGAGGGCGACTACGACCAGCTGGCCCACGCGTTCACCGTCGGCTCGCAGGACCAGCCGCCGGCGATGAGCCAGGTGATGGACATCCTCGAGGACCCCCGCGCCAACATCGCCGTGAACCTGCTGGCGATCCCGCTGCGCGAGCGGCCGGATTGCTTCACCGACCTGCTGTCGCGTCTGCTTCAGCTGCGCCTGCGCCGCGGCCGGCCGCACTGGGTCGTCGTCGACGAGGCCCACCACATGGTCTCGCCGGCGGTGGCCGCCCATGCCTCGGAGCTGCCGAAGCAGCTCGACGGCCTGGTCTTCGTCACCGTGCACGCAGACCAGCTGGCGCCCGCGGCCTTGGAGAAGGTGAAGCTGGTCATGGCGGTCGGCGAGGCACAGGACGAAACCGTCGCCACCTTCGCCCGCCAGAGCGGCCACCCGGTCCCCCGTCTGCCCGCCGGCGCCAGCACGCCCCAGACCATGATGGTGTGGAACGTCGAGACGGCGGAGGCGCGGGTGTTGGCCCGGCCGGTGCCCAAGGGCGAGCGGCGCCGGCACATCCGCAAGTACGCCGAGGGGCAACTCGGCGAGGACAAGAGCTTCTATTTCCGCGGGCCCGAGGACCGGCTCAAGCTCAGGGCGCAGAACCTGAGCGTGTTCATGCAGCTCGCCGAGGGCGTCGACGACGAGACCTGGCTGCACCACCTGCGCCAGGGCGACTATTCGCGCTGGTTTCGCGAGGCGATCAAAGACCAGGACTTGGCCCGCGAGGTGGCGGAAGCGGAAGCGGCCTTCGGCTCCGACGCGTCCGCCAGCCGCGAGCGGATCTTCACCGAGATCGAGCGACGCTACACCGCCCCGGCGGCGGGCTGACCTCCGCTTCCCCGGCCGTGCCGCGCCGGCGCATGGCGGCAATGCGGCGTGGCCGGCCTTGGTCGTGTTGCGGCCGGGCCGGCCTTGTTGTTACATCCCGGCAACCACACGACCGGGATGAAGGGAAGCCGTCATGAACTCGGTTCTCAAGGGCCTGCGCGTCATCGAGGGCTCGGCCTTCGTCGCCGCGCCCCTGTGCGGGATGACGCTGGCCCAGCAGGGCGCCGACGTCATCCGTTTCGATCCCATCGAGGGCGGCCTGGACGCCCGCCGGTGGCCGCTGACGGCCGAGGGCAAGAGCCTCTACTGGGTCGGGCTGAACAAGGGCAAGCGCTCGATTGCGGTCAACACCCGCACGCCGGAGGGCCAGGAGCTGATCGTGGCCCTGATCACCGCGGCGGGCGAAGGCAACGGGATCTTCCTCACCAACTTCCCGGCGTCCGGCTGGCTCGGCTACGAGAACCTGAAGAAGCGCCGCGCCGACGTCATCATGATGAACCTGTTCGGCAACCCCGACGGCAGCTCGGCGGTGGACTACACCGTCAACTGCGCCATCGGCATTCCTTTTGCCACCGGCCCCGCCCACGGGCAGAAGCCGGTCAACCCGGTCAACCACGTTCTGCCGGCGTGGGACTGCATCGCCGGGCTGACCGCCGCCATGGGCATCGTCGCCGCCGAGCGCCACCGCCGCATCACCGGCGAGGGCCAGTACATCAAGCTGTCGCTGGCGGACGTGGCCATGGCCATGGTCGGCAACCTCGGCCTGATCGGCGAGGCGCAGGTCAACCACGAGGACCACATGTCCTTCGGCAACTACCTCTACGGCGCCTACGGCCGGGAGTTCGAAACCAGGGACGACCGCTACGTTTACGTCGTCGCCATCACCAAGCGCCAGTGGCAGGCGCTGTGCAAGACCACCGGGCTGAAGGACAAGCTGGACCTGATCGAGCCGCTGCTCGGCGTCGACCTCGGCAAGGAGGGCGACCGGTTCAAGGCCCGCGACGCCATCTCGGCGGTGCTGCAGCCGTGGTTCGCCGAGCGTACCCTGGACGAGGTCTCACGCACCTTCGACGGCACCGGCGTCTGCTGGGGCCCGTACCAGACCTTCCTGCAGATGGTCGAGGAGGACCCACGCTGCTCGACGGACAACCCGATGTTCGCCGAGATCGAGCAGCCTGGGATCGGCTCCTATTTGGTGCCGGGTTCGCCGCTGTCGTTCTCCGGCCTGCCGCGGACGCGGCCGACCCGCGCCCCCGTCCTCGGCGAGCACACCGACGAGGTGCTGGCGACCGCGCTCGGCCTCGGCGACGGCCAGATCGGCAAGCTCCGCGACGACGGCATCGTCGGCGGCCCGATCGAGCTTTAGCGCTGAAGAAAACCGTCGCGGAGCCGCAAGAGTGGTAGAGGTTCTCTACAAGTATGTCGGATGAATGAGTACAGCGAGCAACTCTTTACTGGCAGCAAGCTCTACTTCGCGAGTCCACGAGAACTGAATGATCCCTTCGAGTGCAGCCCGCAGGTTTTTGCGTCCGATCAAAGTAGCGAGGCTTACCGCAGATACCTTCTCAAGGAAATAAAGAAAAGAGGAGGCACAAGGGCTCAGGCGAGAAAACATGCGAGCGGGCAAATTAGGTCGAATGTTCACAGGCTAGATACTACCTACGACAGAGTCCGAGCTGACATGAAATCTGCACACGATAGAGCGGGACTATACTTCCTTTCGGAAGTAGGCGATCAAATACTGATGTGGTCCCATTACGGGGACGGTCATCGAGGCTACTGCATCGAGTTCGAAGCCACAGATTCTACCCTTGTGTTTCGCTGTGCGCAAAAAGTAGTCTATCAGGACGATTATCCAGCGATCGATTTTTCAAGACGGGATAAGTACAAGTGGGCTGAGGCCGCCGTCCTTACGAAGTACACTGACTGGTCGTACGAAAAGGAGTGGCGAATCGTTTATCCTGAGAAGGGCCTAAAGGACTACCCTTGTGGAATGATGGTGAGCATAACGTTTGGTGCGATGATGACGGAAGAATATAAAGCCTATGTCAGGCAGTGGTCATCTCTTCGGCCCAGCAGACCCCGCCTGAAGCAGGCGAAAATCCACGGGTCGCGCTACGCGCTGGAGATCGCCAACCTGTCTTCATGATGTGGACGCGGTTAGCCGCGGGCATGGAGAGTGCGCGATGAACGAGGGGCAAGGCCGGTTCGCCGACTGGATCGGCCGCGAGGAGACCAGCGAGGACGTCGTCGCGCTGCCGCCGGTGCGGGCGGCGGCGGCGACGCTCGACGACGACCCGGCGGCGTTCCACGAAGGAGGCCCGTTGCCGCCGCTGTGGCACTGGTTCTTCTTTCTGAACCCGGCGCCGCAGGCCCGGCTCGGAGAGGACGGGCATCCCGAACGCGGCGGCTTCATGCCGCCCATCGCCCTGCCCCGGCGGATGTTCGCCGGCGCCAAACTCGACTTCCACCGGCCGCTGGTCATCGGCCGGCTGGCCAGGCGGACGGCGCGCATCGCCTCGGTCTCGGAGAAATCGGGAAAAAGCGGCACGCTGGCCTTCGTCGGCGTCGACTACCGCATCGAGCAGGCGGGAACGCTCTGCATTGAGGAGCACCAGGACATCGTCTACCGCGAGCCGGGGGCGCCGGTCCCGGCGCCGGTTCCGGTGGAGCTTCCGGCAGCACCGGACGGGGCTTGGACGCGGACGATCGCGCCGGACCCGCGCCTGCTCTTCCGCTTCTCGGCGCTGACCTTCAACGCCCATCGCATCCACTACGACCGGCCGTACGCCACCAGCGTCGAGGGCTATCCAGGGCTCGTCGTCCACGGGCCGCTGACGGCCGTGCTGCTGATGGAGCTGGTCCGGCGCAACGCGAAGCGCCCAGTCAGGAGCTACAGCTTCCGCGGCAAGGCGCCGCTGTTCGACCTCGCGCCTTTCCGCCTCGTCGGTGTCCCGACCGAGGAGCGCGTCTCGCTCGAAGCCTGCGGCCCCGACGGCCGCACCGCCATGACGGCGATGGCGGAACTAGGGGAGATGTGAGATGCGCTGCCGTTTCGCCCTTCGCGTTATTGAGTACACGGCTACGTTTGGTAAGCCGATATTCGCACTGGCCCAGCGCCAGACGGAGGTCCTGGAGGCGTGCTTCCGGAAGACAGAGCGGAGCTTCCTCCTTGCGTTGGGGGACCTGAGGGCGCCTGGAGGAGAGACTTATGCTGACCTTGTAGTTGCGGTTCGCTATCCGCGACTACGCGGGGGCGTGGAAGTTCGTGTCAGCGAGCTTGCTGGGCGGTTCGAGGGCTTGATCTCGGAAGAAGAAGCTGATCAATCGATGCTGTTCGTGGGCCAGTGTCAGCAGGCGGTCAACGACGTTTTTCCAGACCTTGCCGTTGCATCGACGTCCATCAACGTCATGTCCTGGCTGACATGCGACGGCGATCGCCGGGCTGTCGAGCAACTCCTTGCGGCCAGTCAGCAGGTGCAGCTTGACACTGCCGCGGTAGGTGCGGAACAGGCGAGATTCTTCATTCGTGGGGAGTTGATCAACAGAGTAGAGGCATGGAGCCTCGGTTTTGGCCTGGAGCCTTCTGTTCTACCGGAGTATGGATTGTATCTGATCTGCCAGGGGCACTACACTGATGAATCGGAATATAGGCAGATAACGGATCAAACCGTTCATCTTGGTAACGTGGCAGAGAAGATCCTTAGTCAGTTCGGTTTTGAGGTGACAATCTGAGCATGGACGGTTTATTTACAGGTCTTGATCAGAATGCACGGAGGATCTCGTTGCCTCCAGTCAGCTACGAGGATGCGCGCATTACGGCTCAACTTCTTTCTTCACTCGATCAGAGACCGCCACGTGACTCGGCTACAACAGTTACTATGACACGCCATCAGCCCTGGCTCGTGGCTGCGCTGTCCGACCTGGGTGAGTGTGTAGGAGAGGCCCGTGAGGAAGGGTATCCTGAACCCACACAGCGAGCTTTAGCTACTGCCGAATCTTTGTTGAGACGGATCGCTCGCGTTCCGGTTCGGCTACCCGCTCCTAACGTGTATCCTACGGCGGATCATGAGATTGACCTTTTCTTCCGCAGAGGCGACGTCGGAGCGTCGGTGCTGGTGGTTATTGAACCCGACCGCGGCGGTGCCTGCTTCTCGAACGTCGGCGGCCGCCGCCGGGCACGGCATGAGAACATCGACGAGATAATGATCGAGACGATTGAACTCGAACTGAAACGGCTAAGCCTTGCCGGCCCCGGTTGATCCGCCGGACCTACCGCCAATGGCGCCTGATGATCCATTGGGCCGAGGCGTCTTTTCAAGTGCGTCGGCAAAACGCTGGAGGCGCGGCACCGAGGGCGGAGACACGAACAGCTTCAAAGGCGGCAAGGACGAGTCTTCGCTTTCCGTCGATAGACTAGGCCTGGCCGCGGATAAAGTCATGACCGCAATCGGCGACGTGATTGCTGAAGGGCGCGAAGGGAAGCGGACGTTCTACGGCTGGGCAGTCGTTACGGTAGAAAACGCTACGAGAATGAGGCGCTCCGTCCGCGCTACGCCCAAGCTCAGCAATCCCTATAATCCCTATCATGATAATCCCTATCATGCGGACATCGACCTGCACCTCGCAGAGGGCGCAGAACGACAAGATGCTCGCATTGAGCACGCCAAGGATCTCGCCGACCGCGCCTATTGGAAAGAACGCTTCGTGGCCGATTAGCCTGGCTTCCCGTCGCCGCTACCCTACCGGTGGTCGTGCCAGGAGTGGCCGCAGGTCTGGCAGACGGAGGCGCCCTCGAACGCCCCGCAGAAGGCATGGCACTGCTGGCTTTGCGGCCGGGAGCCGTCGGCGACCTCGGCGGCGCAGCGCGAGCACGCTCCGGAGGGAGCGGCCCGCAGCGCGGCCGAACCCCACTCAGCGCTGGCGAGGCCTCGGCTTTCGCCCTCGGCCGGGGAAGGATGGGACAGCATGGAGCCTCACCTCCGCTCGTGGGTCATGCGCCGCGGGCCGCGGCGCGGCTGGAGCCCGCGTCCTGGTGTCTACTCCGCCGCGGCGGCGGAGCGCTCCATCTGCTCGATGGCTTCCGCCATCTTCACCAGCCGCTGCGCGCTTTCCACGTGCAGGTTCTCGATCAGCTTGCCGTCGACCACGGCCACGCCCTCGCCCCGCTCGGCCGCCGCCGCGTGGGCGGCGATGATCTTGCGCGACCACTCCACGTCCTCGGCCTTCGGCGTGAAGACCCGGTTGCAGGCGGCGATCTGGTTGGGATGGATCAGGGTCTTGCCGTCGAAGCCGAGCTCGGCGCCCTGGCGGCAGGCGAACTCGAAGCCGCTCTCGTCCTTGAGGTCGAGGTAGACGCCGTCGACGATGGCGAGCCCGGCGGCGCGGGCGGCCAGCATGCAGAGGCTCAGCGAGGTGATGAACGGCAGCCGCTCGTGGGTGTGGGCGCAGTCCAGCTCCTTGGCGAGGTCGGAGGTCCCCATCACCAGGCAGGCCATCCGCGACGAGGACTCGGCGATGCGTTGGCTCTCCAGAACGCTCCGCGGCGTCTCCATCATCGCCCAGATGGCCATGCCGTCCGGCGCGCCGTTCGCCTTCATGATCGCCTCCATGTGGCGGATGGCGTCGGCGCTCTCGACCTTCGGCAGCAGGATCGCGTCCGCGCCGGTGCGCGCCGCGGCGGCGATGTCGCCGTAGCCCCAGGGTGTCGCCAGCCCGTTGACGCGGATGACGATCTCACGCATCCCGTAGCCGCCGCCCTGCACCGCCTCGCAGACCTGCCTGCGCGCGGTCTCCTTGGCGTCGGGGGCGACCGCGTCCTCCAGGTCGAGGATCAGGCCGTCGGCCGGAAGCAACTTCGCCTTCTCCAGAGCCCGGGCGTTGGATCCGGGCATGTACAGGACGCTGCGACGCGGGCGGGCCGTCTTCGGCATCTGGCGATCTCCCCTCCGGTAAGGTTTGCGTTTATCTTTTGCGCTTGCGAAAGCTAATCCTGGAGCCGGGTCGATGGCAAGGCGGCGCAACAGTCCCGACGACACTCGCCCCGCCGGCCGGGCAGCGTGACCATCCTCTCGTTCCAGTCCAGGGTGTCCTACGGCTGCGTCGGCCACGGCGCCGCCGAGTTCACGCTGCGCCGGACCGGGCTCGACGTCTGCCCGATCGACACCGTGCGGCTCAGCAACCATCCGGGCTACGGCCGGTGCCGCGGCGGCGCCATCTCCGGCGACGACGTCGCCGGGCTCGTTGCCGGGCTGGCGGAGATCGGCGTCCTTGGTTGTTTCCGCGCGGTGCTCAGCGGCTACCTGGGGACGGCCGCCGCCGGCGAAGTTGCCCTCGATGCGGCGGCGAAGGTGCGCGCCGTTCGGCCCGAGGCGCCCTACTGCTGCGATCCCGTCATGGGCGACCGCGGCTCCGGGCTCTACGTCGCGCCCGACCTGGTCGCGTTCTTCCGCGACCGTGCGGTGCCGGCGGCCGACATCGTCGTTCCCAACCATTTCGAGCTGGAGGTGCTGGCGGGACGGCCGCTGCCCGGCCTCGCCGAGGCGGTTGCGGCCGCGCGCGATCTTAGCCGCCGCGGGCCGCGCCTCGTCTGCGTCACCTCGCTCGCGGTTCCGGAGCTCGCCCGCGATCTGGGGACGCTGCTGGTCGACGACGCCGGTGCGTGGCTGGTCGCGACCCCGCATCTCGGCATCGACACCAAGGGCGCCGGCGACGTCCTCAGCGCCCTGCTGCTCGCCCACCTGCTCGGCGGGCGGCTGCCGGCCGAAGCCCTGGAGCGGGCGGTCGCCTCCACCTTCGCCGTCGTCGACGCCACCCTTGCGGCGGGGGAGCGCGAACTGGCGCTGGTCGCCGCCCAGGACGCGCTGATCACGCCGCCGCGGACGTTTCGGGCTGAGGCGCTTACGCTCGCTGGCTGACCGCCTCGCGCGGCGCCAGCGCCGCGCCTTCCACCGCGATCCGGTGGCGGAGCAGCAGGCCGTTGAGGATCGACCAGACGACGGCGATCTCCCAGGCGCCGAAGGCCAGCGGCAGGACCGCGATCTCGCCGGTGACGACCCAGTAGTTGGGGTGGCGGACGAAGCGGAAGGGGCCGCGGCGAACCAGCGGCGCGTCGTCGATGGTGACGATCCGCGTCGTCCAGTAGCGACCGAGCGTCGCGATCACCCAGACGCGCAGCGCCTGGAGGACGAAGAAGGCGCCCACCAGCGGCCAAAGCGGCTGCGCATCCAGCGGCGTCGCCACCGCGATGGCGATCAGCCAGGAGGCATGCAGCAGGATGAACAGCGGGTAGTGGCCGCGGCCGACCTCGCGGCCGCCGCGCGCCAGCAGCCGGCGGGTGTTGGCCCGAGCCAGGGCCAGCTCGCCCAGGCGCTGAACGACGACGAAGGCGAGGATCCAGGCGAGCGGGCTCGCGGCCAGCGACGCCGGCGCCTCGCCCACGCTTACGCGGCCTCGAGGATCATCATGCCGGCGGTAAAGCCCGGCCCGAGCGTCGTCAGCAGCCGCCGGCCCCGCCGCCGGGCCAAGAGCGTCGCGCGCAGGACAAAGAGCACCGTCACCGACGACATGTTGCCGTACTCGCGCAGCACGTCGCGGGCGTGGGTCAGGCTGCCGCGCTGGATCTCGAAGCAGTCCTCCAGCGCGTCCAGCACCTTGGCGCCACCCGGGTGCGGGACGAACTCGTCGATGTCCATGAGCGCGATGTCGTGGCGGGCAAAGAAGGCGTCGATCACCGGCCGCAACTCGTTCTGCACCAGCGTCGGGATGTCGCGGGAGAAGACCACCTTCAGTCCGTCGTCGGCGACGTCCCAGCCCATGACGTCGAGGCTGCCGGGCCACGTGTGCTCGCCCCAGGGGCCCAGCCGCGGCGCCTCGGCCGCGCCCGGGTCGTCGTCGCGGCAGGTGACGATCGCCGCCGCCGCGCCGTCGCCGAACAGCGCGGTCGCGACGATGTTGCTCTTGGAGCGGTCCTGCCGGCGAAAGGTCAGGCTGCAGAGCTCCACGACCAGGAGCAGCACGCGCCCTTCCGGCATCGCCTGCGCCATCGCCGCCGCCCGCGACAGGCCCAGCACGCCGCCGGCGCAGCCGAGGCCGAACACCGGGAGGCGCTGGACGTCGGCGCGAAACGGGATCTTCTCCATCACCATCGCCTCGAGGCCCGGCGTGGCGATGCCGGACGAGGAGATGGTGACGATGGCGTCGATGTCGGCGGGCTCCAGCCGCGCCTCGGCCAGGGCCTTCGCGGCAACCTCGGCCAGGAGCGCGACCGCGTGCTCCAGGAACAGGGCGTTGCGCTCGGCGAAGCCATGCTGGTCGAGGAACCAGTCGATGGGGGTGCACGCCCGCCGGCGGTCGATCGCGGCGTTCTGGTAGACCGGCGCCAGCCGGTAGAAGCCGCCATCGACGGTGCCGAAGATCTCGGCGGCCCGGCTGACCACTTCGGCCTGCTCCAGGACGACCGGCGGCACGGCGGTCGCGAGCGCCGTCAACCGTGGGACCGGGGGTTCGCCCGTCTTGCGTCCGCCTGCCTCGCCGCCGATGGGTCCCTCCGTTCCTATCCCGCGGTTGCCGGGCGCCGCGTCACGCGGCGACCCGGAGATAGTTGCGCACCAGCTCCTCGGCGATCTGAACGGCGTTCAGCGCCGCGCCCTTGCGCAGGTTGTCGGAGACGACCCAAAGGTTGAGCGCGTTCGGGACCGTCGGGTCCTTGCGGATGCGGCTGACGTAGACCGCGTCCTCGCCGGCGCTCTCCACCGGCGTGACGTAGCCCTCGTCTTCGCGATGATCGACGACGACCACCCCGGGCGCCGCCCGCAGCGCGTCGCGGGCCTCCGCCTCGCCGAGCGGCGTCTCGAACTCGACGTTGACGGCCTCGGCGTGGCCGACGAACACCGGCACGCGGACGCACGTCGCGGTCACCTGGATCGACGGGTCCAGGATCTTCCGCGTCTCCACCGCCATCTTCCACTCCTCCTTGGTCGAGCCGTCGTCCATGAAGGTGTCGATGTGGGGGATGACGTTGAAGGCGATCTGCTTGGTGAACTTCCGCCGGTGCTGGTGGGTGGGCTCGTTCACGTAGACGCCGCGGGTCTGGTTGAACAGCTCGTCCATGGCGTCCTTGCCGGCGCCGGAGACGGACTGGTAGGTGGAGACCACGACCCGCTTGATCCGGGCCAGGTCGTGCAGCGGCTTCAGCGCCACGACCATCTGGATCGTCGAGCAGTTGGGGTTGGCGATGATCCCGCGCTTGCCGTAGCCGGCGATCGCGCCCGGGTTCACCTCCGGCACCACCAGCGGCACGTCCGGCTCCATCCGGAACTTCGAGGTGTTGTCGATGACGACGGCGCCGGCGGCCGCGGCCTTCGGCGCGAACACCGCCGACACGCTGGCGCCGGGTGACGACAGCACGATGTCGATCCCGCGGAAGTCGAAGCTGTCGAGGTTGCGGACCTTCAGCGTCTCGTTCTCGCCGTACGACACCTCCACCCCCGTCGAGCGTGGGGAGGCGACGGCGAACACTTCATCGGCCGGAAAGGCGCGATCGGCGAGCGTCTGCAGGATCTCCCGGCCGACGTTCCCCGTGGCGCCGACGACGGCGACGCGATAGCCCATGGTCTTAAGTCCTTCCTTGTCGTGCTCAGGCGGCGATCTTGTCGAGTTCATGGACGATGGCCTCGCCCATCACCCGCGTCGATACCCGCGCTTTGCCTTGCTGCATGATATCGGCCGTCCGCAAGCCTCCGTCGAGCACGCGCTTGACGGCACTTTCGAAGAGCTCCGCTATTTCCGCCATGTCGAATGAGAACCGCAGGCACATGGCGAAGCTGAGCAGGACGGCCAGCGGATTGGCCATGCCCTTGCCGGCGATGTCCGGCGCGCTGCCGTGCACCGGCTCGTACAGGGCGCGGCGGCGGCCGCTCGCGTCGGCGGCGCCGAGCGAAGCGGACGGCAGCATGCCCAGCGAGCCGGTCAGCATCGCCGCCTCGTCGGACAGCATGTCGCCGAACAGGTTGTCGGTGACGATCACGTCGAACTGCTTCGGCGCCCGGATCAACTGCATGGCGCAGTTGTCGGCGTACATGTGGCTCAGCGCGACGTCGGCGTACTCCGCGTCGTGCAGCGCCTGCACCTCCTCGCGCCACAGCACCCCGCTCTCCATGACGTTGGCCTTCTCCACCGAGCAGACCCGGTTGTCGCGCTTGCGGGCGAGGTCGAAGGCGACGCGGGCGATGCGGTGGATCTCGTCGGTCGTGTAGACCTGGGTGTTGACCCCCCGCCGGCCGCCGCCCGGCAGGTCCTCGATGCCGCGCGGCTCGCCGAAATAGACGCCGCCGGTGAGCTCGCGCACGATCATGACGTCGAGGTCGCGCACGATCTCCGGCTTCAGCGGCGAGGCGTCGACCAGCGCCGAGAACACCACCGCCGGCCGCAGGTTGGCGAACAGCTCCATCTCCTTGCGCAGCCGCAGCAGCCCGCGCTCGGGCTTTTGCGCAAACGGCAGGCCGTCCCATTTCGGGCCGCCGACGGCGCCGAGCAGCACCGCGTCCGCGGCCAGCGCCGCCGCCATGGTTTCGTCGGTGAGCGGCACGCCGTGGGCGTCGATGGCGGCGCCGCCGACCAAGTCCTCGCTCGCCTCGATGCGCACGCCGCGCTTGCGCTCGAGCCAGTCGATCACCCGCCGGACCTCGGCCATGACCTCCGGGCCGATGCCGTCCCCGGCCAGGATGAGAAGCTTGTTCTGATCGGCCATCAGGTTCCCACTTTTCTTGTTGGTGATGCCGGCCCCGCGCCGGCGGGCCCTAACGGAACAGCCAGGGCTGGCTGGCCTTGTGCCGCTCTTCGAAGGCGGCGATGGCCGGCGCCTTTTGCAGGGTGAGGCCGATCTCGTCAAGGCCGCCCAAAAGACAGTCCTTCCGGAACGGATCGACGTCGAAGGGCGTGGTCTCTCCGTTCGGCGCGGTGATCTCCTGGCGATCGAGATCGACCGTCAGCGTTGCCCCCTCGTCACGGGCCGCCAGCGCCATCAGCGCCTCGACCTGCTCGCGCGGCAGGACGATGGGCAGGATCCCGTTCTTGAAGCAGTTGTTGTAGAAGATGTCCGCGAAGCTCGGCGCGATGACGCAGCGGATGCCGAAGTCGAGCAGCGCCCAAGGCGCGTGCTCGCGCGACGAGCCGCAGCCGAAGTTGTCGCCGGCGACCAGGATCTGTGCATCGCGATACCGGCCGCGGTTCAGCACGAAGTCCGGCTTCTCACGGCCGCCGTCGTCGTAGCGCATCTCGAAGAACAGGCTCTCGCCGAGGCCGCTGCGCTTGATGGTCTTCAGGAACTGCTTGGGGATGATCATGTCGGTATCGACGTTGATCATCGGCAGCGGCGCGGCCACCGCCGTGAGCCTGGTGAAGCTCTGCATCTCTCGCCCCTCTTTCGCCGCTGAGCTTTAGGCGCATCCGCCCGTCTAGGCCGGCCTCTCGAAACAAGAATCGTCATCGCGAGCCGCGGAGCGGCGTGGCGATCCAGTACTGGAGGCACTGGATTGCTGCGTCGGCTTCGCCGCCCCGCAATTGCGGCTCCTTCCGTGGCTCAACTCCCGCTGCTCTGGCCTCGGTCCATTTCCCGAACGTCGGTGAGCCGGCCGGTGATCGCCGCGGCCGCCGCCATTGCCGGGCTCATCAGGTGGGTCCGCCCGCCGCGGCCCTGACGGCCCTCGAAGTTGCGGTTGGAGGTCGAGGCGCAGCGCTCGCCGGGCTCCAGCCGATCGGCGTTCATGGCCAGGCACATAGAGCAGCCGGGTTCGCGCCACTCGAAGCCGGCCTCGCGGAAGATGCGGTCCAGCCCCTCGGCCTCGGCCATGCGCTTCACCAGCCCCGAGCCCGGAACGACCATGGCGCCGACGTTGGCCGCGACCTTGCGGCCCCTGGCGACCGCCGCGGCCTCGCGCAGGTCCTCGATCCGGCCGTTGGTGCACGAGCCGATGAAGACCCGATCGACGGCGACGTCCTGCATCGCCGTGCCGGCCTCGAGCCCCATGTAGGCGAGCGAGCGGAGCATCGCCTGGCGCTTGCCCTCGTCGGCGATCTCGCCGGGGACGGGCACGGCGCCGGTGATCGGAACCACGTCCTGCGGGCTCGTCCCCCAAGTGACCTGTGGCGCGATGGAGGCGGCGTCCAGCCGCACCTCGCTGTCGTAGGCCGCTCCCGGATCGGACGGCAGCGTCCGCCAGTAGGCGACGGCGGCGTCCCAATCGGCGCCGATCGGAGCCATCGGCCGGCCCCTGAGGTAGGCGAAGGTGGTGTCGTCGGGAGCGATCAAACCGGCCCGCGCGCCCGCCTCGATGGACATGTTGCAGACCGTCATCCGCCCTTCCATGCTCAGCGAGCGGATCGCCTCGCCGGCGTACTCGATGACGTAGCCGGTGCCGCCGGCGGTGCCGATGGCGCCGATGATGGCCAGCACCAAGTCCTTGGCGCCGACGCCGAACGGCAGCGCGCCGTCGATGGCGATCAGCATGTTCTTCGCCGGCTTCTGCAGCAGGGTCTGGGTCGCCAGCACGTGCTCGACCTCGGAGGTGCCGATGCCGAAGGCCAGCGCGCCGAAGGCGCCGTGGGTCGAGGTGTGGGAGTCGCCGCAGACGATGGTCATGCCCGGCTGGGTGAAGCCCTGCTCGGGGCCGATGATGTGGACGATGCCCTGGCGCACGTCGTCCATGGAGAAGTACCGCACCCCGAACTCGGCGCAGTTCGACGCCAGCGTGTCCACCTGCAGCCGGGACTCGGCGTCGGCAATGCCCAGCGACCGGTCGGTGGTGGGCACGTTGTGATCGGCGACGGCCAGCGTCGCCTCCGGCCGGCGAACCGGCCTCGCCGTCATCCGCAGGCCCTCAAAGGCCTGCGGGCTGGTCACCTCGTGGACCAGGTGGCGGTCGATGTACAGGACGCAGGTGCCGTCGTCCTGGACGTCGACGACGTGCGCATCCCAGATCTTGTCGAAGAGCGTCCGCGCCTTCGTCATGCCCTCGCCCTCTTCCCGCGCCGGACCAATGCGCCCGGCGGCAGCGCCTTCGGCTATTCCGAGGCCTCGGCGGCCTCGGCCTTGGCCTTGCTCTTCTTCCTGCTCCGGGCCACCGCCTCCTGCTTCTCGCGGGTGGCGGCGTCGCGCTCCTCCTGCGCCACCTTGGCGGCGAAGCCGTCGGTCTTCTCGGAGATGCGCGCGCGCTTGCCGCGCAGCGCCCGGAGGTAATAAAGCTTGGCCCGGCGCACGTCGCCGCGGCGGACGATCTCGATGCCCGAGACGTTCGGGGAGTACAGCGGGAACACCCGCTCGACGCCCTCGCCGTAGGAGATCTTGCGCACGGTGAAGGACGAGTTCAGCCCGCGGTTGCGCCTGGCGATGCACACGCCCTCGAAGGCCTGCACGCGCTCGCGCGAGCCCTCGACGACCTTCACCTTCACCCTGACGGTGTCGCCGGGAGCAAAATACGGCACCGAGCGGTCGGCGCTGAGCCGTACGATCTGCTCTTGCTCGAGCTGTTGAATGATGTTCATCGCGCGTCGCCCCTACTGCTTGCTGTCACATATGGGCGGGCGCTGACGCCCCTCAATGAGGTCCGCACCCGCCGGTTTGCCCTCGCCGCCGCCGTCCTCGTCCAGGTAACGAGCCCAAAGATCGGGCCGTCGCTCCCGCGTCAACCGTTCCGCCTCCTCGCGCCGCCAGCGAGCGATCCGCCCGTGGTCGCCGGACAGCAGCACCTCCGGCACCCCGCGCCCCTGCCACTCCCGCGGCCGGGTGTACTGCGGATACTCGAGCAGGCCCTGCTCGAAGCTCTCCTCCGTGAGCGCCGCCGGCTCGCCGATCACCCCCGGCAAGAGCCGCACGCACGCCTCGATCACCACCATCGCCGCGACGTCGCCGCCCGCCAGGACGAAATCGCCGAGGCTGACCTCGATCGGCCGGCGCGCCGCGATGACCCGCTCGTCGATGCCCTCGTATCGGCCGCAGAGAAGCACCACACCCGGCCCAGCGGCATGCTGCTTCACCCAGGCCTGATCGAGCGGCCGGCCGCGAGGCGTGAGATAGACCAGCGGCAACTCCGGCGAAGAGCCCAGGCCCGCGGCAATCGCCGCGTCGACCACGTCCGGCCGCATGACCATACCCGGTCCGCCGCCAAACGGCGCATCGTCGACGGTGGCGTGTTTATCGCCCGCGAAGGCGCGGATGTCCAACGTTTCGAGCCGCCACAGGCCACGCGAGAGCGCCTGCCCGCTCAGCGAGACGCCCAGCGGCCCGGGGAAGACCTCGGGGAACAGGGTGAGCACCCGCGCGACCCACGGCTCGGCCATGATCAACGTCGCCCGGGCGCAGCGTGTAAGAGGCGGGGCCGGTCATGCCCCTCACCCCGGCCCTCTCCCACTTGCGCCTGCGGCGCGCGGGAGAGGGAGTGCTGCGGAGTAAGCGGCGCCAAATGCCCCCGCCAGCAGCGAAGCCGCGGGAGATGGAGGGACCCGCGCGGCCGGAGGGTGAGGGTGCTGGATGTACGGAGAGCACTTGTTTGAATAACAAGACGATCGTCATTGCGAGGAGGCGAAGCCGACGAAGCAATCCATGCGGATGGCGTGGATCGCCACGCCGCTCCGCGGCTCGCGATGACGGTTCTTTCCCTTTGGGGTACTGAAGTCGTCGGGGGCCGCACTAAGAGGAAGCCCGTTCGCTTGAAGACGGCTCCGCCGGCTCCCGCTCCTCCACCGCCTCGAGCAGACCGGGAACGGCGGCGACGCCGACGCGGCCTTCGGCCAGGTCAACGACCGGCACGACCTCGCGGGTGAAGGGAACCATCACCGGCGGTTTGCCCTCGACCGCAATCTCCAGCACCGGCCCGGCACCGAAATCCTCCACCGCGCTCACCACCCCGAGCGGCTGGAAGGCCTCGCCCTCGCCCGCGACCAGCTCGGCGCGCAGGCCGATGAGGTCGGCGTGGTAGTACTCGTCCGCCTCCGTCGCCGGAAGCCGCTCGCGCGGAACGTGCAGCCTCAGGCCACGGAGCCGCTCCGCCGCGTCCCTATCGTCGACGCCGTCGAGCTTGGCCACCACCGAGCCCTTCACCATCCCGCGGCAGCGGGCGCTGAAGCGGCGCTCGCCGATGTGATCGCAGAGCTCGCCGTAGGCCGCGACGTCCTCGGGCCGCTCGGTGAAGCTGCGGATCTTGACCTCGCCGCGCACACCGTGCGGCGCGGTCACGACGCCCAGGCAGATCATCCGGGGCTCACCCGCTGCGGCCACGGCCCGGCCCGAGACCGGCTAGGCGCCGGCCTCGCCGGCGGCGGCGGCCATACGCTCCTGCGCCTTCTTCTTCGGCTGCGCCTTCTTCGTCTGCTCCGCCCGCACCCTAGGCTCCATCAGCCCGGCGGTGGCGCAGAACTTGGCGACGCGGTCGCTGGGCAGGGCGCCGACGCTGAGCCAATGGCGCAGCCTCTCCTCCTTCAGCACCACCCGCTCGGGATGGTCGCCGGCCAGCATCGGGTTGTAGGTGCCGAGCACCTCGATGAAGCGGCCGTCGCGGGGGCTGCGCGCATCCGCCACCACGATCCGGTAGAAGGGCCGCTTCTTCGCGCCCCCTCGGGTCAAACGCAGTCTCAGAGCCATGGGTTCGTCGTTTCCTTCTCGTCCACTCGTAATCCTGATCAACGCAGAGGCGGCATCGGCGGCATCATCCCCGGCGGCAGGCCGCCCATGAGCCCACGCTTGCCGAGCTTGCCCACCTTTTTCATCATCGCGCTCATCTGCTGGTGCTGCTTGAGCAGCCGGTTGACGTCCGCCACCGTGCTGCCCGAACCGGCGGCGATGCGCCGGCGGCGCGAGGCGTTGAGCACCTTCGGGTTGCGCCGCTCCGCCGGCGTCATCGACAGGATGATGGCCTCCTGGCGGGCGATCATCTTGTCGTCGACCTTCGCCTCGGACAGCTGTTTCTTCATCTTGGCGATGCCCGGCAGCATCCCGAGCAGGCCCTTCAGGTCGCCCATCTTGCGGATCTGCTTGTACTGCGCCGCCATGTCCTCGAGGGTGAACTCGCCCTTGACGATCTTGCTCGCGAGCGCCTCGGCGTCCTCGCGCTGGATCACCTCGGAGGCGCGCTCCACCAGGCCGACGACGTCGCCCATGCCGAGGATGCGGCCGGCGACCCGGTCCGCCTGGAATGCCTCCAGCGCGTCGAGCTTCTCGCCGACGCCCATCAGCTTGATCGGCATGCCGGTGACGGCGCGCATCGACAAAGCCGCGCCGCCGCGGGCGTCGCCGTCCACACGCGTCAGCACGATGCCGGTGATGCCGACCCGCTCGTGGAAGGCGCGGGCGACGTTGACCGCGTCCTGACCGGTCATGGCGTCGGCGACCAGCAGCGACTCCAGCGGCCGCACCGCCTCCTTGACCGCGGCCGCCTCGCTCATCATCGCCTCGTCGACGGTGAGCCGGCCGGCGGTGTCCAGGATGACGACGTCGTAGCCCTGCTTGCGCCCCGTCTCCATCGCCCGGAGCGCGATCTCGACCGGCTTCTCCCCGGCCTCGATCTTCATCACCGGCGTGTCGGTCTGCTCGCCGAGGACGGCGAGCTGGTGCTGCGCCGCCGGCCGGTAGACGTCCAGCGAGGCCATCAACACCCGCTTCTTCTCCCGCTTGCGCAGGCGAAGGGCGATCTTGCCGGCGGTGGTGGTCTTGCCCGAGCCTTGCAGCCCGACGAGGAGCACGGGCACCGGCGGAGTGCCGGCGAGGTCGAGGCCGGCGCCGTCAGAGGCGCCGGGGGCGCCCGCCTCGCCGTCGCCCTTGCCGCCCAGCATCTCGATCAGATCGTCGTTGACGATCTTGATGACCATCTGCCCGGGGGTGACGCTGCGCAGCACGTCCTGGCCGACGGCGCGCTTGCGCACGGAAGCGATGAAGTCCTTCACCACCGGCAGGGCGACGTCCGCCTCGAGCAGGGCGACGCGCACCTCGCGCAGCGCCTCGCCGACGTCGGACTCCGTCAGGGCGCCGCGCTTGTTCAGGCGGTCGAAGATCTTTCCCAGGCGATCGCTCAGGCTGTCGAACACCCGCAGGCCTTCTCAATCCAGTGCTTTAATGTCGGTGGGTCGCGCAAAAGAGATAGGCTGCGGATTGGCCCAAGCCACCGCGCCCTCGCCGACTGCGCGTCTTCTACGGCCGCCGGCCGGATGCGTCAAGCCGGTGACGGGGCGGTGACGGGCCGGCACCTCCCTGGCAACGGCTCCGTCGCTTCGGCGGCAAGGCTGGATCTCGAGGGGCAGAGGCCATATTAAGCCGGTCATGAGCGCGCTCCCCTTCATCAAGATGCATGGCCTCGGCAACGACTTCGTCGTCCTCGACGCGCGGACGGCGCGGGTGGCCCTGAGCGAGGCGCAGGTGCGCGCCATCGCCGACCGGCACACCGGCGTCGGCTGCGACCAGCTCATCGTCATCGAGCCGCCTGCCTCCTCGCTGGCCGACGCCTTCATGCGCATCCGCAACGCCGACGGCGGCGAGGTCGCGGCCTGCGGCAACGCCAGCCGCTGCGTCGCCTCGCTGCTGATGGCCGAGAGAAACACGGAGCACGCCATCATCGAGACCGCGGCCGGACTGCTGGACGCCGAGGCCCGGGGAGACGGGCTCGTCGGCGTCGACATGGGCCGGGTCAGCTTCGACTGGCGCGACATTCCGTTGTCGAAGGCCGTGGACACCCTGCACCTCGACGTCGCCGCCGGTCCTCTGCGCGACGGCGTCGCCGTCAACGTCGGCAATCCGCACGTGGTGTTTTTCGTCGCCGACGCGGCGGCCGTGCCGCTGGACGCCGTCGGCCCGGCCATCGAGACCGACCCGATGTTTCCCGAGCACACCAACGTCGACGTGGCGGAAGTGCTGGCGCCGGACCGCATCCGCCTGCGCGTCTGGGAGCGCGGCGTCGGTGTCACCCGGGCCTGCGGCTCCGGCGCCTGCGCCACGCTTGCCGCCGCTGCCCGGCGCGGCCTCACCGGCCGCAGCGCCGAGGTCGTCCTCGACGGTGGCCGGCTTCACATCGACTGGCTGAAGGACGACCACGTGGTCATGACCGGCCCGGTCGCGACCAGCTTCACCGGCACCATCGACGGCGCACTGCTCGGGGAGAGGCGCTCGTGATAATCCTGCACGGTCGGGTCGTAGGACCAAGGACTCCGCTCACACTCCTCTGGTCACCCGCGGGCTCGTCCCGCGGGTCCATGAGGCTGTGGATCGCCGCAACGCGTGCGGCGATGACGGGGGAAGCTGATCGGGATCGCGAGCGGCCGGGATGTGCGCCCGTGCCCTCACCCTCCCGCTTCGCGGGCCCCTCCCTCTCCCGCTTCGCGGGCGAGGGAACGTCGTTCGCGACTCTTGCAGCGCGGCTCCCTCTCCCGCGTGCGGGAGAGGGTAGGGGTGAGGGTCTTCGGGTTGTGTCCCAGTACCGGGACGGCAGCCGCGGCAGTCCCGTCGATCAAGCGGGCGCTCCAAGCGAATGACCGAGCCCCACGTCGTCACGTTCGGCTGCCGCCTGAACAGCCTGGAGTCCGAGATCATCCGCCGCGAGGCGAACGCGGCCGGGGCGGGCGACGCCGTGGTCGTCAACACCTGCGCGGTGACCGGCGAGGCCGTCCGGCAGGCGCGCCAAGCGATCCGCAAGCTGCGCCGCGACCGGCCGGACAGCACGATCATCGTCACCGGTTGCGCCGCCCAGCTCACGCCGGACGCGTTCGCGGCGATGCCCGAGGTGGACCGGGTCCTCGGCAACACCGAGAAGCTGGAGCGGCGGAGCTACGAGCCGGAGGCAGGCGGCGAACGGATCGTCGTCTCCGACATCATGACCGCGCGCGAAACCGCCGGCCACTTGCTGGAAGGTTTTGAGGGCCGCAGCCGGGCGATGGTGCAAATCCAGCAGGGCTGCGACCACCGCTGCACCTTCTGCACCATCCCGTTCGCGCGGGGGCCCAACCGCAGCGTGACGCCGGAGCGCATCTTCGAGCAGGTGCGGGTGCTGAGCCGCCGCGGCTTCCCGGAGGTGGTGCTCACGGGCGTCGACGTCTGCTCCTACGGCGCGGACCTTCCCGGGCGACCGACGCTCGGTACGCTGGTGCGCCGGCTGCTGGCCGAGGTGCCCGAACTGCCGCGGTTACGGCTGTCGTCCCTGGATCCGGCGGCCATCGACGAAGAGTTCGTCCTCGCCATGGCCGAGGAGGAGCGGCTGATGCCGCACGTCCACCTCAGCCTGCAGGCGGCCGACGACCTGGTTCTGAAGCGGATGAAGCGGCGCCATTCCCGCGCCTCTGCCCTGGCGATCGTCGAGAGGCTGCGCCGGGCGCGCCCGGACGTCGTCTTCGGCGCCGACGTCATTGCCGGCTTCCCCACCGAAACCGAGGCCGCGTTTGCCAACACGCTGGCCTTCGTGGCCGACGCCGGGCTGACCTACCTCCACGTCTTCCCCTTCTCGCCCCGGCCGGAAGCGCCGGCTGCGCGGATGCCGCAGGTGCCGGGGCCGGTCCGCCGGGAGCGGGCTGCCGAGCTGCGCCGGGCCGGCGAGGCGGCCAAGGCCCGGTATCTCGCCGGCCGCGTCGGCGCCCGGGTCGAAGCGGTGGTCGAGGCGGAGACGAGCGGGCGCTGCCCCGACTACGCCCCGGTGGCACTCACCGCGCCCGCGCGTCCCGGCGACATCGTCGCGGTGGACATCGTCGGCGCGACGCCCGAGCACCTGGTCGGAGCCCCCGCGGCATGAACGACGACAGCACCCGCGAAGGCACGGGCTGGCTCGGCCGGCTGCGCCGGGGCCTCGGCCGCTCCTCGGAGAAGCTCACCGGCGGCATCACCGGCCTGTTCACCCGCCGCCGCCTCGACGACGAGGCGCTGGAGGACCTGGAAGAGCTGCTGATCGGCGCCGACCTCGGCGTCGGCACGGCGACGAAGATCACCGGGTTGCTGGCGAAGACCCGGTTCAACCAGGAGGTCACCGCCGACGACGTCCGCGGCTTCGTCGCCGACGAGGTGGCGAAGCTGCTGCAGCCGGTGGCGCAGACCATCACCATCCACGAGGCGCACAAGCCGCACGTGATCCTGGTCTGCGGCGTCAACGGCAGCGGCAAGACCACCACCATTGCCAAGCTCGCGCACCTGTTCAAGAGCGTGGGCCTGGAGGTGGTGCTGGCCGCCGGCGACACCTTCCGCGCCGCGGCCATCGAGCAGCTGCAGATCTGGGGCCAGCGGGCCGGCTGCGAGGTCGTCGCCCGGGCGCTCGGCGCCGACGCCGCCAGCCTCGCCTATGACGCCTACGCCCAGGCGCGATCGCAGCGGGCCGACATCCTGCTCATCGACACCGCCGGCCGCCTGCACAACAAGTCCGACCTGATGGCCGAGCTGAAGAAGATCGAGCGGGTGCTGAAGAAAGTCGATCCCGCCGCACCCCACGACTGCATCCTCGTCCTCGACGCAACCGTCGGCCAGAACGCCCACGCCCAGGTCGAGGTGTTTCGCGAGATGGTCAACGTCACCGGCCTGGTCGTGACCAAGGTCGACGGCTCGGCCAAGGGCGGCGTGGTCGTGGCGCTTGCGGAGCGGTTCGGCCTGCCGGTCTACGCGGTCGGCGTCGGCGAGGGCATGGAGGACATGCGCGCCTTCGAGGCGCCGACGTTCGCCCGGAGCCTGCTCGGGCTGGAGGCTTAGCGGCGCCGGATCGCGCCCCGACCGCACGCGTCGCGACCGGTCGCCCGGCGTAGATCGATCGGCGCGATACGCGTACGATCCAGCAATCAGCCGGCGGCCGTGGACGAGAGCCCTGCATGTGGAAGCGGATCGCGCACTTCGTCTTCGGCGAACCGGTGGGCGCCCAGCTTCCCGAACGCATCCGCCTCGCCATCGACAGCGAGGAGGCGCGCGCCGAGATCCTGATCGGCTGGGCGCAGCTGGCGCTGGTCGGCTTCTTCCTCGCCCTCTACTCGCTCGCGCCCAAGACCTCGGCCGGAACGCCGTTCATGCCGGTGCCCTACGTGCTCACCGGCTACCTCGCCTTCTCCCTGGTGCGCCTGACGCTGGCCTACGTCTGGCGGCTGCCGCGCTGGTTCGTCCTCGTCTCCATCGTCATCGACATCGGCCTGTTGATGCTGCTGATCTGGAGCTTCCACCTCCAGTACCAGCAGCCGGCGCCCTTCTACCTCAAGGCGCCGACCCTGCTGTACGTGTTCATCTTCATCGCGCTCAGGGCGCTGCGCTTCGCCCCCACCTACGTCCTGGCCGCCGGGCTGACCGCCGCCGCCGGCTGGATGGCGCTCGCCTGGTACGCCACCCGCGACATGAGCGTGGTGACCCGGAATTACGTCGAGGCGCTCACCGCGAACCGGGTCCTGATCGGTGCCGAGATCGATAAGGTCATCTCCGTCCTGCTGGTCACCCTGGTCCTGTCGGTCGCCCTTATCCGCGCCCGCCGGCTACTGATGCGCTCGGTCGCCGACGCCACCGTCGCCCGCGACCTGACGCGCTTCATCGCCCCGGAGATCGCACGCCACATCAAGAGCGCCGACCGCGCCATCCAGCCCGGCGACGGCGAGGTGAAGGCCGCCTCGGTGGTGTTCTGCGACATCGAAGGCTTTTCCACCGTCTCGGAGACGCTCGCGCCCGACGTCCTGATGCGCACCCTCAACGAATACGTTGCGGCGCTTTCCGCCGTCATTGCCGCGCACGGCGGGGTGATCACCCAGTTCCAGGGCGACGCCCTGCTCGTCACCTTCAACGCGGCGACGCCGGTGCCGGACCATGCCGCCTGCGCCCTGCAGACGGCGCTCTCGATCCAGGAGGTCGTCGCCAGGGAGCGCTTCGGCCCCGGCTTGCGCCTCCCAACCCGCTGCGGGGTGAGTTCGGGCGAGTTGGTCGCCGGTGCCGTCGGCACCGCCGAGCGCATGCTGATCACCGTCTACGGCGACGAGGTCAACATCGCCGCCAGGCTCGAGCAGCTGAACAAGAGCTACGGCACCTACGTCCTCGCCACCGGCGGGGCGGTGGCCGCCGCCGGCGACGGCTTCGCCTGCCGGCCCATGGGCGCGGTCGCCGTCCGCGGCCGAACGACTCCGGTGGAGGTGTTCGAGATTACCGGCGCCCTTCTTCGATCAGTGCCTTCGCGGTGAGACCCTCCAGCCGGCGTCCCTCGCGGAGCGCCTTCAACCGCGCCACCGTATCGGGAAGTGCGTGAAGATCGACTGCGGTCACCGGCACCAGCCGGGCGATTGCCTTCCCGTGCCTGGTGATCGTGATCTCCTCGCCGCGTTCGACCTGCTCCAGCAGCGTCAAGAAGTGAATCTTGGCTTCGAACGTCCCGACCGTCTTCATCGTGCGCCCAGCTAGCGACTTGTGATTAGGTTGATGCAGGTTATGCACCTGCCTTTACAGTAACGTCATCGCGAGCCGGGTAGCGATGTAGGTCGGGTTAGCCGCAGGCGTAACCCGACGAATGGATGGCCAGTCATGTGTCGGATTACGGCTTCGCCTAATCCGACCTACGGCTTCGTCGGCTGCGCCTCCTCGCAATGACGCCGGTGCTTCAACTTAACGCACCTTGCTTGAGCGCCGATGCATTCAGGCGCGATCCATAACCCGCGTCAAGAGACATGCAGCGACGCTGGTGCTCGTCGAGACTGATCCGTCTCGGTGGCAACGGCGAGCCAAGACGCCGCTTCGCCGTCTCCCATTTCGCCCAGAAAGCCGTCGCCCTAATCCGCTGCGGCCTGCTTGGCGTCGGCGATCAGCGCGGCGCAGTCGCTGTCCTCGCCGACACCCTGATCGATGGGTGGCGCGAGGCCGACGATCGGCGTCAGCACGGCGTTGATGACCTTCTTCACCGTCCCCTCGACGCCCAGGCCGACCGGGTCGGTGAAGGCGTCGGGGCTCCCCAGCGTCCCCTGGACGGCGAGGGGATTGCGCAGGCTGAAGGGGCTGAAATCCTTCGGGTAGGGGACGAACCGCAAGTCCAGCGTCTCCTCGCCCATGTCGACCTGGCCCTCGCCGACGATCTTGGTGTCGGTGGTGTCGAAGACCATGGTGTTCACGGCGAAGACGCCGTCGTCGGCCCTGAAGTCGCCGATGACGCAGCGGATCGGGATCGGCTTGTCGCCGCTGACTGCGACGCCAAGGCTCTCGGCGATGTCGAGGCCAGCGAGCTCAATGAGGAGATGGCTGATCTGCCCGCCGGACATCACCACGAACAGGTCGCCCGTGGCGGAGCCCAGGATGTCCGCCACCGAGTTGCCCGTGGTCGAGAGCTTCGCCCGGCCGCCGAGCCGGCCGGCGCTCTCCTGAGCGAACGGGCTCCTGCTCAGCAGCCGCTTCAGGTCGACGCGGCTGATGCGGGTGTCGATGTCCGCGTGCGCTGGCTGCCTGGTGCCGTCCAGCGTCATGAAGACGTTGACGGTCCCGTCGCCGATCTTCACCGCCACCGGGCTCAGGCGAAGCACGCCCTGGTCGAGCGTCACCTCCGCATCCAACCCGTCGATCGGCACCCCCGGGAGCAGGACCGTGCCCGCCTTGAGCCGCACGTCGGCGTCCATCTCCCGCAGCGCGCTGAGGTCGATGGGCTTGTCGGGAAGGACCTTGCCGTCCGTCGGCTGGCCTTGCGCCTCCTTCTCGGCCTCCGCCTGCTTCTCCTCCTCGCGCTTGCCGCCCATCAGGACGGCGACGTCGTCGAAGTCGAACTTGTGCGAGACCAGGTGCGCCGTCGCCTTCAGCCGCTCGCCGCCGGTATCCACGGCCGCCGTCCCGCTGAGATCGCTGTCGCCGAGCTTGCCGTCGAAGTCGGCGAGCTTGAAGCTGCTGCCCTCGCGGGTCAGGTGGCCCTTGAGGCTGTAAGGCGGCGACGGCGGCACGGGAACGCCCGCGAGGGTGTAGAGGTCGGCGAGGTTGTTGCCCTGGACCGCAACCTGGATGTCGAGCCCCTCCATCGTCTGCGGTTGGCTGACGGTCCCGTCGACCTTGGCGGAGAAGGCGCCGCTCGAAATGTCGATGTTGACCGGATAGGCCTCGCCCTCCGCCCGAAGCGCCTCCAGTGAACCGGCCTCCACGTCGAGGTTGAGCGGCTCGCCCTGGTAGGTCCCGCCGCCACGCACCCGCAGGCCATCCGGCTCGGAGGCGGCAGCAAGGCTGTCCAGCGTCAGGCTGACGTCGTTGCCGCTCTGCTCGTCCTGGTAGGCAAGGTCGGCGTCCTTGATCGTGAGGTCATGAACGACCGGCAGGTTGCGGCGCTCGGGCGGCGGCGCCGGCTCCTCCTCCTGCGCGACGAACTGCCAGTTGGCCTCGCCGCTCTCGTTCTTCGTCAGGCGCACCTTCGGCGTTTCGACGTGCATGGCCTCGACGACGATGTCGCCCTTGAGCAGGGCGAGGACATCGACGCTCACGTCCAACGCCGCGATCTCCACCATGTTCTCCGGCTGCTTGGCCCACTCGGCGTTCTCCAGCGTGATGCCGCCCATGTGCACCCGGGTGATGCGCCCGAGGTCGACGTCGAACTCGCCGTTGATGGCGAAGTCGCGGCCGATCGCGCCGCTGACCGCACTCGCCAGCGGCTCCTTGAGCGCGCCCCAGCCGACGAAGACCGCAATGACGACCACCGCCGTGATGGCGAGGGCGATGAGCGCCACGGTGGCGGCCAGGAGGATGCCGACCGCGCGCACCGCCAGACGTCCCATGAAATTCTCCGCTGCGCCAGAAGTGGATGTGACGACGCAGCGCTGCCCTGCCGCATCTGAAAGAACTAACGAGCGGGCGGCGGCTCTGTTCCGGCGAATGGCCCGGCCGGAGCTACGCCCGCGGGGCGGCGATCATCTCCCGGGCGGCGAGGAGCGCGCCGCCGACGATGAGGACGCAAGCCGCGGCGAGTGCCCAGGTGAGCCTGGCTTGGCCGGCCGCGATCAAAAGCAGGGTCGACAGCAACGGCGTCGCGTAGGCGGCGACGCCCAGCACTCGGATGTCGCCGTGCTTGACGCCGTGGTCCCAGGTGAAGAAGGCGACCCCGACGGGGCCGAGACCCATGGCAGCGACGACCAGCCACTCGTAGCCCTCGGGCCAGACCGTGCGTTCGAAGGCGAGGTGGGCGAGGGCGGCAAGCAGCGCGGTCGCAGCGCAGAAGCCGCCGACCGCATCGGTCGGCACGTGGGCATGGCGGCGGCTGAGAATCGAGTACCCGGCCCACGTAAGCGCCGCCGCGAGCGCCGCCAGGTAGCCGGTCAGGTACTCGCCGCGAAAGCGGAAGCCTCCGCCGCCGCCGTAGCCGACCAGGATCACGGTTCCGACGAGCCCGGAGACGGCGCCGGCCAGGTGCCACCAGCGCAGCCGGTGGCCGGGAAGAAGCGCCGAGAAGACGACGATCAGCAGCGGCCAGAGGTAATTGATGAGGCTTGCCTCCACCGCCGGCGCCGTGCGCAGGGCGAGGAAGTAGAGGACGTGGTAGCCGAACAGGCCGCCGACCCCGACGAGCCAAACCGGCGCCGGCCAGCGAAGGTGCGCGATCACGCCCTCGCCGCGGACCAGCCACTTGCCCACCGCCAGCGACGCGGCCAGGGCGAAGGCCATTGCCACGAGCTGGAACGGCGGAACGGAGCCGGACAGGGTGGTGAGCACCGCCAGCGTCGACCACAGCACGACGGTCGTGCCGCCGATGGCGGTGGCGAGGCGAACCTTGGCGGCGGCCGGCCGGATCGGCCGGCCCGCGGCCGCGGCGTGCGCGTCGGGCGGCGGCACCTTCGGCACCGCCGCCCCGCGTTGGCTTAGACGACCGGGCGCAGCAGCTGCGGGTTCTGGACCTTCGGCTTCTGCGAGTGGTCGTAGAAGCCCTTCTTGGTCTTCATGCCGAGATAGCCGAGCTGCACCAGGCGGGTGAGCGTGTGCGGCGGCGCATGATGCTCATGGCGCACGTCGGTGAAGATGTTGTGGGCCATCGCCTCGACGACGTCGAGGCCGATGTAGTCGGCAAGCTCGAACGGACCCATGGGATGCGCTGCGCCCAGGCGCATCGCCTGGTCGATGCTCTCGATGGTGCCGGTGCCGCGCTCCAGCATGCGGATCGCGTTCAGCATGTACGGCGTCAGCAGCCGGTTGACGATGAACCCGGTCGTGTCCTGGACGACCACCGGGTCCTTGCCGATCTGCCGGCAGAACTGGTCGAGGGTCTGGACGACGTCGTCGGAGGTCTCGAAGGCGTGGATGATCTCCACCAGCTTCATCACCGGCGCAGGGTTGAAGAAGTGCAGGCCCGCGATGCGCGAGCGGTGCTTGCACACCGCCATCATGGTGGTGACCGAGAGCGTCGAGGTGTTGGTGGTCAAGAGCGCGTCGGGCCGGCAGATCGACTCCAGCCGGCGGAAGAGGTCCTTCTTGGTCTCGATCTCCTCGATCACCGACTCGACGACCAGGTCGCAGTCGGCAACCGCTCGCTCGTCCGTGGACCACGTGACGTGGCCGAGGATCGCCTCCTTTTCCTCCGCCTGCATCTTGCCGCGCTCGACCATCTTGCCGAGGCCGCGATCCAATGTGGTCTTGGCCTTCTCCCACGACCCGGGTGTCGCCTTGACCGCGACGACGTTGACGCCGGCCTGGGCGCAGACCTGGGTGATGCCGAGGCCCATGGCTCCGGTGCCGATGATTCCGACAGTGGTAATGGCCATATCCGTTCCCCTTGATTTGCGAGCGCTGGAGCGAGCCCGAGACCCTGACGGTTCATCGGCGGCGGGACCTGCCCGCGTCTGTCCAGAGCGAGGTTACTTGCCGTCAAGCGGGGGAGATTAGACGGCTTTTGCGGCCGAAACAAAGGCCACGTTGCGCTGCACACAGGGAATGAACCGGCAGCGCCGATGATTGTAGCCGTGGCGGAAAAAGCAGGGCCGCCCGAGGGCGGCCCTGCCGTGCGGCTCCGACTTGAGGCGCCGTTCTAGTCGCGCTGGACGCACATGGCGATGCCCATGCCGCCGCCGACGCAGGCGGTGGCCAAGCCCTTCTTGGCGTTGCGCTTGATCATCTCGTGCACCAGCGTCAGCAGGATCCGGGAGCCGGAGCAGCCGATCGGGTGGCCCAGGGCGATCGCGCCGCCGTTGACGTTGACGATGCCGGTGTCCCAGCCCAGCTCGCGGTTCACCGAGATCGCCTGGGCGGCGAAGGCCTCGTTGGCCTCGACCAGCTCCAGGTCCTTGACCGTCCAGCCGGCCCTCTCCAGCGCCTTGCGGCTGGCCGGGATCGGGCCAGTGCCCATGATCGCCGGATCCACGCCGGAGGTCGCCCAGGAGACGATGCGCGCCAACGGCTCGACGCCGCGCTTGGCGGCGTTCTCGGCGGTCATCAGGACCATCGCCGCGGCGCCGTCGTTGATGCCCGACGCGTTACCGGCCGTGACCGTGCCTTCCTTGTCGAAGGCCGGGCGAAGCTTGGACAGCGTCTCCATCGTCGTGCCGAAGATCGGGTGCTCGTCGGTGTCGATGACGGTGTCGCCCTTGCGGGTCTTGATGGTGACGGGGACGATCTCGTCCTTGAACTTGCCGCCCTTGATTGCCGCTTCCGCCTTGGTCTGCGACGCGAGCGCAAACTCGTCCTGCTCCTGGCGGGTGATCTGATACTTCTTGGCGACGTTCTCGGCGGTGTTGCCCATGTGGTAGTTGTGGAACGGGTCGATCAGGCCGTCGCGCAGCATGCTGTCGACCATCTTGAACTCGCCCATCTTCGTGCCGCCGCGCAGGTTCGCCTCGTGCGGCGCCCAGCTCATGCTCTCCATGCCGCCGGCGACGACGACGTCCGTCTCGCCCAGCTTGAGCGACTTGAAGCCTTCCGCGACCGCGCGCATCCCGGACGCGCACAGCTGGTTGATGGCATAGGCGGTCGACGCCTCGGAAATGCCGGCGTTGATGCAGACTTGTCGGGCGGGGCCGCCGCCGACGTTGCCCTGCAGCACGATCCCCATGATGACCTCTTCGACCTCGCCGGGATCGGTCTTGGCCCGCTTCAGCGCCTCTCTTACCGCGATCTCGCCCAGCGCGACCGGCGACAGGCTGCTCAGCGAGCCGTTGAACCGACCGACCGGCGTCCGCGCGCCGCCCGCGATGACAATTTCACTCATGCTTATTTCCTCTCCTCACCCGGGATCACACCGCGAGACGGCGTGTGGGCTTGTGTTTGCCAGTGTGGGCCGCGAGAATAGGGCCGCCCCTCAGCCTTAGCAAGCAGCGAAGCCTTGCCGGTGTGCGCCGCGCGTCGCACGATCCGATGCGCATGCCAAGGCCGCACATATTGCGTTGCAACATCTTTTGATCGATACTGGAGGCTGAGGGAAAGGTTTTCTCTCAGACAGACTTCCGGGCAGAGGCCACCTGCGCATGAGCGACTCCCCCGACGCGACTTCGGCTGGCGCGTCCGCAAAAATCACCATCAAGAAGTACGCCAACCGGCGCCTCTACAACACCGCCACCAGCTGCTACGTGACGCTGGATTATCTCGCCAATCTGGTCAAGGCGGGCGCTGACTTCGCGGTGTACGACGCGCGCAGCGGCGACGACATCACCCGCTCGGTGTTGACCCACATCATCGTCGAGGAGGAAGCCAAGGGGCAGAGCATGCTGCCGGTGAGCTTCCTGCGCAACCTGATCAGCTTCTACGGCGACAGCCTTCAGGTCGTCGTTCCCCGCTACCTCGAGCACAGCATGCAGGCCTTCTCGCGCAATCAGGAGCAGATGCGCGAGTACATGGCCGGCGCCTTCGACGGCCTGAACCCGTTCACGTCGTTCGAGGAGATGAGCAAGCAGCAACTCGCCATGTTCGAACGGGCGGTGAAGATGTTCAGCCCCTTCTACGCCGACGAGCCGCCGGCCGAAGAGAAAGAGAACGCCGGCACCCCCGCGGCCGGCGCCGCCGCCTCGCCGGCCGAGAAGCAGATCGAGGAGCTGCGCTCCCGGCTCAACGAGATGCAGCGCCAGCTCGACGAGTTCGTTTCCAGGGGAGACGAGCGCGCTCAACCAGGCGGCGACCGGGAAACGGCCGCGGCCGCGCCGGTCAGCGATGCACCGCAACAGGATCCCGACCGGCAGCGCGGTCCAAAGGGCGTGAAGCGCGCCGGCGTCGGCGGGGCGTAGAGCTCAAGCGGGCAGCCGCCAAGCTTTTCGAGGCACCAAGGTCGCCAGAACGGCGCGCACGTCCGCGCATGAGCAGCGGGCGAATTATACTGCTTGTCAATCGCGGTTCCGATTGCTAGGTGAAGCATCGACCTTGCGGCTAACCGTGCCGGCGAACTGCGGGGATAAGCGCGGCTTGGCACGGAACCTGCGTGAGGATCGAAAGGAACGGGGGGCGTCGGCGCGACTTAGGGAACGTTCGGCCAGACAGGGAGGCATTGAACGGGCCGGCGGAACTTGGGACCGAACTTGTTCTGGAGATCCGAAAAATGGTGCCGTTCGATGAAGTAACGAAGCCGGTGAACCGCGGGACCGATGTGGACCGCTTCGTCGGGGGCCGTATCCGCGAGCGTCGGGTGATGCTCGGGCTCAGCCAGCAGCAAATGGCCAACTTGATTGGCGTAACCTACCAGCAGGCGCACAAGTACGAGCGCGGCATCAACCGCATTTCGGCCGGCAGGCTGTACGAGATCGCCCGGGTGCTGAGCGTGCCGGTGAGCTTTTTCTACGAGGGCCTGGACGACGTCCACGGCGGCGAAGACCTCTCCATCCGCCAGCGCATGTGCCTGGAGCTGGCGCGAAACTTCACCCAGATCCCGAACGAACGCCACCGGGAGGCGTTGAGCCAACTGGCCCGGGTGCTGGCGATCAAGTAGCTGGCTTCGGGCGGCGGCCTGCCGCGGCGTTGTCCAAGCCGACGCGGACGTTGCGCGTCAGCCGCTCCCTGCCGATGCGCTTGATCGCCGTGCCGCTGAACATGCGTGCGAACGCCTCGTCGTCGAGCGCAGCCAGGGACTTGAGGTCGGGGGCCACGAGTTCGGGCCGCGGCTTCAGGTCTTCGTGCGGCGTCGGCGACGAGAACTTCGTCCACGGGCACACGGCCAGGCAGTCGTCGCAGCCGTAGATCCGGTTGCCGGCGGCGGCGGTCAGTGCCTCCGGGATCTCGCCGGCGTGCTCGATGGTCAGGTAGGACAGGCACCGCCGCGGCTCGATGCGGTAGGGCTCCGGCAGCGCGCCGGTGGGACAGGCGCGCAGGCAGGCGTCGCATGAGCCGCAGTGATCGATCTCGGGCGCGTCCGGTGCGATCTGCAGCGTGGTGAACACCTCGCCCAGAAACAGCCAGGAGCTGAAGCGGCGCGAGACCAGGTTGGTATGCTTGCCGATCCAGCCCAGGCCCGCGCGCTGGGCCAGCGGCTTTTCCATCACCGGTGCCGTGTCGACGAAGATCTTGGCGTCGCCGCCGTAGGCCTCCACCAGCCACCGGCCCAGGGCTTTCAGCCTCGACTTCAACACCTTGTGGTAATCGCGGCCGCGGGCGTAGACGCTGATCGCGCCCCTGTCCGCGTCGGCATGAACCGCCAGCGGATCCCCCTCGGGGCCGTAGTTGACCCCGAGGCAGATGACCGAGCGCGCCTCCGGCCACAGCGCTGTCGGCGAGGCGCGGCGCTCAGCGGTCCGCTCCATCCAGGCCATGTCGCCATGCCGGCCTTCGGCAAGGTACCGGCGGAGGTTGGCAGCGTCGTCGGGGTCGGCGTCCGCCAGGGCGAAGCCGCAGACGTCGAACCCCAGCGACAGGGCCTTCTCGCGGACCGCTTCCTTCATCCCTGACCGGTCACTCCTCCAGTTTCTCCAAGCGGCACGTCGGCCGGCGGCGGCTCCACGGGCGGGGGCTCCACGGGCGGCGGCTCCTCCGCAGGCGGTTCGTCGACCGGTGGCTCGTCGATGGGCGGCTCTTCCGCCCGTGGCTCCGTTACCCTCAGCATTCGCGACACCGACGGCACACCGGCGTCGTCGAACACGAAGAGCATATAGTATCCGGGTAGTGCGACGTTGACGTTGGCGGGTATGGATACCCGCAGCGTGCTTCCGTCCTGGCTGAAGTCGGCCTCCAAAAAGCGCTGGTCCGTGTCCAAGGCGTGCGTTACCGAGCCGCCGCGGACCAGCGTCACCCGGCCGGCGGTCGTGCCGTCGTCGATCGTCACCGCGATGCTCCCGCCCGTCTCCGCCACCGCCGGCGCGTCGAGGATCGCCGGCCGTTCCGCCGGCTGCCCGGAGCCGTCAGTGGCATAGAGGTAGGGAGGGTAGTAGATCTCGGCGTTGAGGTTTCTCACCGGTCCAGGGGCGCCGCCGCCGGCGGTCAACACCGTCGCGTCCGGCAGCAGAAGCGAGGTCGAGTGGTAGATACGAGGCTTCTGCGCCCTGGCGCCCTCGCTCCAGGCGCCGGTCGCCGGGTCCCAGATCTGCGCCGCGTAGTTGGCGTGATCGAGGCCCAGTTCTACCGACTTGCCGCGCCCGCCGTTCACGAGAACCTTGCCGTCGGCAAGGACCACCATGTTGGACCAGCTATAGTTCCCGGGCAGGTCGGCGACGCGCGTGCCCTTCGGCGCCGCGCCGCCGATGTCGATGGAAAAGACGCGTGACCTCGTCCGCAGGGACAGGATCTTGCCGGGCGCATACATGACGCTCGGCATGGTAACGGTCGAGGCCTGCAGCCTCAGCGGCTGCACCGACCAGCTGCCCTCCCCGGCGGGGTCGAGCACATGCGTCTCCCCATTGTACCTAAGCATGACGACCTTGCCGGTCGGCGCCAGGAACGCCCGCGGGTAGAACCAGTTCCTCGTGAACAAGGCGTCGTTGCGCGCCCCGGTCAGCGTTCGCCAGCCCAGCTCCTGGTTGAAGAGCTCTGGCGTGATGGCCGGCACGTTGACGCAGGCGAGGCCTTCCCCGGCGCAGGCGGACGGCTTGGTGATCCTGCCGCCGAGGACCAGAAAGTCGCCGCCCGGCATCGAGACGACGCTCGGGTACCAGCGAGGGTAGGCCATGGCCCCGGCGGGGCGGATGTCGTTGGCGGGCGGGCTGAAGACAGTCGTGTTGTCGTTCGAGAAGTTGCGTTTGCCGGCGATGGTCAGGTCGCCCCCGGTGATGAACACCTCGCCGCTCTCGGCGATGACCGACTGGGCGCTGCAGAAGATGTCGGTCCCCGTGCCGTTGGGCAGGACCAAGTGCGCGGACAGCTCTGTCCCCGCCGTCGGATCCCAGACGTCGTACACCAACTGCGCGCCCTGCTGCCCCCTTTCGTTGGTGCCGTAGGTCAACACCCGGCCGTCGGGGAGGAGGACGGCGTGGATGGCGATGATCGGCCAAGGAGCCGGCGGCCCGAAGGCGCCCGTCAAATGCGCCGCCGGATCACCGGCGGGCGGTTCGGCCCGGCCGGCGGAGGCGCCGGCCACGGCGGCGAGCACCAGCCCGGCCACAAGCGCCAGGACGGGCGCCTGGCGCAGCTCGAGCACGCGGCGCGGACGCCGCGGCGCAACGGAGGTCATCGCCCGCTCCTCCCGCCGGCGCCGCCTTGAGAACCCGGCCCGCCGTGGTCGGGCGGAAGCACGCCCGGCCCATAACCGTAATCGATGGGCGCCCGGGGATCGTCGTCCTGCAGCATCCGATCGATCTCTTCGTACGACTTCCTCAGCTCCTCGTCTTCGGCCTCCACGTCGGGGTCGGCCGGCGAAGCGCCAGCAACACCGAATACCCCGCAGCACACGGCCGCGAGCATCATCACCGCGATAGTCTTTCTCATCGTCTCCACCTCATGAGGGGTAGGATCAAATGAATGCTATACGCAGCCTGGAGGCCCGTGGATGTGAGCTCAGCGAACTTTTTGCCCTGGGCAAGGACTACGTGTTCAATGTTTTTTCGAGCGAAGCCGCAAGCTGCGGTCGTGCCGCTGCCAGCAGGAGGCTTGGCCGCGGCCGGCGGGCGATCTTCAGCTTTTGCGAATGACGATCGTATAGAGGCCGTCGGCTTCGCTGCTGGCGACGAGGACGTTGCCCGTCGTCTTGCAGAAGCTGGCGAAGTCGTTCGGCGCCGCGGGGTCGGTGGCGAGCACCTCGAGCTCGGCATCCACCGCCAGGCTCTTCAGCATCTTGTTGGCGCGCAAGACCGGCAGAGGGCACTGCAGGCCGCGAGCATCCAGGACATGATGCGCCAACGCCGCTTCCTTTACCAAACTGTATCGTGCCGGCCTTCTAGCGAAGTTCTCGCGCCCGCACCAGCCGCGCGGCGGCGAGTGACGGGAATATTGCACTGCACAACGCGGGGTGTAGATTAAACGCATTTTCCCCGTTTATGACATCATGCTCATGGAATTTTCGGGGGCGGCGAGTTACATTGGCCGGATGCGCGAATCACGTGTCGGTTCACACAGCGTGTGGACCGACAGCTTAACGAGCGTGTGGGACGCTTGGGCCGTGGGAGCGTGCATCTCTCGCGGCAGGCACATCCAGGTTCGATGCAAGGGGAGACACTGGTGCAGACGGTCGACCTCGAGTACATGCGGGCGAGCGCCGCACGGGCGAGCGCCCTGCTCAAAGCCATGGGCAACCCCCATCGACTGATGGTGCTGTGTCAGCTCGCCAAGGGGGAGCGTTCGGTCGGCGAGCTGGAGCGGCTGGTGGGACTGAGCCAGTCGGCGCTGTCGCAGCACCTCGCCCGGCTCCGCCGCGACAACCTGGTCCAGACCCGGCGGTCGGCGCAGACCATCTTCTATTCCCTGGCCGGCGGCGAGGCCAGCGCGGTGATCGCCACGCTCTACCAGCTCTACTGCTCCGAGATGGAGCAGTCCGCCGGTCCTGGCGTGGACGCGGCCGAGCAGGCGGGGCAATCGGCGCCGATGCTGCCCTCCTGACCCCGGGCTGCCTGCCGCCGTGAGGATCGGCATCGACCTCGGCGGCAGCAAGATCGAGGGCATCCTCCTCGACGAGCAGGGCCGCGAACGCTCGCGCCTGAGGGTGCCCACCCCGCGTAACGACTACGCCGCGACCGTTGCCGCGGTCGCCAGCGTCGTCGCCGACCTCGACGGGCGAAGCAACGGCCGGCCGACGGTGGGCGTCGGCATCCCGGGCGCGCTGTCGCCCGCGAGCGGGCTGGTCAAGAACGCCAACGCCACGTGGCTGATCGGCCGTGCCCTCGACGCGGATCTGGCCGCCGCCGTCGGCCGGCCGGTGCGCGTCGCCAACGACGCCAACTGCTTCGCGGTCTCCGAGGCGGTCGACGGCGCGGGCGAGGGCGCGGTGGTGGTCTTCGGGGTGATCCTCGGCACCGGCGTCGGCGGCGGCATCGCTATCTCCGGCCAGGCGCTGACCGGCGCCAACGCCATCGCCGGCGAGTGGGGCCACAACCCGCTTCCGTGGGCCGAGGCCGAGGAGCGGCCCGGCGCCGCCTGCTATTGCGGCAAGCGAGGCTGCATCGAAACCTACCTCTGCGGCAGCGGCATCACCCGCGCGTTCCTGGCGAGAACGGGGGAAGATGTGGACGCGACGGCGGTGGCGAGCCTGGCCCTAGGCGGCGACGCCGCGGCGCGCCAGGTGATGGCGGCCTACGCAAGCCGGCTTGCGCGGGCGCTGGCCTCGGTCATCAACGTCCTCGATCCCGACGTCGTCGTTTTGGGCGGCGGCCTGTCCAACATCGCGAGCCTCTACGACGACGTCCCGCGGCTGCTGCCACGGTGGGTGTTCTCCGACCGCGTCGATACCAGGCTGTCGCGCAACCGCCACGGCGACTCCAGCGGGGTGCGCGGCGCCGCATGGCTATGGCCGCAGCAGTCTCGGACGGAGGAGGACGGCGAAGGTGCCGCGCTCAGCACTCGGGCTGGGGAAGAAGCTTCACGCTGAGCAGCGTGCCGCGCAGGGTCATGTCCTCGAAGACCTGCTCGACGCGCTCGGCGATGCCGTCCCCGCGCATCTCGATGGTCATCTCGAACTCCGGAACCTCGCCGTCTTCGCGGTAGGGGAAGAAGGCGCCCCGGGTCCAGTAGAAGGGGACGGCGGGTGCCCCGGCCGCTTGCGCCGGCGAGGACGCCGGGGGCGGCAGCGGCGCGATCACGACGTTGACGAGGTAGGGGTTCTCCTCGGTGGTTCCGTCGAACACGACCCGGCTGAAGATCTTCTCGCCGGCCTCGGCAACGGCGAGCAGCCGGCCCAGGTGGTCCGTCGGAAACAGCGTGCCGGCGGGCAGCTCCACCGTCCGTTCCTCCGGCGCGGAGTAGCTGGCGAGCCCGGCACCGCCGGTCGCCTCCAGCTTCGCCGTGCCGGCGATGCGGTTTTCCTCGTCGTTGGTCTCGTGGAGAACGCGGAAGCGGTAGCTGAGCGCGTCGTCGGCCTCCCAGCTCGCGAACATCCACTTGTCTTCCACGGTCTCGCCGCTGGCCTGGCTGTAGCGGATGGCGGTGCGGTTTTCGATGGTCCAGCCGCCGCACTCGCGCGCCGCCCGGTACACCATCAACCCCTCCGCGGAGGCGACGTCCACCGCCTTGCTGCCGGGCCCGAGCGTCATCCGGTAGACGGCCTCGTGCGGCGTCAGCCCCTCGCCGGCAACGGCGGAAGCGGCAAGCATCGTCGCGAGGAAGACCCCGCAAGCCGTCGTCGATCCTGAAGGTGGCATGTGCAGCAGTGCCGGGGGCGGTCCAAAACAGCGCGCACCATACGCAGAGGCGCGCCTGCGTGTCTACGGCGGAAGCGGCGCGGCTCCGGCCCTAACCCCGCCGTGGCCCTTGTCTTGCCGCCGCTGCCCGGGCACGATCGGCCCCGCTGGGAGAGAGACCTGGCGGCAGACGAGGAGGCAGCGTCGCCCGCCCGCGGCGGCACCCGCATGGCGCTCAACAGCATCAGGATCCTGCTCGTTCTGGCGGCCGGCGGTGCCATTGCCCTGGCGCCGCCAACGTTCTCTCGCGCAGACGCCCGGAGCGGCACGGAGCGCGATCCGAGCCTGCTCTGCAGCGAGGCGGTGGCCCTTGCCGAGCGCGCGGAGGCCATTCCGCGCAACCTGCTCGGGGCCATCGCCCAGGCCGAGTCCGGCCGACCCGTCGCCAAGGATCGGGTGGCGGGGCCGTGGCCATGGACGGTGACGACCGGCGGCACCGGCCTCTACTTCGCGAGCAAGGAGGAGGCGATGGCGGCGGCGGCCGAGGCCCTGGCGGCGGGTCGGAACAACGTCGACGTCGGCTGCATGCAGATCAACATCGGCCATCACCCCGACGCGTTCATGAGCCTGGAGGAGGCTTTCGACCCTCTGGCGAACGCCGCCTACGGCGCGGCCTACCTGCGGGCGCTGTTCATGGAGACGGGCTCGTGGCCCGAGGCCGTGGGCCGCTACCACTCCGCGACACCCACACGCAACAGCCGCTACCGCGCCCGGGTCCTCGACGTCTGGAACCGGGGTAAGGGCAACGCCGCGCCGGTGGCGGAGGCGGGCCAGCGCCGTCCGGCGGCGCCCATCCCGGAGCGGCTCGATCCGGCGACCTCGCCGCTGCTCGACGCCGACGCGCTCGACGAGCTCAAGAGCCGCCTGGGCGAGCTGGAGCCGCAGCGGTAGCGGCGTCCGGTCCGCGGATGGCCTCGCCGTCCTCGGCGAACAGGTGGCAATCGGTCGGGCTGAACAGGATGGCCGCGGCGTCGCCAGGAGCGACGGGCGCGGCGCCGCGGGCGGAGACGGTCAGCCGCTCTCCGGCCACGTCCAGGTAGACGTGGCTCTCCGCACCCAGATGCTCGACGTGGCTGACGACGCCCGGAAACGCCGCCTCGCCCTGCGCTTGCGCCGCGCCCGGATCGCCGAGGCGAAGATGCTCGGGACGAAGGCCGAGGTGCAGCCGCTCTCCCGGTCGAAGCCCCCGAACCGGCGGCAGCACCAGGGAGAAGCCGCCCTCGACCTGCAGCACCAGCCCGCCGGCATCGGCGGCGGCCACCGCGGCGGGAAGCACGTTCATCTTCGGGGTGCCGAGGAAGCCGGCGACGAACAGGTTGCGCGGCCGGCGGTAGAGTTCGAGCGGCGCGCCGACCTGCTCGATCCGGCCGTCGCGCATCACCACGATGGTCTGCGCCAGCGTCATCGCCTCGGTCTGGTCGTGGGTGACGTAGAGCATGGTGGCGCCGAGCTGGCGCTGCAGCCTGGCGATTTCGAGGCGCATCCCGACCCGCAGGGCTGCATCGAGGTTCGACAGCGGCTCGTCGAACAGGAACACCGCCGGCTCGCGCACCAGCGCCCGGCCCATGGCCACCCGCTGGCGCTGCCCACCGGACAGCTCCCGCGGCTTGCGGGCAAGGAGATGCCCGATCTGCAGGAGCCGGGCCGCGTCTTCGATGCGCTCGCGGATCTGCGCCTTGTCGTGGCGGGCCAGCTTCAGCCCGAAGGCCATGTTGTCGTAGACGCTCATGTGCGGATAGAGCGCGTAGGACTGGAACACCATGGCGATGCGGCGCTCGGCCGGCGGCAGGTGGGTCACGTCGCGCCCGGCGATCTCGATCGCGCCCTCGCTCGCCTCCTCCAGCCCGGCGACGAGACGCAGCAGCGTCGACTTGCCGCAGCCGGAGGGTCCGACGACGACCACCAGCGCGCCGTCGGGGATCTCCAGATCGACGTCGCGGAGCACTTCGGTGGCGCCGAAGCGCTTGCTTATCCCGCGGAGGACGACCGCGCCCATGGCCCTGCCTTACCCCTTCACCGCCCCGGCAGTGAGCCCGGAGACGATCTTGCGCTGGAAGAGGAGGACCAGCGCGATCATCGGCACGGTGACGATGACGGAGGCGGCCATCAGCGGCCCCCACGGCACCTCGTACTGGCTGGCGCCGCTGATGAGCGCGATCGCCACCGGCACCGTTCGCGACCCGGCGCTCAGCGTGAACGTCAGGGCGAACAGGAACTCGTTCCAGGCGACGAGAAAGGCGAGCAGCGTCGTGCTGGCGATCGCCGGGCCCATGAGCGGCAGGAAGATGCGGGTGACGATGGTGAAGGCGCCGGCGCCGTCCACCATCGCCGCCTCCTCCAGCTCCTTCGGCAGGTCGCGCATGAAGGTGGTGAGCACCCAGGCGGTGAACGGCAGGGTGAAGATCAGGTAGGAGAGGATGAGCGCGGCGTGGCTGTCGTAGAGGCCGAGCGCGGTGACCAGCTCGAACATCCCGGACAGCACCGCCACCTGCGGGAACATCGAGACGGCAAGGATGACCATGAGCAGGAGCCTCCGGCCGCGGAAGGAGACGCGGCCCAGCGCGTAGGCCGCGCCCAGCGCCAGAACCAGCGACAGCGCCACGGTTCCGGCGCCGACGATCAGCGAGTTCAGGATCGTCCGGCCGAACGGCTGCTCGGCGAAGATGGCGACGTAGTTGCGCAAGGTCGGCTCGGCGGGGATCAGCGCCGCGTCGAAGATGGCCGGGCCGGACTTCAGCGAGGAGATCACCGCCCAGGCGAACGGGAACAGCGCGTAGGCGACGATCGCCGCGACGAGGAGATAGAGGCCGACGGTCTTGGTGAGCCTGCTCATGGCGAGCCCTCCTCGGGGCGGAGACGGGCGAGCCATAGATAGGCGAGCGTGCAGGCGCCGACGATGAGGAAGATCAGCACCGAGGCGGCCGAGCCGTAGCCGACGTCGGCGAACTCGACCAGCTCGCGGCGGGCGAAGATGGACATGGTCGCCGTCTGCCGGCTGTTACTGGTCATGATGTAGATGAGGTCGAAGATCCGGAGCGCGTCCAGCGTGCGGAAGATGACCGCGACCAGCAGGACCGGCCGGATCAGGGGCAGGGTGATGCGGAAGAACACGACGACCGGCGAGACGCCGTCGATGCGCGCCGCCTCGTAGACGTCCTTCGGCACCATCTGCAGCGCCGCCAGGATCAGCAGCGCCATGAACGGCGTCGTCTTCCAGACGTCGGTGGCGACGACCGCGGCCATGGCGAGGTTGGCGTCGGCGAGCCAGGCGACCGGCTCGGCGATGATCCCGAGGCCGAGCAGCGCGGCGTTGATGACCCCGTAGAGGTCGTTGTACATCCACGCCCACATCTTGCCCGAGACCACCAGCGGGATGGCCCAGGGCACCAGGATCGCCGCCCGGACCAGGCCGCGGCCGCGAAAGTGCGCGTTCATGACCAGGGCGAAGACGATGCCGAGCACCGTCTCGATGGCGACCGAGCTCGCGGCGAAGACCAGCGTGTTCCAGACGGCGTTCCACCACTCCGCGTCGCCGAAAAGCAGCCGGTAGTTGCCGAGACCGACGAAGGAGGCGCCGGCGGCGTCGCCGAGGCGGGCGTCGGTGAGGCTGAGCCAGAGGGTTCGCAGGAGCGGCCACAGCCCGACCGCGGCCAGGGCGGCCAGCGTCGGCGCCAGGAACAGCCACGCCGTCCGTGCCCGGCGGCGGCCGAGCGTTCCGGAATGGGCGCCGCGCCCCGTCATCGCTCCCAGCCCTCGCCGCGGATCTGCAGCACGCGCGCTTCCAGCTCTTCGAGCGCGTCGTCCGCCTCGCTCCGCCCCGACAGGACGTCGTGGACCGCGTTCCAGAACGCGCTCGACACCCGGTTATAGGCGATCCCGGTGAGCCGCGACGGCCGGGCGCTGGCGTTGGCGAGAACGTCCGCGAGCATCGGGTAGTGCGGGTTGGCGCGCAGCACGTCGGGGTCCTGGTACAGCGCCGGCCGCGTCGGGTTGAAGCCGGCGGCAATGGCGCGGGTCTTCTGCACCTCCGGCCCGGTCAGCGCCAGAACCAGGTCCGCGGCCACCTCGGGATGCGCCGAGTAGGCGGAGACGGCGAGCTGCTGGCCGCCGAGGACGCCGGTCGGTTCCACCCCAGGCGAGGCCGGCAGCGGCGCCAGCCCCACCTTACCGGCGACGGCGCTGCCGGGCGCGTCGGCCAAAGCCCAGACGTAGGGCCAGTTGCGCATGAACACGGCCTGCCCCGACTGGAACACGCCGCGGGCCTCGTCCTCCATGTACGTGAGCACGCCCTCCGGCGCGATCATGCCGATCCAGGAGCGCGCCAGAGCCAGCGCCGCCACGGCCTCCTGCCGCCTCAGGCCGACACCGCCGTCGTCGCCGATCAGCCGGCCGCCCCCTTGCGACGCAATCCATTCCAGGGCGTTGCAGGTGAGCCCTTCGTAGGCGCGGGCCTGGAAGACGTAGCCCCACAGCCGGGCGTCGCCCGCCCGCCGCTCCGCGTCCTGGATCCGCCGCGCCGTCCCGGTCAGCTCCTGCCAGGTGGCCGGCACCGGCTCGCCGTGCTTCTCCAGCAGGTCGCGGCGGTAGTAGAGCAGGCCCACGTCGACGAACCACGGGAGTGCCAACAGCCGGCCGTCCACCGTGTTGTTCTCGATGACGACGGGGAGGTGCGCCGCCCGCTCCTCGGCGCCGACATACGGGAAAAGGTCGAGCAGGTGACGGGCGAGGATGCCCGGCCAGACGACGTCGATCTGCATCACGTCGACCGCGTTCGACCGGGCGGCGAGGAGTTGCTGGTAGAGGGCGAGGCGCTGGTCGGAGTCGTTGGGGGTGGCGACGATGCGCACGCCGTGGCCGGTGCGCTCGGCCCAGGCTTCCGCCGCCTCGCGGCAGAGCCGCATCTCCTGTCCGACGGCGCCGCAGGAGAGCGCGATTTCCACCGCGGTCGCCGGCCGGCCGGACCAGCCGAAGGCCAAGACGACGAGAACGACAAACGCACGCAGGCGACGGGCAGAGGCCGCCGGTTCGAACCCGCAAGAGCCCTCACCCCGACCCTCTCCCGCTTGCGCGTTCCGCGCGCAGGAGAGGGAGTTAATCGGCCGCGGCGCCGCAAGTCTGCCCTCGCCCGCGCAAAGCCTTGGAGAGGGCCGCTCCGCCAAGCGGCGCGCCCCGCGCAGCGGGAAGGGTGAGGGCAGCGACACCGCTCGGCTCCGCCGCCTTGCGCCTCAGGCGGGGGCGTGTTCGCGGTCGGGCGGGGCCATGAACTCCGGCCCCACCGGATCGGTCACCTCTTCGGCGACGATCCGCTCGATCTCGGCCAACGTGTCGGCGTCGAGGCTCCAGCCCATCGCCCCGTCGATGGGGGCGAGCTGTCCCGGGTTGCGCGCTCCCCAAAGCGCCACCGAGACGCCGGGCTGATCCAGCACCCAGCGGAGCGCCAGGTGGATGACGCGCTTGCCGAACCGCTCCTGCGCCAGCGCATCGAGCCTCGCGACGGCGGCGAGGTACTGCTGGTAGCGCGGCGCACGGAACTTCGGATCAACCCGGCGCAGGTCGCCCTTCTCGAACGTCGTCTCCGCCGTCATCCGCCCGGAGAGGAGGCCGCGGCAGATGGCGCCGTAGGTCAGGGTGGCGACGCCGTTGTCGCGGCAGTAGGGCAGGACATCGGCCTCGATGCCGCGCTCGAGGAGATTGTACGGCGGCTGGGCGACGTGCAGCGGCGACAGCTCGCGCATCGCGTCCATCTGCGCCGGCGAGAAGTTGCTGACGCCGATGGAGCGGATCTTGCCGCTCTTCAGCAGGTCGTGCATCGCCCCGGCGGTTTCGCTGCACGCCGTCAGCGGGTCCGGCCAATGGACGAAGTAGATGTCGATCCGGTCCGTTCTCAGGCGCTTCAGCGAGTCCTCGACCTCCCGCTCGATCCGGCCGCGGCTGGCGTTGCGGAACGGCGTCTCGCCGCGCCAGTCGATGCCGGCCTTGGTCGAGAGCACCACCTGGTCGCGCAGCCCCGCCTCGGCCAGCGTCCGGCCGACCAGTTCCTCCGACCGGCCGAAGCCGTAGACGGGCGCGGTGTCGATGAGGTTGACGCCCTTCTCAATGGCGGCGAGCAGCGTGCGCATCGAGGCGTCGTCGTCGGCGCCGCCCCACATCCAGCCGCCCAAGGCCCAGGTGCCCAGGCCAATGCGCGACGCCTCACGCTCGATCCCCGCGAGCTTGACGGTTTCCATGAAGGCTCACCCCAATGTTGCGCGACGTGGGAAGCGGGTCCGCCGGACGGGGTGGACACTCCCTGCAGATGCGGGAGCGCGGCGTCGGACGTCTCCAGGCCGACCGCCCGGCGGACGCTTACCGATATCGCGAAGCGTTCCAGACTGGGTTAATCCAAAGCAAGCTCGTCACCAAAATCGATAAAACGGGCTAACAGATGCGCGGCAAAGGATCATCTTCCAGTTCCTCGATCAAGCGTTCGCCGCCGAGGTCCGTCTCCAGCACCACCTCGGCCGGCCCCGGCCGAAGGCCGCCGATGATGGCGGCCTCGGCGCCGCCTTGCGCCGAACGAACCGCCGCGAGCGCCGCCTCGGCGTCCTCGGGCGCGACCACGGTGACCACCCGGCCCTCGCAGGCGAGATAAAGCGGGTCGTAGCCCAGCATCTCGCAGACCGCGGCGACGGGATCGCGCACGGGGATCGCAGCCGCGTCGAGCCGGACGGCCAGTCCGGAAAGCCGGGCGATCTCATGGGCAACGGTGGCGAGGCCGCCGCGGGTCGGATCGCGCATGAAGCGCAGGCCTGGGAGCGGCGCGAGCGCGCGGGTGACTGGCAGGACGCTGGCGGCGTCGGAGACGAGGTCGCCGCGCAGGCCGAACTGCTCGCGGGCCAGCATCACCGCGGTGCCGTGGTCGCCGACGGGACCGCTCACGAGCAGGCGGTCGCCGGCACGGACGGTGTCGATGCCGAGGCGGAGCCCCGGGTCGCGCACGCCGATGCCGGTGGTGGCAAAGTAGATCCCGCCGCCCTCGCCCCGGCGCACGACCTTGGTGTCGCCGGCGACGACGCCCACGCCGGCGTCCTCGGCGGCTGTGGCCATGGACGCGATCAGCCGGTCGAGGAGATCGACGTCCAGCCCCTCCTCGATGAAGCAGGCGACGGTGAGGTGCAGCGGCGTCGCCCCGGCGACGGCGAGGTCGTTCACCGTCCCGTGTACCGCAAGGCTGCCGATGTCGCCGCCCGGGAACTCCAGCGGCTCGACGGTGAAGCCGTCGGTGGTCACCATCAGCGTGCCGTCGCCGGCGGCGAGGGGCAGGGCGGCGGCGTCCACGGTCGTGTCCAGGAGCGGGTTGGCGAGGTGGCGGCGGAACAGGCCGTCGATCAGCTCGCGCATGAACCGGCCGCCGTTGCCGTGGGCAAGGCCGATCCGCGCGCCGATCTCGGGCGGGCGGCTCACGACGGCATGCGGCACGCCGCCTCGACCATCTGCCCGAAGCTGAGCCCGGCGTCGTTGGCGGGGACGCTCTCGGCCATGAGCACGCGAAAGCCGTCCGCGACGAGCAGGCGCTCGGCCGCCTCCGCCAGCAGCCGGTTCTGGAAGACGCCGCCGGTGAGGCCGACCACGGTGGCGCCGGTCTCGCTTCGGATCGCCCGGGCCTGAGCCAGGATCGCGGCGGCGAGGCTGGCGTGGAAGACCGCGCCGCGCTCGCCCGCGGATAGGCGTTCGTCGAGGAGCACCGGCAGCAGTGGCGCCCAGTCGCTGCGCCAGACGGCGTCGGCGCCATGAGCGAGCGGCAACGCCACCGGCCGGGCGCCATCGTGGCTGGCCGCCTCCAGCCACATCGGCCCCTGGCCCTCGAAGCTCGCCACGTCGACGAGGCCCGTAAGCGCCGCGGCGGCGTCGAACAGCCGGCCGACGGCGCTGGTCTCCGGCGCGTTCAGCCGCCGGGCCCAGGCGTGGAGCAACCGCTCGTCGGCGAACCGCGCCGCGCCCGGCCACTCCACCCCGGCTTCCCAGCACAGCGCCAGGGCGCTGCGCCACGGCTCGCGCCCTGCCTTGTCTGCGCCCGGTGGCCGGAACGGGCGAAACGAGGCGACGCGGCGCCAATAGCCGGGGCGGCCGTGGAACGCCTCGCCGCCCCAGAGCGTGCCGTCGCCGCCGAGGCCGACGCCGTCCCAGGCGAACACCAGCATCGGCTCGCGGATCGCGCGCTCTCTGGCCCCGTACTCTCCGGCCCCGTACTCGCCGGCTCCATGCTCTCCGGCCAGGGCCGAGGCATGGGCATGGTGATGCAGCACGGGGACGACCGGCAAGCCGCAGGCTCGCGCCCAGCGGCTGGAGCCGTAGCCCGGATGGGCGTCGGCGACGACGCATTCGGCGGCAACGCCGTACAGCGCCTGCAGGTCGGCGATGACCTGGCGGAAGACCGCCATCCCCCGCGGAGAGGACAGCTCGCCGATGTGCGGCGAGACGACGACGCGGTTCTCCCAGCCGAGCGCCACCGTGACCTTCATTTGCCCGCCGACCGCGAGGCACGGCCGGTCGAGCCGCACCGGCAGCCGCAGGCTCAGGGGCGCCGAGCCGCGGCCGAGGCGGACCGGCCGCGCCTTGCCGGCGATGACGCAATAGACAGGGTCGTCCGCAGGCCGGCGGATCGGCCGGTCGTGGTGGAGAAAGGCGTCGGCGATGGCGCCCAGGCGGGCCTCCGCCTCGGCCGGGTCGGTGAGCACCGGCTCGCCGCTGACGTTGCCGGAGGTCGCCACCAGCGGCGCGGCGAAGGCTTCGAGCAGCAGGTGATGCAACGGGCTGTAGGGCAGCATCACCCCGACCGCGCCGAGCCCCGGCGCGACCCCGGCGGCAAGCGGTGCGTCGGCACGCTTTCGCGCCAGCACGATCGGCCGCATGGGATCGGCCAGCATGGCGGCGGCGCCCTCGTCGAGATCGACCAGACGGCGCGCCTCGGCCAGGCGATCTTCGCCCGCCTCGCCGACCATCACCGCCAGGGGCTTGTCCGGGCGGTTCTTCGCCCGGCGGAGGCGGGCAACGGCGGCCCCGCTGCCAGCGTCGCAGATCAGGTGGTAGCCGCCAATGCCCTTGACGGCGACGACGCGTCCCGCCCGCAGCGCCCGCACGCACGCGTCCAGCGCCGCCTCTCCCACTGCCGTCACGCCTTCGGTAGACGGCTCCCGGTAGGCCAGTTGCGGCCCGCACGCGGGGCAGGCCAGCGGCTGCGCATGATAACGCCGGTCGCGCGGGTCCTCGTACTCGCGCCGGCAATCGGGGCAGAGGGCGAAGCCGGCCATCGCCGTGTTTGCCCGGTCGTAGGGCAGCCGCTCGATGATCGTGTAGCGCGGGCCGCACTGGGTGCAGTTGATGAACGGGTAGCGGTAGCGGCGCGCCTGAGGGTCGCGGATCTCGTCCAGGCAGTCGTCGCAGGCGAACTGGTCGGGTGCCACCACCGCCTGGCTGGGATCGCCTTCGACGCTGGGCAGGATGACGAAGGTCGCGGCCGCCGCCCCATCCAGCCGCGCCCGGCTCGGCCGGCTGGCAACGAGGCTCGGGCGCGCCAGCGGCGGCGCGCCGGTCACGAGCTCCGTGTCGAACGCGGCGATGGCGGCGGGATCGCCCTGGACGAGAATGGACACGGCCCCGGCCCGGTTGCAGACCCAGCCGGCGAGCCCGTGCCGCTCGGCGAGGCGGCGGACGAAGGGACGGAAGCCCACGCCCTGCACCCGGCCGGTGACGTCGAACTCGCGCGTCTCGAACGCCGCAACCTCGGCTCCGGCTTCCGAGCAGCCGTCGGCAGCACGGCGCTCCAGGCGGAGGCTCACGCCGCGGCCGCCTCCCCGGTTCGCCGCCCGGTTCGCCGCCCCGCCCGGCCTTCGCAGGCGCCTGTGGACCACCAGATGCGGCAGGCGCCCTCGTCGGAAACCATGCACGGGCCGACGGGATTGCGCGGCACGCACGCGCTGCCGTAGAGCGGGCAGGCCGTCGGATAGATCCGCCCCAGCACCACCTCGGCGCAGGCGCATCCGGGCGGCATCTCCCCGGCTCGCTTGCGCCCCTCCTCCGCCTCGGCGGCGAACGCCGGCCGGGCGTCGTGAGCCGCGTAGGCGGAGGAAAGCGCATAGCCGGACGCCGGGATGGTGCCGATGCCGCGCCACGGCGCGTCCACCACCCGCATGGTTTCGCCGAGGTGCCGCCTCGCCGCCCGGTTGCCGCCGGGGCGGACGGCGCCGGCATAGCAGTTGTCGAGAAAGACGCGGCCCTCGGCCACCTGGCGAAGGGTCGAGTAGACCGCGGCGAGCAGGCTGTCCGCGGAGAAGCCGGCGATGGCGCAGGGGATGGCGTGACGCTCGACGACGAACGACCACTCCTCCGGCCCCATTACCGTGGACACGTGCCCCGGGGCGATCAGCGCGTCGAACCCGGGCCGGCCGGAGGCGAGCAGCATGGCGACGGCCGGCCAGGTGCGCCGGCCGGACAGCAGCAGCAGCAGGTTCGCCGGCAGGCGCTGGCGGAGCATCGCCGCCACCGGCGCCATGGTCGTCTCGAAGCCGGCGGCGAAGAACACGACCGTGCGGCCGGGCTCGGCCTCGGCGATGGCGACCGCCTCCAGCGGCGAGGCGATGGCGCGGACGTCGGCGCCGGCCGCCCTCGCCTGCTCCAGCGAGCGCACCTCGCCCTTGCCCACGTTCGCCGGAACCCTGAGCATGTCGCCGAAGGTCGCGAGGGTCACATCCCGGTCCAGCGCGATGCGGATCGCGGCGTAGACGTCCTCCTCCGGGCAGACGCACACCGGGCAGCCCGGCCCTGGGATCAGCTCGACGCCTTCGGGCAACAGCGAGCGCAGCCCGGCGTGAGCGATGGAGCGCTCGTGCCCGCCGCAGACGTTCATGACCTTGACCGGGCCCGGCAGGGCCAGGCCGCGGATCCGCTCCAGCCAGTGCCTTGCCGCAGTGGTGCCGGGCGCAGCGCCGGTCATGGCCGGTTCGCCTCGTGATGACGGCGGCGATGGACATGGTGATGGGCTGGGCCGTCGTGCGCGTGCGCCCCCGGCTGGCCCACGCCCACCGCAACCGCCTCAGGCCCGGAGGCGATGCGCCTGCGGTTCTCGGCCACCCGGGCGCCGAGCCAGTCGAGCCAGCGCTGCAGCCCGCTGCCGTCGCGCGCCGACAGCGCCACGACCGGCGCCTCGCTCGCCAGCCCGCGCACCGCCGCCTCGGCGCGGAGCGGATCGAAGTCGTCGAAATGGGCGAGCAGGTCGGCCTTGCTGATGAGGACTAGGTCGGCGGCGCGGAACAGCACCGGGTACTTGGCCGGCTTGTCGTCGCCCTCCGTCACGGACAGCAGCGCCACGGCCTGATGATGGCCGAGGTCGAAGCCGGCCGGGCAGACCAGGTTGCCGACGTTCTCGATGAACAGCACGTCGAGCCCGGCGAGGTCCAGCTCGTCGATGGCGCCGTGGATCATCGCCGCGTCAAGGTGGCAGGCGCCGCCCGTGGTGATCTGCACGGCGGGAACGCCGTGACGGCGGATGCGCCTCGCGTCGTTGTCGGTTTCGAGATCCCCCTCGATGACGCCGATGCGCAGGCCCGCCCCGCCGCGTTCGCGCTCGGCTTTGATGGTGGCTTCCAGCAGCGCGGTCTTTCCGGAGCCTGGCGAGGACATCAGGTTGACGACCAGGACCCCGGCTGCGTCGAAGTGCGCCCGGTTGTGGGCGGCGCGGTGGTCGTTGTCGGCAAGCAGCGCGCGGACCACCTCGACCTCGACCATCCGGCCGGGAGCTCTGCCCGCCGCTGCCGCTGGCGCTTTCGCCAGGGCGCATCCGCAGGTCTGGCACATCCTAGGCGCGCTCCCTCCCGTCAGGTACCGGCCGCTGCAAGCGGTCTGGCGTCCGGTGCGTCATCCTCCGCTTCCCTCGCGCCGGAGCATTCCATCTCGACGCTGAGCAGGATCAGCTCGTCGCCGCTGACGAGCTCCACCCGGTAGTCGCCGCAGTGAGCGCAGATCAGCCTGTTGGCAGCGGCCGCGCTCTCTCTGCCGCAGGTCCGGCACTCCACCACGATCGGCGACGTCTCGACGATGAGCGGGGCGGCGTCGGCCACCGTGCCGCAGCGGGCGAGGGAATAGGCTCTTTCGAGCAGGCCCGGCTCCACCCCGCAGAGCGGCCCGACCGCGACCTTGAGCGAGGTGACGCGCCGCGCCCGGTGCTCCACCGCCAGGGCCTCGACCTGACCCAGAAGGCTGCGGCAGATGGAGAATTCGTGCATGCAGCTCACTCCGCCGCGTCGGCCAGGGGAGGGTCGGCGGGGGAAGGGCCGGCTGGGGAAGGTTCGCTGAAGAGCTCGTCGAACAGGTCCCAGGTCGAGCGCGCGTCCTCGGCGCTCACCTTCTGGATGGCGTAGCCGACGTGGACGAGAACGTGATCGCCGACCTCGACCGGCTCGTCGCCGATGAGGAACAGGTTCACGTCACGCTCGACGCCCTTGGCCGAGCAACGCGCCAGGAAGCCGTTAACCTCGTCGACGCGCATCGGCACGGCGAGACACATGCATCCCCTCCCAGTCGGGTGTTCTTCGTTTTTGTTGCCGGCGATGATAGCAGACCGGACCGGCCGCGGCGAGGAAAGGCACGCCCCCGCCTACAGGAAGGGTTCCTCCTCGCCCGGTCGGGGGAACAGCATGCGCCGGCCCTGGTTCCAGGCCCGGATCGTGAACGGGTTGCCGCCGCCGTAGTCGCCGGCGATGACCGCCTCGCGGACGAAGACGGCGCCGGTGCGGCTGCGGCCTTCGCAGTGGATGGTGAAGACGCCGAGCGCCGATCGCCTGGCGAAGCTCCCTTCCGCCAGGATCGACAGCGGACCATCGGGCGGCAACGGCACCGCCTGGTCCAGCTCCTGCGGCCGGGTGGGCTGGGGCTGGCCTCGGTTCTGTCGCCGCGCCAGCGCCTCTCGAACCACCGGCGGCGCTGCCTCCCCGTCCGGCTCCGACTGGTCGCCGTAGACCGTGAGCGCCGGGGCGATCAGCCGGTAGATCTCGCCGGTGATCCCGGGAACCCGCTGCAGCTCGGCGAGAAGGGCGAATGGGGCGGCGCCTTCGCCTTCGTCCACGAACGTCTGCCCGTCCTCGCCGTCGCCGGCATCGACACCGGCTTCGTCGCCCCCGTCCCCGCCCGGTAGCCCGCCGCTGCGATAGGCGACGATGGCGTCCGCCAGCTGCTCGGCGTCACGGCCGGCGCCCACCACCTCGAGCAGGTCCCTAAGCAGCGTGCGCGAGGCGACGTTGACGTCGATCTTGCCGCCCTCGTCGGAGATGAAGAACCGGGCGTCGCCGTCCGCGAACTGCCAGGAGTAGACCGTGCCGTCGGCGCGGAGCCCGCCCTGGCGAACGGTGAGCGCAAGGCCGGCGGCGGCGCGATTGACGCCGCCGTCGGCGATCGCCTCGGCCTCGGCGGCGCCCACCATGTTGCGGGCCAGGTTCACCTGGGTGCGGGTGCTGGTGCTGAAGCTCGCCGCCAGCGCGGCGAGGACCACCATGACCCAGAGGACGGCGATCAGCGCGACGCCGCTCTCGCCGCCACGGCCAGGGGATCGGCGGCTCATGGCGGGGAGACGGACGCCGGCGCGGCCACCCGAAGGCGTGCCACCCGAAAGCCTGTACGTCTGGATCGCCACGCCGCTGCGCGGCTCGCGATGACGATCCTTTTGCCGTCATCGCCGCACTCGTTGCGCCGATCCACGCCTTCGTGGACCCCCGGAACAAGTCCGGGGGTGACGAGTAGTAGGGGGTCTGAAGGAGGCGGGCCCGTACAACCGAGTTGATGACGTTGTCTCTGGTCTCGCCGCATCAACTCAATCCCGGACGGGCTAACGCACCCGTTCCTCGAGCTCGGTGACGCCGTGCAGCCGCCGGCGGATCTCGTTGGTCAGCCGCTGCGCTTCCTCCTGGCCGCCGACCACCCGGGGGGTGAGCAGGATCAGGAGCTCGGTGCGGGTGTTCTGGTTGGCCGTCGTCCCGAACAGGAAGCCGAGCAGCGGGACGTCCTTGAGCAGCGGCAGGCCGCTGTCGGTGCGCTCGTCGCGGTCGCGGATGAGGCCGCCGATGGCGATCGCCTCGCCGTCCTGCACGGCGATGGTGCTCTCGACCCGGCGCTGCTCGAAGGTGGGCGAGTTGAGGTCGGAGGAGGTGGTGCGCACCGCGTCGCTCACCTCCTGGCCCAGCTCCAGGGTGACGAGGCCGCCGGTGTTCACCCTCGGCGTCACGTCGAGGATCACGCCGGTGTTGCGGTACTCAATGGAGTTGATGACGGGTGCGTCGGCGGTGATCGTGCTGACGCTGCTCTGGGTCGAGATCGGGACCTCGTTGCCGACCTGCAGCGCCGCCGTCTGGTTGTCGAGGACCAGCAGCAGCGGCGAGGAGACCACCCGGACGTTGGTCACCGTCTCCAGCGCGTTGACGATGAAGCGGACGTCGCCGGTCCTCAGCGCATAGGAGAAGCCGGGGAAGAGCGAGCCGACCGCGCCGGTGGCCAGCGAACTCAGGCTGAAGCTGTTGTCGCCAGCGTTGAAGAACCACTCGACGCCGTAGCGCAGCTCGTCGTCCAGCGACACCTCCAGGATCGTCGCCTCGATCAGCACCTGCAGCGGGATCGTGTCGAGCCGCTTCAGTACCGCCTCGACGTCGCGGTAGTCGGCGGGCGTCGCGTAGATGACCAGCGCGTTCTTCACCGGGTCGGCGATGATCCGCACCGGATCCTTGGTCGGAAGCTCCTCCTCGCCGGTTGCCGACGGCTGGCGCAAACGGCTGGCGGTCGATCGGGCGCGGGAGGCCAGCGTCTGCTGGCGGCTGCGCGACGGCGTGCCGAACTGCCGCGACGAGGCGCCGCCGCGGCCGAGCCCGGACGTCGTGCCGAGGCCGGAGGCCCCGCCGCGCTGGCTCAGCCCGCCGCTGCCGAGCCCGCCCGCGCCCAGGCCGCCGCCGAGGCCGCCGCCGAAGCCGAGGCGCGAGCCGGTTCCATCGAAGCCGAGCTGATCGCCGCGCAGCGACGACGGCGTCAGCCCCGGCGCCAGATCCGGCCGCGCCGCCACCGCGCCTGGGGTGAAGATGTCGCTGAGCACCAGCGCCAGATCCTCGGCCCGGCTGTTCTCGACGTAATAGACGAAGAGCCTGGGCACCGCCTCGTCGCCGACGTCGAGGCGCTCGACCCAGGCCCTGGCGCGGTCCAGGAAGGCGGACTGGTTGGCGATCACCAGGACGGCGTTCATCCGCTCGATCGGCACGAAGCGGACGACGTTGGCGAGCGCGCCGTCCTTCTCGCTGCTGAAGATGGCCTCCAGCTCACCCACCACCGCCTGCGGCTCGCTCGACTGCAGCGGGAAGATGCCGAAGGACTTCCCGGCCAGCCAATCGACGTCGAAGGTGTTGATCATGTCGACCATGTTGATCAGGTCGTTCTGGCTGCCGCCGAGGATGAGGATGTTGCGCGTGGTGTCCGCCCTCAGCACGGCACCTTGCGGCGACAGCGGCTCCAGCAGCTTCTGCATCTCGGCGGCGCCGATGAAGCGCAGCGGCACCACCATCACGCTGGCGCCGGGCCGGCGCCCGACCGCCTCAATGGAGCCGCGCAGGCGGGCGCCGCCGCGGATGGCCTCGTCGGCGGGGACGATGCGGTAGAGCCCCTCGGCCTCCACCAGCGCCGCGCCGTTCAGCTCCAGGATCGTCTGCAGGGTGGAGAGCAGGGCAGCGGCGGGAACCGGCTGGCCGGTCTGCAGCGTCACCGCGCCCTGCACCCGGGGGTCGATGACGTAGTTGTAGCCCAGCGTGTCGCCGAGCACCGCCTTGATCACCTCCTGCAGGTCGGCGTTGACGAAGTTGAGCGTGATCTCGCCTTCCGGCGTCGCGCGGCTGACGCCGTTGCGCTCCCCCAGGCGACGGGTGACGACGTTGTTGCCCGGATAGAGGCTGGGCGGCTTCCTCGGCTCCGTCGCCTTGTCCGGCAGCACCGGGCCCGAGCCCCTGGCGAGGTCGCGCCGCGGCGGCGGCTCGCCCGTCTCGGTCCGGCCGAAGGTGTCGCGCGGCGGAACCGGCTGCGACGTTCCACAGCCGGCGAGGACGACCAGCACCGCCAGCATCGCCGCCACCGCCGAGCTCTTCGTCCCGCGCAGCGGTCGCATCAGCAACCCGACGGCGGGCGCCTGCGCCGACACCCGTCCCCGGGGCGAACGCGCGCGGCCGGTGCTCGGCCACGGCACTGTCGTTGCTTCGCTCTGGTGGTCATTTCCAAGGCATTCTGACCGCGCAGGCCGGGCGGCGCAACGCCGCGCTCCAGCCGGTCCAGCCGGCCTTCGGGCGCCGCCTAGCCCGCGCCCTCCGGGTCCTCCATCAGCTCTTCCGCAGGCGGCTCGTCCTCGGCGCCCACGGGCTCCCCCTCCGCGGGCGTAGGCGCGGCGGCCGGCGCCTGGGCCGGCGGCGGTTTCGGCGCCGTCCGCGGGGTGCGCTTGACCTCCTTGCGCGGCGCCTTGAGCCTGTCGTCGAGCAGCAGCTCGACCACCTCGCCGCCGTGGCTGATGACCACCCGGTCGGCGGCGATGGTGTCGACGCTCCAGCCTTCCACGATCTGCCCCTCGCGCACGACCACCACGCCCCCGTTCGCCCGTTTCGTTTCGAGCATGGCAAGGCGCTTCGACGTCGTCAGGATCACGCCGGCCAGCATCAGGCTGTCGTGCCCGGCCTTGCCCGCGGCGGCGGCCCCGCCGGACGGGGTCGGCCGGCGTGACGAGGAGAACAGCGGCCGCTCGGCGATGCCGCCGTAGCTTTCCAGCGGCCGCGGCAGGTAGGGCTCGGGCGGCTCCAGCGACGGCGCCTCCGCCGGCGCGGCGGCAGGCGCCACCGCCGGGCGCGGAACTTCCGGCGGGTCCCTGAGCTGCATCGCCACCACCGCACCGAGGCCGGCCGTGGCCAGCGCCAGCGCGACCGGAACGCTCGCAAGATGGCGCAGCGCCGCCATCACGACGCCGCCGGGCGCATGTAGCCGAAGAGATCGAACGAGACCATGAGCTCGATGGTCTCGGCCTGCCCGTCGCGGGTCCGCAACGACCGGGCATTGATGTCGATGTTGTCGACGAACAGGAACGGCCGCTCCGTCTCCAGCGCGTAGAGCACCTTGTACAGGGCCTCGCTGCCGCCGCTCATCCGCACCCGCACCGCCAGGCGGCGGAAGCCCTCCTCGGTGGTCGCGTCCAGGATCTGTGTGCTGTTGAGCACCCCGCCATTGGCCTGCACCACCGTCTTCACCCGGTTCTGCAGGTCGGCCGAGACCAGCGCCTCGCTCGCCCCCTGCAGGTACGCGGCCTCGCCCTCGCCGTCGTCGCGAAGCGTTGCTGCCCGGGCGTCGACGGCAGCGCCGGCCGCGGCCAGGGCGACGTAGCGATCGCGCAGGGCGGCGGTCTCGGCGAGCGTCTCGCGGCCCTCGCGCAGCGTCTCGACGTACGGCCGGACGATGCCGAGGTAGGGCACGGCGATCACCAGCACGAGAAGGGCGATGGCCAGAAGCCGGCTCAGCCGCGGCGTCAGCAACGGGTTCATTCGTCCGCCTCCGCCTTCTCGGGATCGACCACCTGGGCGCCGATGTGGAAGCGCTCGACGCCGAGCCGCGGGTCACGGGTCACCGGCGCGCGGAACTGCGCCTCGGCGAACACTGGCGAGGCCTCGAGAACGCCCACCAGAGCGGAGGCCGCGGGCGAGTTGCCGAAGGCCTGGAGCTCGCCGTTGTAGTAGCGGATGCGGATCAGCCAAGTGTTGTCCGGCAACAGCGTCGTCAGCTCGTCGAGGACGTCGACGAAGGCCGGACGGTTGCGCTTGCGGTCGATGATGAAGTTGCTTTGCGCGATCGCCTGCTGCATCTCCGCCTGCAGCTTCCGCCCGGCGTCGGCCTTCACCTTGGCCGTCGCCACCTGCGCCTCCAGCGTCTCGATCAGCCGCCGCTGCTGTTGCAGCGGCAGGACCATCGCCGCCACGAGCAGGCCGAGCGCCGCCGCCGCCAGCGCGATGATCAGCGGCCGGCGGCGCGAGGACGTGGCGGCGCCGGCGGACGCCGGCAGGAAGTCGACCCTCGCGCCCTCCGGTGCCCCCGCCCGCGAACCCTCGGTCGTCACCTCCAGCCTGTCGGCGCCGAGGCCCAGCCCGTGCACCGCTTCGATGGCGGGATCGGCGACGGCGCGCGGCAGGATCAGAAGCTCGACGACCAGGCGCTTTGCCTGCCGGTCGACCTCGAGGATCCGGTGCGTGTAGTAGACGTCGGCGGCGTTAAACGGCGTGAGCCTGTCCATCTCCAGGCCCAGGATCTCGCGCAGGTTCTCCTGCGCCGCCGCCGGCAGATCGAGCACCTTGCGCAGCACCCTGGCGGCGGGAACGCGGACGACGACCTGGCGCGGGCCGCCGGGGAGTGCGTCGGCGTAGACGGCGAACTGCGCCCGGCGGTTGGCCGCGTCGGCGTTTTCCAGCAGGATCCGGCCGACCTCCTCGTCGCCGTTCTGGCGCACCCGGCGGATCACGGCGAGCCGGTCGGTCACGTCGACCAGGAGGACGTGGCCGCTGCCGCGGAGCATCCGCCGCAGCCGCGCCGGCACCATGCCCTGGAGCTCCCGCAGCCACCAGGCCCAGAGCGAGCGAAGCGACCCGCCGAGGCGGCCGCCGGCGATCGGGACGAACAGCGAGGCGAGGTTCATGCCGATGCCGGCTCCTTCGCCTCAGTACGCCGGCACGGCCATGGGAGCCACGACCAGGTCCGGCCAGAAGCGCCGGTCGCCCGGCGGAAAGGCGATGCGCACCGAAACCAGGGCCGGCGGCAGCGGCATGGCCTCCCAGCGGTCGTGCCAGCGCGGCGGCTCTTCGGCGCTCTGGCTTTGGCCGAAGTAGCTGATGCGCACGTCGGCGATCCCCTCGATCAGGACGGCCTGCTTGGTCCGCCAGTCCGCGTCGATGCTCACCGCGCCTGCCTCCTCGCCTCTGCCCAGCGGCCGCCACCAGACGCTGAACTGCCGGCCGCCATCGGCGGCGAAACCATCCTCCACCCCGAGCACCATTTCGTAAAGGCCGCCGGGGAGGAACTGGGACGGCGCCGGCCCGACCAGGCGGAGCGCGTCTTCGGTGCCGCGAAAGGCGGCGAGCGCCTCCGCCTCCTCGAAGCTGGCGGCGGTACCCGGCTCCAGCGGGACGGCCTGGGCGATCTGCCGGCGAATGAAACCGGCCGCCGTCTGCAGCTCGGCGAGCCCGCGCAAGCCCTGATCGCCGGTCTCCCACACCCTGGCGCCGAAGCGCAATCCCCCGAACATCATCGCCATGAGCACCGCCAGCACCGTGAGCGCGGCGAGGAGTTCGAGCAGGGTGAACCCGCCGTCACTGCGTGACGCCATCGCCGCCCTCCTCGTCCTCCCCGGGCAGCGTCGGCTCGGCGCCGCCGATCCGCAGGCTCGACAGCTTCACCGCGCCCCTGCCGAATGCGTCTTCGGCGGAGGCGAACACCTGGTAGACGAGGAAGGACCGCGGCGGCACCACCATGGCCTGCTCGGCGTACAGGTCGACGCTCACCCGCCAGCGGATGCCGTCCTCGTGCTCGCCCGTCCACTCGCCGACCGCGAGCGGGATCTCGGTGCCGACGCTGGCCAGGGCCGCCTGCGCGTGCAAAGCCGCCGCGGCATGAACGTCGGCGGCCGTCATCCCGCGGAAGCCTTCGGAGAAGATCCTGAGCAGCACCGTCAGCATCAGCGCCAGGATGGTGAAGGCGACGAGCACCTCGAGCAGGGTAAAGCCGGCGGCTCCAGCGGAGCGCCTGGAGAAGCCCGTCATCGGGAGCGGCGACGCGGCGGAGCAAGTCCCTCACCCGCTCGCTTCGCGAGCCACCCTCTCCCAGAGGGAGAGGGTTGGCAGGCCGGCCTTTCCAGGCCATGCGCGACGGCTCGGTACCCTCTTCTCCCTCTCCCTCTGGGAGAGGGCTGGGGTGAGGGTGGTGTCAACGATGTCCCCGGTCACTCAGCTTCGTCGGCATGCGCCTCCTCGCAACGTAATGACGGTCGAACCCGCCAGCGCCCTTCAGCCGCCCTGCGCCTCGACCACCGAGATCCGGCCGGTGAGCCAATCGACGTCGACCTGATACCGCGCCACCTCGTCGCCGACGGTGACCTGGCCGCCGGTGGCGCTGCCATCGGGGAAGAAGCGGATGCCGCCGGTCGAAGCGTCCAGCTGCTCCACCTGCGCCGCGTACAGATCCACGCGGACGCCCTCGGGCAGCGCCCGGGGCCGGGCCCGCTCCACCGCATACGCCTGGCCGGCGAGGTCGAAGACGACAACGACATCGGCGTTTTCTGCGACCGCCTCGCTCCGCGCCTGGCGCAGCGCCGCGGCGATCTCGTAGGCGGCGGCCCGTGACTGCGTTCCGCCGAAGCCGCGAAACAGCGCCGGGGCGATGGCCGCCGTCACCACGCCGGCGATGGCGAGGACGACCAGGACCTCGAACAGCGTGAAGCCGTCCCGCCGGCCGGAGCTCACCAGTTGGTCACGTCCGCGGCCTCGCCCTCGCCGCCCTCGGCGTTGTCCGACCCCAGCGTGTAGAGGTCGTACTCGCCCTGTTGGCCGGGCGAGCGGTAGACGTAGACCTGTCCCCAGGGATCGACGATCGACTCCTTCTTCTTCAGGTACGGCCCGTTCCACCGGGCCACGCCCGGCGGCGCCTCGACCAGGGCGAGCAGGTTCTCCTGCTCGCTCGGGTAGCGGCCGACCTCCAGCCGGTAGAGATCGAGCGCGCCGCCGATGCGCTCGATCTGCATCTTCGCCGTTTCCGACTTCGCCGTCCCCAGCAGCTTGAACACCTGCGGGCCGGCGACGACGGCGGCGATCAGGCCGAGGATGACCAGGACGACCAGCACCTCCAGCAAGGTGAAGCCCGCCTGCGCGGTCGTGGCCGCGCCCCCGCCGGAGCGCGCGCCTCGCCCCGGGCCGGCCGCCGGATCGGTCATCGTACGCCACGCTCTCATTACACCCCCGCTTCAGAATGCCAGTTGGCTGATGCTCAGCATCGGCATCAGTATCGAGATGATAATTCCGCCGATCAACACCGCCATGACGAAGGTGAGAACGGGCACGAGCAGCGTCAGCAGCCGCTGCGTCGCCCGCTGCACCTCGCCGTCGTAGATGTCGGCGACGCGAAACAGCATCTCCTCGAGCTTGCCGCTCTCCTCGCCGATGCGAACGAGGTGGGTCGCGAGCGTCGGGAACATGCCGGTGTCGCTGAGCGGCCCGGCGAAGGGCTTGCCTTCCTTCACCTGCTTCTCGACGTCGCCCACGGCCGCCGAGATGGCCGGGTGGTCCAGGGCCTCGCGAGCCACCGACAGGGCCGCGACCAGCGGAACGCCGTTGGCGATCAGCATGCCCAAGGTGAAGCCGAAGCGCGCGACCTCGGCCTTGGTCAGCAGGTCGCCCAGCAGCGGCAGGCGCAACAGCCGGCGGTCCAGCGAAATGCGCCCCTCAAGGGTGCGCCGGCGCGCCGCGACCGCGGCAACCGCGGCGACGGTCGCCAGCACCGGCAGCCACCAGAAGCCCTGGGCTGCGGTGCCGGTGGCCATGACGATGCGCGTCGGCAGCGGCAGCTCGTAGCCGGCGTCGGCGAAGATCTGCTGGAAGTTGGGGATGACCACCGTGACCATGATCCCGATCGAGATCACCGCCGAGATCAGCAGGATGGCGGGGTAGAGCAGCGCCGACTTGAAGCTTTGGCGCGCCTTCTGCGAGCGCTCCATGAAGTCGGCGGTCCGCGTCAAGGCGACGTCCAGCGCCCCGCCGGCCTCGCCGGCGCGGACCATGCCGATGCAGAAGCGGTCGAAGGTGTCGCCCTGGGCCGCCATCGCCTCGGCCAGCGACGTTCCGCCGCGCACCTTGTCGACCACCCGCTTGAGTATCTCGCGCACCGCCGGCTTCTCGGCGAAGCGGACCAGCACGTCCAGCGTTTGGTCGACCGGCAGGCCGGCGCGCAGAAGCGTCGCCGTCTCGCGGATCACCATGGTCATGTCGCGGTGCGAGAGCGCCCGCTTCCGGCCGACGTCGCGCCGGAGCAGGTCGACCAGGCCGGCGGCACCCGCCGCCTCCTCCGCCCGGATCGGCAGGTACCCCTGGGCGCGGAGCTGCTCGATGACGGCGGCGCGGGTGGGCGCCTCCATGTCGCCCTCGAGGATCTCGCCGGGCTCGGTGACGGCCTTGTAGCGGAAGAGCGGCATGGCTCCGTCAGGTTTCCCGGGTCACCCGCAGGACCTCCTCGATGGAGGTCAGGCCGGCCAGGGCCTTGCGCATGCCGTCGTCGTAGAGCGTGCGCATGCCGGCCTCCACCGCCTGGCGCTGGATGTCGCGGGCGTCGGCCTTGCGCAGGGTCATCCGCCGGATGTCCTCGTCGATGACCAGCATCTCGGCAATGGCGGAGCGGCCGTGGTAGCCGGTGCCGTTGCAGGCGTCGCAGCCGACCGCGCGGTAGCGGAGGATCGGCGTCCCCGGCTGGGCGAAGCGTTCCAGGCGAAGCTCGGCGACCAGTTCCTCGGTGGCGGGCTCGGCGATCCGGCAGTGCGGACAGAGCCTGCGGACCAGCCGCTGGGCGGTGATGCCGTTGACCGTCGAGGCCAGCAGGTAGTCCTCGAGGCCCATGTCGAGAAGCCGGGTGACGGTGCCGGCGGCGGAATTCGTGTGCAGCGTCGACAGCACCAGGTGGCCGGTCAGCGCCGACTGCGCCGCGATCTGCGCCGTCTCCAGGTCGCGGATCTCGCCGATCATGATGATGTCCGGGTCCTGGCGGAGGATCGAGCGGAGCACGTTGGCGAAGGTCAGCCCGATCTTCGGCTTTACCTGGATCTGGTTGACGCCGTCGAGCTGGTACTCGATGGGGTCCTCGACGGTGAGGATCTTCTTGTCCGGCGTGTTCAGCCGGAGAAGCGAGGTGTAGAGCGTCGTCGTCTTGCCGCTGCCGGTGGGGCCGGTGACGAGCAGGATGCCGTTGGGCCGCTCCAGCACGTCGAGGTAGGTCTCGAGCGTGTCCTCCTCGAAGCCGAGCACGGCGAACTCGAACTTGGCGCTGCCCTTGTCCAGGATGCGAAGCACAACGCTCTCGCCGTGCATCGTCGGCAGGGTGGAGACGCGGAAGTCCACCTCCTTGCCGCGCACCGCGAGCTTCACCCGCCCGTCCTGCGGCAGCCGGCGCTCGGCGATGTTGAGCTTGGCCATGATCTTCACCCGCGAGACGATGGCGGAGCGCAGCTTCACCGGCGGCGTCTCCACCTCGTGGAGGACGCCGTCGATGCGGTAGCGCACGCGCAGCGTGTTCTCGTAGGGCTCGATGTGGATGTCCGAGGCGCGGGCCTCGACGGCGCGGGAGACGAGCAGGTTGACCAGCCGAATGACCGGCGCCTCGCTCGCCTGATCCTTCAGCCGCTCCTCGTCCTCGTCGCGCTCGCCGCTCTCGGTCTCGCCCAGGCCGTCGACGAGCTGGCTGATGGCGGTGCCGCCGCTGCCGTAAAGCCGCTCGAAGGCCCGCTCGATGTCCGCCGGCAGCGCCACCGCCGCCCGCACCGGCCGGTGCGTTGCGATCTCCACCGCCTGCCGGGAGAAGGCGTCCAGCGGATTGGCCATGGCGACGCGAATGCCGGCGTCGTCCGCCGCGAGCGGGATGACGTGCGCCTCCTTGAGGAAGCGGGCGCTGAGAACGTCGGCCAGCACCGCCTCCTCGGGAAAGTCGCTAGCGCCGATCAGCGGCAGACCGAGAACCTCGGCCAACGCCGCGGCGACGTCGGCCTCGGCGACGAGCCCGAGCTGGGTGAGCAGGATGTGCAGGTGCTCGGCGGTGCTGCCGCGCTCGCGCCTGAGCCGACGCGCCCGTTCCAGCGACGGCCGGTCCAGCTTGCCGCAGCCGATCAGGGCGTCGGCAACGGCCTCCTCGACGTCCGCCGCCTCCACCGGACCGGCGGCCATCCCTTCGGCAAGATCCATGGCCTCAGCCTACACCTGACCCGAAGACATCAGTTTAGCCCGACCTTGGCCCACGGTCGCGCCTCATCCGCCTCGGGCGCGACCGGGGCGGCGGCGAGCCACCAGCCGGGACGCCGGGCCGCCAGCGCCGCCCGTGCCGCTTCGGCCTCGGGGTGGCTCGCGAACAGGGCAAAGCAGGTGGCGCCGCTGCCGCTCATGCGGGCGAGCAGCGCGCCAGGTTGCGCCCCGAGCGCCGCCAGCACGTCGCCGATCTCAGGCGCAAGCCGCGTCGCCGCCTCGGTCAGGTCGTTGCCGGTGTCGGCGAGCAGCCGCGCCAGCGCCTCGGCGTCCGCCGGCGGATCGGAGAACCGGCAGGGCGGGGAGAAGCCGCCGCGCCTTGCGGCAAAGACCGCAGGGGTGGCGACCGCAGCGCCGGGGTTGGCCAGCAGCAGCGAGAAGCGGGGCAACGGCGGCGCCGGCGCGAGCTCCTCGCCGATGCCGCCGACGAAGGCGGGCCGGCCGGCGAGGCACATCGGCACGTCGGCGCCCAGGCGCAGGGCCAGCGCCGGAAGATCGACCGCGCCCGCGTCCAGCCGCCACAGCCTCGCCAGGGCGGCCAGCGTCGCCGCGGCGTCGGCCGAACCGCCGCCGATCCCGGAGGCGACCGGCAGCCGCTTGACGAGGTGGACGCCGGCGGACGCCGATACCCCCGCGGCCTCGGCCAACAGCCGTGCCGCCCGGAGGACCAGGTTGTCGGCGCCGTCGGGAACATCGGCGGCGAACGGGCCGCTCACCGCGAGGTGCAACGCCTCGCCCGCCCCGACCTCGACCGTGTCGCCGACGGCGGGGAAGACCACGAGGCTGTCCAGTAGGTGGTAGCCGTCGGCCCTGCGGCCGGTGACGCGGAGGTAGAGGTTGACCTTGGCCGGCGCCTCGACGCTGACCGTCGCCGCCGGCTCCGTCGCGACCTCGGTCATTGCGGCGCGGCGCTGGCTTCCCTGATCACGCCCTGCAGCTTGCGCTCCAGCTCCGCCCGGACCTCCGGTTCGGGATCGAGGCCGAGTGCCGCCCGCCACTGGAAGTGCGCCTCGCGCTGCCGGCCCACGGCAAGGTAGGCGTCGCCCAGGTGGTCGTTGATCACCGGATCCTCCGGCTGCAGCTCGACCGCCCGCTCCAGCTGGACGACCGCCTCCTGGTTCTTGCCGAGCCGGTAGTAGACCCAGCCGAGGCTGTCGACGATGAAGCCGTCGTTGGGCCTGAGCTCCACCGCCCGGCGGATCATGTCCTGCGCCTCCTCAAGGCGCTCGCCCTGCTCGACCCAGGAGTAGCCGAGGTAGTTGAGCACCAGCGGCTGGTCCGGCTCCATCTCCAGGGCGCGGAGGAAGTCGCCTTCCGCCCGCTCCCACTGCTTCGCCCGCTCGAGCGCGATGCCGCGGGCGTAGAGCACCCGCCAGTAGCGCTGCGGCAGCGGCTCCTTGAGCGCGATCGCCTGGTCGTAGACCGGCACGGCCTCGACGAAGCGCTCGCGCTGGCGGAGCATGTCGCCGAGGAGCAGCAGCGCGTGCGGATCTTGGGGGCGCTCCGCCGCCATCGCCCTCAGCGCCTTCTCGGCCTCGGCGAACCGGTCCATCCGCTCGAGGTTCTGAGCGTGGGACAGGCGCGCCTGCCAGGCCAGCGGCGAAGCCCGGTCGACGCCGGCGTAGAGGCGGTTCGCGTCCGCCGGGCGGCCGGCCGCATCCAAAAGCTCGGCCACGAACATCTGCAGGAACGGGAAGTCGGGCTTGAGGTACAGGCCGAGCTTGCCGACCATCAGCGCCTGGTCGCGAACCTCCTTGTGCGCCATGGCGCCGGAGGCCTGGAACAGCGCCTCGGCGGCGCCGTCGGCGGCGGAGGCCATCACCGGCTTCGTCGGGTCGGCGGCCGCCGGCAGCGCCTGCAGCAGGGCGGGAAGGGAGCCGGTGTCGTCGCCGCCATAGCCTTCGAGCGCCTTGGCATACAGGGCCTTGGCCTCGTCGGCGGCGCCCGCGCGCACGAGGATCGCGCCGACGAGTTGGACGGTCCGAACCGGCGGCACGCCCTCTCCCTGCACCGCCGCCCGCGCCTGCGTCGCCGCCTCCGACTTGCGGCCGGCGGCGTCGTTCAGGAGTGCCGCGTGCAGGTGGTAGAGGCCCGTGCCCGCCTCCTCCGGCTTGATCGCCTTCAGCGCGGCGAGCGCCTGGTCGGTCTTGCCCAGCCCCTGCATCGACCACGCCCGCAGCAGCAACGCCAGGGTCTGGCTCGGCCCGTCCGCCTTCAGGATCGAGGCGACCTCGCCGTAGCGGCCGGACTTGATGGCGTCCACGGCGCGCGTCAGCGCCGGCAAGTCGCCGGCCTGGTCCGCCGCCGGCATCCGCGCGGCGAGCCTGGCCGCCTCGGCGACACGGCCGTCGCTGAGCAGGGCGTTGTGGGCGCGCTGCAGCAGGAAGGGATCGTCCGGGGATTTGGCCAGGGCGGCGAGCAGGAAGTCCGCGGCCATGTCGTCGCTCTTGGTCGCCTGGGCGTGGCGGGCGGCGAGATAGTTGCCGCTGAGCGTGTTGCCGGCGGAGGCCCGCGGGTCCGCGCCCGGGGCGGCCGCGGCGCCGCCTTGGCTGGCGCAAGCGGTCATCAGGATCGCGCACAGAACGGCGCCGAGCGTCCGGCCGGGAGCGGCGAGCCGGCGGCGACGGGAGAAGAGACGACGGGGAAAGATCGTCAAATCGGCACTCACATGTTGGGATAATTCGGCCCGCCACCGCCCTCCGGCACCACCCAGTTGATGTTCTGGGTCGGATCCTTGATGTCGCAGGTCTTGCAGTGAACGCAGTTCTGCGCGTTGATCTGCAGCCGCTGAGAGCCGTTGTCCCCGACGAACTCGTAGACGCCGGCCGGGCAGTACCGCGCCTCGGGCCCGTCGTAGACCGAGAGGTTGGTCTGGACCGGGATGCTCGCGTCCTTGAGCGTCAGGTGGATCGGCTGGTTCTCCTCGTGGTTGGTGTTGGAGATGAAGACCGAGGAGAGCTTGTCGAAGGTGATCACCCCGTCCGGCTTGGGATAGGCGATCTTCGGCATCGACGCCGCCGGCTTGAGCGCGGTGTGGTCGGGATGGTGGTGGAAGGTCCAGGGCGCTTTGCCGCGGAACAGGTAGGTGTCGAGCGCCGAGTAGCCGAGGCCGATCCACATGCCGCGGTGGAACGACGGGCGGATGTTTCGCACCTTGTAGAGCTCGTCCCACAGCCACGAGGTCTTCAGCGCCTCGGGGTAGGCCGCGACCACCGGCTCCGGATCGTTGCTGCCGAGTGCGGCGAACACCGCCTCGGCACAGACCATCGCCGACTTCATCGCCGTGTGCGTGCCCTTGATCTTGGGCACGTTGAGGAAGCCGGCGGTGTCGCCGATGAGGCAGCCGCCGGGGAAGACGAGCTTGGGGATCGATTGGTAGCCGCCTTCCGACAAGGCGCGGGCGCCATAGGCGATGCGCCGGCCGCCCTCGAAGGTGGGGCGAATTGCCGGGTGGGTCTTGAACCGCTGCATCTCGTCGAACGGGCTCAGGTGCGGGTTCTGGTAATCGAGCCCGATGACGAAGCCCACGGCCACCTGGTTGTCCTCCAGGTGGTAGAGGAACGAGCCGCCGTAGGTCTGCCGGTCCACCGGCCAGCCGATGGTGTGCACCACCTTGCCGGGGTGGTGCTGCGCCGGATCGACCTCCCACAGCTCCTTGATGCCGATGCCGTAGGTCTGCGGGTCGACGCCGTCGCGCAGGTTGAAGCGGTCGAACAGCGTCTTGGTCAGCGAGCCGCGGCAGCCTTCGGCGAAGATCGTGTAGGTGGCGTGCAGCTCGACGCCCGGCGTGTAGCCGTCGGTGCGCTCGCCCTCGCGGCTGACGCCCATGTCGCCGGTGGCGACGCCCTTCACCCGGCCGTCGTCATGGTACAGAACCTCGGCGGCGGCGAAGCCCGGGTAGACCTCGACGCCCAGCTCCTCGGCCTGGGTGCCCAGCCAGCGGCAGACGTTGCCGAGGCTGACCACGTAGTTGCCGTGGTTGTCCATCTGCGAAGGCGTCGGCAGCTTGTAGGCCTTCTTCTCGGTCAGGAACAGGAACTCGTCCTTGGTCGCGGGCGTGTGCAGCGGCGCGCCCTTGTCCTTCCAGTCGGGGATCAGCTCGTTGAGCGCGATCGGATCGACCACGGCGCCGGACAGGATGTGCGCGCCGATTTCCGAGCCTTTTTCGACGACGCACACGGAGACGTCGCGCCCGGTGTCCGCCGCAAGCTGCCTGAGCTTGATCGCCGCGCTGAGCCCGGCCGGACCGCCGCCGACGATGACGACGTCGAACTCCATCGATTCCCGTTCCATGGAATCTCCCCAACCCTCTCGTTCACCCGCTTCGCTACTTTAGATCTATAACATAGGCAACGGCAGGGCAGCGGCAAATTGCTCGCGCCTGCGAAACGACGGGTTGGCGAAACGACGGGTTGGTGAACGCGGAGCGGATGGACAGCGGAACGAAGGACCCGGCGCTGGCGGCGCTTCTCGCCTGGTACCTGGAGGCTGGGGTCGACGAGACCGTCGGGGAGGAGCCTCTCGACCGCTACGCCGAGCCGCCGGCCGAGGCGCCGGCGCTCCCGGTGGGACCCGCGGCGGGGCCCGCGACAAGGCCGTCGGTAGCGCATCGCCCGCCGGTCGCGGCCGCCGTCGCCGCCGCCGCGGACGCGGCGAGCCTGGAGGAGCTGCGCGAGGTGCTCTCGCGCTTCGACGGCTGCGCGCTGGCCAAGACCGCGACCAACCTGGTCTTCGGCGATGGCAGCGGCGAAGCCCGGGTGGTGCTCGTCGGCGAGGCGCCGGGCAGCGAGGAGGATCGCCGCGGCCTGCCCTTCGTCGGCCCCAGCGGCCAGCTTCTCGACCGCATGCTCGCCTCCATCGGCCTGCCCCGGGGCGACGTCTTCATCTCCAACACCGTCTTCTGGCGCCCGCCCGGCAACCGCAGCCCCAGCAGCGGCGAGGTGGCCGTCTGCATGCCGTTCCTCGAACGGATCATCGAGCTGATCGACCCGCTGATCCTCGTCGCCCTCGGCGGCCCCGCCGCCAACGCCCTGCTCGGCCGGGGCGAGAGCATCGGCAAGCTGCGCGGCCGCTGGTTCACCTACCAGACGCCGCGCCTGGCCCGCCCGGTGGCGACCACGGCCCTGTTCCACCCGGCGTACCTGCTGCGCACGCCGGGGCAGAAGCGGCTCGCCTGGCGCGACCTGCTGGCGCTCCGCCACAAGCTCGACGACCTCGCGGGATGAGAATGGGCCGCGACCGCCGCCGAAACGGCTGCGTTCTTGCCGACATCGGCTAAGCCGGCGAGGCTTCGTCCGGTGGTATGTCGCGCGCAGGCCCCGCGGCCGCTCCCGGGCCAGCGGCCACGAATGCTGTAGGGGGGACGCGTGTTCGAGGCGATGAACCTCGCCATCCTGATCGGCGCCGGCCTGGTGGCGCTGAGCGCGCTCACCAGCCTGGCCGCGCGGCGGGCCGGCGTGCCGCTGCTGCTCGTGTTCCTCGCCTTCGGGCTTCTGGCCGGCGAGGACGGGCTGCTCGGGATCGAGTTCGACAGCGGGCCCGTCGCCTACTTCATCGGCACGCTGGCCTTGGCCATCATCCTGTTCGACAGCGGCTTCGAGACGAACGTCAGGAGCTTCCGCGCCGCCGGCGCGCCCGCGGTGGTCCTCGCCACGCTGGGCGTCATCCTGACGACGCTGCTCCTCGGCGCCGCCGCGCACCTGCTGCTCAGCATCGGCTGGATCAAGGGGTTCCTGCTCGGCGCCATCGTCGCATCGACGGACGCTGCGGCGGTGTTCTTCCTGCTGCGCGCCGGCGGGGTCATGCTGCGCGAGCGGGTCCGGGCGACGCTCGAGATCGAGTCCGGCTCCAACGACCCGATGGCGATCTTCCTCACCGCGCTGCTTGCGGAGCTCGCCGTCGCCGCACCCGAGCTGCCCGCGGACCTCTCCTGGCACCTGGCCGTCAGCTTCGCCCTGCAGATCGGGCTGGGGCTGGTGTTGGGGGTCCTCGGCGGCTTCGCCATCGCCTGGGTGCTCGACCGGCTGCGCGACCTGGAGGCCGGGCTCTACCCCATCACCGCCGTCGCCGCGGCGCTGATGCTGGTCGCGGCGACCGCCCTGGTCGGCGGCAGCGGCTTCCTCGCCGCCTACGTCGCCGGCGCGGTCGCCGGCAACCGCCGGCTCCGGTTCGCCCCGAGGCTGCGCCGGTTCCAGCTCGGCATGACCTGGCTCGCCCAGATCGGAATGTTCCTCGTGCTCGGCCTGCTGGCGACGCCGTCTGAGTTCGGCGACGCCGTCGTCCCGGCGCTGGTGCTGGCGGCCATCCTCATCTTCGTCGCCCGGCCGCTGGCGGTCTGGCTCTGCCTGCTGCCCTTCCGCTTCTCAGGCCGCGAGACGGCCTTTGTCGGCTGGGTCGGCCTCCGCGGCGCGGTCTCCATCCTGCTCGCGATCCTGCCGTCGCTCTACGGCCTGCCGGACGGCCACTTCTACTTTAACGTCGTCTTCATCATGGTGGTCGCCTCGCTGCTGATCCAGGGCTGGACCATCCCGTTCACGGCGAGGCGGCTGCAGCAGATGGTGCCGCGGCGGTCGACCCTGGTGGACCGGCTCGAGCTGGAGCTGCCCGGCGAGACGGCGCTGGAGCTGGTCGGCTACCGCATCCACCCGGACAGCGCCGTCGCCAGGGGCGAGCGGGTGCCGCGCTGGGCGCGGCCGGTCCTGATCGTGCGCGAGGGCCGCGCCTACTCGGTGCACAACGCCAAGCAACTGCGCCCGGGCGATCAGGCCTACCTGTTCGCCTCACCCAGGCAGGCGCCGGTCCTGGACAAGGTCTACGCCTCGCCGGTCGAGCCGGACGACCCGGACGTGTTCGGCGACTTCGGCATGGTCGCGGAGACGACGATGGCCGAACTCGCCCACCACTACGGCGCCGAGGCGGCGGACGTGCCGCCCGAAACCAGCCTCGGCGCGCTGCTGATGAAGGAGTTCCACGACCAGCCGGCGGCGGGCGACCGGATGAGCCTCGGCCCGGTCGAGATCGTCGTCCGCGCGCTCAAGGACGACGGCTCGGTGGCGGAGGTGGGCGTGATCCTCGAACATCCGCCCAAGCAGAAGCGCCGCTGGCCGAGCTGGCTCCGCCGGCTGATCCCCGGCCGGAAGCTGCCTTGAACACGGTGATTGGCGGACGAGCCCTCAGTGCCCGAAGAAGCCGGCGAGCGCCGCGGCGGTGCGCTCCGGTTCCTCCTCGGCGATGAAGTGGCCGCAGTCGAAGGCCTCGTCGCGGACGTCCTCCGCGTAGTCGCGCCAGACGTCGAGCGGCGGCCGCCCCGTGCCGGTGTGCAGGTAGCGCCGGCCCCGGAGCAGCAGCGTCGGGCAGCCGATCCTGCGCCCGGCCTCGCGGTCCGCGCGGTCGTGCTCCAGGTCGATGGTGGCGGCGGCCCGGTAGTCTTCGCAGGCGGCCTCGATGACCGAGGGCTTGCGGAAGCACCGTTGGTAGGCCTCGACCGCTTCGGCTTCCAGCAGTGCCCTGTTGCCGGCCCAGCGGTCGAGCAGGTGGAGGAGATAGAAGTCGGGGTCATGGCCGACCAGCCGCTCCGGCGTCGGCGCCGGCTGGGCGAGGAACAGCCAGTGGTAGGTGGACAGCGCCGAGCGCCAGTCCATCGCCTCCCAGACCGCCAGCGTCGGCAGGATGTCGAGCAAGGCCAGGCGCAGAACGCTGCCCGGATAGTCGAGGGCGAGGCGGTGGGCCACGCGGGCGCCGCGGTCGTGGCCGGCGGCAAAAAAGCGCCGGTGGCCGAGCGCCGCCATCGCCTCGACCATGTCGCCGGCCATCGCCCGCTTGCCGTAGGCGTGGTGGCCGGCGTCGGCGGCCGGGCCGCGACTGTCGCCATAGCCGCGGAGGTCGGGCAGCACCAGGCGGTAGCGGTCCGCCAGCCGGGGCGCCACCGCATGCCACGCCAGGTGCGTCTGTGGAAAGCCGTGGAGCAAAAGCAGCGGGCGGCCACGGCCACCGACGGCGACGTTGATCTCGGCGGTTCCAGCCGCCACCGGAATGCGGTGGTATACGAAGCCTTCGAGCATGCCGGCCGGCCTCCTCTTGGACCGTGTCCCTGACCGCTGCCAGGCGAGAGGCGGAGCGCCCCGCAGAAGCAAGCCGGACCGCGCCGCCGGCCGCCAGACCACACGTTAAGCGAACGTCCACGCCGCCGGAGCCGACCGATGCCCCGCTACAAGCTCCTCCTCGAATACGACGGCGCCCCGTTCGTCGGCTGGCAGCGGCAGGACAACGGCCCTTCGGTGCAGGTCGCGATCGAGGACGCGGTCTTCGCTTTCTGCGGCGAGCGCGTGGTCGTCCAAGGCGCCGGCCGCACGGACACCGGCGTCCACGCCACGGGCCAGGCGGCGCATCTCGACCTCGAGCGCGAGGCGGAGGCCAGGACCGTCCGCGACGCCCTGAACTTCCATCTCCGCCTGGCGCCCGTCGTGGTTCTTGCCGCCGAGGCGGTGGAGGCCGACTTCCACGCCCGCTTCTCGGCGATCCAGCGCCGCTACCTCTATCGGATCCTCAACCGCGCCAGCCCGCCGGCATTGGAGCGCGGGCGGGTGTGGTGGCACCCGGTGCCGCTGGACGCCGAGGCCATGGCGGCGGCGGGCGGGACCCTCATCGGCCGCCACGACCTCTCCACCTTTCGCGCCGCGCTGTGCCAGGCGGCCTCGCCGGTCAAGACCATCGACCACCTGAGCGTGGAACGGGTCGGCGAGACCATCGCCATCGAGGTTCGCGCCCGGTCCTTTCTCCACCACCAGGTGCGGAACATCGCCGGCAGCCTCGCGCTGGTCGGGCGGGGAAAATGGTCGCAGGCGGATTTCGCGGACGCGCTCGCGGCCCGAGACCGCCGCAGGGGCGGACCCACCGCCCCTGCCTGTGGTCTCACCCTGCTGGAGGTGCGTTACCCCTAAGCCGCCGCGGGACCCGCGCCTTCTAATCGACGCTGCCGAGGACGCGGCCGAAGTCCAGGGGACCTCGGGCGGCGGCCCGCTCGCCCCGCTCGCCCTCGCCGTCCTGGTGCGCGCGCACGATCGGGACGCGGGTGCGGGCCTGAACCACCGAGGCGACGGCATCGGCGAACCGGGCCGAATCGGCCTGCGGCGCCACGTACAGCGAGCCGAGGGAGAGCCGCCGCCACTCCTGCTCGTTGGAGGACACCATGAACATGAGATTGGCCAGCCCCTCGACCTCGCCGGGAGCGAACGAAAAGCCGTTGACGCCGACGTGCACCAACTCGTCCACCGCGCCGCAGACGTTGGAGCAGAGGATCGGGACGCCCATGGCGACCGCTTCGTTGATGACCAGGCCCCAGGGTTCGGAGACGCTGGGCAGGATCAGCGACAGCGTCGAGCCGAGCGTCTCGCAGACCTCCTTCTCGTTGGCGAAGCCGTAGAAGATAACCGAGGGGATGTTCTGCTCGCGGACGATTCGCTCGATCAGCCCGCGCTCGGGCCCGTCGCCGCAGAGGACGAGGTCGCGCGGCGCCAGACCGCGTTCCTCGCACAGGTCGCGGTAGCGGGCGTAGGCGTGCAGCGCCGTCGGGATGTCCTTCTCGGTCACCATCCGGGCGACGATCGTGAAGTGCCGACGGTGATACTCATGCCCGGCCGGCGCAGGCTCGCTTCCCGAACAGGTGCGAACGCGGTCGATGGACAGCGTATCGAGCCCGGTGCGGAAATTCCGTGTCCGGACGCCGAGGAATTCGAGATACTTCGCATGAAGCCCGCCGCTGGTTATTCCACCGACGTACGGCATGAACAACCATTTCTTGACGACCTCCTTCCAGACGAAGCGGTCCTTGTCGGAGTATTTGGAAGCCATCATGATGTACGGCGATTTTCCCAACAGCCTCAGCACGACTGCCGCCAGGAACGTGTCCATCAAATGGTAGTTGATCAGAAATACGTGCTTGGCCTTGATCCGGATGAGGCAAGACAGCAATGCCCGCAGACGCTGCCGCTGACTGATCTTTTCCCAGTCTTTGGCAGGAAAAAGCGTGATGCGCTCGAAGCCGTGGCTGTTGGCCCGCTCCCATGCGTAGGTGGTACTACGGTCGGAGTACTCGATGCCAACGACTCGCATCTTCTCGCCGAGGACGTCGTGTGCGGCAGAAATCCTGTCGACGTGATAGGGCGCGAACTGCTGAAAGCAAATTGCAACGACTTCGCGCTCGTCGAGACTTTCAACCGGTCGCTCTGAGAATTTACCGTCTCTCATAGTAGACCCGTTTCCTTTCGCTTCTGCACCGCAGGTTCCGCCCCTATAGAGGTGGAGCCGGCGTCACCCGGCCCCGAACTTTCTCTCGCCGCCTAGAGACGGTTTGTTGCCCCCACGGTTCCAGATGCCGACTCGCACACGAGACTACAACGCGATTGTGTCACTGCGGTGCCTTCGGGCCACCCAAACCCTTCGCGTAGCTTCCCAGCACCCATAACAAGGCCCACCGACGGCGTAAAGGACATGCATCAGTACGGGCGGCGTGCGGCCCACGATCAGCCTTTTGTGCAAAACGAGCGGCCATCCGCCGCCTTACCGGTCCGCCACGACGGATGATTCGTGCCGAATCGCCGAACGATTCGCCGGCGCCCCGGAGCCACGCATGCAGGAAGGCGGCGGGTAGCGAACGGACGAAGGTGAACATCGGGATGAAGGTCATGATCCCGCGAAGAAGTCTCCAGTAAAGTACGCGCCGGATTGCACCAGGACGGGGACACGACGTCGCCGCGCTCCTCCACCGTAAGCCCTTGGTGGGCAGCGGCCGCCGGCTGCACTCCTGCAACTCGGCGGCCAAGGCGCACGTTGGGGCCACGGTTGCGGCCCGTCCCGCAAGTCGTCACGGCTTGACCCATACCCGTACCCAATCGAGCTTGAACGGCATCTCCGGCCCCGAGCCGAAGATGATGGGGTAGCGGCCTACGTCATCGCCATGCGTCCGCGGCCCGGCGACGACGTCGCTCATCCAAAAGAACGTTCCATTGAGGGTGTTTGCTCCCATGGAACCTTCCGTAACCTGACGATCATTCACAAAATGACTTACCGAGCGGGGTAGGGCGCGCAGCGCCACCGTGTTGAAGCTGCTCCAGTTCACGTCACGGCTCTCGTTCGGGTGGTATGCCATCCACGTGTCCAGCTTCTCCGGGTTCCTGCCGGTCGGGTTCTGGTACAGGTGGATGGCACGAATGTCGCCGCCGTGGATGAACTCGTAGAAGTCCGGCTCGACGAAACGGGTGCACGGCCGCGGGTAGCGGTAGAGGTGGCACATGTCCATCGTCCAGAACGCCGGAAAACGCCGCTGACCGGCGTCGGCGCATGGGCGATCCGCGCCTCGGCGTACCAGCCCTCGACCTCTCGGTCCAGGTACCAGCCGATGGGCGTGCTGGACCCTTTCGGCACGACGGCGGAGAGGAACGACATCTGCGCCTGGTTGATGTCGGGGCTGAGGGTCAGGATCCCGTCGCGGACCCGGTACGCTTCTTTGCTCGACCCTCGGAACCCGAACGGCAGGCCGGTGATGTACCACTTGAAGCCGTCCTCGAGCGTCCCGTCCAGGTCGATCGTCGCCGCGCTGCTGAAGTCGTCGCAAAAGGCGAGCTTCGTCAGCCCGGCGGCCTTGGCGGCGGGCGGCGGCTCCGCCAGGCAGTCCCGCCCGCTTGCGGACGCGCCACCGGCCGCGACGGCCGCACCCGCCGCGTAGATGTAATCGCCTCGTTCGTCCGCGTCGTCCGGCGCGGCGCTGCCGGAGCCATGGATCCGGATCTCGCGGATCGCCGGCTCGGTCGCCGCCGCGCTCTGCATCCCCATGGGCACTGCGAGCAGCGCCACCGAGCCCGCCGCCGCGGCCCACGCCCTGGTCTTCATCCGCCGTTTCATTTTGGCCCCGCGTGAAGTACGGCCAATGCCACCGATCGCGGCCACAGGGCAAGCTCGCGTTAATGAAGCCTGTCGGTAAGCCCGCTGATGAGCAGGCTGAGCAGCACGTCGATGGCGACGATGCCGACGGCGGTCAGCGGCGGCACCGCCAGCCCGGCGCGGGCGATGAACCAGAGGTAGGCCAGCACCGCCACGATCGCGATCAGCCACACGACGCCGGCGACGCCGGGGCTGATCATTTGCATGGCGTTGAGCATCGCGATCGGCACGAGGACCGCGTTCTGCAGGACCAGGGACCAATTGTAGGCGACCATGTAGCCGACGAAGCGGTCGCGGCAGTCGAGGAGCCCGGTCAGGGCGTGCATGACGACGGGGTACGAGAACCAGGAGATGAGGTAGCTGACGGCCTCGACCAGGCCGTAGTGCATGGGGTCGCCGGGCTCGCCGGCGGCGGAGTAGCGCAGGCCGAGCATCACCGCGTAGAGGGGCGCGACGATGAGCGCGGCGAAGAACGACCGCCAGAAGCCGTCGACGGTCTTGTCGAAATAGGCCATGCCGGTGCGGTCGAAGTGGGCGAGGCGCCAGCTGCCGTAGAGGGACGACAGGATCTCGCGGCTGCTGGGGATCATGCCGGCTGGCCGAAGAAGCGGGCGAGGACGCCGGCGTAGATCGAGGTCAGCGCCTCGATGTCGGCGACGGCGACGTTCTCGTCGACCTTGTGCGCGCTCTCCCCGACCATGCCGAACTCGCACACCGGGCAGGCGTCCTTGAGGAAGCGGGCGTCGGAGGTGCCGCCGCTGGTGCTGAACGCCGGCACCTGCCCCGTAACCTCTCTGACCGCGTCGGCCACCATGGTGGCGAGCGGTCCGGGCGGGCAGAGAAACGCCTCGCCCGAGCACTCCATCTCCAGGAGATGGCGCCCGCCGGCGGCTCGGCAGCGGCCTTCGATCCACGCGCGCAACGAGGCGGCGGTGTGCAGGTCGTTGAAGCGGACGTTGAAAGCCGCCTGCGCCGCCGCGGGAATGACGTTGCTCGCGGCGTTGCCGACGTCGATCGAGGTGAACGTCAGCGTCGACGGCTGGAACCAGTCGGTGCCGGCGTCCAGCGGCGCGGCCTCCAGCGCCGCCAGCATCCGGAGCAGGCGGGGGATCGGGTTGTCGGCGAGGTGCGGATAGGCGGCGTGGCCCTGCACGCCGTCGACCCGCAGCCGCGCGTTGAGGCTGCCGCGCCGGCCGATCTTGATCATCTCGCCGAGCCCGGCCGGATTGGTCGGCTCGCCGACCACGCAGCCGTCCAGCCGCTCGCCCCGCTCCGCAAGCCAGCTCAGGACCTTGCGCGTGCCGTTCACCGCCGGCCCCTCCTCGTCTCCGGTGATCAGCAGGCTGATCGATCCCCGCGGCGCATCGCCACTACGCAAATGCTGGGCCACGGCCGCGACGAAGCAGGCGATGGCGGTCTTCATGTCAGCGGCGCCGCGGCCGTACAGCCGGCCGTCCCGAATCTCCGCGGCGAAGGGATCGACGCTCCAGCCCGCCCCGGGGGGAACGACGTCCGTGTGCCCGGCGAAGCAGAGGTTCGGGCCTTGCCCGCCGATCCGGGCGTAGAGGTTTTCGACCGGCGCCGTGCCGCCGTCGGCGAAGCGCAGGCGGTGGCAGGCGAAGCCCAGCCGCTCCAGCGCCGCCGACAGCACGCCCAGCGCGCCGGCGTCCTCGGGCGTCACGCTCGGGCAGCGGATCAGGGCCCGGCTCAGCTCGAGCGGATCGACGGATGCGGCCATGGCTGCGGGTTCCGCAACGGCCCCGCCCGTGGCTGCCCCCCTCAATGCGCCCGTCACTCCCGGAGCAGCTCGTTGATGGAGGTCTTGGACCGCGTCCGCTCGTCCACCTTCTTGACGATGACGGCGCAGTAGAGGCCGGGTCCGGGGCTTCCGTCCGGCAGGGGACGGCCCGGCATCGTGCCGGAGACGACGACGGAGTAGGGCGGCACGGCGCCGTAGTGGACCTCGCCCGTCGCCCGCTCGACGATCCGGGTCGAGGCGCCGATGTAGACGCCCATGGACAGCACCGAGCCCTCGCCGATGCGCACCCCCTCGGCCACCTCGGCCCGGGCGCCGATGAAGCAGTTGTCCTCGATGATCACCGGCGCCGCCTGCAGCGGCTCCAGCACGCCACCGATCCCGGTGCCGCCGGAGATGTGGCAGTTGCGGCCGATCTGGGCGCACGAGCCGACGGTGGCCCAGGTGTCGATCATCGTGCCGCTGTCGACCCGGGCGCCGACGTTGATGAAGCAGGGCATGAGCACGACGCCCGGCGCGACATAGGCCGAGTGGCGGACGACGCAGGACGGGACGGCGCGGAAGCCGGCCTCGCGAAAGCGCCCGTCGTCCCAGCCGGAGAACTTGGGCGCGATCTTGTCGAACCAGGTGGTCCCGCCGGGACCGCCCGGGATCGCCGTCATGTCGTTGAGCCGGAACGAGAGCAGCACCGCCTTCTTCAGCCACTCGTGGACCTGCCAGACGCCGTCGATCCGCTCGGCGACGCGGACGCGGCCGCCGTCCAGCAGGGCCAGGGCCTCGTCGACGGCCTCGCGCACGGGTCCATGGGTCTGCGGGCCGAAGTTGTCCCGCTCATCCCATGCCGCGTCGACGGCGTTCTTGAGATCGTCAGACATGCCCGCCAGCCCCGCTCGTCAGCCACAGCAACAGCGCGCGACCATGGGCAAGGGGCCGAGCCGTGTCAACCAGGGCTATCGCATTTGGGCCACCCCTGCCGAGGCACGGTCGAGGTCCGGCGGGGACGGCGCCCGGCGGACGATGCCGAAGGTTGCGCCGCACAGGCACGGGCATTATAGCCTCGCCGCCATGGCCGAGACCGACACCGCCGCCCTGCTGCGCCGAGCCGTCGCGGCGCTCGAGCGCCTGGCTCCGGCACCGCCGGCATCGGCGCCGCTGGACGCGGCCGACGCCTTCGTCTGGCACGCCGACGGCCGCCTGCAGGCGGTGCCGGTGGTGAGCCGCGTCGAGCTGTCCCTGCTCAAGGGCATCGAGGCGCAGGCCCGGACCCTCCTCGACAACACCCGCCGCTTTGCCAGCGGCCTGCCGGCCAACAACGCGCTGCTGTGGGGTGCGCGGGGCACCGGCAAGAGCTCGCTGGTGAAGGCGGTGCACGCGACGGTCAACGGGGAGCGCGCAGGCGGCGAGGCGGCGCCGCCCGGGCGCGGTACGCTGGCGCTGATCGAGATCCACAGGGAAGATATCGCCACCCTGCCGAAGCTGTTGTCGCTGCTGCGCGACGCCGGCCGCCGGTGCATCCTCTTTTGCGACGACCTCTCCTTCGACGGCCAGGACGCGGCCTACAAGTCGCTGAAGGCGGTGCTGGAGGGCGGCATCGAGGGCCGGCCGGAGACGGTGGTGTTCTACGCCACCTCCAACCGCCGCCACCTCATGCCCCGCGACATGATCGAGAACGAGCGCTCGTCCGCCATCAACCCGGCCGAGGCGGTGGAGGAGAAGGTTTCGCTGTCAGACCGCTTCGGCCTGTGGCTCGGCTTCCACGCCTGCGACCACAAGACCTACTTCGAGATCGTCGAGGGCTACGCCCGCCACTTCGGGCTGGAGATGGAGCCGGAGCGGCTGCGCGCCGAGGCCAACGCCTGGTCGGTCGGCCGCGGCGCCCGCTCTGGACGCGTCGCCTGGCAGTTCATCCAGGACCTCGCCGGCCGCCTCGGCAAGCCGCTGCGGTAGGTCGCAGCGCGAACGGCCCTCACCCCGACCCTCTCCCACTTGCGCCTCCCGGCGCGCGGGAGAGGGAGTGCGGCGGCAACACTGCTCCCGTCGTGCCTCTTTGGCGCGCGGGAGAGGGAGACCAGCGGCACCAGCGCCGCCAACATCCCATCGCCCGCGGCGAAGCCGTGGGAGAGGGGCGCTCCGCGAAGCGGCGCGCCCCTCGAAGCGGGAAGGTGAGAGCTTTTATAAGCGAGCGGTGCTGCGCTGTTCCGTCGTCCGGCCGTCGAAGTGCTCATGGGCGGCGCTGGCCTCGGCGCATGTCTCGTGCACCGTGCCGTCGACGTGCTCCGGCGGCCCGTAGATCGTATAGAGCCGGAGCGGCTCGGTGCCGGTGCTGACGACGTTGTGGCGCGCGCCCTGCGGCACGATGATCCCGTCGTCGGCCTTCACCTTGTTGCAGACGCCGTCGATCCAGACCTCGCCCTCGCCGCCCTCGATGCGGAAGAACTGGTCGCGGTCGTCGTGGACCTCCTCGCCGATCTCCTCGCCCGGCCGGATCGCCATCAGCACGAGCTGCAGGTTGTGGCCGGTGTAGAGGACCCGGCGGAAGTCGTCGTTCTCCTCGGTCAGCTTCTCGATGTCGCCGACGAAACCCTTCATGTGCGCCCTTCCTTCTCCGGTCTGCCCGTCTCGGCCGCCCGTCTCGGCCGCCCCGCTCGGCGCTGCGGTCGAACGGCGCGTCCTGACGTTCGCTTGCTTCTGCCCGCACCAACGCCGCGGGGCAAGCGCCGTTCCGCGAGGCCGTAGCTCCGGGGATCCTCGCCCATCCAAGGTGAATTGACGCCCTTGCGAGCGCTCCTCTACGGTTGCGGCCAACAGCGGGCCGGCTCGAACCGGCCCGCTCTCCTTATCTCAGAAGAGGCAACGGCATGGCCGCGTATCGCGCTCCGGTCAGCGACATGCGCTTCGTCATCAACGAGCTCGCGGGCTTCGAGAGCGTCCGCGCGCTGATGGACGACGCGGACCTCACCGGCGACCTGGTCGACGCGATCCTGGAGGAGGCCGACAAGTTCGCCTCGGGCGTGCTTGCGCCGCTCAACGTCGTCGGCGACCGGGAAGGCTGCGTGCTGGAGAACGGCGTCGTCCGCACGCCCACGGGCTTCCGCGAGGCCTACGCCCAGTTCACGGAAGGCGGCTGGAACGGCATCCACTTCGCCCGCGAGCACGGCGGACAGGGCCTGCCGCGGCTGGTTTCCACCGCCGTCTCGGAGATGTGGACCGGCGCCAACATGGCCTTCGGGCTTTGCCCGATGCTGACCCAGGCCGCGGCCGACGCCCTGGCCCGGCACGGCAGCGACGACCTGAAACAGGCGTACCTGCCCAAGCTCGTCAGCGGCCAGTGGGCCGGGACGATGAACCTCACCGAGCCGCAGGCCGGCTCGGACCTCGCCCGGGTGCGGACCCGGGCGGTGCCGGACAGCGACGGCGCCTACCGGATCAGCGGGCAGAAGATCTTCATCACCTTCGGCGACCACGACCTCAGCGAGAACGTCATCCACATGGTCCTGGCGCGGCTGCCGGACGCGCCGGACGGCGTCCATGGCCTGTCGCTGTTCCTGATCCCGAAGTTCCTGGTCCGCGAGGACGGCAGCCTCGGCCAGCGCAACGACCTCCGCGTCGTCTCCCTGGAGCACAAGCTCGGCATCAACGGCAGCCCGACGGCGGTCATGGCCTACGGCGACAACGAGGGCGCGCTGGGCTTCCTCGTCGGCGAGGAGAACCGCGGCCTGGAGCTGATGTTCACGATGATGAACACGGCGCGGCTCGCCGTCGGCCTCGAAGGCATCGGCATCGCCGAGCGCGCCTACCAGGACGCCAGGGCCTATGCGCTGGAGCGGGTGCAGGGCCGCGCCATCGGCAACGACGACCCCTCGCCGGTGCCGATCGCGCACCATCCCGACGTGCAGCGGATGCTGATGTCGATGAAGTCGCAAACCGAGGCTGGCAGGGCGCTGGCCTACGCCGCCGCCGCCGATACGGACATTGCCGAACGGCACCCGGACCCCGAGGTCCGCCGGCGCCACCAGCGGATGGTCGACCTGCTTACCCCGGTGGTGAAGGCGTGGTCGACCGACGTCGGCATCGAGGTGGCGAGCACGGCGATCCAGGTCTACGGCGGGATGGGCTACATCGAGGAGAGCGGCGTCGCCCAGCATCTCCGCGACGCCCGCATCGCCGCCATCTACGAGGGCACCAACGGCATCCAGGCTGCCGACCTTGCCGGCCGCAAGGTCGCGCGCGACGGCGGCGCCGCGGCGGCGGCGCTGATCGCCGAGCTGCGGGCGGTGGAGGCCGAGCTGGCCGCGGCCGGAGAGCGGCTGGCGCCGATCCGCCGCTGGCTCGGCATCGGCCTCGACGACCTGGCGGCAGCGACCGGGTGGCTGGTCGAGACGTTTCCCGAGCACCCGCGCCGGGTCGCCGCCGTCGCCGCCCACTACCTGCGGCTGATGGGCATCGTCGCCGGCGGCGGGCTGATGGCCAAAGCGGCGCTGAAGGCCGCCGGCCACCTCGACGCCGGCGAGGGCGATCCCGGCTTCTGGCAGGCGAAGCTGGTCTCCGCCCGGTTCTTCGCCGAGGTGTTCGTCTCGCGGAGCGGCGCGCTCCGCCTGCTCGTCACCGACGGCTGGGGCGCGCTCGAAGAGTTCGATCCCGACCGCGACCTGTAGCCGCACCGTCGCGGGCGTCCGAGCAAGGTGTCCTTGAGCCGTGACCGGCCCCGTCATTGCGAGGAGGCGAAGCCGACGCGGCAATCCAGTGCCTCCAGGACTGGATCGCCACGCCGCTCCGCGGCTCGCGATGACGCCGTTGTCCAGGCCGGTGAATCAACCTAAGCAGAGACCGCTACATTTCGATTGCCTCGGGCGTCTCGGCGGCTAGGCTCTGGCGCGAGAGAGAGGCCCCGCGCGGAATGGATCCCCTGGCAAGAGCGGTGCGTGCGATCGGCGCAGCCATGGCCGTGCTCGTCGCCCTCGTCCTCGCCCTCGCCCTGTCGGCTGCCGTAGCGGGCGCGGCCGACGCGCCGGAGCAGGCGGAGGCGCCGCCGCCCATCGACTTCACCGCCGACCAGGTCACCTACGACAGCGAGCGCGGCATCGTCCGCGCCAGCGGCAACGTCGAGGCGGTGCGCCAGGACACCCAGCTCTTCGCCGAGACCGTCACCTACGACCAGCCCAACGACCTGATGACGGCGACCGGCAACGCCGTCCTCACCCAGCCGTCCGGCGAGAGCCTGTTCGGCGACCGGATCGAGCTGACCGGCGACCTGAAGGCCGGCATCGTCGAGAACTTCCGCGCCATCCTCAGCGACGGCGCCAGGATCACCGCCCGTCGCGGCCGGCTGAAGGACGGCAACCGGACCATCGCCCGCGACGGCACCTACACGCCCTGCGACGTCTGCGCCGACAACCCGGCCAGGCCGCCGTTGTGGCAGATCCGATCGGCCAGGGTGGTGCACGAGCGCGACCGGCGCATGGTCACCCTCTCCGACGCTTGGCTGGAGGTCGGCGGTGTCCCGGTGTTCTACACGCCGTACCTGTCGATGCCCGACCCCACCGTGGACCGCAAGACCGGCTTCCTGGTCCCCGGCTTCGGCAGCTCGTCCGACCTCGGCGCGTTCATCCAGACGCCGTTCTTCTGGGCGCCCTCGGAAAACGAGGACGCGACCATCATCCCGTGGTGGCGGCTGCAGCAGCCGCCGGTGCTCGAGGGCGAGTACCGGCGCGAGCTGGAGAACGGCGTCGTCGCCGGCACCGGGAGCATCACCGGCGACGACGACAAGGCGGTGCGCGGCCATATCTTCGGCGCCGCCCGCTACGACATCGACGAGATGTGGCGCACCGGCCTCGACCTGAACCGGGCCTCCGACCGAACCTACCTGCGCCGCTACGATTTCAGCGACGAGCGGACGCTGGTCTCGCGCCTCTACGCCGAAGCGTTCAACAAACGAAATTATTTCGTCGCCAACACCTACGCTTTCGACGAGCTGTCGAGCGACATCAACCAGTCGAGCGTGCCGTTCGTCCTGCCGCAGATCGACTTCTACGGCAACTTCGACGGGCCATTCGCCAGCCGCTTCACCATGCACACCGACGCCCTGTCGCTGCTCCGCGACGACGACCAGGACACGCGAAGGCTGTCGCAGCGGGTGCAGTGGGACGTGCCGGTGAAGGGCGCGATCGGCGACGTCTACACCTTCTCCACTGCCCTCTGGGCCGACGGCTACCACGTCAACGACTTCGTTCCGCCGGGCGATTCGAGCAGCTTTTCCGGGGCCACCGGCCGGGTCTTTCCCCAGGCCAGCGTCGACTGGCGGATGCCGTTCGTCAGGCCCGGGGAGAAGGTCCAGCAGATCGTCCAGCCGCGGGTCGAGTTCATCGCCGCTCCCGACGGTGGCAACCCCGACCGGATCCCCAACGAGGACAGCCAGTCCTTCGAGTTCGACGAGACCAACCTGTTCGGCTTCGACCGCTTCCCCGGCCTCGACGTCGTCGAGCCGGGCTCGCGGTTCAACTACGGCCTGGAGTGGAACCTGTTCGCCGACAACGGCGCCCGGGCGTCCTTCCTGGTCGGGCAGGCCTACCGGTTCAAGCAGACCGACGTGTTCCCGCGCAACTCCGGGCTCGACGAAAACTTCTCCGACTACGTCGCCGCGGTGGACGTCTCGCCCACGCGCTACTTCGACCTGCTCTACCGGACGCGGGTGGACAAGGACGATTTCTCTCCGCGGCGCCACGAGCTCGGCAGCCGGATCGGCGTCGACGCCCTCAGCCTCGACACCCGCTACGTCTTCTTCGCGCGTGGCGGCGACGAGATGCGCGACGAGTTCAGCACCGGCCGCGAGGAGGTCAGCGTCGGCCTGACGACGCAGTGGACCCGCTACTGGGCGACGCAGGTCTACGGCATCCGCGACCTCACCGACGGCGGTGTCTGGCGCCGGGCGGGGTTCCGCCTGCTTTACGAGGACGAATGCCTTGAAGCCTCCGCCGAGTTCCGCCGCAAGGACTTCCGCGAGGCCGACCTCAAGCCGTCCAACGCCTTCATCGTCCGGATCGGCCTGAAGACGCTCGGCAACTTCGGCGGCGGCTTCAGCCCCTGACCGAAAGCGGGGGCACGGGCGGTCCACCCGGGGGCGCCCGCGGGGCCGCCGCCTTTGCCGGTTGCAACGCTGCGCCTTCATCGCCACCATGCGCCCGTCCCTGATCCGGTAGCCCCCGTTCATGCCAGCGTCCCCAGCTTTCGCCATTGCCTCATGCCCGTGACCCCGAGCCGCGCCCTCGCCTTCGTCGCCGTGCTCGTGGCCGTGCTCGTGGCCATGCTCGTTCGCCCGGCCTTCGCCCAGGTCGGCGACCAGCGCATCGCCGCCGTCGTCAACGACGACGTGATCTCGGTCCACGACATCGAGACGCGGCTGGCGCTGGTTCTCGCCACCACCAACGTCGAGCCGACGGCGGAGACGCGCCAGCGCCTCGGCCCGCAGGTCCTGCGTTCGCTGGTCGACGACGCCTTGAAGCGCCAGGAGGCGAGGCGGCTCAACATCGTCGTCTCCAGCCGCGAGATCGACGACGCGATGGAGCGGATTGCCCAGCAGGCGCGCATGTCCCCGGAGCAGCTGACCCAGGTGCTGACGTCGCGGGGCGTGCCGATGTCGACGCTGATCGACCAGATCGAGACCGAGATCGGCTGGATCAAGGCGGTCAACCGGGCGGGGCGCGACCAGATCCGCATCGGCGAGGACCAGATCGACGAGGAGTTGGCCCGGATCAACGAGAACGCCGGCAACCCCGAGTACCGGGTCGCCGAGATCTTCCTGCCGTTCGACGCCGGCGTCGAGGAGGCGCGGGTGGCCGACCTGGCGCAGCGCATCGTCGAGCAGATCGCCGGCGGCGCCCGCTTCCCCGACCTCGCCCGCAACTTCTCGCAAGGCGCATCGGCCGCGGTGGGCGGCGATCTCGGCTGGGTGCGCAAGGGCCAGTTGCCGACGGAGCTCGACGCGGCGCTGGATCAGCTGGCGCCGCAGCAGTTGTCGGTGCCGATCCGCACCCAGTCCGGCTACCACATCCTGGCCATGATCGACCGGCGCATCTCCGAGGGCGTGGCCGGCGGCGACGCCACCGTCGAGCTGACCCAGGCGCACTTCGCCCTGCCGCCGGGGGCCAGCCCCGAGGAGGCCGCGGCGCAGATCGAAGCGGCGCGCGCGGCCACCGCCGGGCTTTCGGGCTGCGAGGCCTTCAGCGCCGTCGCCGCCAACACCGGCTCGCCACTGTCGGGGCCGCTGGGCGAGGTGCAGCTTCGCCAGCTTCCGCCGGAACTGCGCCGGGTGGTGCTGCCGCTGAGGGTAGGCGAAGCCAGCCAGCCCATCCGCGGCGCCGACGGCATCGTCGTGGTCATGGTCTGCCGGCGCGACGAGGCGGCACCGGGCGACGACGTGCGCGGCCGCATCGAGCAGCGGCTGCGGGAGGAGCGGATCAACGCGCTGTCCCAGCGCATCCTCCGGGACCTGCGCCGCAACGCCTTCGTGGACGTGCGCATGTGACGGGGCTGCCGCCGCCGCTGGTCGTGACCATGGGCGAGCCGGCGGGCATCGGCGGCGAGATCACGTTGATGGCCTGGCTCCGGCGCGAGGCCGGGCTGCCGCCGTTCTTCCTCATCGACGACGCCGACCGGCTGGAACGGCTCGGCTCCTCGCTCGGCCTGCCCGTGCCCGTCCAGCGAATCGGGACGGCCGAAGAGGCCGCGTCCGCCTTCGCCGAGGCCCTGCCGGTGCTGCATCGTCCCCTCGCCGTCCCGCCCGCCGCTGGCCGGCTCGATCCGGCGAACGCTCCGCGGGTGATCGCGGCGATCGAGGAGGCGGTGGGGCTCGTCCGTGCCGGCGAGGCGTCGGCGGTCGTGACCAACCCGATCCACAAGAAGGGGCTCTACGCCGCGGGCTTTTCCTTCCCCGGCCACACCGAGTTCCTGGCGGCTTTGGCCGGCGACGGTGCCCGGGCGGTGATGATGCTGGCCATCCCCGGCCTCCGGGTCGTGCCGGTCACCGTGCACATGCCCCTCCGCCGGGCCATCGCCACGCTCGATACGGCCGCCATCGTCGCCACCGCCGAGGCCGTGGACGCGTCGCTGCGGCGGGACTTCGGCATCGCCCGGCCGCGTCTCAGCGTCGCCGGGCTCAACCCGCATGCCGGCGAGGAAGGCTCCCTCGGCGAAGAGGACGCGGCCGTCGTCGCCCCGGCCGTGGCGGCGCTACGGGCCGCCGGCGTCCAAGCCGACGGGCCGGTGCCCCCGGACGCGCTGTTCACCCCGCGCGCCAGGGCCGGCTACGACGCCGCCATCTGCCTCTATCACGACCAGGCGCTGATCCCGCTCAAGGCCCTCGACGTCGATCACGGCGTCAACATCACCCTCGGCTTGCCCTTCGTTCGCACCTCTCCCGACCACGGCACCGCTCTCGACATCGCCGGCACCGGCGTCGCCAGCCCGACCAGCCTGATGGCGGCCCTGACCACGGCGGCGGAGCTCGCCCGCAACCGGGCGGCCGCCTCGCCATGAGCGAAGCGGCGATGACAGCGGCCCTGCCGCCGCTTCGCGACGTCATCCGCCGCCACGGCCTGGATGCCAGACGGTCCCTCGGCCAGCACTTCCTCCTCGACCAGAACCTCACCGACCGCGTCGTCCGCGCCGCCGGTCCGCTCGCCGGCGTCGGCGTCGTCGAGGTCGGTCCGGGTCCCGGCGGGCTGACCCGCAGCCTGCTCGCCGCGGCACCGGCGAAGGTCGTCGCCATCGAGAAGGACGCACGCTGCGCCGCCGCCATCCGCGAGCTGGCCGAGGTGTTTCCGGATCGCCTCGAGGTCGTCGAGGCCGACGCGCTGGCCCTCGACGTTCGCGCGCTCGCGCCCGCGCCGCGGAAAGTGATCGCCAACCTGCCCTACAACATCGCCACGCCGCTGCTCATCGGCTGGCTGCGCAACGCCCGCGACTTCGCCGGCTTCACCCTGATGCTGCAGCAGGAGGTGGCGCAGCGGCTCGCCGCGGGGCCGGGCAGCGCCGCCTACGGCAGGCTCACGGTGCTCGTCCAGTGGCTGTGCGCGGTCGAATACCAGTTCGCCGTCGATCGCCGCGCTTTCGTCCCGCCGCCGCGGGTCACGTCCGCCGTGGTCAACCTGACGCCCCGCCCGGAGCCGTTGGCGCATGCGGAGTGGCGGGCGCTGGAAACGGTGACCCAGGCCGCCTTCGGCCAGCGGCGGAAGATGCTGCGAAGCTCGCTTCGGGCGCTCGGCATCGACGCCGCGGCGGTCGGGATCCAGCCGACCCGGCGCGCCGAGGAGCTGTCGGTTGCGGAGTTCTGCGCCCTCGCCCGCCTCCATGCCGCATCCGGCGGGAGCAGCGACGCCGAACAACCGGCGGCCGGTTCCGGCGCATGACCATGGCCGGCCGAGCGGACCCACAAGCCCGCCGGTCGGCGCGAACCGCGTACCTGCTGCTGATCGTCCCGCCCTTGTGCTGGGCCGGGAACTTCGTCGTCGGCCGGGCGATCCACGCCGAGATCCCGCCGGTCGCCCTGACCTTCTGGCGCTGGGTGGTGGCGGCGGCGGTCCTGCTGCCGCTGGCCGGCGCCCAAACCTGGCGGGCGCGCACCCTCATCCGCAGGCAGTGGCCGCTGCTGGCGATGCTGGCCCTGAGCGGCGTCGTCGGCTTCCAGTTCGTCGTCTACCAGGGCCTTCACTCGACCACGGCGATCAACGGCGTCCTGATCATCGCCACGATCCCGGCGGTCATTCCCGCGTTCGCCTATGCGCTGGACGGGGAGCGGATCACGGCGCGCCAAGGGCTCGGCATCCTGGTTTCGACGCTCGGCGTCGCCACCATCGTGCTGCGCGGCGACCTCGCCGCCGCGCTGGCGCTGGACGTCGCCGCCGGCGACCTGTGGATCGCCTCGGCGGTGCCGATGTGGGCGCTGTATTCGGTGCTGGTGCGCCGCAAGCCCGAGGCGCTGCCGCCGCTGGCCCTGCTGCTCGCCATCGTCGGCATCGGCCTCGCCGTCCTCGCCCCGGCGTACGCCTGGGAGCTTGCTTCGGTCGGCGGCTTCACGCCGACGCTTCCCGCCTTCGCCGCCATGGCCTATGTCGGCGTCGCCGCCTCGGTGCTCGCCTTCTGGTGCTGGAACCGGGGCATCGCCGGGGTCGGCGCCAGCAAGGCCGGGCTCTACCTCCACCTCATGCCGGTGTTCGCGGCGCTGCTGGCGGTGGCCTTCCTCGGAGAGCGGCTCTACGGCTACCACGGCGTCGGCATGGCCCTGGTCGCCGCCGGGCTCTACCTGTCGTCGACCGCCGGCGGGCCTCGGCGGTGAGGGATGCCCCGCGCATCGTCGTCACCGGGCTGGCCGCGGCGGTGCTCTCCGCCACCCTGCCGCCGCTCGGCATGGTGGTGCTGTGGGCGGTGCTCTCGGGCAATCCGGCGCGGTTCCTCGCCGAGATCGGCGCCGGCGGCATCGCCGGTTTCGTCGCCTCCGAGCAGCGGTTCTTCCTGCCGGTGGCCCTCGCTGGGCTCGCGGCGCATGCGGTGCTGTTCTCCCTGCACCGGACCAACCTCCTGCTCTACGCCATCGCCTTCTACTGCATCGGCGCGGTCGTCTACGCGGTGGGCGCGATGCCGCAGCTCGCGGCCTTCACCCTGGACGCGGCGGTGGTGCGCACGCTGGCCTTCGACGCGCTCGTCTGGTGGGGGCCGATGGCGGCGCTCAGCGGCCTGGTCTTCTGGGCGGTCGCCGGCCGGCGACGGCGGCGACGGCGGCGGCGAACCTCTATTCGCTGACCCGGCCGACCGTCGCCGGGCAGAGCGAGGCGAGGTCGCCGAGCCCGGATACGGTGATGCGGCCGGCGAGGATGCGGCGACCCGAAGGCGCCATGTGCAGCGGGTCGGCGAAGGAGGCGTCGTCGGGAAGGGCCAGCGACCAGTCGTGGACGGCGACGTCCGCGGGCAGCCGCCGGCGCACCTCGGCCAGGGCCCGGCCGCGCCAGTCCTCGACGCGGAACGCCGCCGGGTGATACGGCGCCAGCACCAGCACCGGCTCGACGCCGCGGGCCTTCAGCGCGTCGATGGTCGATGCGAGCACCGGGACGGCCTCGGCGTTCACCCGGTAGCGCGGATGGGCGGCGAGGTAGGCCTCGATGCGGGCCGGCGAGATCTCGCCGATCGCCTCCGGCGTCTGGTCGGAGGGCCGGATCAGGAACAGCAGCGCGCGCAGCAGGTATTCGCTGTTGAAGCGGAACAGGTGGCTGACGTCGAGCCAGGGGACCCAGGTGTCCCGGCTGGAGCGGATCAGCGCCGCCAGCCGGTCGCTTTCGGCCATGAACGGCCGGTACTCCGGCGCCATGAAGGTGTCGCTGAAGAGGTTGGAGATTTCCAGCACCATGGCCTTCGGCGCCGGGTTGCGGTCGAGGTAGTCGCGCACGAGCACGTCCTGGGTGGCGACGTCGAGGCCGTTGAGGCTGAGGTTGAACACCGGCCGGCAGAGCGCCCTGGTCCACTCCGGCGAGGCGGCCATATGGACGCCCCGGCTGTTGCCGACGAGGACGACGTCGGCCCCGACGCGGCCGTCGTAGAGGGCGGAGACGCGGGCGTTGCTGGCCAGCACCAGTCGCGACAGCAGCGCCGCGAGCGTGCGGTCGGCGGCGAACAGCAGCACGGCGAACCCGGCGACGAAGGCGATCTTTTTCCACATCGGCCTTTTCCACATCGGCCAGGCTTCAGAACTGGAAGTAGATGAATTGGCTGCCGGTGAAGTTTCCGAACAGCGCCAGCAGGCAGAGCAGCGAGATGGCCATCGTGACGCGCGCCGCACGGGCGCGGCGAAAGCCGTTGCGAAGCGCCGGCTGCTCGGCGGTGGCCTCGGCCGCGACCAGAAGCCCGATGAGGCCCATCCCCATGACGACCTGGAACTTGTTCTGGACGGCGGCGAAGTCGTAGCCGCCCGAGACCATCTGGGCGAAGACCAGCCACGCCGCCTCGGAGCTGCCGGCGCGGAAGAACACCCAGGCGGCGAAAACCGCCGTCAGGACGCCGGCCATCTCCAGCCCGACGATGCCGCGGCGGGCGAGCGCGCCCCTGGCCGATACCAGGTCGTGCACCGGTGCGAGCAGCCGCTGCAGCACGAGGTAGAGGCCGTGCAGGCCGCCCCAGAGGACGAAGGTCCAGGCGGCGCCGTGCCACAGCCCGCCGAGCAGCATCGTCGCAAAGAGGTTGCGGAAGGTGGCGAGCTTCGAGCCGCGGTTGCCGCCCAGCGGCACGTAGAGGTAGTCGCGCAGCCAGCCGGACAGCGAGATGTGCCAGCGTTGCCAGAACTCGCTGAAGCTTGACGCGAAGTACGGCCGGCGGAAGTTCCGCCCCAGGTTCAGGCCCATGATCCGGGCAAGGCCGATGGCGATCAGCGAGTAGCCGCAGAAGTCGCCGTAGATCTGGAAGCCGAAGAAGATGGCCCCGATCAGCACGTTGAGGCCGTTGAAGGCGGACGGCGCGGCGAAGACGCTGTCCGTGATCGGCGCCAGCCGGTCCGCCACCACGCACTTCAGGAAGAAGCCGACGATCACGAGTTCGCAGCCGACCAACAGCCGGGGGAAGCTGAACGACTTCCGGGTCTTGAGCTGCGGGATCAGCCGGGAGGCGCGGACGATGGGGCCGGCGACGAGCTGCGGCCAGAGCGCGATGTAGGTGGCGAACACCGCCGGGTCCGGTTCGGGGCGGATCCTGCCGCGGTAGATGTCGATGACGTAGCTGAGCGAGTGGAAGGTGTAGAAGGAGATGCCGATCGGCAGGATGATGCGCAGCGTCGATTCGCTCGCCTGCAGCCCGAGGTCGTTGAGCAGGGCGACGAAGCCGTCGGCGAAGAAGTGGAAGTACTTGAAGAAACCGAGTACCGCCAGGTTCACGGCGACGGCCGTGCCGAGCAGCCAGCGGCCCGCGCGCGAGAGCGAGTGGCGGCCGATGACGGTGCCGGCGGCGAAGTTGAAGGCGGTGCTGGCGGCGATCAGGGCGCAGAAGCGCCAGTCCCACCAGGCGTAGAAGACGTAGCTCGCGGCCAGCGTCAGCAGGAGCTGCGGCCGATACGGCAGCACGAAGTACACGGCGAAGAAGATCGCCGCGAACAGGATGAAGACCTCGCTGTTGAAGATCATCGCCGGACCGGGAGTGGCTTGCCCAATCCGGCCACTATGCGGCTGCGACGGTTAACGAACCGTCAGCCGGCGGCCGACCGCCGCTTGCCGCTTGCCGCTTCCGCCGCTCCTTTCCGGCCACACCACCGGGAAAGGCGTCGCGCCGTTAGCGCTTGTTTAGGCCGCCCCGGCTTAAGCTGTGCATGTTGGGCCACGGTCGGACCGGCGCGGCAAGTAACACGTCGGCAGGCCTCTGGATTTCGTGACGCTTTTGCGATAAAGATGTGCGCGCTGAATGACTTCGTAAGGCTATCTCGCCGATGATCAAAATTGTCGAAAAAGTTCTGCTTAGAGATGCCGGCGGCAGCAGCCTGGAGTACGGCATCATTGCCGGCCTCGTCTCCACCGCCGTCGTCACCACCGTCTTCGCCCTGGGCGTGTCCGTGGGCGACCTGTACCAGGCGATCTCCCTCAACGTCGTCGCCGCCCTCCGCTGATCTCCGCGTTCCTGCAAGACGCCGTCCGCTTCCCCTCTCAGCCGCCCGCCGCCGCCGTTCGACCGAGGCCGACGCCGTCGCGGTAGGACAGGAGCGTGTAGACGGCGTCGAACAGCTTGAGCGTGTCGACTAGGCCCGGCGGTTCGGGGTTCACGTGGTCGAGGCTGTCGAGCAGGTAGAGCGAGACGGCCTCGTTCGGGAGCGCCCGGGCAAAGGCCCGGCTTTCGCTTTCCGGGATGATGGCGTCGTCGCGGCCATGGATCAGGACGAACCGCGTGCCGGCGACCGCGAGCGGGCGACGGGCCAGGTCCAGCGCCGCGATCTCCTCGCCGACCACCAATGGTAACGCCGCGATCAGGCCCCCGACCCGCTCCGGGTCGCGGTTCATGAGCAGGCCGTAGACGGCGCGGCCGTCGGCGCCGAGGCCCTCGACCAGGTCGGCGACGTCGGCTTCGGGATCGTCCATCTTCCGCCGGGCGATGGCGGCCAGCGCGGTGCGATCCGCCGGCTCCTCCAGCCGTGGGGCGTTGGACAAGAGGAACACCCATTTGCCGTAGGCGTTGGGCGTCCGGTATTCCCACGGGTCGTCCGCGCCGTCGCGGAAGGCACCGGTGGTGAAGAAGGTGATCACCGCCGGCAGGTCGTAGTAGCCCCCCACCGTGAGGATGAAATCCACCTCGCTCCCGGCCTCCGGCTCGGCCAGCGCCAGGACGGCGGGGCCGGCGGCGAACGAAATTGCTGTCATGCCGAGCGGCCGGTGCGGGTCGCGCTGCGCCATCCACCGCGCCGCCGAGGCCAGCAGCGGCGCGTCCGCCGCCGAAACCTGCAGCGCCCGCATCCTGGCCAGGTCCGGGACCAGCACCTCGAAGCCGGCGCGGGCGATGGTGTTGGCGAAGGCGACCAGCCTGCGGTCGTCCTTGCCCGTGGGTGCAACGCCCGGAACCAGGATCATGCCGGCGCGGGCACCCTCCGCTGGCCGGTAGAGGTCGGCGGCGATGGCACCGCCCGCGACCGGCACGGTTAGCAGCCGCCGCTGCGGCGTTTCCGTCGCCTCCTTCAGGGCGCTCGGCCCTTCGCCGGCGGCGACGTCGTCCAGCACCCGCATCGCCTCCATGGCGCGGCGCGGCGAACAGGCGGTGGTGGCCGCGGCGAGAACCGCGGCCAGAATGACCGCGAGGACGAGGCGGGCTAGAACACCCAAGGATTGAGATGCCGGCGGATGGCCCGCTCCATCTGCTCGTCGAAGGCGGTCATGGTCGCGAGCGTCAGGTCGTAGAGTGCCCGCGTCCGCTCGTCGGGAGTGAGCCCGGGTTCCAGCGTCTTCGCCCGGGCGACCTTGGCCGCAGTCATGCCGCGCTGCCCGCCCTCGGCCAGGATCTCCAGCCGGCCCTCGACCGTGATCGTGTAGCGGCCGCCGGGAGCGGGCGTCACCCAGCCGACGGCGCCCTTGGCCGGCTGCTGCTTCTCCTCCTCGACGCTGGCGGTCAGGATGGTGAAGCGGCCAACGCCGCTCCCCGTGCCAATGCCGCTTCCCGTGCCGCCGCCGGCCTGCAGCCGGTCCCTGGCCCACTGGCGCATGGCCTCCTCGGGCGGCACCGCGAACTTCGCCAGCACCTCGTGGTCCACCCGCTCGCCGGTGTCCATCGTCTCGATCTCGACACGGGCGACGCTCAGCCCGATCGGCGGCTTCTCCGTGAAGCGCATTGCATCCGGCGTCTCCACCGGCTCAACCGGCGCGGCACAGGCCGCGAGGGCGACCAGCATCAGCGCGGGCGCTGCGGCCCGCCAAGCTCTCCTCATCTCGTGCATTCCCTCCGTCAGCATGAACCCGGATCCCGCGGGCGCCGACGTCTCCACCTTCGTTATACGCGGCTCTTGCCTGCAAGAATACCGTGGATGACCGGAACAAGTCCGGTCAGAACGGGAAGGTTCTCGTCATGAAAAGACCGCTCCACTGAGCCATCCGGCTGAAAGAAGCAGCAATAACCCCAGGATCGCCGTCGCCAAAGCACCTGCCCGTCATCGACGCACTTCGTTGCGGCCACCCGGCCTTTGTCGATCCTGCTGGCGGCAATGACGTCTTGCACCTACCGTGCCTCCAGCTCGTCTTCGTGCAGCACGTAGCTGGCCTTGCAGAACTCGCAGGTGACGGTGATCGCGCCGTCGGCCTCCGCCATCTCGCGCACCTCCGCCGCCGGGAACGACCGCAGGATCCGCTCGACCTTGGCCCGCGAACAGCGGCAGCGGTGGCGCAGGTCGCGCCTCCGGTAGACGCGCACGCCGTCCTCGTGGAAGAGGCGATAGAGGATCTGGTCGACGCCGAGCCCCGGCTCGAGAAGCTCGGCGGGCGTGGCGCTGCTCATCAGGATCACCGCCCGGCGCCAGTCCTCCTCGGCGTCCCCGTCCGCGCCTAAGCTCTCCGGCAGCCGCTGCAGCATCAGCGCCGCGGCGCGCCGGCCGCCGCCGTTCTCGGCCTCGGAGACGCAGAGCCGGATCGCGGTCTCGACCTGCTCGGACTGGCGGAAGTAGGCATGGGCGCACTCGCTGAGGGTCGCCCCTTCCAGCGCGGTCACCCCCTGGTAGCGCTCGGTCTCCGGCCCCTGGTCGACGGTGAAGGCCATGTGCCCGGCACCGAGGAAGCGCGGCACCGGCGCCCCCGGGGTGGCGCCAACCGCCTCCAGCCGCTCCGCGTCGTAGCGGGCGTAGCCGCGCATGTCGCCGTCGCTGGTCACGTCGACCATGAGCAGGCCGACCGGGCCATCGCCCTGCATCTGCAGGGTGAAGATGCCGTCGTACTTGAGCCCGCTGGCCAGCACCGCGCCCATGGCCATCGCCTCGGCCAGCATCGCCGCGACCGCCGGCGGATAATCGTGGGGGCCGACCACCGCGTCGACGGCGGCGCCGAGCCGGACCAGCCGGCCGCGCAGGCCCGGCCCCTCGATCTGGAACGGCTGGACGAAGTCGCCGAAGGGGTGGCTTGCGGCCTCGTCGCCGCGTGGAGCGGTCATGTCTGGGCGGCTGCCTTCTCGTTCCGGCTGGTCATGACGTGGCCGCGGGAGCGGCGAAGGGCAAGCCGGGGATGCTCCCGCGTGGCCGGGCGGAGGATCCAACCCTTGAGGAGGCGAGATCGGACCCGAAAGCGCCCTCACCCCGGCCCTCTCCCACTTGCGCCTGCGGCGCGCGGGAGAGGGAGCCGCGCACCGAAGGGTGCCGCTTCTTTACCCTCGCCCGCGCGAAGCGTGGGAGAGGGAGGGGCCCGGCGCAGCCGGGAGGGTGAGGGCAACGGCCCGCGCCAGCGGGAGGGTGAGGGCCTGGCGTTCAGCCCATGCACCAGGCGAGTATGCCCTTCTGCGCGTGCAGGCGGTTCTCAGCCTCGTCCCAGACGACCGACTGCGGCCCGTCGATGACGGCGTCGGTCACCTCCTGGCCGCGGTGGGCGGGCAGGCAGTGCATGAACAGCGCGTCGGGCTTGGCCCGGCGCATCAGCGGCTCGGTGACGCGGAAGGGAGCGAGCAGGTTGTGGCGCTTCTCCGCGGCCTCGGCGCCCATGGACACCCAGGTGTCGGTGACGACCAGGTCAGCCTCCTCCACCGCCTCCTCGGCGCGATCCGTGTAAGCGACGTCCCCGCGCTCGGCCGCGACCCACTCGAGCAAGGGGCCGTTCAGCCTCAGCGCCGGCGGGCAGGCCAGGCGCAGGCGAAAGCCGAACTTCACCGCCGCGTGCACCCAGGAGCGGGCGACGTTGCTGGCGTCCCCCGACCAGGCCACGGTCCGCCCGCCGATGGAGCCGCGGTGCTCCTCGTAGGTCATGACGTCGGCCATGATCTGGCATGGGTGGGACTCGTCGGTGAGCCCGTTGATGACCGGGACGCTCGCATGCTCGGCCAGCTCGGTGAGCTTCCGCGGCCGGTCGGTGCGGATCATGATCGCATCGACGTAGCGCGACAGCACCCGGGCGGTGTCGGCCATCGTCTCGCCGCGGCCGAGCTGGCAGTCGGTTTCGCTCAGGACCACGGCGTGGCCGCCGAGCTGCTGGATGCCGACCTCGAACGACACCCGGGTGCGGGTGCTCGGCTTCTCGAAGATCATCGCCAGCGCCCGGCCTTCCAGCAGCCGGCTGCCGTCGCCGCGGTTGCGCTTGAGCTCGCCGGCGCGGGCGAGGATGCGCCTGAGCGTCTGGGCTTCGAAGCCGTCGAGGTCGAGGAAGTGCCGCGGCCGGCTCATCTCAGGCCGCCAGCTCGCCGCAGGCGGTGCAGGCCCGCTCGATCATCGAGGCGGCCGCCTCGATCTCGGCCTTGCCGATGACGAGCGGCGGCAGCAGGCGGACGACGTTGTCCGCGGCCGGCACCGTCAGCAGCCCTTCCGCCATCAGCCGCTCGACCATCACCCGGTTGGGCAGCACGCACTTCAGCCCGAGCATCAGGCCGAGGCCACGGACCTCGGCGACGACGCCGGGAAAGCGCGCCGGCAGCGACGCAAGCCGCGCGCGGAGCGCAGCGCCGGTCCGCGTCACCTCGTCGAGGAAGCCGTCGGCCAGGATCACGTCGAGGACCGCGTTGGCCACGGCCATCGCCAGTGGGTTGCCGCCGAAGGTGCTGCCGTGGCTGCCGGGCGTCAGCGTCGCCGCGGCCTTGCCGGCTGCGAGGCAGGCGCCGACGGGGAAGCCGCCGCCGAGCCCCTTGGCCAGGGCGATCACGTCCGGCGAGACGCCCGACCACTGGTGGGCGAACAGCCGGCCGGTTCGGCCGATGCCGCACTGGACTTCGTCGAAGAACAGGAGCAGGCCGAACTCGTCGCAGAGCGCCCGCAGGCCGGCGAGGAAGCCCTCCGGCGCCGGCTGGATGCCGCCCTCGCCCTGCACCGGCTCGACGAGGATCGCCGCGGTTTCCCTGGTGATGGCGGCGCGCGTGGCGCCGAGGTCGCCGAAGGCGACGTGGTCGAAACCGTCCATCGCCGGCGCGAAGCCGTCCAGATGCTTGGCGCTGCCGCCGGCGGCAATGGTGGCGAGCGTGCGGCCATGGAAGGCGCCGGCGAAGGTCAGCACCCGGTAGCGCCCCGGCGCGCCGTTCATGTCGTGATACTTGCGGACCAGCTTCAGCCCGCACTCGATGGCCTCGGCGCCCGAATTGCAGAAGAAGGCGGCGTCGGCGAAGCTCGCCGTGCACAGCCGCTCCGCCAGCCGTTCCTGGGCGGGGATGCGGTAGAGATTGGAGCAGTGCCAGAGGTTGCCGGCCTGTTCGCGGAGTGCCGCGACCAAGCGGGGGTGGCAGTGGCCGAGCCCGGCGACGGCGATGCCGGCGCCGAAGTCGAGGAAGCGCCGGCCGTCGGTGGCATCGAGCCAAGCGCCCTGGCCGCGCGCGAAGGCGATGTCGAACCGGTCGTAGGTGGGCATCAGCGCGCTCAGGGCACACCTCCTCTGCCGCCGGTCCGCTTCGCCGCCGCTCGCCTTAGCGGACGCAGTGGGCACAAACAGTTCGGGCCGGTGCACGCACCGACCCGAAAAACCGCTATCCTATGGAAGCCGGCCGCGCGCTGTCAACTTCGGCAAACCGCCCGAGCGCCGTCCGGGGCATGGCCGCGCGCCCGGTCGGCGGCGGTTCCGGGGCCGGTTCGCGAAGCTTGGCTCCGTCCAAAAGATGCTATAGTGACGGGAGCCGCCGCGGCTAGACGGCGGGGAGGGGGAGTTGGGAGGAGGGAATGGCGAAATCCATTCTTGTTGTCGAGGACGAGCCGAACATCGTCCTCTCGCTCCAGTTCCTGATGAAGAAGGCCGGCTTCGAGGTGCGGGTCGCCCGCGACGGCGAAGAGGCCCTGGCCGCCGTCGAGGAACGGGCGCCCGACCTGATGCTGCTCGACGTGATGATCCCGAAGCGCGACGGCTACGACGTCTGCCAAACCGTGCGCGCCAACCCGGCATGGGCCGGCATCTACATCATCATGCTCACCGCCAAGGGGCGCGAGGTGGACCGCGAGAAGGGCATCGCGCTCGGCGCCAACGACTACGTCACCAAGCCGTTTTCGACACGCGACCTGACCGAGAAGGTCAAGCAGCTCCTCGACCACCCGGCCTGAGCAAGCCGGCCGCCGGCTTGCGCCGGGCCTTCCGCCGCAGTGGGCGGCGGACGATCGACATCCCGAAGTATCGCTAATGGGGCCGCGGCTCTTTCTCATCCTTTGCTTCGCCGGACTCGGCGCCGCGGCGCTCGTCGCCGTGATCGCCGGCGTCTGGCTGATCACCTCCGCCCTCCCCGACGGCGGGACGGAGCTCCGCGACATCGTCATCGTCTACGGCGGCGGCATCGCCTGCCTGCTCGTCGCCGTCATCGCCGTGCTGTGGGGGTACCTGGACCACGCCCTGGCACAGCCGCTGTCGGCGGTGGTGCGCGGGATCCAGACGGTGGTCTACGCCAACCCCGAGCACCGCATCGAGGTCGGCGAGAGCCACGAGCTCGGCGGGCTGCCGGCGGCGGTCAACGACTTGGTGCGCAAGCTCTCGCAGGCGCGCAACACGGTGGAGGACGCCGTCGCCCGGGCCACCCAGTCCCTCGAGCAGCAGAAGAACCAGCTCGCGGTCATCCTCCAGGACCTGTCCGAAGGCGTGATCGTCTGCAACCTCAACCACAACATCCTGCTCTACAACAGCCGGGCGCTGCAGCTCCTGCACATCGCCGGCGACATCGGCCTCGACCGGTCGCTGTTCACCTTCATGACCCGCCAGCCGATCCTGCATTGCCTCGGCCGGCTGAGCAGCCGGGTGGCGGAGGGCCGGCACGCGGACCATCCGGAAGGGCTGATGGCGTCGTTCGTCGGCGCCAGTTGCGACGGCCGCTACATCCTCGACAGCCGGATGAGCCTGATCCTGGACCCCGACGGGACCGCCACCGGCTACGTGCTCACCTTCGACGACGACACCGAAGAGCTGGCGGCGCTCGGCCTGCGCGACCGGCTTCTCCGCGAGGCGACCGAGGGCCTGCGCGCGCCCGTCGCCAACCTCTCGGCGGCGGCCGAAATCCTCGGCGCCAACCCCAGCATGGACGCGAGCCAGCAGAGCCAGTTCAAGCACGTGATCCTGAGCGAAAGCCGCTTCCTCGCCAACCGGCTGGAGCGGCTGTCGGCGCACTACCGCGACATCATCACCGGCCACTGGCCGATGAGCGACATCTACTCCGGCAACCTGTTCAACCACGTCGCCAGAAGGCTGAAGGAGCAGCGCAACGTCACCATCGTGATGACCGGCCTGCCGCAGTGGCTGCACGGCGACAGCTACACCCTGGTCGAGCTGCTCAACCGGATGATCCTCAAGGTCAGCGACCTGACCGGGGCGACCAGCTTCGACCTCGAGGCGCTCAGGGGCGACCGCCACGTCTACGTCGACGTGGCCTGGCAGGGCCCGGCGATCCCGTCCGCCGCCCTGACGGCGTGGCTGGCCGACCGTCTGGACGAGGCCCTCGGCGGCCTGAGCCTGCGCGAGGTGCTGGAGCGGCACCGGACCGACATCTGGAGCCTGGCCGACGGCGGCGAGAGGGCCCGGCTGCGGCTGCCGTTGCCGCAGGCGAAGCGGGCGGCGGCGCCGGCCGAGGTGCACCGGCTGCCGCCGCGGCCCGAGTTCTACGACTTCGAGCTGCTGGCGCGCCGGCAGGACACGGGCGAGCTCGGCACCCGGCCGCTCCGGGCCATCACCTACGTGGTCTTCGACACCGAGACGACCGGGCTCGAGCCCGAAGGGGGCGACGAAATGGTCGCCATCGCCGGCGTGCGCATCGTCAACGGCCGGATCCTGACCGGCGAGTCGTTCGAGCGCATCGTCGACCCCAGGCGGCCGATCCCGCCGGCGTCGATCCGCTTCCACGGCATCACCGACGAGACGGTGCGCGACAAGCCGCCGATCCAGGTGGTGCTGCCGCAGTTCCGCGCCTTCGTCGGCAACGCCGTCCTGGTCGCCCACAACGCCGCCTTCGACCTGAAGTTCCTGAAGCTCAAGGAGGCGGAATGCGGCGTCGAGTTTTCCATGCCGGTGCTGGATACGCTGTTACTTTCCGCGTTTTTGCATGACTATACGGGAAAGCACGGGCTCGACGTCGTCGCCGGACGCTTCGGCATCGAGGTGCATGGCCGCCACACCGCGCTGGGCGATGCTCTCGCCGCCGCGGGCGTGTTCCTGAAGATGATCGACGTGCTCGAGGCACGTGGCGTCAGCACCCTGGACGAGGCTCTTGCCGCCGGCAACGCCATGGTCGAGACGCGGGCGAAGCTCGCGGGCGCGTGAGAGGGAGGCAGCGGTGGGCGACGACCACCCGGTGACGGAGACGGCCGAGGCCGAGCGCGAGACCGCGCGCTTCGTCGCCCTGTTCCTGTTCGGCGTCATCCTGTTCAGCCCGCTCGTGGTCAGGATCTTCGACGTGCCGGGCGTCAGCGTCTTCGGGATCCCGCTGCTCTACGCCTACCTGTTCGCGGGCTGGGCGCTCCTGATCCTGATCGCCGCCCGGCTGGCCGGCAGGATCATGACCCCGGCGCCGCCCAAGCCGCGCTCGTCGTCCGCGGCCGAAGGCTAGGGCGGGAGAGGCGGGCATGCTTCCTGGCTGGCTGATCATCGCCACCTCGTTCGGCTACGTCTCGCTCCTGTTCGCCATCGCCTATTACGCCGACCGCCGGGCCGAGCGCGGCCGCGGCTGGATCGCCAACCCCTACATCTACGCGCTCTCCGTCGCCGTCTACTGCACCGCCTGGACGTTCTACGGCAGCGTCGGCCGGGCGGCGACCAGCGGCATCGGCTTCCTGCCCATCTACCTCGGGCCCACCCTTGCTTTCCTCCTCGGCTGGATCGTGCTGCGCAAGATCCTGCGCATCAGCAAGGTGCACCACGTCACCTCCATCGCCGACCTGGTCTCCTCGCGCTACGGCAAGAGCCACCTGCTGGGCGGGCTGGTGACGGTGATCGCGGTCGTCGGGATCATGCCGTACCTGTCGCTGCAGCTGAAAGCGGTGGCCACCAGCTACAACGTGCTGCTGCACTACCCGGAGGTGACCGCCGCGGTCACGCCGGCGCACATGCCGCTGTTCGGCGACACGGCGCTGTGGATCGCGGCGCTGATGGCGCTGTTCGCCATCCTCTTCGGCACCCGGCACATCGACGCGACCGAGCACCACGAGGGCATGGTCGCGGCCATCGCCTTCGAGTCGGTGGTCAAGCTGGTGGCCTTCACCAGCGTCGGCCTGTTCGTGACCTACGGCCTGTTCGACGGCTTCGGCGACCTGTTTCGCCAGGCCGCCGCCGACCCCAGGCTCGCCGAACTGCAGGGCGCCGGCATCGTCGGCGGCCAGTGGGTGCCGTTGACGTTCCTGGCCATGCTCACCGTCGTCTGCCTGCCGCGGCAGTTCCAGGTGATCGTCGTCGAGAACACCGACGAGAGCCACCTGAAGAAGGCCATCTGGCTGTTCCCGCTGTACCTGCTGCTGATCAACATCTTCGTCCTGCCGATCGCGCTGGGCGGGCTGCTGCGCTTTCCTCTCGGCACCGTCGATGCCGACACCTTCGTCCTCGTCCTGCCGATGGCCGAGGCGCAGCCGTACCTCGCGCTCTTCGCCTTCATTGGCGGCCTGTCGGCGGCGACCGGCATGGTCATCGTCGAGACCGTCGCGCTCAGCACCATGATCTGCAACGACCTGATCATGCCGGTGCTGCTGCGCTCGAACTGGATGCGGCTCGCCGAACACCGCGACCTCTCCGGGCTGCTGCTGGCGATCCGGCGCACGGCCATCGCCGTAATCATGCTGCTCGGCTACCTTTACTTCCGGCTCATCGGCGAGTCCTTCGCGCTCGCCTCCATCGGCCTCGTCTCGTTCGCCGCCGCCGCCCAGTTCGCCCCGGCGATCCTGTTCGGCATCTACTGGAAGGGCGCCTCGCGCCGCGGCGCGCTGGCCGGGATGGTCGCCGGCTTCGTCGTCTGGGCCTACACCCTGCTGCTGCCGTCCTTCGCCCTGTCCGGCTGGATCGACCGGTCCTTCATCGACGCCGGGCCATTCGGCATCGAGCTGCTCGAGCCGTACGCCCTGTTCGGCCTGACCGGCCTCGACCCGATCACCCACTCGCTGTTCTGGAGCCTGCTCGTCAACGTCGGCGCGTTCATCGCCGTCTCGCTGTCCGACCGGCCCAGCACCATCGAGCGGATCCAGGCGACGCTGTTCGTCGAGGTGTTCCGCCAGGGCGGCGTCGAGCCGGCCGGCCTGTGGCAGGGCGCGGTGCCGGTCAGCGACCTCAGGACGATGGCGGAGCGGTTCCTCGGCCGCGACCGGACGCAGGAGGTGTTCGCCGAGTACGCCCGCAGCCATCGCATCGACCTGGCCCACTCCACCCACGCCGACGGCGACCTCGTCCAGTACGTCGAGCGCAGGCTGTCCGGCGTGATCGGCGCCGCCTCCGCGCGAGTGATGGTGGCGACGACGCTGAAGGGCGAAGGGGTGGGCCTCGATGAGATCATGCAGATCCTCGACGAGACCTCCCAGGTCCTCGAGTACAGCCGCCAGCTCGAGCAGAAGTCGCGCGAGCTCGAACGCGCCACCAACGACCTCAAGGCGGCCAACGAGCGGCTAACCGAGCTCGACCGGATGAAGGACGACTTCCTGTCGACGGTCACCCACGAACTGCGCACGCCGCTGACCTCGATCCGCTCCTTCTCCGAGATCCTGCACGATTCGCCCGACCTCGACCTCGCCGAGCGGCAGCATTTCCTCACCATCATCATCCGCGAGAGCGAGCGGCTGACCCGGCTGATCAACCAGGTCCTCGACCTGACCAAGATCGAGACCGGGCGGATGAAGTGGCAGATGACCGACGTCGACCTCGGCGACGTCATCGACCACGCCGTCTCCGCGCTTCGCCACCTGTTCGAGGAGAAGAGCATCGCGCTGGAGGTGCACGGGCCGGACCGGGTGCCGCCGATCCGGGGCGACCGCGACCAGCTCATCCAGCTCGTCATCAACCTTTTGTCCAACGCCGAGAAGTTCTGCCCGCCCGGCACCGGCCGCGTCGACGTCTCGCTGCAGACCGGGGCGCGCGGCGTCACCGTGAGCGTCGCCGACAACGGCCCCGGCATCCCGGTCAACGAGCAGGAGCTGATCTTCGAGAAGTTCCACCAGGTCCGCAGCGGCAACACCGGCAACCCGATGGGCTCGGGGCTCGGGCTCGCCATCTGCCGCGGCATCGTCGAGCACCTGGGCGGGCGGATCTGGGTGCGCAGCACCCCCGGGAAAGGGGCGACGTTCTTCTTTACCGTCCCCTACGCCCGGAGCCACGAGGCCGCGGACGCGGCGCGGGCCGCGGCCGGCGAGGTGGGCGAGTAGCCGGCCCGGCGTCGTCCACGAGAAACCGGGCTCAGTTGTCCTGAGCGGCGTTCAGGGTGCGGATCATCCGCTCGATGACCGCGGCGGCGAAGGTGTTCACGTCCTTGTCCAGCCCCTCGTCGGCCGCGTTGCGATGCGCCGACGCCGCGTCCTCCAGCGCGCAGATGATCTCCCGCTTGCCGACCATGCCGCACTCGACCAGGGCAATGGCCAGCGACTCCCCCACGGACAGGGCGGCACGAGCGACGGCATCGTCGCTCCTTCGCTCGCTGTTGCTCATGATTCGGCTTCGCAAGTCGTTATTCCAACCGCGACTTTAGTCACGGCCGGCGAGGCCCACGTTAAATAAGGTTATGGTTCAGTTCCGATGATCCGGGCAGTTTCGCCACAGACGGGGAAGAAGAAGCTCGGGGCGGCAGCGTAAAGACTGCCTTGACCGGCAAGTGATCGGAGGCCACCCGGGACGTTTCACTGACGTGGCGGGCCGGTGGGCGCGTCGGCGTCAACGACCGCCCGCAGATCCGATCGAGCGGCAGCAGCGGCCACCGGGCCGGAAAGCTGCCGACGGACCCGTCGCAGCGAAGTGCTCCGCTCAGGCTCCGGGACACCGGGCCGAAGCGGACCCATTCGTTGAAGTCGCCCATGAGGACCAGGGGACCGGCGGGGTCGGCGTCGGCGTCGATGCGCGACAGGAGCGAGGCCATCTGCCGGCGGCGCTCCCAGGCCCGCAGGCCGAAGTGGGTGACGATCGCGCGGAGCGGCGGACCTTCGCCGGTGGCCGGCCAGCCGATGTCGGCGTCGATGCCGCCGCGGGGTTCCCGCCTGCCGGCGCTCAGGTCGAACAGCCGGCTGGTCAGGATCGGCCAGCGCGACAGCAGCGCGTTGCCGAACTGGCCACGGTGGCAGATGACGTTGAGCCCGGCGACGACCTGGAAGCCGAGCCGCTGGGCCAGGAAAGCGAGTTGATCCAGCCCGCCCGGGGCGGCGAGGCGGCTGTCGATCTCCTGCAGGCCGATGACGTCGGCGTCGAGTTCTTCTAGGACGGCGGCGATCCGCGCCGGGCTGTAGCGCCCGTCGGTGCCGAAACAGCGGTGGACGTTGTACGTCGCGGCGACGACCTGCCGGGCGGGCCGCAGGCTCGTCGCCGGCCTGCGCGCCGCGACGTCGTTCACGACCGCTGCGCTGCCAGCCTTCGCCGCCTCCGGCCATGGCGGCGGTGAAGCCAGCGGACCCCAAGGCTCAGTCCCAGGATCAGGACGAGGGTGATCGCAACCAGGACGCTGATGTTGAGCCAGTCCGGTTTGCGCAGGACGGCGCCGATCTGCGCGCCCAGCATCGACAGCGCGAGGATGCCCGGCGCGAGGCCGAGGGCGGTGCCCAGAACGAAGTGGAGGAAGCGGACCCGAATGGCGCCGGCGAGGAAGTTGACGACGAAGTAGGGCGCGACCGGGACCAGCCGCACCAGGGCGATGGCCAGCGCGCCGCGGCCGGACAGCGCGTCGCCGATGCGGCGCCAGCGGGGGCCGAGGAGCCGGCGGGCCCAGCCCTGGCCGAGCAGCGCGCCGAGGCCGTAATCGACGGCGGCGGCGAGCAGGGCCCCGGCAAAGGCGTAGGCGCTGCCAAGCACCGGGCCGAACGCGATCGCCGCCGTGGTGATCAGCACCGTCAACGGCACCATGACGAAGCCGCCGACGACGAAGGTGGCGACGGTGATCCCCGCCGCCATCGGCGTGTTGCCGAACGTCTGCCACCACGCGGCCAAGCCCTCGGTGTCGAGCCACTCCGGCAGCGGGCCGACGCGCCAGACGAGCGACAGCGCGACGATGGCGCCGATGCCGAGGCCGACGAAGACCAGGTGGCGGGCGACCACCCGCCAATCGACGGCCCGCACCAGCCGGCCGATCAGGGTCTCGGCTTCCGCCGGCGCCTCCGGATCGACGATCGACCGGGACGAGGCGACGAAATCGGCGCCGTCCTCGGGTTCCTGGACATCGCCGATGTCGATGGGCTCCAGCGAGCGCTCGTTGCCGCCCAGGGCCTCGATGGCGCCGATGAGCGACCCCGTGTCCGCGAGAGCTGCGCCAACCTCCTCGGCGTCGCGACCGGTGTGCTCGCCGACCAGGCGCGCCAGCAGATGCCGCACCGCGCCGCGGTCGTCCGTCTCGAACGCGACGTCGCATTCGCTGTCCAGGCCCATGGAGCGGTTGGACAGGTTGGCCGAGCCGACCCTGACCAGCCGGTCGTCGGCGATCATGACCTTGGCGTGGACGTGGATGGGGACGCCCGCGTTCAGCGGGCAGAGGACCCGCAGACGGCCGTGGCGGTCCGCCTGCCTGAGCCCGTGGATCAGCCGCGCCCGGCGGTCGGACATGGCCGCCTGCTCCAGCCAGTCCAGGTTCTCCTGCGGCAGCACGACGACGATCTCCGGGCCCTCGTCGCCCTCCAGCCGCTCCGCCAGCGCCGCGGCGACGCGGCCGGCGGTGAGATACTGGTTTTCGATGTAGACGTAGCGCCCGGCGCGGGCGATCGCGGCGAGGTGCAGGGCCTCCACCTCGCGGGTCTCCGACAGCCCGTCGATGCCGGGGTCGGTGCGGGCGATGGCGATATCGACGTCACGGAGATCGACGCCGACGCCCTCGGGCCAGAGATCGTCGCCGCCGCTCGTCACCGTCGCGATCTTTTTCCCCGTCGCCCGCCGCCAGCGCTCGCGGGCGAGGCCGCCGAGTGCCGCCGCAACGTCACCGTCGAGCGCCACCTGCACGTCATGGAAGGGGGGGTAGGTGCGCCCGGAAGCGTCGGTGCGCCGCTCGTCGTCGACCCTGTGCTCCGGCGTATCCCAGCGCCGCGGGCCGAGGTCGATCCCGCCGATGAAGGCCAGCGCGTCGTCGATGACGACGATCTTCTGGTGGTGGCATGCCCCCACGGGGTGAACCGCGTCCAGGCAGTAACGCAGCCGCCGGTGGGTCATCAGGCCCATTCGGTAGCTGGTGAACATCTCCCGGTCGCCGGCAAGGATGATGGGGAAGTCCCAGGCGAGCACGTGCACGTGCAGGCCCGGGCGGTTGGCCACCAGGTGATCGAGGAAGTCGCCGAGCTGGTCGGGCGCCGGGACGTCGTCGCGGTCCGGCTCCAGCCGGACGCGGCTGTCCACGTCCCAGCCGACGACGATGATCGAGCGCCTCGCCCTGAGCGCCGCCGCTTTGAACGCGGAAAAGTAGGCGGCGGCGTCGATCAGGAAGGAGACGCGGCCGGCGCGGGCGACCTTCCAGCAGGTCTCGCCCTCGACGAACAACGGGTCGCCGGCTGCGCCGATCGTGCTCCCGGCGTCGCCGGCCGGAGCGTCGTCGCGGGCGGCCTGCAGCAGGTCTGCCTGCGCCATGGCCGCCTAGAGGCTGGGATGGGCTTCGCGGTGCTCCGGGCCGGACGGCGCGTACCACGGCGCCACCGGCGCACCCTTGTCGTCGTCCCCCGGCCCGGCGAGGATCGTCAGCGCCAGGGGTGGCCGCGGGGCTGCGCACGGCAGGTCGCCGGCGTCGGCGCTGCCGGCAGGCGCCTGCCTCGATGCGCCGGCGGGGCCATCGGCTTGCGCCAAAACCTCCGCTTCCGCCCGGAGCCAGGTGTCGAGGTCGCGGTCCTGCGGCCCGCCCTCGACATGCCACAGCCACTCGGCGTGGTCACGGATGCGCTGCCAGTAGGCCTCGGCCGAGAACGGCTGGGCGACGCCGTGGCCCGCCAGCGCGGCCTGGCAGACGGCGCGGACGTGCCGCTCGGCGGCCAGCCAGATGTCCAGCGACAGCGCGCTCGACCGCGCCGAGTGCTCCCAAAAACACTGCGCCAACTCGTGGACGTAGGCCACGGGGAAGGCCGAGGACGGCAGGCTCAATGCCGGCAGCGCCGCGTTGACCTCCGGCTCGGGAACGTCGCGAACCGCCCGCAGGGCCTCCGCCACCATCTCCTCGGCGGCGAGCCACGCGTCCAAGGCGCGGTGGTACGGCGTGAACGCCGATCGCCACAACGCGGACGCGAGCGTCCGCGTCAGATCCTCCTGCTGCTGTCCCATCACCCGGTACCCCTCGTCAGCGTGCCCGTCGGCGAGGGCGCCCCGCCGATCCGCAAGACGCGCATCGTAAGGCGCATGCGCAACGGCTGGTTTATCATGAGGCAAGATGGCGAGGAGGGTGCTCGGTGCGTCCGGGACGGGAAGGATCGACGACGCCGGCGGCGAAACCAGTCCTAGGCGGTAGCCGCGTCGCCGCCGGACGGCCGCCCCGCCTTCCGCGTGGCGCCCGCCTTCGTGGCGTGCCCCGTCGCGTCCGCTGTCGCTTCGCCGGCGTCAGCCGGCGCTTGCGCGGTGGAAGACGTCGCCTCGGCCACGGCGTTCAGCACCTGCCGCTCGGCCTGCAGCCAGTGGTCGAGGGCGCTGCCATATTGCCGGCCGGCCTGTTCCCAGAGCAGGTAGGCGTTGCGGCGGATGTGCTCGAGGTAGGCCGGCGCCGGCAAGGCGGCGAGATCCTTGGTGCCCTCTCGGGCCGCCGCCGCCGCCCGGCTCAGGGCGAAGGCATGCTTTTCGGCGGCGAGCCAGCAGTCGAGGGCCAATTCGTACTGCCTGCCGGCGTTCTCCCACATGCAGTGGGCCAGGTCCTGGACCCGGTTGATCGGCGCCGCCGCCCGCTCGTCGCCGCCCGCAGACGCCCCAGCGGACGCCCCCGCAGAGATCATCGTCTCGCCCGCCGCCGTGGTCGCGAGGCGCGCCGAGGCGGTGAGCATTTCCAGGATCATCTGCTCGGCCATGAGCCAGAAGTCCAGGGCCATCCCGTAGGGCCGCGCCGCCGACTCCCACAACGGGTGGGCGAGCGAACGGATCCGGATCTCCATCTGCGTGTCCATGCCCTATCCTCGCACGGACATTCCGGCAACATCCACGAAAAAAGCGAAAACGCCTCTCGCGCGCGGGCGGGCGGGCCCACTCGCGGGCGGCGACCCGTCGTGGGCTTGCGGACGGGTAAAGGTCGCGAAACGGTGGGACGCGAGCCTGGTTCGGGCGGCTCAGGCCGGCTTCGCCGGCGCGGGAGCGGGGACCGGCGAGGCCGCCGTCGGGCGATGCGCCAGTGCCGCGGCCAAGCGGCGGAAAAAGCCGCAGATCACCCGGCTGCGCTCCGCGCGGGCGCGACGGATGCAGGCCTCGATCTCCGCCGGCGTTGGTTGGGAAAAGCTGTCCATGGTCGTCTCCGATGCCCCGCAGGGTCATATCGAGAGCGACATTACGTCCTTGCCGCGCGCGGCATAATCATCCACAACATCACAAATCTTGTGAAAGCAGGTCACAGGTGGGGCGATGGACCGGCCGGGCGAGATGGCGGTTTTCGTGCGCGTCGTCGAGACCGGCGGCTTTTCCGCCGCGGCCCGGGCCTCGGGCCTGACGCCCTCCGCCGTCAGCAAGCTGATCGGCCGGCTGGAGGACCGCCTCGGTGCCCGGCTGCTGCACCGGACGACCCGCAGCATCAGCCTGACCCACGAAGGCGTCGCCTTCTACCAGCGCAGCGTCCGGATCCTCAAGGATATCGACGAGGCCGAGCAGGCGATCAGCCAGCTGCACGCGGTCGCCCGCGGCAGGCTCAAGGTCAACGCCGCGGTCGCCTTCGCCACCTACCAGATCGTCCCGATCCTCCCGGAGTACCTGGAGACGTACCCGCAGGTGCACCTGGAGCTGACGGTCACCGACCGGGTCGTCGACGTCGTCGACGAGGGCGTGGACGTGGCCATCCGCCTCGGCGCCCGGATCGACTCGTCGCTGATCTCGCGCCAGCTCGCCGTCGATCACCGCATCATCTGCGCCGCGCCGGCCTACCTCGAGCGCCACGGCCGGCCGGAGACGCCGGCCGATCTCGCCCGCTGCAACTGCCTGACCTGGATCGGCAACCAGGGAGCGCTGAACGACTGGCCGTTCATCGGCCCGCAGGGGCCGTACAAGGTGACGGTGAGCGGCAGCGCCGAGGTCAACAACGGTGAGACGCTCTACGAGATGGCCATGGCCGGCCTCGGCGTCGCCAGGATCGCCGGTTTTCGCGTCGGCGACGCGATCAAGGCCGGGCGGCTGGTGCCGCTGCTCACCGAGCACCACCGCGACGAGCCGCTACCGATCCACGCCGTCTACCCGCACCGCCGCCACCTGCTGCCCAAGGTGCGCAGCTTCGTCGACTTCCTGATCTGGAAATTCACCCCGAACCCGCCCTGGGCCGCGCCCGGGTGACGGAAAGGGCGGAACCGGCAGGCGCCACCACCCGTCCTGGCCGCCCTCTCTACAGGAGGCCCGCGGCCCGATGTCCCCCAACCGTCGTGGCCGTACTCGTTACGGCCATCACCATGGACCCGCGGAACAAGTCCGCGGGTGACGGTAGAGTGGGCTCGTCTGCTGCTCGGGCGGGGGCGCCGGCCGTTACACCCGAGCCGTCATGGCCGTGCTGTTCACGGCCATTCATGATGGACCCGCGGAACAAGTGTCCGCGGGTGACGGCAGAGTTTGCTCGTCTGCTGCTCCGGACGAGCGACGCCGGCCGTTGCACCCGAGCCGTCATGGCCGTGCTTGTCACGGCCATCCATGAGGGACCCGCGGCACGACCCGCGGGTGATGAAGCAAGCCGTTAATTCTTCGACTTATCGACCAGGCGCTTCTCGGCGATCCAGGGCATCATCCCCCGGAGCTTCTCGCCCACCTTCTCGATGTCGTGCTCGGCGGCGCGCCTCCGCATCGCCTTGAAGCTCGGCTGGCCGGAGGCGTTCTCCAGCATCCAGTCCTTGGCGAAGCGGCCGGACTGGATGTCGGCCAGAACCTCGCGCATCCGCTGCTTGACCGACGCGTCGATCAGCCGCGGCCCCGAGGTGTAGTCGCCGTACTCGGCGGTGTTCGAGATCGAGTAGCGCATGTTGGCGATGCCGCCCTCGTAGATGAGGTCGACGATCAGCTTCACCTCGTGCAGGCACTCGAAGTAGGCCATCTCCGGCGCGTAGCCGGCCTCGATGAGCGTTTCGTAGCCGGCCAGGATTAGCGAGGTGAGCCCGCCGCAGAGCACCGACTGCTCGCCGAACAGGTCCGTCTCGCACTCCTCGCGGAAGGTCGTCTCGATGATCCCCGAGCGCCCTGCCCCCAGCGCCGAGGCGTAGGAGAGGCCGAGCTCCAGCGCGTTGCCGGAGGCGTTCTGGAACACCGCCACCAGCGACGGCACGCCGGCGCCGCGCAGGTACTCCGAGCGCACCGTATGCCCCGGGCCCTTGGGCGCGACCATGAACACGTCGAGGTCCGGGCGCGGCTCGATCAGGCGGAAGTGGATGTTGAAGCCATGGGCGAAGGCGAGCGCGGCGCCCTCCTTCAGCGTCCCTTCAAGGTGCTCGGCGTAGAGCTTCGCCTGCAACTCGTCGGGGGTGAGGATCATGACCATGTCGGCCCAGGCGCCGGCCTCCGCCGGAGTGGTGACCTGCAGGCCCTCGTTCTCCGCCTTTTTGGTGCTGCCGGAGCCGGGCCTGAGCGCCACCCGCACCTCGGCCACGCCGCTGTCGCGCAGGTTCAGGGCATGGGCGTGGCCCTGGCTGCCATAGCCGATGACGGCGACCTTCTTCGCCTTGATCAGGTTCACGTCCGCGTCGCGGTCGTAGTAGACGCGCATGGCTGCTTCCTCGTCTCTCGGTGTTTTCTTGACGATGCGGTGCCTGACGGGCACCGGGGGCGCAGGCTTAGAAGCCTTCCGCGCCCCGTGCAATGGCGACGACGCCGGTCCTGGCCACGTCGGCGAGGCCCAGGTCCTGCATCAGCTTGATGAAGGCGTCGATCTTGCCGGTCTTGCCGACGATCTCGAAGACGAAGGACTCGCCGGTGCTGTCGACGACCCGGGCGCGGAAGATGTCGGCGATGCGCAACGCCTCGACCCGGTGCTCGCCCTTCCCGCGCACCTTGATCAGCGCCATTTCGCGGTCGACGTACTCGCCCTCGACGGTGAGGTCGCTGACCTTGTGCACCGGGACCAGCCGGTTCAGCTGCGCCTTGATCTGCTCGATGATCATCGGCGTGCCCGAGGTGACGATGGTGATCCGCGACACGCGCGCCCCGGGGTCGGTCTCGGCCACCGTCAGGCTCTCGATGTTGTAGCCGCGCCCGGAGAACAGGCCGATCACCCGGGCGAGAACGCCGGGCTCGTTGTCGACCAGAACCGCCATGGTGTGGCGTTCGACGAGGGTATTGTCGTACATGATTTTTGTCGTCCCGGAAGGAGGTGGCCGGGCCGTCCCCGCGGCCCGCCGACCTGCAGATGCGTTTCTAGAAGGGTTCGTGATCAGGTTGACGCATTCGGCTTTACACCATCGTCATCGCGAGCCGCGAAGCGGCGTGGTCATCCAGTCCTAACGGCGTTGGACTGCCGCGGCGGCTTCGCCTCCTCGCGATGACGGCGAACTTTCAAGTCAATGACGCCTCAGCTCGACGAAGAAAGACGAAGGGCGGCGCCTCGACCTAACGCCGCCCTCCTCGCGCTCGCTAGACGAGGACCATGCCGTCCTCGGAGATCGGCTGCTCCGCCTTGTCCGCAGGGCCCATGAGCATCTCGTTGTGGGCAGCGCCGGACGGGATCATCGGGAAACAGTTTTCCGCCTTGTCGACCATGATGTCGGCGATGACGCAGCGCGGCGTTTCGATCATCTCGCGGATGACGTCGTCGAGCTGCTCCGGCTTCTCCGCCCGCAAGCCGACGCCGCCGAAGGCGTCGGCCAGCTTCACGAAGTCGGGCAGCGAGGCCATGTAGCTCTGCGAGTAGCGGCTGCCGTGCAGCAGCTCCTGCCACTGCCGGACCATGCCCATGTACTCGTTGTTGAGGATGAACACCTTCACCGGCAGATTGTACTGGGCGATGGTCGACATCTCCTGGATGTTCATCATGATCGACGCCTCGCCGGCAACGTCGATGACCAGCGCGTCGGGGTGGGCGAGCTGCACGCCCATGGCCGACGGCAGGCCGTAGCCCATGGTCCCGAGCCCGCCCGATGTCATCCAGCGGTTGGGCTTCTCGAAGCCGTAGTGCTGCGCCGCCCACATCTGGTGCTGCCCGACCTCGGTGGTGATGAACACGTCGTCACGGTCCTTGGTCAGGTCGTAGAGCCGCTTGATCGCGTGCTGCGGCTTGATCAGCTTGCTGTCGTTGGCGTAGCTGAGGCAGTTGCGCCCGCGCCAGCGGTTGATCTGCTGCCACCAGTCGCTGAGCGCGTTGCGGTCGGGCGTGTAGTTCTTGCGCTCCCAGACCACGATCATCTCTTCGAGGACGTTGGCGACGTCGCCGACGATGCCGATGTCGACCATGACGTTCTTGTTGATCGACGACGGGTCGATGTCGACGTGGATCTTCTTCGACCCCGGCGAGAACGCGTCGAGCCGGCCGGTGACCCGGTCGTCGAAGCGCGAGCCGATGGCGATCATGACGTCGCAGTCGTGCATCGCCATGTTCGCTTCGTAAGTCCCGTGCATGCCGAGCATGCCCAGGAAATGCGGATCCGAGGCCGGAAGCGCGCCGAGGCCCATCAGCGTCAGCGTCGTCGGGTAGCCGGTCATCCGGACGAACCTGCTCAGGAGCTCCGAGGCCCGCGGCCCGGAGTTGATGACGCCGCCGCCGCAGTAGAAGATCGGCCGCTTCGCCCCGGCGATGATCTCGACCGCGCGCTCGATGTCGGTGGGGTTGCCCTTCACCGCCGGCCGGTAGGTCCGGTGGGTGATGTCCTCCGGCGGGATGTAGCTGCCGGTACCGAGCTGCACGTCCTTGGGCAGATCGATGAGCACCGGGCCGGGGCGGCCGCTGCGGGCGACGTAGAACGCCTCGTGGATGGTCCGGGCCAGGTCCTCGGTCTTTTTCACCAGGTAATTGTGCTTGGTGACCGGCCGGGTGATGCCGGTGGTGTCGCACTCCTGGAAGGCGTCGTTGCCGATCAGGTGGGTGGGCACCTGGCCGCTGAAGCAGACCAGCGGAACGCTGTCCATCAGCGCGTCGGCCAGGCCGGTGACGGCGTTGGTGGCGCCGGGACCGGACGTGACGATGACGCAGCCAACCTTGCCGCTGGAGCGGGCGTAGCCCTCGGCGCCGTGCACGGCGCCGCCCTCCTGGCGAACGAGAATGTGGCGGATCTGGTTCTGCTGATGCAGCTCGTCGTATACGGGCAGGATGGCGCCTCCGGGATAGCCGAATACATCCGTGACGCCCTGATCGATCAGCGCCCGGATGAGGATCTTCGCTCCCGTCATTTGCTCGTACGCCATCGTGCACTTCTCCATGTCGCTGCCCGCGCCGAAACCGGCGGCCGCGCAGGCAAAAAATGGGCCCGGTTCCAGGCCCGGGCCAGCAAGTCCAGAACGTAGCCCTTCACCGCCGGTGGGTCAATAGCCGCTGACGAATAAATGGAAACATTTCCGGCCAGAGGCTTTCCGAAAATTGCTCGCATACGCAGAGGTCGGCGGCGAGGCGATGGCGAAACCAGGTCATCTGCCGCTTGGCGTAGCGCCGCGTCGCCTGCTTCGCCGCGGTGACGGCCTCCTCCAGGCCGATGCGGCCGCAGACATGGTCGAGAAGCTGGCGGATGCCGACGGCGCGCAGCAGCGGCAGCGCCGGGTCGAGGCCGAGCGCGTGCAGCGCGCGCGCCTCCCCCAGCGCGCCCTCTGCCAGCATCCGCTCGAAGCGGGCATCGAGCGCCGGATACAGCCGCTCGCGCGGTGGCAAGAGAAGGATGACGATGGCTTGGCGGGCCCGCCCCCCGCTCTCCTGCCGCCGCTGCCACTCGGTCAGCGGCACGCCGGTCGCTTCGAGCACCTCCCAGGCGCGGAGCAGGCGCTGGCTGTCGCCCGGCGGGAGCCTGGCCGAGGCCGGATCGCCGGCGATCAGCGTCTCGCGGAAGCGCTCGGCCCCCAGTTCGGCGTGCAGCCGCCGCGCCTCTGCGCGGACCGCCGCCGGGACCGGGGGCACCGGGGCCAAGCCCTTCAGCAGCGCTTCCAGATAGAGGCCGGTGCCGCCGACGACGACGGGCAGCCGCCCCGCCGCCTCGGCCGCCGCCAGCTCTGCGTCCGCCATCGCCGACCAGCGCGCGGCCGAGCACGGATCGGCGGCGGCGAGCACGCCGAACAGCCGATGGGGAACGCGCGCTTCGTCCGCGGGCGAGGGCCGCGCGGTCAGCACCCGCGCCTCGCGGTAGACCTGCATGCTGTCGGCGTTGACGACGGTGCCGGTGAAGGCCTCGGCCACGGCGATCGCCAGCGCCGACTTGCCGCCGCCGGTCGGGCCGGCGACGACGATCATCGCCGCACCCATCGCCGCACCCATCGC